>ENA-UOUJ01001713-UOUJ01001713.1-activated-sludge-metagenome-genome-assembly--contig:-NODE-1713-length-11019-cov-4.984039_pt1 | contig 11019 bp, 7 predicted proteins | sample MGYA00249839_ERZ747224 | MGnify/ENA primary metagenome ERZ747224 (study PRJEB28782, sample SAMN03220277) | activated sludge metagenome | biome: wastewater; feature: sewage sludge; material... | reverse complement strand
GGAGGGGGCGGACTGGGCCGCCGGTGCCGCGCTGCGCGACTTGGCGTAGTCGTCGCCGCGGGCGATCGGCGGCGAGGGCAGCGGATACGGGCGGACGTGGATGCGTTCGCGGAACACGGCGATGCCGATCGTGCCGACGTTGTCCGGCCGCCCGGTGCGCGCGGCGTAGCTGTCGGGCAGGGCGGTGAACACGAACTGCGCCACGTCCTGGTACGACTTGCGCCAGCCGGTGATCTCGGTGCTCTGGTACGGCGCCAGCACGTAGCCGGCTTGCGCCGGGTCCGCGGTCTGGCCGGTGACGGCGTTGACGCCGTCGACCGACAGCACCACCAGCACGCGCTCGCCGCTGGTGTTGGTCAGGCGCACGCCGTAGCGGTGGCCCGGGGTGCCGGCGATCCAGGTCTCGCGCCGGTGCGGGTACTCGGGCAGCCAGCGGCCGCTGTCGCGGTCGACGACGTCGAGGCGGACCAGCGGCTGCGCGGCGGCGGGGGCGGCGGCTGCGGACACGCCGGCGAGGGCGGCCAGTGCGAGGGCGAAGGTGCGGATCATGGGCCTGTCTCCGGTTGCGGCATGGTGATCAACGCGCCGGGGCGTGCGGTGGGGTTGGTCGCCCGGACGCGCGAGCGGCCGTTGCGCGGCGGACCCGCTGAGTTCCGGGCGCGGACGCGCCGCGGCGGCGGCCGCGGACGGCGCTGCGGTTAAACTGCCGTTCGGTTTCCGCCCCCTGGTCCATCCCGCAATGCCCCAGCGTCCCCTCCGCGTCCTGACCGGCATCACCACCTCCGGCACGCCGCACCTTGGCAATTACGTCGGCGCCGTGCGCCCGGCGATCGCGGCCAGCCGTGCCGCCGGCACCGAGAGCTTCTACTTCCTCGCCGACCTGCACAGCCTGATCAAGGCGCAGGACCCGGCGCGCACCCAACGTTCGACGCTGGAAATCGCCGCCACCTGGCTGGCCGCGGGCCTGGATCCGGCGAAGGTGTGGTTCTACCGCCAGAGCGACATCCCCGAGATCACCGAGCTGACCTGGTTCCTGACCTGCGTCGCCGGCAAGGGCATCCTCAACCGCGCCCACGCCTACAAGGCCGCAGTGGACCGGAACCGCGCCGAAGGCGAGGACGACGACGCCGGCGTGACTGCGGGCCTGTTCATGTATCCGGTGCTGATGGCCGCCGACATCCTGATCTTCAACGCCGACCAGGTGCCGGTGGGCCGCGACCAGGTGCAGCACATCGAGATGGCGCGCGACTTCGGCCAGCGCTTCAACCACGTTTACGGCCATGACTGGTTCGTGCTGCCCGAAGCGGCGGTCGACGAGCAGGTGGCGACGCTGCCGGGCCTGGACGGGCGCAAGATGAGCAAGAGCTACGGCAACACGATCCCGCTGTTCGTGCCGCCGGCGGCGCTGAAGAAGCTGGTCTTCTCGATCGTCACCGACTCGCGCGCGCCGGGCGAAGCGAAGGACACGGCGGGTTCGGCGCTGTTCCAGCTCTACCAGGCCTTCGCCAGCGGCGAGGAGACCGCCGCCTTCGCGCAGGCCTACGCCGACGGCATCGGCTGGGGCGACGCCAAGCAGCGGCTGTTCGACCTGGTCGAGCGCGAGGTCGCGCCGCTGCGCGAGCGCTACGAGGCGCTGGTCGCGCGTCCGGGCGACATCGAGGACACGCTGCGCGACGGCGCGAAGCGGCTGCGCGAGCGCTACGCGATCCCGATGCTGGCACAGCTGCGCGAGGCGGTCGGTTTGCGCGACCTGTCGCAGGTGAGGCTGGGCGCGGTGGAGGTCGACGCGATCGTGGAGGCGCCGCCGCTGGCGGTGTTCAAGCAGTACCGCGAGGCCGACGGCCGCTTCTATTTCAAGCTGGTCGAGGGCGAGCGCGTGCTGCTGCAGAGCGTGGCCTTCGACGCACCGCGCGACGCCGGACAGGCGATCGCAGCGCTGCGCCGTGGTGCGCTGGCGCTGGCCGACGCGCCGGCTGCGCTTGCCGAGGGCGTGGTCGAGGCCGACGTGCGCGCCGCGCTCGAAGCGCTGGCCGCCGCCGATGCGGACAAGGCTGCGGCGAAGGAGCAGGCATGAACCCGCTGGTCGAACTCAACCTGACCCTGATCCTGTTCCTGCCCTGGTTCCTGATCCTCGGCGGCCTGTACCTCGCGTTTCCGCGCAAGCCGCGCAACGCAGCGCGCCTGCTGTACGACCTGGCGGCGCTGGCGCTGTCGGTCGCCGTCTTCCTGTGGAGCGTGCACTGGTCGATGGCGAACGCCGGCGGCGGGCACGGCAAGCTGTGGCCACACATCCTGGCCACGGCGCTGGGCTATGGCGTGTTCCTCGCGGCGTTGGCGATCTCGGCCGCGGTGCGGCACCTGCTGTTCCGGCCGAAGGCCTGATCGGTCCAGAAAATGTCATCTCGAACACAGTGAGAGATCTCCGCTCCTGAAGCAGATCTCTCACTGCGATCGAGATGACAGGCTGGTGTGGTTTGGATGACAGGCCAGGCGTCGACCAAAGCCGGATCGACCGCGCCGGCCACTTCGGCCACACTGCGGGCAATCAACGCAAGCGAGGACGGGGCCATGTCTGCCCACGGCAACACCAGCATCACCACCATCGATACCGGCTACATCCGGTCGAACCTGTGCGCGGCCTACCTCGTGCACGGCGACGGCGGCCGCGCGGCGCTGGTCGACTGCGGCACCGCGGCCACCGCGCCGCGCGTGCTCGATGCGATCGACGCCGCCGGCGTGGCGCGCGAGGCGGTCGACTGGCTGATGGTCACCCACGTCCACCTCGACCATGCCGGCGGCGCCGGTCCGCTGATGCGCGCGCTGCCCAATGCACGGCTGGTGGTGCATCCGCGCGGCGCGCAGCACATGATCGATCCGGCGAAGCTGATCATCGGCGCGAAGATGGTGTATGGCGATGCCATGTTCGCCCGCGACCACGCCGGCATGCTGCCGGTGGACGAGGCGCGGGTGGTGATCGCCGACGACGACCACGTGGTCGACCTCGCCGGCCGTCCGCTGCTGTGCGCCGACACGCCCGGGCACGCGCTGCACCACTACAGCGTGTGGGACGCGGCGACCCGCGGCTGGATCGCCGGCGATGCCTTCGGCCTGTCCTACCGCGAGTTCGACAACGACAACGGTGCGTTCGCGCTGCCGACCACCTCGCCGGTGCAGTTCGATCCGGAGCAGATGAAGGCCTCGATCGACCGGCTGCTGGAGCAGAACCCGGCCGCGATCCGCATCGCCCACTACGGCGTGGTCACCGAATGCGCACGCATCGCCGAGGACCTGGTCGGGCAGGTCGACGAGATGGTGGCGATCGCGCTGGCCGCGGGCGGGCGCGAGGACCGCCACGAGCGCATCGTCGACGACCTGATCGCGCTCTGCGTCGATCGTGCCGCGCGGCATGGCGTTGCGGAACCCGAACGCATGGTGTCCGAGGTGCTCGGCGGCGACATCGAGATCAATGCCCAGGGCTTGTGCGCCTGGCTCGACCGCCTGGCGAAGGCGCGCTGACACCGCGCACGCTTGTGTAGGAGCGCCCCATGGGCGCGACCCGCGCAGCCCTGACTCCGGTCACTCGCGGTCGCGGGCATGGCCCGCTCCTACACGCAATGTCGGCTTCAGCCCCAGGCGTTGGCTTCACCGCGCGGCGCGCCTGCGTTCATCGGTACCACGCAGAAGCGGTGGCCGGTCGGCGCTTCCATGACCCACCAGCGGTTGCGCACCTGCTGCACGCGCTTCGCGCCCAGTGCCTCGAGCCGGCGCACTTCGGCCTCGATGTCGTCGGTCTCGATGTCGAGGTGCACGCGCGACGGATGCGCGACCTTCTGCACCTCGATGTGCAGGCCGCCCGGTCCCGGTTCGAACTTGTCGTAGATGCCGAGGCCGCCGTCGTCGGGATCGGTGACCGCGAGGCCGAGTGCCGCGCCCCAGAAGGCCGATGCCGCGGGCAGGTCGTCGACCTGGCTGTCGATGATGAAGCCGGCAAGGCGGCTGCGGTGGGCCATGGCGGGATCTCCGGAGTGTGGCGCGGCTGCCGGCTTACTGCGCCAGGGCGAGGTCGTCGAGCATCGCCTTGAGGAAGCGCGCGGCCTCGCCGCCGGTGCAGGCGCGATGATCGAAGGTCAGCGACAGCGGGATCACCCGGTGCGATTCGAAGCCGCCGACCACCGGCGTAATCTGCTCGCGGCCCCGGCCGGCGGCGATGATCGCCACGCACGGCGGCACCACCACCGGCGTCGCATAGCGGCCGGCGAACATGCCGAAGTTCGACAGCGAAATGGTGTAGCCGCTGAGTTCGGAGGCGGGGATGCTGCGGTCCTCGACCTGTGCCCGCAGCCGTCCCAGGCCCTCGCGCACGCCGCGCGCATCGAGCAGGTCGGCATTGCGCAGCGCCGGCACGAACAGGCCGTCGGGCGTGTCGACCGCGATGCCGAGGTCGACCTGCGGATGCAGGGTGCGCACGAGCTTGTCGCCGTCGAACCAGGCGTTCAGCGCGGGCACCACCTTCGCCGCGGCGCAGATCGCGCGGACCAGGCGCGCGGTCATGTCGTTGCCGGGTTGCCAGGCGTCGATGTCGGCATCGTCGACCAGGGTGGTCGGCACCACCTTCGCGTGCGCGTCGGCCATCACCCGCGCCATGTTGCGGCGCACGCCCTTGAGCTGTTCGGGCTGGCCGCTGGCGCTGACCGTGGGCGGCTGGGTGCGCATGGGTTTGCCGCTTGCGGACAGCGGCGTGCGTGCACGCTCCCGTAGGAGCGCGCCATGCGCGCGACCGGTGGCGGCAGGTGCATGATCGCTGGCGGCAGGCGCCTGGTCGCGGGCATGGCCCGCTCCTACAGCGGCTTCCATGCTCGCGCTGCCGTCCGTGGCGGCACGCTTCACGTCGGCCATCGTCACCACGCCGTCGGCGCCGCTGCCGCGCACGCGCGACAAGTCCACTTTCAGCTTGCGCGCGAGCGCGCGCACCGCCGGCATCGCCTTGACGCCGCCGATCGACAGCGCCGCTTCGGCATGCACCGCGTCGGATGCCTGCATCGCACCGACCACGGTGCCGCTGTCGGCGCGTTCGGTGTCGCTTTGACCGGTTGCGCCAGCGTCGCTCGGAGCGGGCACGTGATCATCCGGCGCCGGGTCCTGCGCAGCCGCGTCCTTGCCGGCGGGCGCCCGCGCGCCGTGGTGATGCCCGGTGTCCTGCCCCTCCGCGCGCTGCGGCAGCGAAGGATCGAGTTCGAACTCGGCCAGCATCGCGCCGGTGACGATCACGTCGCCGGCCGCGCCGGCCAGCCGCAGCACCTTGCCCGAGACCGGCGAGGGCACGTCGACCACCGCCTTCGCCGTTTCCATCGACACCAGGTGGTCGTCGAGGTGGACGGTGTCGCCGACCTTGACGTGCCACTCGACGATGGTGGCGTCGGGCAGGCCTTCGCCGAGGTCCGGGAGCAGGAAGGTCTTGGTGTTTGCCATTGGCACGATGTTCCGGATCAGTTGGTAGTTGGTGGTTGGCGGATGGTGAGGCGGCCGGCGGATTTTCCACCAACCACGAACGACCAACCACCAACCCGCTCCTCAGCTCGTCGCCAGCGTCCGCTTCGCCGCCGCGACGATCTGCTCCACCGCCGGCATGTACTTCATCTCCAGCCGGAACAGCGGCATGTGGGCATCGAACCCGGTGACGCGCTCGACCGGCGCGACCAGGTCGTACATCGACTGCTCGGCCAGGCGCGCGGCGATCTCGGCGCCGAAGCCTGCGGTGCGCGGGGCCTCGTGCACGATCACGCAGCGCCCGGTCTTGGCCACCGACTCGGCGATGGTGGCGAAGTCCAGCGGCTTGAGCGTGGCGACGTCGATCACTTCGGCGCTGATGCCCTCGGCCGCCAACTGCTCGGCCGCCTCCAGTGTCTCCTTGACCTGCGCGCCCCAGGTGACCAGGGTGACGTCGCCACCGTCGCGCAGCACGTAGCACACGTCCAGCGGCAGTGCCTCGCCGTCGTCGGGCACGAGCTCCTTGTATTGGCGGTAGATGCGCTTGGGTTCGTAGTAGATCACCGGGTCCGGTTCGCGGATCGCGGCCAGCAGCAGGCCGTAGGCGCGCGCCGGCGAGGACGGCAGCACCACGCGCAGGCCGGGGACGTTTGTGAACAGGGCCTCGTTGGCCTCGCTGTGGTGCTCGGGTGCGCGGATGCCGCCGCCCCAGGGCACGCGCAGCACCATCGGGCAGGTCAGGCGGCCGCGGGTGCGGGTGCGGAAGCGCGCCGCGTGGCAGATGATGTGGTCGAGCATCGGATAGACGAAGCCGTCGAACTGCGCCTCGGCCACCGGCTTCATGCCCATCGCCGCCATGCCGACGGTGAGGCCGGCGATGGTGGTCTCGTCGAGCGGCGTGTCGAGCACGCGCATCGGTCCGAACTGCGCCTGCAGGCCGGCGGTGGCGCGGAACACGCCACCATTGACGCCGACGTCCTCGCCGAGCACGACCACGGACTCGTCGTTGCGCATCTCATGCGCGAGCGCCTGGGTGACGGCCTCGATCAGGGTGATCGGCTTCGCCGTCCCGGCATCGGCGGCAGGCCGCGCGTCCTTGTCGACGGCGGCCTTCATGCGCGCCCCTCGCGCGCCAGCAGCTGCGCGCGCTGGTCGAGGATGTCCGGCGGCAGGTCGGCGTAGAGGAAGTCGAACATCGTCTCCGGCGGCTGCGTCTTCGTTTCGAGGTAGGCATTGATCTCGACGTCGACCAGGCGCGTGCACTCGGCGATCCAGTCCTTCTCCTGCGCCTCGTCCCAAAGGCCCTGCGCAGTCAGCCAGCTGCGCAGTCGCGTCATCGGGTCGCGCGTCCAGGCCTCCTTGACCTCGGCATCGTCGCGGTAGCGGCGGGCGTCGTCGGCGGTGGTGTGGTCGTGCAGGCGGTAGGTGAGGAACTCGATCACGCTGCCGCCTTCGCCGCTGCGTGCGCGCACCATCGCGCGGCGCATGCCTTCGAGCACCGCGAACAGGTCGTTGCCGTCCACCTGCAGGCAGTGCAGGCCGCCGGCCAGGCCCTTCTGCGCCAGCGTCTGCGCGCCGGTCTGGGCGCTGCGCGGCACCGAGATCGCCCAGCCGTTGTTGATGATGCACTGGACGAAGGGCAGGGTGTAGGCGCCGGCGGCGTTGATCGCGGCGTAGGTGTCGGTCTTGGAGCTGCCGCCGTCGCCGCAGCAGGTGACGGCCACGCGCTGCTCACCGCGCAACTTGAACGCCAGCGCCGCGCCGGCGGCGTGCAGGCACTGGGTCGCGATCGGCACCGCCCACGGGAAGTCGTGGCGTGCGGGCTCGTTGACGTAGTCGTTGCCGCGCTCGTCGCCGCCCCAGTACATCAGGATCTCGCGCAGCTGCACCCCGCGCAGGATCTGCGCGCCGTACTCGCGGTAGCTCGGCGCCAGCACGTCCTCCGGCCGCATCGCCGCGCCGATGCCGACCTGGGTGGCCTCGTGGCCGAGGCAGGGCGCGTAGGTGCCGAGCTTGCCGGTGCGCTGCAGCGCCACCGCCTTGCCGTCGAAGGTGCGCAGGAACAGCATCTGCCGGAACAGCGCCAGGATCTCTTCCTTCGGCGGCGCGTCCGCCGGCAGCTCGACGACCAGCCGTCCGTCCGGGTCGAGGTACTGCAGGAACTCGATTTCGAAACTCGCGGCAACCCGCATGCATGCCATCCGGTCGCTGTCGGATGGAGGATGATAAGGTTTCTCGCGTAAGGATCCGTTGCGCATTGCGTCATTGGACGCGCCTGCCGAACGGCTGTTGTAGGAGCGGGCCATGCCCGCGACCCGTTGTTCCCGGCGCTGCGGAAAGTTGGATCGCGCCCATGGGGCGCTCCTACGACAGCAGTTCCGGAGCGCGCCATGCGCGCGACCGGGTTCGAAAGCCCGGTCGCGGCTGTGGACCGCTTCTACGCCATCACGGCGTCCAGCTTGCGCGCACCGACACGTTGCGGAACGCGCGCACTCCGACCAGCTTGACGAACCATGTGCCAGGCGCAGGCGTGGCGACCGCGATCGTCTCGTTGTTGCCGGGCCGCTGCGAGCGACCGTCGAAGTCGGTGATGGTCGGGATGCGGTCGCGGGCCACGAGCAAGGTGACGTCGCCGCTGCCGCCGTAGCTGAGCACGCGCAGGTTGCGCGCGCCTTGCGGTACCTCGATGCGGAACACCACTTCCCCGCCGGCATCGCCTTCGTGGCCACCGACCGGCACGCCGTTCTCCAGTTCCGGCACGCCGGCGTGCGGATCCTCGACCAGCACCGCGGCACTGGCGTCATTGTTCTCCGGATCCGGATCCTCGGTCTGTGCCGTGGCCGCGGCGGTCAGCGTGATATGCGTGCCCTCCAGCGGCGCGGGCGCGGTGGCGGTCAGCGCGAACACCGCCTCGTCGTTCGCCGCCAGCGTGTCGGCGCTGCAGGCGAGGGTGGTGGTGCCCGCGGCGACGACCGGCGCATCGCAGCTCCAGCCGGTGGGCGCGGCGATCGCGGCGTCGGCCAGTTCGGCGTCGAACACGAAGCCCGCGCCCGGATGGTCGGCGTCGTCGGGACCGGCGTTCGCGACCACGGTGGAGAACGCCATCGCGTCTCCGGGCGCGACCGTCGCCGCCAGCGCTTCCACTTCGGCCGAGAGGTCGGCGAAGCGCACCGCCGCCAGCCGCACCAGCAACACGCTCGGGTCGTGGTCGGACAGCCGCGAGGGCGTGTCGTTCTCGTTGCGCGCGGTTTCCGGGAAGTCGGCGGCGATCCGCGCGTGGCTCAGTTCGATGCCCGCGACCAGCGGCGATTCGACCAGGGCATCGTTGACCAGCACATGGTCGAGCGACTGCGCCTGGTAGTCGAACACGAACGAGTAGCGCTCGCCCGGCTCGGCGAGCAGGGTGAGGTTGTACAGGTTCGGCTCGACCCGGTCGACGCCGTCGCCGTCCACCGCGGTCTCGCTGTCGGGCGAGGGCAGGCCGGTGACCGTGCCCATCGCGTCGACCAGGCCGTCGTTGAACTCGAAGGCGTTGAAGTCGCCCATCACGATCAGGTTGCGGGTCGGGTCGTCGACCTGCATGCCGTTGACCAGCTCGGCGAGGAAGTCCGCCTGCGCCTGGCGCTTGGCGCGCACGCGCTGGCCCTGGGTCAGCCAGCCGCTGCTGCCGCTGCTGTCGTCGTCGACGTTGTTGAGCGAACGCTGGTGCACGACGATCGCGGTGAACGGATAGCTGCGCCCGTCGGCGAAGTGCACCACGCCGTCGAGCGACAGCGGTGGGCGGTCGTTGAGCAGGCTGCTGCTGCCGTCGGGATTGACGAGCACGGCGCTGGCGCCTTGCTGGGCTACTTCCAGCACCTCGACGCGAGGGGTGCCGGCGGCGACCTCCACGCCCTTGACCAGGAAGCCGACGTCGATGCCGCCGACATCGTTGCCCTCGAGCAGGTGCGCGCCGTAGCCCGGGTCCGGATCGCCGGCGGCAACTGCGTCGGCGTTGATGCGCGCGGCCAGCGCCTGCAGGGTGGACAGGTTCTCGACCTCGGTCAGGCCGAGCACGTCCGGCGCGTGCAGGTAGCCGCGGATCGCGAGCGAGGCCTTGGCCAGCCTGCGCTCGAAGGCCGCGGCGCTCAGCACCGGCTCGCCGATCGCCGGGTCGTTGACGTCGTCGAAGAAGCGCTCGAGGTTCCAGGTGGCGAAGGTGGCGTCGTCGCCGGTCGGCAGGCGCGAGGGCCGCGGCAGGCCGGTGGCGCTGCAGTCGACGGTGAGCGCGCCTTCGGGATGGATCGTGTAGCGGCGGAAGGTGTAGTCGAGCGGTCCGACCAGGCTGCCGTCGGTGATCACGCAGCCGGCGGCGACGTTCGCGGCCGGTGCGCCGATGGTGGTGCTGTTGACCGCGATCAGCTCCGGGTTGAAGTCCCAGCGCGGGATGTTGGTGGCGCTGCTGCCCAGCGGGTCGGGGTTCGGCACCGGGATGCCCGGCTCGCGGAACGGACGCGCGGTGCCGGTGGCCACGACCGCGAAGCGGCCGTTGCTGGTGGCCGTCGCCTGGCCCTCGTTGACGTTGCCGCCGGTGGGCGCGACCACGGTCGCGCTCGGCACCACCACGCGCATGCCTTCGAGGTGTTCGAGCTGGTCGAGGCCGTCGCTGGCGTTGGGCAGGCCGACGGTGAGCGCGACCGGTGCCGGCAGGGCGTGGCCGCCGGACAGCGCGGTGACGCTGGCGTTGATGATCTCGGTCAGCGGCAGCTGGTGCGGATCGGCGGCGGGGATGAACTCGGTCACCGTGCCCTGCACCAGCACGCGGTTGCCGACCGCCGCGGACGCCGGCGGCGTGGTCGAGGTGAACACGAAGATGCCTTCGGAGGTCGCCGGGTTGCCGTCGTCCTCGCCGTCGGCGGTCTGCAGGAAGAAGCCGTTGTTCTTGCGGGCGGTGACGATGCCGGTGGTGGCGACCGACAGGCCGTTGTAGGGCGAGACCTGGCCGCTGCCCTGGATCGCGGAGATGGCGACGGTGGCGATGTCGTCGTTGAGGATCGTGCCCACGCCCTGGGCATCGGCGATCTCGGCGCCGATGGCGTTGGCGAGGTTGACGAAGAAGGTCTCGTCGGGCTCGGTGACGGTGTCGCCGATCACCTCGACGCTGATCGTCACCGAACTCGCGCCCTCGGCAATCGTCGCGGTGCCGCCGGCGGCGACGTAGTCCTCGCCCGCGGTGGCGGTGTCGTCGGCGGTGGCCCAGTCGACGCTGACGCCGCCTCCGCCGGCGGGCTGGTTGAGGCCGATGGTGAAGAAGAACGGCGTGGTCCCGGCGTCGCCCTCGGCGGCGCTGGTGTCGCTGATGCTGGCGTAGACGGTGCCGCCGCCAGCGCAGGGATTGGGGATCGACGCGGTGTTGCGCGGCGCCGGTGCGCCGGCGCTGAAGTCGGCGGCGTTGTGGTCGCTGTCGCTGCAGCCGTTGTCGGCGCGCAGCGCCGCGGTACTGTTGCTCAGGCCGGGCGCGGCGCCCGCGCCCTCGAAGAAGTTGGCGTTGCC
>ENA-UOUJ01001712-UOUJ01001712.1-activated-sludge-metagenome-genome-assembly--contig:-NODE-1712-length-11025-cov-3.052963_pt1 | contig 11025 bp, 9 predicted proteins | sample MGYA00249839_ERZ747224 | MGnify/ENA primary metagenome ERZ747224 (study PRJEB28782, sample SAMN03220277) | activated sludge metagenome | biome: wastewater; feature: sewage sludge; material... | reverse complement strand
GGATTGGATCACCCGACAGTGCCCACGCCAATCCAGCAACCACGATCGTCACCGGCAACAGCAACAGCGCGTAGCGATCCGCCAGCCGAATGAAGGGCGACTTGGCAGTCTGTGCGGCGGTCACAAGCCGCACGATGCCAGCGTAGGTGCTTTCGTCGGCCGTCGCGGTTGCCGTGATCTGAAAGGTGTCACCCGCGTTGAGCGTGCCACTGCGGGCGCTCTCGCCGGCTTGCCGCGTGACAGGGATTGGCTCGCCGGTGAGCGCCGCTTCGTCGAGGACCGCACGCGGAGATGTGATCAGCCCGTCGACGGGGACGATCTCGCCGGCGCGAACGAGGATCGCGTCGCCGACTTTGACGTCACGGATGTCGACGTCCGTGATGGTCTCATCTATGCGGCGATGCGCCAGCCGCGGCGCCCGATCGACGAGCGTTTTCAAGTTGCGCTCGGCGCGGCTGACCGCATAATCCTCGAGCACCGTTCCGCCCGTGTACATGATGGCGACGACAATCGCCGCCAGCGGCTGCTGGAGAAGAAGGGCGGCTGACATGGCCAGAAGCGCGATGGCGTCGACGCCCATACGTCCGGCTGTCAAATCGCAGACGATGGAGACGGCGAGCGCAATGACGACGGGGATCGTTGCCGCGGTCCACATCCACCCAGCCGTCGCAGGATAGCCTGCGAGAAATGCGCTGCCGCCGAATATGAGGCCGAGCAGAGCGGCAACAGCAAGGGTGCATCTGGCGAAGCGTTCCTCGACCATGACGCTCCTCGAAGGTCGACGACAGAGGCAAGCTCGCATCCCAAGGAGCGTCGGGCGGATTTTGCGAAAGTATTTTGCGGCCGGTGAACATTGCCGACGTGATGCTGCCGCCCTCACGCACTTCGGTGACAACGATCGCGGCGATGTGGATGGCGATCAGAACGGTCAGTGCATAGAAGCCGAGTTCGTGCACTTGGACAAACGGACTGCGGAACGCGCGCATGGCGGCGTAAGACGTTGGATCGATAAGTTCGGTTGCCCCCGGTACGACCGAGGATGGGTCGACGCCTGGAGCGGCACCCCACGCCGCGAACCAATGGCCAAACGGCGGCCAATAGAGGTCGGCCCCTGCCAGAATTAGGCCGGTCACCGCCTGGAGAAGTAATAGCAAGAAGAGCAGCGCAACGGCGATGCGCGCAAGCGGGTTGTGCCCCACATACTGTTGGGGTTCTCCCGCAAGGAACGACGCTGTATAGGCGCGCAATGCTGCAAGATAGCCGGGACCGCCGGGAATAACGGCACGCCAATTCGCGTAACTGTTCCCGAAAAACGCCCAAGCAAACCGCCACATCAGATTAACAGCCATGACGTAGCCGAAGGAAACGTGGACATCCTTGAGTATAACCTTACCCGGCGCGGAAAGTCCGAGCGGATTGCCGAAAAGAATGTCGAGGCCGGTACCCACGAGGCCAATGACGGCGAGCACGTTGATCCAGTGGAACCAGCGGGTAGGAGCATCCCACGCGGCATATTCTTTGAGCTCAGACATGAACTGTTCCTCGCGGTAGTGGAATTCTTACATACGTGCGGGCCGGCCCATCTTGATCCGCATCAATCGGCTCGCTGGCTCAAACTGGGCAGCGCGAGCTGTGCTCTAAGGCCGCCGAGTACTGATTGGCCAAGCGTGATCTTGCCACCGTAGAGCTGCACCAGATCACGAACGATAGCCAGGCCGAGCCCAGAGCCCCCGCCTTCATTTCTCCAGCGCTCTCCGACGTTGAAGACGACGTCCCATGCCTCGGGCGGCAACCCTGGGCCGTCGTCCTCGACGACAATCCGGATAAAGCCGGGTGCAACCTTGTCGTCGAGCCGCACTGCGACCGCCGTCTTGGCGTGCTTGCAGGCGTTGTCGATGAGGTTACCCAGCATCTCGTTCAGATCCTGGACTTCGCAGGCGGCCATCACGCCGGGAGGAATCTCGTTGTCGATGCGCAAGCTGCGGTCCGCATGCAGACGCGTCAACGCTCGGACGACAGAGTCAGCCGCATCGGTGAGCGACGCAGCGATACCGGGCCTTGCCCTCGAAGCAGCAGTGCGCGCACGCGCGATCTGATAGTCGATCTGGCCCTGCATGCGTCGGCATTGTTCGTAGATGACCGCGGCCGATTGTTCATCGCCTTTCTGTCTAAGCTGGTGCGCCTCATCGGTCAGAATCGCCAGCGGCGCCTTGAGGCCATGCGCGATGTTTCCCGCCTGCGCCCGAGCGCGTTGAATCTGCTCGCCAGATGCAGCAAGAAGACTGTTGAGGTCGTCGATAAGTGGCTGCACCTCGTCGGGAAATTGACCTCGCATGTCCGCGGTTGCGCCGGAACGGTAGTTCGCAAAGGCTGTCCGTAGGCGGCCGATGGGCGCCATGGCATAGGCCAGCAGCAAGCCCGCTACGACGATCATGGATAGCGAAAACAGGCCGAGCGACCATAAAAGCACGCTGTTGAACCGGTCGAGGACTTTATCGAGGAGGCGTTTGTCCGTCCCCATTATGATCCGGGTCGGCTCCTTCACTCCGCCCATCCAGCGCAGCCGTTCGGCAATCAAGAGCGCGCCGGTCGGCCCCGAAATGCTGTGGTAGTGAACCTGAGCATCGCTACCCGCATCGATCGGCACCTGCAGCATGGGCCCTTCGAGCGAGTTCGACCGAGCGGAAATCGCTCCGTTCCTCTGTACCTCCCAATAAAAGCCGGAGAGCGGCACCGAGTAGCGCGGGTCACTTAATGCGCGCTGCATATGAACGCGACCGCCTTCGTCGACCTCGGCGATGCCTTCGAGTTCGTCGAGATGCTCTTCCAGCTCCTGGTTGAATTGCTCCGTCAGAAAGCCCTTGAACTCACCGGACAGAAGAACCCCAGCAATGCTGACGCCCGCCACGACCCAGATGGCGGCGACGATGATAAGGCGGGCACGGAGACTGCGCATTGCTGTGCTTCTCAATCCATGCGATAGCCGAGGCCACGCACCGTGGTGATGATGTCGCGACCCAGCTTTCGCCGTAGGCGGCTGATGTAGACTTCGATGGTATTGGACTCAGCACTTTCCTCCAGGGCGTAGAGATGCTCCATCAGCTCGTTCTGCGAGATGACGCGCCCCGCGCGATGCATGAAGTAAGTCAGCATGCGCAGTTCCGAGGCGGTGAGATTGACAGACTTACCGGCGATGGCGACCCTGCCGGCGACGGTGTCGAGGCTGATGTCCTTGTGCGTCAGGACAGAGTTCGCTGCGCCGGACTTTCTGCGAATGAGTGCGCGCAGCCGCGCCACGACCTCGGGAATATGGAACGGCTTGGTGATGTAGTCGTCTGCACCCGCGTTCAGCCCCTCTACCTTTTCTGCCCACGTGCCGTGGGCGGTAAGGATGAGCACAGGCATGTCGCGCTTTGCGGCGCGCCATTTGCGCAGAACTGTCAGTCCTTGCATGTTGGGTAGGCCGAGATCGAGTATGGCGGCATCGAACTCATCGTGGGCTCCCATCGCGTAGCCGTCCTCGCCGTTCTGCGCGCGGTCGACGACGAACCCTTCCGGGCGCAGCCCGGTGACGAGGCGCGCGGCAATGTCATTGTCGTCCTCGACCAGCAGTATGCGAATGACGAGCCTCCACAGCCAAGGTCGCACTTTTAGGCGCTCTACCTGAATTCGACCTGAAAAGCTCGATGCCCTGGGCAATATGTCGTCCGGCAGGGCGACGCACCCGCGTTTCAGGTTGGTTTCAGGTACGCGTGCGACAGCTGTAACCCGATCTGGAGGTTACGGCCCATGTCTTTAATCAAATGTCTGACAGCTTCAGTGGCATTTATCGCCTGGGCGGCGCACGAGTCTGTGCAAAGCGCTGAAATCGCCGTTTCCCAAGCCCAGATCGACCGTCTCGAGATCCACCTCGAGGAGGCGCGCCCGGCCACACAGGAGGCGGTTGCCCTCCTGCCCGCCACCATCATCCCCCCGATGAACAGCCGCATTGCTGTGCCCGCGCCCTTCGCCGGCACCGTCGTATCCGTGCACGTTCTGCCCGGCCAATCCGTCGAGCAGGGTCGCACACTGATGACGATTGCAAGCCGCGAGCTTGTCGAGACGCTCTCTCAGTTGCGCCAAGCGGAAGCCAACCTCGCCGTTGCGAGCGCCGTCGCCGAACGCTATCGCGGGCTTGCTGAGAAGAATATCGCCTCTCCGACGCGCGCAGCCGAGACCGAAGCGCAGCGCGCAGGACTTGAGGCTGTCGTCGATGAGCATCGGCGGCTTGTTTCCCTGGGCAAAATCAAGACCGATCCCGACGGCAGCTATGCACTGATCGCCCCGCGTGCCGGCCGCATTGTCGAGGCGAACGTCGCGCCAGGGGCCAGCATCGGCGCCATGCAAGCGGCCGTGGTTTTCGACACGAGCGATGAGCTGTGGGTTGAGGCGCAACTGCCGGCGTCGTTGGTCGGCAAAGTGCATCCCGGCGACAGCATCACGTTGGAGGATGGCACTAAGGGCAAGGTCCTTTCGGTTGGGCACACGCTCGATCCGAAGACTCGCTCGAGCACGCTCACCGGCACCATCCCCGGTTCGGCCGGTGTCGTTCCGGGGCAGATGGTGACCCTCAGCATACATAGACAGGCCGCCATCAGCAGCGTCGAGGTTCCCGCACAAGCGGTTGTTTGGCTGGGCGCGGCTCCCAGTGTCTTCGTGCGAACGGAAATGGGATTTGCCGTGCAGCCCGTAGTCCTCAAGGGCAAGACGCTACGCGCGGCCACGATCGGAGGTGGCCTCACAGCGGGGCAGAAGATCGCCGTATCAGGGCTCGCTCAGCTCGAAAACATGATTGGTGCGGAGTAAGCTATGCTGCGCCGTATAGTCGAGTTGACACTCACGCAACGGGCCTTCGTGCTGCTGTGCACGCTGCTGGTCGCCGTGGCGGGCAGCTATTCCTTTCTGCACCTACCCATCGACGCTTTCCCGGATATCTCATCTATCCAGGCGAAGATCATTATGAAGGCGCCGGGGATGACGCCTGAGGAGGTGGAGACCCGAGTCATCGCGCCGATCGAGCTGGAACTGCTCGGCATTCCGCGCCAGACGGTCCTGCGCTCGTCGGCGAAGTACGCGATTGCCGACATCACCATCGACTTCGAGGACGGCACGGACATCTATTGGGCTCGCCAGCAGGTGACTGAGCGACTGGCCGACGCCAGGGACGCGCTACCATCCAACGTTTCCGGCGGGCTCGCGCCGATTTCCACGCCGCTGTCTGACGTTTTCATGTTCACCATCGAGGGCGGCAACCTCTCGCTGGAAGACCGGCGCAGTCTGCTCGACTGGACCATCCGCCCAGCTCTCCGGACGATACCGGGGGTCGCCGACGTCAATGCGCTCGGCGGTTTGGTGCGCACGTTCGAGGTCGTGCCCGACAGCGCGGCGCTGGCGTCTGCGGGGTTAAGTGTCGCCGATATCAAAGATGCGATCGCGTCGAGCAATCGCAATGACGGTGCTGGGCGACTTTCCGACGGCGAGAAGGCACTCGTCGTGCGCTCTGAGGGCGCCATTCGCACGCCAGCGGACTTACAGCAGGTCGTCCTCAGGTCGGAGGGCGGCAAGGTATTGCGACTGCAGGATGTCGCCACGGTCGGCATCTGCGCCTCGGAGATGTGGCGACGGTTCGGATCGGTAGCCTCACCCGCTATGGAGCCGTCACCAAGGATGGACGCGGCGAAGCAGTGCAGGGCCTCGTGCTCTCGCTGCGCGGCGCCGATGCCAGCGCGATCGTAAAGGACGTGCAAGCGCGGCTCGAAACGCTAAAGCCAAGTTTACCAGAAGGCGTAACGCTGCAAGTCTTCTATGACCGTTCTGACCTCATTCAACGCGCCGTGGGTACCGTCACCAAAGCACTGATCGAAGCGACGGTGCTGGTCGTCATCCTGCTGCTCGCCTTTCTCGGAAGCCTACGCGCCTCCCTCGTCGTGGCGGTCACGCTGCCAATGGCTGCGCTCAGCACATTTTTGATGATGAAGCTCTTCGGCATGTCCGCGAACCTCATGAGCCTCGGTGGGCTCGCCATTGCCATCGGCCTCATCGTCGATGCTGCGGTTGTCGTTGTCGAGAATACGGTCGAGCGTCTCAATCATCATGCGGACGACGCGCGCATTCCGCTCTTGCGTCAAGTCTACCAGGCGGCAGCAGAGGTCGTCACGCCGGTTGCCTCGGGCATCATTATTATCTGCCTAGTCTTCCTGCCGCTGCTCTCGCTTCAAGGGCTCGAGGGCAAGCTGTTCGCGCCCGTGGCGATTACTATCATTTTTGCTCTTTCGAGCTCGCTGCTGCTCTCACTCACCCTGATCCCGGCTCTGTCGTCGCTCTTCCTGCGCGGCCGCGCCCATAAGAACCCGATCTTGATGCGCGTCATCGAGGCCGGATACGGCCCACTTCTGCGCTTTTGCCTGGCACATCCTATGCCCGTCTACGTCGCCGCTGCCGCCGGAGCGGCCGTAATGGCCTTTGCCTATCTCGCCGTTGGCAAGTCGTTTATGCCGACCATGGACGAGGGGTCGGTCATCATGCAAACGACCAAGCTCCCCTCGATCAACCTTGAGGAAAGCGTTGCGACCGACCTGCGCATTCAGCGCGTCCTTCTAGAGAAGGTGCCGGAGGTCGACCACGTCGTAGCGCGCGTCGGCTCTGATGAGCTGGGGCTCGACCCCATGAGCCCCAACGATACCGACGCGTTCCTGGTCCTCAAACCCAAGGACCAGTGGCGCGTGCCGGATAAGGAGTGGTTGCTGGACCAGCTGCGCGCAGCCATGACCGAGCTGCCGGGTGTCGAATTCGCCTTTACGCAACCGATCGAGATGCGCACTTCCGAGATGCTGACCGGCGCGCGCGGCGACTTGGCGGTGAAGATTTTCGGGCCGGATCTTAAGCAGCTCGCCCAGCTTGCCGGTCGCGTCCAAGCGTCGATCGCTGGGGTCAAAGGGGCGTCCGAGGTGTTCACGGCTTCCAACGATACGGTGGACTATCTGCAGATCGACGTGGATCGCCTCACGGCAGGGCGCACGGGCCTTTCTGTGACGCGTATCGAGGACGAGCTGCGCGCGCTTTTGGAGGGTGCACCGGCCGGCATCGTCGCCGAGGCGCAGAAGCGGACCAACATCGTGATCCGCGGACCTGAGGCCCTGCGCAGAGCGCCCGAGCTGTTCATGCAGAGCCAGTTGGCTGCCGGAGACGGCGGCCTCGTCCGCATCGGCGACATCGCCCGACTGCATCGCACGGCGGGCCTCGTCAAGGTGGACCGCGAGAACGCTTCGCGCTTTGCCATTGTGCAGGCCTACGTTTCCGGGCGCGATCTCGTTGGCTTCGTTGAGGATGCTCAGAAGGCAGTTGCGACCGCGGTAGAGCTCCCCCCCAGCTACCACCTCGTTTGGGGCGGCGAGTTTGAGAATCAGCGGCGAGCAGCCGCGCGCCTCGCAATCGTCGTTCCGATCGCCCTGGTGCTCATCTTCCTCGTGCTGTTTGCGACCCTGCGCTCGGTGCGCCAGGCTGTGCTGATCCTAGCCAACGTTCCGTTTGCTCTGATCGGCGGCGTTCTCGCGCTCTGGGTAGCAAGCGAGTATTTGTCGGTGCCGGCGTCGGTCGGGTTCATTGCGCTGCTCGGTATCGCCGTTCTGAACGGTCTAGTCCTCGTCAGCTACTTCAACCGGCTCCTCGTTGCCGGCATGCCGCTCGAGCAGGTGGTTTTCGAAGGTTCCCTTAGGCGCCTGCGCCCCGTGCTCATGACGGCGAGCATCGCCGCCTTTGGTTTGGTCCCGCTGATGTTCGCCAGTGGACCAGGCTCCGAGATCCAAAAGCCGCTCGCGATCGTCGTAATCGGTGGCCTGATCACCTCGACGGCACTCACCCTCGTTCTGCTGCCCATCCTCTTCCGCCGCTTCGGCGCTGCCGCGTGCTCGGCCGACCCTCAAACACGGAGCCTGTCATGGACCAACTCCTTCGCAAGCTGACGCTGATCTATCCGCCAACGGTGGAGGATCACATTGTCGATCTCTTGGTGAATGCGGAGCCGCCACTCGCCGGATTCACGACGTGGAAGGCGGACGGCCACGGCCAGGACTTCAGCATGGCAAGCGTGCGTGAACGCGTGCGCGGCCGGGCGGCGCGCGGCGTGCTCGCCGTGGTGCTTCCGCGCTCGCGGCTTGGCACCGTCCTGGAGGAAATTCGCTCAAGGGTGGGAACCCCCGACCTCACGTATTGGATCGAGCCTGTAGAGTCGATCGGTCGACTTGCGCGCGTCGATGCGGACTCCGCGCCGGTTGCTGCATGACCGATTATCTAACATTCATCTTGATGCTCATCCCATCGGTCGTGCTCGTCGCTGGTGCCTGCGCCGTTGCCATCTGGGCGGCGCGCTTGCCGGACGAGCAATCGTCCCTCGTTGCAAGGCTCACTGGGGCAACCGATGCCAGTGGCTCGGGCTCGTCCCCACCAAACAAACTCGACTGACACAGGGAGGATCAACTGAGCCGTCTTAGACTCACACTGATCGCCACCGTAATTGCGGCATCATGCTTTCCGCCGCGCACCGCCGCCGCTGCCGACGCACCTGTCTTCCAGGCGCAATGCGCAAGCTGTCACCCGCGAGCCCGCACGCTGGCGCGACGTCTGGAAGGGGAGAGCGCCGATGCCCGCTCAGCGGCACTCGTCAAGTTTCTCGAGAAGCACCATTCCGGCGATGCGCAGACACGCGCTGCCATCGCCGAGTATCTCGTGGGCCTATCGCTGCAATGACAGGCTAGCGAAGGCTGAAGGCTGTCATGGCTGCAACCAATGCCAGAAACACGAGCAGTGCCTGCCGCTGCCGTGCTCGGTCTAGCCGCCCTTTTCCGGCGCCATAGTCGAACCGTTCATAAAGGATGGAGGCAGGGGGAACGCCAATATCCAATAGGGCGTCGGCGGCAACCTCCATCATACGTGGGGGGCCGCAAATGAGCACGACGGCCTTGCCCGTATCTGAGGCTCCAACGAGTCTCTTAACGAACGATGCGCGCAGTGGCCCCGCCTCGCACTCTGTCTGCCTCGGATCATCATCGACAAGATAGCTGATCGACAGATCGAGCTGCGATTGTAGCTCACGCAGTCGATCCTTCAAGACCAAGCCGCTTGGCTTTCTCACTGCATAAAGGAGGCGATACGGTCTTGCGTCGCGCCGTGCGGCGGCCGCTTCCAAAATTCCAAGGAGTGGGGCGATCCCCACGCCACCCGCGACGAGGATTACCTGCGAGGCATTGGGCGGGAGGCAGAAGCTGCCGTGCGGACCGTCGACCGCGACCCGGGTACCAGGGAGAATGCCTTCGAAGGTGCGAGTGCAGTCGCCCACCTCGCTGATCACAAGCCGAAGTCGCGGCAGATCAGCGGGAGAGGATGCAATCGAGAACGGGTGATCGTGGAAGGGGGGCCGCTTGGGGGCGAGCGTCATCCAGATAAACTGCCCGGCGCGAAACCGCAGCTGCGTTGTTGGTGGGCCGCGCAGGATCATCTCGACGACGCGCTCGCCGACGCGCCGAACGCGTTCGACACGCCAATCCTCGCGCCACATTTGCCAGGGCCTCACGACATAAACCGATAGCGCTGCAGCTGCCGCGGCCGCAGTGAGGACAAACCAGACGATGCGCAGCACCGTTTCGTCAGTGTAAGCACCCGCCGTGACAGCGTGATGGAGAATTAAGCCGGCGACGACGATGGCGAGCGGCCCGTGCGTGATGCGCCACATTTCGTAGCGGATGAACGGCCGCGTACGGATCGTAGCGAGGCACACAATCACGAACAGACCTGCGAGAGCTATGACACCCGTGCGCAACCTGGGACTGGCCAGCATGCCAAGAAGGCGGCGCCAAGCAGCGATGGGGTCAGCGAACAACGTATCTGAGAGGTAGAGAAGTGGATGCAGCGTCGCAAATGCTAGAAGGACGCAGGCCGCGATGCGATGGAACCCCATCGTGCGGTCAATGCCCATGCGTCCCGAGATGCTTTCGAAGCGCCCGGAGCTCAGAAACTGCAGAAACAGCAGCGCTGCCCCCGTAAGTCCCAGAGCAGTCGCAAATTCGCTGGGAGCACTGGCCGGCTCGATCCCAGTTACAGCGGCGGCGAACATGGGCGAGAGCGCAGCCAAGACATACAAGAGCGCGACGACGGCCCCGGGCAGCCCGGGGGTTCTGGTCTGCAATTCCATTTAGCCACCATTCAGCCCCTGCCCGACTTCCGCCCAGCTCTATCCCGAGACGACGTACTCAGAACTGATCGGGGTCAAGGTGGTGTAGTAGTTTCGTTGTATTGTCAGTTCTGCTCAGCCGGCCATCTCATACTGCCCGAGCGCGGTCATCCGGCGGAACGATGAAGGGAACGTAAGCAACGGTATCTTAATGACCTACTACTTCAACACGACACTAACCACTGCATTCGAGGACGCTGTGGCTCGGACAGTCCTGGCCCTTAAAGCGGAGGGCTTCGGCATCATCAGCGACATCGACGTGCAGAAAACGTTGCAAGAGAAGATAGGCGTTGCCTTTCGGCCTTACCGGATTCTCGGCGCGTGCAATCCAAAACTTGCGCACGAAGCCCTTCAGCTGGAAGACAAAATCGGGACCATGCTACCGTGCAACGTGGTTGTGCAGGCCTTAGCCGACGGCAATGTTGAGATCGCGGCGATCGACCCCGTAGCTTCAATGCAGGCTGTCGACAATCTGCGGCTCAAAGAAGCCGCGGCTGATGTCGGGCAGAGGCTGAAGCGCGCGATTGGCAGCATTGTCGGGTAGGTAGAACATCCGAAGGCCCATAACACCTTGGGGTACAAGCGGGCGCCAGCCCATCCGCGACCTCGACCGGTCTACCCTTAACAAGGGGCATTGTTGGCGACGATTTTAGCGTCGCTACACATTGAGCGCCCGACTTCGGCTTCTGGGACCTTGCCGACGAACCTCCAAGAGGGATGCCCCTTCCCCCGGCCCTACCGCAAGCGCCGACCGTCTTCCA
>ENA-UOUJ01001711-UOUJ01001711.1-activated-sludge-metagenome-genome-assembly--contig:-NODE-1711-length-11025-cov-13.562625_pt1 | contig 11025 bp, 11 predicted proteins | sample MGYA00249839_ERZ747224 | MGnify/ENA primary metagenome ERZ747224 (study PRJEB28782, sample SAMN03220277) | activated sludge metagenome | biome: wastewater; feature: sewage sludge; material... | reverse complement strand
CTGTCGAAACGGGCCACCGGCAAGACCCTTTACATCCTGGACGAGCCGACCACCGGCCTGCATTTCGAGGACACCCGCAAGCTTCTGGAGGTGCTTCAGGAGCTGGTCGAGAACGGCAACACCATCGTGGTGATCGAGCACAATCTGGACGTCATCAAGGTGGCCGACTGGCTGCTGGACTTCGGGCCCGAGGGCGGCGACGGCGGCGGTGAGATCGTGGCCAAGGGCACGCCCGAACAGGTCGCGGCCGATCCCAAAAGCTGGACCGGCCGTTACCTCAAGGAGATGCTGGACCGCCACGAAACGCGTCGCAAGGCGCGGGTGGCGGCGTTGGCGCCGGCAAAGAAGCCTCGCCGGACCAAGGCGTCCTGATCGTCGCGAGCCAGACGAGGCTCGCCTCGCCCCGACGTCAGTCTGACGTGACGCCGCGGCCGGTCAGGTCGCGATAGGCGGCGGCGAACGGCGCATACAGTATGCCGAAGATCAGGGCGGAGATGATGGCGTTCACCACCGTCGAGGCCCACATCCACGCATTGTCGATGCGGTAGGCGGCCATCATGACAGACGGGTCGCTGCTGGCCCTGCTGATCATCTCGGCGCCCGACATCAGGCTGATCGGCATGGACACCAGCATGGACAGAAGTCCGACCAGCATGGCCATGACCAACGCCAGCAGCATCATGCCCAACATCGGCCAGAACCGACCTTTCGTCACGCCGAAGGAGTCGAAGAAGGCCATCTTCTTCTCGGCCACCGTGATCGGAATAGCCAGGGACCAGCGCACAGCCAGCCAGATCACGAAAGCGACCGATCCCAGCAACAGAACCAGACTGATGATCCAACCCCAGCCGTCGATGGCGGCCACTGCAATACCGCCGATGATCGCGGCGACAATGACGACCGCAAAGGCGATCAAACCCATCAGGATCGACAGAACCAGGGTGACGACGAAGACCCGCACTTCATCCATGCCCAGCCGGACATGACCGAACACGTCATGGGCATGGTCGGCCAGAACACTGCGCGACACGGCCGTTGTCAGCATGACGTTCGTCAGGATGGACAGCACCATGACCCAACCCATGCCGCTGAACATTCGGCCATAGGCGCTCAGGATGGGCATGAAGTCGTCTAACGATTCCGGGTCGGTCCCCCGGAACGCCTCGGCCGCCGCCGACAGTTCGGCCAGCGCCGGAAACATCGACGTCATGGTCAGCAGGGTAGCGACGCCGACAACGAGGTAAAGCAGCGTCCAGGCCAGAAGCACCATCGGATTGCGGCGAACCAGGCGGAAACCTTCAAAGGCCGCATCGGTGGGGGAAAAGCTCATCTTTCACTCCTCAGAGGATGTCGCCGTCCGCAGACGGGGCCGGTTCGGAAGCCACAAACAACTGCCGCACAGCGCAAGCATAGGGCGCCAGGCTGATGGACGCCACGACGCCGGCCATGGCGCCAAAGACGATGACGATCCCCGCCAGAACGCCCAGAGCCAGCGCCCAGTCCTCGACCCGCCAATCCATCGGCAAGGCCTGGGCGGCCATCGACGCCAGGAACCCCACCCCCAGCATCAGCACGACGGCGGCCAGGACGAGCAGCACGGTCGCCAGCCATGTCCCCAGCGTCAGCAGGGCCAGACGCCCGGTTTGCCCGCGCCCCATGCGCCAGCCTTCCTCGAAGGCGAGACGGCCGTATGCGACACTGGCCGGGGCGATCAGGCTGAGCCGGCCATACAGGGCCAGGGCGGGCGCCAGAATCAGAAAGGCCACGGCGGCGATGCCCCAGGGCCGCTGGGCCTCGGTCACCTGCCCCATCAGAGCCAGACCGCCGGCCACAAGACCAAACCCCAGACAAAACAGAACCAGCACCAGGCCGATCATCACGACCAGATGCGACACCCCCACGCGCACTTCGTGCAGGCCCAGCCCAAGGGCGAACGGCCGCCGACCGACACGCCCCAAGACGGCCCGCGCAACGGCCGTCATCACCACGGCCATCCCGACGATCTGCAAGATCTGGCTGAGGCCGTTCAACGCCATCAGCCCCGCCAACACCTGGAACATCTGCGGATCGAACGGATCAGGCCCGGCCGGGTCAAACCCCGGCATCACGACCGATCGCAAACCGACCAGGCCCGCCAGCGGAACCAGCCCCGGCAGCAGAAGCACCAGCCCCCAGACCCAAACCGTCAGCGGACGCCGTCCGATCAGGCGAAAGCCTTCGCCCAGCGCCTGGCCCACAGAAATCCCACGCTTCGCCATTGCTGCGCCCCTCCCCGGCGCGTCATGGCGGCAAGCCCCCTTGCCGTTCAGGGCCACCTTAGACGCCGCAAGGACGGTTTCACCAGACGGTTGCTGACGAAGCGGCCGCCTGTGTCTAGAAAGCCGCGATGACGACCTCCCCTGCCCCCTCTCCCGTCCATGTCATCGGCGGCGGCCTGGCCGGCTCCGAAGCCGCCTGGCAGATCGCTTCCGCCGGCGTGCCGGTGATCCTGCACGAAATGCGCCGCGACGGCGTGACCACCGACGCCCACCACACCGATGGCCTGGCGGAACTGGTCTGCTCCAACTCGTTCCGGTCGGACGACTGGGAATACAACGCCGTGGGCCTGCTGCACGCCGAGATGCGGGCGCTGGATTCGATCATCATGGCCTGCGGCGACGCCCATCAGGTGCCGGCGGGCGGCGCCCTGGCGGTGGACCGCGAGGGCTTCTCCCAGGCCGTGACGGCCAAACTGACGACCCACCCCCTGATCACCGTGGTGCGCGAAGAGATCGCCGGCCTGCCGCCCGCCGACTGGGACAATGTCATCGTCGCCACCGGCCCCCTGACCTCGCCCGCCCTGGCCGAGGCCATCCTGACGCTGACGGGCGAGGAAAGCCTGTCCTTCTTCGACGCCATCGCCCCCATCGTCCACGCCGACAGCATCGATTTCGACATCGCCTGGCGGCAGTCGCGCTATGACAAGGAAGGGCCGGGCGGCGACGCGGCCGCCTACGTCAACTGTCCGATGGACAAGGCCCAGTACGACGCCTTCATCGACGCCCTGCTGGACGGACCCAAGGCCGAGTTCAAGGACTGGGAGAACGTGCCCTATTTCGACGGCTGCCTGCCGATCGAGGTGATGGCCGAACGCGGCCGCGAAACCCTGCGTCACGGCCCGATGAAGCCCGTAGGCCTGACCAATCCGCGCAATCCGACCGTGAAACCCCACGCCATCGTGCAACTGCGCCAGGACAACGCCCTGGGCACGCTGTTCAACCTGGTCGGCTTCCAGACCAAGCTGAAGCATGGGGCGCAGGCCGAGACTTTCCGCATGATCCCGGGCCTGCAGGACGCCCAGTTCGCGCGCCTGGGCGGGTTGCACCGCAACACCTTCCTGAACAGCCCCAGGCTGCTGGATCGCCAGTTGCGGATGAAGGCCATGCCGCGCCTGCGCTTCGCCGGCCAGGTGACGGGCGTGGAAGGCTATGTCGAAAGCGCCGCCATGGGCCTGCTGACCGGGCGTCTGGCCGCCGCCCAGGCGCTGGGTCGCGACCTGGCGCCGCCGCCGCCCGAAACCGCCATGGGGGCCCTGGTTGAGCACATCACCGGCGGCCATCTGGAAGGCTCGAAATTCCAGCCGATGAACATCAACTATGGCCTGCTGCCGCCGCTGGAGGCGCCGCGCGTCGATGCGGACGGCAAGAAGATTCCGCCCAAGGACCGCGGCCGGGCCAAGAAGCGGCTGATGAGCATCCGGGCCATGGAGGCCCTGAAAGCCTGGCGGGACGCGGGCTGATGGCGGACGATCTGGACCGCCTGACCGAACGCCGCGCCACCCTGGCCCACCGGTTGGACCTGATCGCGCGGGGCGCACGGCTGAGCTATGACGACGGTACGCCAGTCGATATGGCGTCCGAAAAGGCGCGGCTGGAAGACGAGGTGGCCCGCCTGGATCGCAAGATCGCCCTTCTGGGCCCGCCCGCCGGTCAGGCCTAGATGCCCCACCCCATCAAGACCGCCATCCGCCAGCGCATCAACCAGCTGTTCAACGACTATGAGGCCGGGGAGCGCCCGGCCCTGCGTCGGGCCGACGCCCTGTTTCCCACCGATTCCGTCGCCTGGCGGGTCAATGGCGACATCGTCACCATGATGATCGGCGGGGTGTCGGGCCTGTTGCTGCAGATGCTGCATCCGGCGGTGCTGGCGGGGGTGTGGGACCATTCGGACTTCCGCGCCGACATGCACGGCCGCCTGCGCCGCACGGCCAAATTCATCGCCGTCACCACCTATGACCACGCCGAACGGGGTCGGGCGGCCATCGACCGCGTCCGCTCCATCCACGACAGGCTGAAGGGCGTCCTGCCGGACGGCACGCCCTATCGCGTCAATGATCCGACCCTTCTGGCCTGGGTGCATGTGACGGAAATCACCAGCTTCCTGGACGCCTGGGTCCGCTATGCCGAGCCGTCGATGTCGGCGGCGGACCAGGACGCCTATATCGCCGAGATGGCCCGCATCGGCCGGGCGCTGGGGGCCGACCCCGTGCCGACCGACCGTGCGGGGGCGCAGGCCCTGATCCAGTCCATGCGTCCCTGGCTGAAGGCCGACGCGCGCACCTTCGAGGTCGCCCAACTGGTGCTGCGCCAGCGGATCGGCGGTCCGGCCGAGGATTTCGCCGGCGGCCTGATCATGGCGGCCGGGCGCGACCTGTTGCCCGACTGGGCGCGCGCCATGCACGGCCTGCCCGCCGCATCCGCCCCAGCCCGCGCCGCCGTGCGCGCCACCCAAGCGATGATGGACTGGGTCTATACGGGGTCACCGAACCGGCGCGTCTGGCCGGACGACGTGACCGAATGGCCCGACGGCGCCCCGCGCTGATCATATCCGCCCGGTCAGCACCGCCCAGGTCAGCCGCAGCCGCTTGACCGGCTCGGGCGCATCGGGCCGCGTCAGGGCGGCGGGCGCCACGGCCGGAAAGGCCGCCGGCGGCAGGCCCTTCAGCGCGCGATTGGCCTGACCCTGCATCGCCCGCGCCTCATCGCCGCGCCCGGTCTGGGCCAGGCCCCGCACCCGAGCCGCCCCTTCGATCGCCGCCTCATGCCCCGGTCCGGCCAGCACCCGCGCCGCCGCCTGCATGGGCCCGACGTAGAATGCGTCCAGGTCGTGCGCCTCGCCGTGCACCCGGCCGATGTGCGCCTCGATCAGGGCGTCCAGCGGCGCTCGCTCCAGCCCGCACCTGTGCACCACGCCGGCCAACGCCTCCAGCACCGGATGGCCTTTGCGCGGGTCGCCCGCAAACACCCCGTCCATCTGATCGGCCCACCAGCGATAGCGCATCTCGGCCAGCATCGGCTGGGTCACGCGCGTGGGAATGGCCATCAGTTCCGCCTCGAAGGCGTAGAGCGCGATCAGGTCCGCGCGCGCCGGCTCGTCGGCCACGAAACGGCTGGCCAGCCAGCGGTCGATGTCGGCGGCGCGCACCTGGGCGTCGAGGTCGGTCATAGCGATACTCATCCTTCTCCCGCTTGCGGGGGAAGTGTCCCGTCTTCGCCGAAGGCGAACAGGGACGATGGGGGAAGTCGAAGGAAACAGACTCCCCTCTCCGACCCTCGCAGCGCTGACGCGCCGTCATCGGGCCACCTCTCCCGCAAGCGGGAGAGGGATTTGAAGCCCGTCAGCCGAACAGGGTCTGATACATGGCCATGGCGGTCAGCATCGGCAGGCTGAGCAACAGGTTGGTGCGGCTGGCCAGCATGGCCAGGCGGGCGGCCTTGGCCTTGGTCTCGTCATCGGCCGGCACGATCCCCAGGGCGCGCTTCTGGTTCGGCCAGATGACGCCCCAGACGTTCAGGAACATGACGATGGCCAGCCAGACGCCGATGCCCATCAGGCTGTATTGCTGGTCGCCCTGGACCAGGCCGCCGGCCAGGCCGAAGCTCAGCACCTCCATGGCGTAGGCATGGCCGCGCAGGATCATGACCACCAGCCCGGCCAGCACCGTCACCAGCGCCGCCCATCGGAACCAGAACAGGGCCTCGGGCGCGATATGCTTGCCCACGGCGGGCTTCAGCTCGGCCGGGATGTTCGGCATCACCCGGATCTGGACGAAGTTGAAATAGTACAGCAGGCCGATCCACAGGATGCCGGCCACGACGTGCACCCAGCGGAACACCGCCTGCCAGAAGCCGGCGTCGAACCCGCCCGGCGCGATGCGGCCGAAGGCGAAGATCATCACCCCGGCCAGAATCAGGCTGAGGATGAAGGTGTTGCGGAAATTCGAAAGCAGCTTGCCCATGGGTCGCCCCTCCCCGGCGATTGAGTCGAGGCGCGAGCATAACCTCTCCCTCCCCGGACAGGGAGGGAGAGATCGGCATTACGGGCGGCTGGCCATGCCCAGCTTGATCGGCTTGGCCTCTTCATCGACCGAGCCGCCGCGCTTGACACCCCACAGCATGATGATCGGCGCGCCGACATAGATCGACGAATAGGTGCCGATGATGATGCCCATCATCAGGGCGATCGAGAAGCCGAACAGCGCCTCGCCGCCGAAGATGGCCAGGATCGCCAGAACGCCCACGGCGGTGACGCCGGTGATGATGGTGCGGCTGAGGGTTTCGTTCAGCGACAGGTCGATCACGTCGCGCAGAGGCATGGTCTTGTACTTGCGCAGGTTCTCGCGCAGGCGGTCGAACACCACGACGGTGTCGTTCATCGAATAGCCGATGACCGTCAGGATGGCCGCGACCATGTTCAGGCTGAACTCGAACTTGAACAGCACGATCAGGCCGAACGTCAGGATCATGTCGTGCACCAGCCCCGCCACGGCGCCGAAGCCGAACTGCGGCTCGAACCGGAACCAGATGTACAGGAACATCAGCGCCACCGCCGCCGCCAGGGCCATCAGGCCCGAGGTGAACAGCTCGCCCGACACCTTGGAGCCGACGACGCTGACGCCGGAATAGGTCACCTGGCCCACGGCCTGGTCGATGGCCGCCTCGACCCGCTGGACCACATGGGTCTGGTCTTCGCCCTCGGGCACCTGGAAGCGGACGATGGCGGTCGAGCCGTCATCGACGTTGTTGTCGCGTCGGGCGATGCCCTGCACGCCCACGTCACCCAGGCCCAGGCCGCTGACGGCGCCACGAATGGCGTCCAGTTCGATCACCTGGCCGGCGGGCTTGGCGACTTCCAGCGACGCGCCGCCGCGGAAGTCGATGCCCATGTTCAGGCCGGGATAGAAACACCCGACAATCGAGGCGACGCACAGCACCAGCGACAGGACGCCCGCCGGCAGGGCGTAGCGGACGAAGCGGAAATTCGTCTTCTGCGGCAGCAGCTTGATAAGAGGCCATCCACGCATCGTCGTCACTCCGCCGCCGCAGTGGCGGTCTTGCCCGCCTGGCGGACGGGTTCGTCCGCGATCGGCAGGGTCTTGGGTTTGGCCGTCTTCAACCACCAGGACAGCAGCACCTGGGCCACCATCACCGACGAGAACATCGAGGTGAAGACGCCGATGGTCAGGGTCCAGGCGAAGCCGCGCACCGGTCCGGCGCCGAACATGAACATGATCAGGGCCGCCACCAGGGTGGTCAGGTTGGCGTCGACGATGGTGCCCATGGCCTTGTTGAAGCCGGCGTCCATGCTGGCCACGACGCTGCGGCCCGAACGGGCCTCGTCGCGCATCCGCTCATAGATCAGCACATTGGCGTCCACGGCCACGGCGAAGGTCAGGATCAGACCGGCGATGCCCGGCAGGGTCAGCGTCGCCTGGGTCAGCGACATGGCGGCCACGATCAGCAGACCGTTCAGCAACAGGCCCAGCACCGAGACGCCGCCGAACAACAGGCCATAGGACAGCATCATGAAGACCACGATCAGAACGAAGCCGATGGCGGTCGACAGGGCGCCCTTGGCCACGGCGTCGGCGCCCAGTTCGGCCGAAACGACCCGGCGTTCCTCGACCTTCAGCGGGGCCGGCAGGGCGCCGCCGTTCAGCAGGTTCACCATCTCCGAGGCTTCGGCGAGGCCGAAATTGCCTTCGATGATGCCCGAACCGCCGGTGATGGCGCTCTTGATGTTCGGGGCCGACAGCACCTTGCCGTCCAGGATGATGGCGAACGGCTTGCCGATGTTGGCCGAGGTCGCCTCGCCGAACCGGCGCGCGCCCTGGCCGTCGAAGCGGAAGCCGATGGCCGGACGGCCCGACTGGTCCGAATCGACACTGGCGCGGGTCAGGTTCTCGCCCGAGACCAGGATGCGTTTCTTGACCAGATAGATGTTGCCCTGGGCGTCCTGCAGAACCTCGGCGTCGGGCGGGACCAGGCCGGTCTGCATGAAGTTGGCGGTGTTTTCGACGTCCACCATCTGGAACGTCAGCTGGGCGGTCTGGCCGATGACGCGCTCCAGCTGGGCTGGGTCGCTCTCGCCCGGCGCCTGAACCACGATGCGGTCCGAACCCTGGCGGGTGATCGACGGTTCGCGGGTGCCCAGGCTGTCGATCCGGCGGCGCACCACCTCGATGGACTGGTCCACGGCCGTGGCGCCCATGTTGGCCAGGGCCTGTTCGGTGAAGGCGTAGCGGATGCGGTTGTCCGACATCCGGGTGGCGGTGCGTTCCTGCACCCCGCCCGCCGCACCGGCCGCGGCCAGGTTGCGGATCGCCGTCATGGCCAGGTCGAACTGGGCCGGATTGGCGATGGAGACGACGACGCCGCCGCCCTCGCGCTGGATGCCGTTGATGTTGATGCGTTCCTCACGCAGCGTCACCCGCACGTCCTCGGCCATGTTGGTGATGCGTTTCTCGCGCATCGCCGGCACATCGACTTCCAGCAGCAGGTGCGACCCGCCCTGAAGGTCCAGGCCCAGGTTCAGGGCGTTCTTGGGCAGCCAGCCCGGCAGGGACGCCCGCTGCTCGGGCGACAGGACGTTCGGATAGGCCAGCAGCAGCCCCAGGACGAGCGACAGCCCGACCAGGACGACTTTCCAGCGCGACAGCTGAATCATGGGCTTAGGGTCTCACACGGCCGGGGCGGAACGCCCGTTCAGCCCTTGTCGTTGGCGGCGATGGCCGGGCGGTTGCGCACCTCGGCCACCATGGACTTGACCACGCGCACATTGACGCTGGGGGCGATCTCGACGTTCACCTCGGCGTCCTCGACGCGGGTGACCTTGCCGATCATGCCGGACGACAGAACCACGGTGTCGCCGCGCTTGATGCCCGCGACCGCCGCCTGGTGCGCCTTCATGCGCTGCGACTGGGGGCGGATGATCAGGAAATAGAACAGCAGGACGATGGCGATCAGCGGCAGGAACTGCACGATCATCGCGGTCGCGCCGCCTTCGGCTCCGGTAGGCATGGGTCACTCCCCCAGGGGCGGGCGGCCAGCCTGGGCGCCCATTGAAAACGAGGCGCGGAAACTAGGGTGCGATCCCGCGATTTGCAACGCGGCCTGACGACCTATCGCGGAAGGACGCTCAGAGGGTCGATCGCCACGGGTTCATCGTTGCGCATGTGCCGGGTCTCGAAATGCATCGACGGGCGGCCGTCGCCGGCGGTTTCGCCCACGGTTCCGATCTGCTGGCCCGCGCGCACATCGTCGCCGTCGCGCACCGAGGCATTGCCCAGATGGCCATAGACGGTGCGCCATCCGTCGCGGTGCACGATCAGCACCGTCAGCCCCTGCCCCGCCAGATCGGAGCCGACATAGGCCACCCGCCCGGCGGCCGAGGCGACCACGGCCGTCCCGCGCGGGGCGGCGATGTTGACGCCATTGTTGCGCTCGCCCAGGCCGACAGGGCCGAAGCGCCGCACGATGTCGCCCCGCACCGGCCATTGCAGCGCCAGGGTCGACTGGGCCTGGGCCACCGGCGGCGGCGCGGGCGGATTGCCGGAAGGCGGCGGAGGCGGCGGGGGCGGCGGCGCCCCGGCTTCGGGCACCAGCACCCCGGTCGGCGACGGGCCGGTGGCGTAGGGGTCGGGGCCGCCGTCCACGGCCGATTCCGGCAGACGCAGAGCCTGACCCTGGGTGATGGCGCCGCGCGGGCCCAGCTGGTTCAGGTCGATCAGGGTCTGCACCGGCGTGCCGAACCGGCGCGCCGCGCCCGACAGGGTGTCGCCCGCCTGGATCTGATAGGCCACGGCCCCGCCAAAGGCCGGCGCGGTGGATGAGGGCGGCGGCGCGGCCGGGCGATCGGGCAGATAGTCCGGCTGGCGCGACGGCGTCGAACCGGCCGGCGCGCCCAGAGCGCCGCCCTCGATCCGCTCGACCGGCGCGCGGCTGGGCGGCGGCGCCTCATTGATCGGCGGCGGGGCATAGGGTTCGCGCGCATCGACCGGCGGCGGCGCGGTCGGCGCACCGGCCCGTTCGGCGTGGATGGAATAGCGCGGCTCGCGCGGATAGCTGGAACAGGCCGCCGCCGTCAGCGCCGCCGCCGTGATGATCGCCGTCCTGATCCACGTCCGCATGCCGATGCTCCGCCCCGTTCGGTTAATTCGCCTGTCCGGGGTGCCCCGGTCCGGCGCGGATTTCAACCCCGCAATGGGCGCAGAAATGGGGCGTGAAGGTTAACGGCCGCGCCGTCACCCCTCCTTGGCCATGCCTTCCACCAGCGGCACGAACCGCACCTCGCACAGGCTTTCGCGGCGGAAGCTGCCGTCCGCCTGGCCGACATAGCGGTTCAGCATCTGCACCGAACTGCGCCCCACCGGGCAGACCAGCACCCCGCCCGGCTTCAGCTGTTTCAGCAGCTCGGTCGGTTCGCCGGGCGACGCCGCCGTGACCATGATCCGGTCGAACGGCGCCTGTTCGGGCCAGCCCAGCCCCCCGTCCGAATGCCGGGTGATGACATTGTCGATGTCCAGCGCCCTCAGCCGCGCCTCGGCCTCGGCCAGCAGGCTGCGATACCGCTCGACCGAATAGACATAGCGCGCCAGGCGGCTCAGCACCGCGCACTGGTACCCGCTGCCGGTGCCGATCTCCAGAACGCGGTGGCGCGGCTGGACGTCCAGCGCCTGGGTCATCAGGCCGACGATGAAGGGCTGGC
>ENA-UOUJ01001708-UOUJ01001708.1-activated-sludge-metagenome-genome-assembly--contig:-NODE-1708-length-11035-cov-161.618306_pt1 | contig 11035 bp, 16 predicted proteins | sample MGYA00249839_ERZ747224 | MGnify/ENA primary metagenome ERZ747224 (study PRJEB28782, sample SAMN03220277) | activated sludge metagenome | biome: wastewater; feature: sewage sludge; material... | reverse complement strand
TCGTACTGTTGATGCCATCCATGCGGCTGCTGATCAGGCCATCGCTGCGAGTCATCCCTGTGATCAACTGATCCAGCTGGCTAATGAACCCAGGGGTCGATGGTGCAGTGGACGAAGTGGTGGTAGTCGTTTCCACGAAATCCACAGTTCCCCGGTTGCCTGTGCTGCCACCGTCTATTTTCAATGTCAGGCCGTTGCTGCTCAGCTCCTTGCCGGAACCCGTGGCAGCCTGGCCGTCGATCGTTCCAGCTACATTCTGGCCTGCTGTCTGCGCGGGTGTTCCAAAAATATCGTCCTTGCCATTTCCACCGGTGATCTGAACACTGGAAGCTGATCCGTAACGACTGGAAGTAATCGTCAGTTTGCCTGCATTCTGTGTTACCGCAACCGAAACACCGGCATTGGAGAAGGTAGTGTTATTGTTGATCTTCGACTGGATTTCCGCAGCAAGTGAGGCAGCCGTATAGTTCCCATCAGCCAGCGTGATATTGGCACTGACGCCATCGATCGTCAAATCCAGCTTGTTGTTGGCGCCAATGCCAGTGCCAAGAAATCCTGCAGTAATACTCAGCTCGGCTACCTTGTTTCCAGTGGCACTGCCTTGTGTGGCAAGCTGGCTGATATTCACTGCCAGGCTGCCCGGTGTGAAGGTGGGTGGCTGGTTGATAATCGAGATCAGGCTGTCGCTGACATTGACTGCTTGACTGGTGGTGGACGAAGTAGTGGTAGCTCCGGGTATGTCACCAAAAAATGCTGCAATATTTTTGTCCGGATTATTCAGCACGGCGCTCAGTTTGTTGTTATCCAACGCCAGTGTGCCATCCTTCTGAAAGCTGATACCCAGTTCGGACAGCGAATTGATTCCGCCAGCAGCGGATTGATTGCCGTTCAGCATGGCGCGCATCCGGTTTTGTATCATGCGCACGGTGGAATCTCCGGTCAGCACCGATGCCTGCTTGTTGGCCGCATCGTAACGGGAAAGATTGCCGATCGTTTTTTCCAGATCGTTGTACGCTTTTACAAACGCATTGACTGCTGCCTCAACGTTGCTTTTGTCCTTCTCCACTGTCAGCGTGGTCGTTGTGCCAGGGTTGGCCTTGAGCAGGTTGAACGTCACCCCTTCCAGCGCATCGTTGATGGTATTGGATGACTTCGTCACTGTAATGCCGTCGATCACCATGACTGCATTTCTGGCTGCTACGGTTTCGGTCATGTTGCTGACGCCACCAGTCGAAGCATCAAATGCCAGCTTCGATAACCCGGCGTTATCGGTGTGGTTGCCATCGGTATCGTCCACGCTGATCTTCAGCGCATTGGCCAACCCGCTATCTTTGGAAGAAATCACCAGCCGGTTGCCGCTGCCATCGTTGACGATACTGGCCGTCACTCCCGCATTCGCTTCATTGATGGCACTGCGAATATCTGCCAGGGTCGATTTGGCCGGGTCGATCGTGATGGTTTTGGCTGCTTTCTCTGCATTGGCGGTAAACGTGCCATCTTCGTTATATGTGCCGAATTCGATCGTCAGTGAGCCGCTGCCGATCACGGTATCGGTGGTAGCAAATGCTTCTGACTTGATTTTCTGCGCTTGCGCCAGCGATTGCACTTCGATGTCATGCGTGCCGGCCGCAGCACTGGATGAAGTGCTTACCGTGGCTGCAGTCGTATCTGCCAGCGTAGCTTTGTAGCCATTGAACAGTGCAGGTTTGGCCAGCGCCTTCACACTATCCTGAAACGTTGAGAGCACGCTTTTCAGGCTGCCAAAGGCAGAGAGCTGTGCCTGCTGTTTTGCTTCCTTGGTGTTGAGCTGCGTCAGTGGCTGCTGCTCGATCTCCATCAGTTTACTGATGATTCCGCTGACATCCAGTCCTGAGCCGATTCCCGGTGATGAAATCATGATGTGTTTCCTCTTCCCTGTCTGTGGGTGAAATTATTTATTACCTGTTGTTTCTGTTTACGGCTGGACAGCGGTGAACTTTGAGAAATAGTGTGAAAATAATCAAATAACCGGAAAAGCTCTGGAGAGCGGCGCGAGTTGCAACAATTTTGCAGCACTTTCTCAGGCCTGGCCGTTGAACAACAATCCCTGTATCTTTCCCAGCGCGCTGGCAATCTTGATTGCTTCTTCCGAAGGCATCTGCCGAATGACTTCCTGTGTTTGCGCATCAACAATCTTGACCACGGTTTTGCCAGTGTCCTCATCAATGGAAAACTTCAGATTCTGTGTTAACGCTTGTGTGAACTGCTGAATCTGATTCACCGCTTCTTTCACCTGTTCCGGTTTGATGTCGCTGGTTTCAGCCGGAGGCTGGGCAACAGGCACCATCTCGCGCTCTCCTGTCCGGGCAGCAGGCGTTGCCGGCTGAACGGGTGCTGTAGCCTGAAATAGTTCAGCAGTTACTGCGTTGATATTCATGTCAATCTCCTTTTAATCTACCTGATCAGTTTTTGCCTGGCTGACTTGTCATCGCGATGACGAGGGGTACTGTCTTGCGAGGCGGTTGTAAACCGCCGTGGCAATCCAGTCAGTTACCCGAAGCTGGATCGCCACGTCATGTTACTCCTCGCGATGACGAACGCAGTGCTTATCTCAACAGCGACAACACATTGTTCGGCAATGCATTGGCTTGTGACAGCATCGCCACACCCGCTTGCTGCAGAATCTGCGCACGGGTCAGTGCGGCGGTTTCAGCAGCGAAGTCGGCATCCTGAATCCGGCTGCGGGAAGCAGACAGATTTTCAGCTGAAGTTTGCAGATTGGCTATTGCAGAACTAAAACGATTCTGGATAGCACCCAAATCTGCACGAGTGCTATTGACGATTTTGAGGGCGTCATCTATGGTTGTAATTACACTCGCAGCAGCAGTACCATCAGTACCAGTAATATCAACGCTATCGACACTTAATCCGCTCGCTGTAACATCAGCTATATCGGTAAAATCGATAGTTTCACCTTCATTGGCTCCCACTTGGAATATCTGACTTGCGAAGGAGCCATCCAGCAGCTTGGTACCGTTAAAACTGGTCTGCTCACCCACGCGTTGAATTTCATCAATCAACTGGGTGACTTCTTTTTGTAGCGCTTCACGATCATCTTCTGAATTGGTGGCATTAGCCGATTGCACTGCCAGCTCGCGAATACGCTGTAAGTTATTGCCAATTTCGACCAGTGCGCCTTCAGCCGTTTGTGCTAGTGAAATACCATCATTGGCATTACGCGCAGCCTGGTTCATACCCCGGATTTGTGAGGTCATACGCTCGGAAATCGCGAGCCCGGCAGCATCATCCTTGGCGCTGTTGATGCGCAAGCCGCTGGATAAACGCTGCAAGGCGGTGCTCAATGAGTTCTGGGATACATTCAGGTTACGTTGTGCATTGAGTGACGCAATGTTGGTATTGATAACTTGTGGCATTTCAGTTTCTCCTTCAGAGTGGTACTACTTTTTAAAGTGTTGTGGCGCCTGTGCCACCGACGTTTTCCGGCTCTGATCTGCTTTCAGTGTTTGCAGAATTTTCAACCGCCGTTGAGAGCAGTAAACGGACAACCCGGGGAAAGGTTTAGCAAAATAAGCAGGGAAAACAGGTTTTCTTTTTTAAACAATGAAGGCGGGAACTGAAAGGGAAATTGGCGGTTGTTTGAAGGTTTGACTGAAAGCCACGTCTTTGCGAACGCGCAGCGCGAAGTAAACTGCGCCATGAACCGGTCGGTGAACAAGCCCGGCTCCGGGTTCTCTGGAAACAGCTTTTTGTGATTTTCCCTGAATCGGGCGGAAAGTCCGGTGTCTTTACCGGGAAATGCTGACGTCGGTGGACGTGCTGCTTTGTCAGTGGATTGGGTTTACACGATTATATCTTCGTTGCCAGTCCCATCTTCGTTGTCTGACTACTATCGTATAAATTTACGTTATGCGCTATTCTGCATTTCTTTATGAAAGTATTACAGTCGGATAAAGCAATCATGATGAATAGAAAGCTCACCGAATTGCCAATTGACGAGCGCATACAGCTTGTTGAGGATTTATGGGATAGCATCGCGTCTGATCAAAAGATGCTGCGACTTACCACTGAACAAAAGGCTGAACTCGATAGACGTCTAAACGCCTATGAAGTCGATAAAAACCCAGGCCGATCAGCGTTGGAGGCTATCGCAGAAATTCGGCGTAATTTGTGACCTGTGAAGTTCGACTCCGGCCGGAAGCAGAGCAGGATCTGGCAGATGCGGCGGCTTGGTATGAAGAGCAGCGGCAAGGACTGGGTCACAAATTTCTCGATGAAGTGACGACAACGTTATCGAATATTGCAGAAACCCCGCTGGCATACCCGAATGTTCATCGCGGTACAAGACGCGCAGTTATCAGACGGTTTCCTTTTGGTATCTATTTTCAAGTAAAGAAAGCAACAATCATCGTGGTTGTGGTAATGCATGGCAGCCGAAATCCGCATCAGTGGAAAAGTCGAACATAACGTTAAGGCTATGTCGTGACTGCAAAGCAAACCACGCTATGAGCCGGTTGTTGAATGCACATAGTTGGGGTCAGGTCTGGTATCAAGAAAATAAGTACAGCAAGCGTTATTGATTCTGGATCTGCCCCTTTGATTGCTTGATTTGAGCGAAGTGATCACAACCCCATGCAATTTTCTGAAGCGCCAAACCACCGGACTGAACCACAAAGCCCATCCTGTTTGGTGTTTTAGCCGGAATACGATGCACCTAGACGGGGATTTTATGTATGACCCCAACTATGTGAAGCGCCGTGGTACGTGATCCGTATGCCCGTGGTGTGGGAGGAGAAAATTCAAGGTGCCTTCCTATCCCGATTAGGCGCGCGGTTTCTGGATGAAATCGAGCAGTCATTTGACCGCATTGCGCTTGATCCATACTTGTACGGTATGAGTATCGCCAGAATCTTCGCCAGATCATTGGGCAACCGCTTTTCCACTATTACCTGATTTCATCGGTTTAGCCTATAACTTGCCCGGCCAGGAGGTTGACTATACAATGGAACCATTATGGTTCCATTTCAATTGGAAAACTTAGAAACGCCATGCCTACAACCTTAACACTGAAAAATATTCCGGATGATGTGTACGAACGGCTCAAAGTTGCCGCAGAAATGCACCGCCGCAGCCTCAACAGTGAAATCATTGTGTGCCTTGAGACCGTGCTCATGCCAACCAGAATCTCCCCCGGCGAACGACTGGAGCGCGCCCGTCAGTTACGGGCTGGGCTGAACTCCGAAAAATTTCAGGCATGCGATATTGACGTTATGAAAAGACAGGGGCGCCCATGATTGTCGTGGATTCAAATGTACTGGCTTATTTTTATCTGCCCGGCGAATACACCGCCGCTGCAGAAGCCTTGTTTGAACATGATCCTGATTGGGTAGCACCAGTTTTGTGGCGAAGTGAGTTTCGAAACATTCTGGCCGGGTATCTCAGGCGCGGAAGCCTGACATTCTTGCAGGCATATAATCTCCAGTGTGAGGCAGAGGATTTACTCGCTGGCGCTGAGTATGAAGTGAATTCATTCAGTATTCTGGAGTTGGTGCGTGACAGCGAATGCTCAGCTCATGACTGCGAATTTGTTGCACTGGCAATAAAGCTGGGTGCGAAGCTGGTAACGATGGACGGTAAATTGCTAAGGATGTTTCCAGATATCGCATTCGCACTCTCTGCGAGTCAACGTAGCAGCTAAAAAACCGGTTTATCACCTCGATATCGTTGAAAATAATGGGAGATATCCGTCAAGATCAAGCAAGCGGCGATGACTCCGCCTGTCGCCCTGGAAGAACGTTGGATGAGGTGCTCAAGGTCCATGCCGAGGCACACTGGATATCGAAACTCTGGAGGTTGAGGTCATGAAAGTCCATTCACTCTCTGAGGCCCGGCAAAACTTTGCTGCAGTGCTCGACAATGCTCAGAAGGAGGGTGCGGTTCGGATCATGCGTCGTGATGGGAGAATCTTTATTATCCAGCCGGTGGGGGATAGCTCTTCGCCGTTGGCGGTAGAAGCTGTACCGCTCGATCTGAGTCAGCGTGAGATCGTTTCTGCGGTTCGTGAGGGACGAGAAAGAGATTGAGTAATAATAGGGGGCACCCGTTAGCCGGCTGGAGTCAGGTGAGTAAAGGAATCCATGGCGGTGCGAGCCGCCCGGTTTTGGAACATGCTCTCCGTTTGCAGTAGCCGATTACACCCGTTTCTTCAAATCATGGCTGCGATGAATCGCGCCAAGACACCTATTGGGATCAACCCACTAGAATTAAGCGAGCGGTGATGATGACGAAGGCATTGGATTGCTTCACCAGCTTCGCCGTTTCGTAATGACAGTGAGAGACTAGGTTGCTGCGTCGGTCTGCAGCCTCCTCACAAGGACAGCCATTTTGTCATCATGATATGCCAAAAGCACAAAGCAATCTAACCCCTGGATTCAATCTTTCTACATTTGTAGTAATTCCATTCCCAAATCAAAAATGACACGATAATGTAGCGCGGGATGTCGATGCTGCGATTGAGGTTGTGGCAGCCAGGCCGGCAATAGGTGAGCGCAAAAAAGGAGATCTGGCGGAGGCTCCTGGTCTATAAATTCCACAGCCAGGATCAATTATATCTGCTCAGCTACAGTATCGATGAGGCTGTGTATCTGGTGTATCTCGAAGCAATCGGATCGCACGAAAATTTCTATCGCGATCTCAAGCATTCGTAAGGAAAGCGGGAAACAATAGGAGAGAGACCACGGTTTCCTGACTGGCTTGCCGCTTTATTCTGACGAGAACAGTTATGCTGCGCTGCCCGCATGATCGAGGTCAAGTCGTGAATCAAGAAAATAAGTATAACAAGCGTCATCGATTCTGGATTTTTGACTTGTTGATTTGCTGATAATTCGGGTTGTCGTCATCAAATGATTCTGGAGTAACGGGTGGCGAGCGAAGACATAAGCCTGAAAAGTCAGCGCTCCCTTTGGATCACTCAGTAGATGGGACATAAAGATTGGAGGCAGATCTGAGAAATCTATGAGTGTGGGATTCCTTTATCGAATTAATAGTCAAAATCCCATAATGGGACTAATATTCCTTTATGAGAGTAATTGCTTTGTCTACGTTGAAGGTGTTTTGGGAAAACGACTCGTCTCGTGCAGATGCAATTCAACCAACGCTTGCATGGCACAGACATGCACTGAAGGCTGACTGGTCATTACCTGCGGAGGTCAAAGCAGACTTCAAGAATGCCAGTATCCTTAAAGATGGCAGGGCGGTATTCAATATTGCCGGAAACAAATATCGGTTGGTGGTATGGATTAATTACCCTTATAAAATTGTGTATATCCGATTTATAGGCACCCATGCCCAATATGATCGGATCGATGCGCAAACTATCTGATTCAATGGAGAAGACCATGGATATCAAACCAATCAGAACAGACACCGACTACCGCACAGCACTAAAGGAAGTCGAAATGCTTATGACTGCAGAACCCAACACACCCGAAGGTGACAAACTGGATATTCTGGTAACACTGATCGAAGCCTACGAACAAAAACATTTCCCACTTGATCTGCCTGATCCTGTTGAAGCCATCAAATTTGAAATGGAACAGAAAGGCCTGACTGTAAAAGATCTGGAACCCATGATTGGAAAAAGTAATCGCGTATACGAAGTTCTAAACCGCAAACGTTCCCTGACACTCAGAATGATTCAGAGACTTCACCATGAGCTGGGTATCCCTGCTGAATCTTTAATAAAACGATCTTCATATACACACATTTAGTTTTTTATGGTGCTCTGACCAATAGGTTAAATAAATAAGAATTTTAATTTCTGTTTTTGTTATCACGTTCTTTGCTATCTTAAGAATTATTAGGGACCGGACAGATAGGAAAGTGTCAGCAGCTAGCAAGGCGCTGCTACGGAAAATTTACTCGCTGCCGCTCCCAAATTTCCGCAGAGCACAGCGTTGGCTGCTTCAGGTTGACCGGTGAAATTTGAAAAGTATGATTAATTATCATGCCAATATTTTCAACGTGATCAGGGTCAGGTCGCGAATCAAGAAAATAGTCTAAACAGATCGGCAACAAGAGTAGCGAAGGCACTGGATTGTTTCATGCCTGGTGGCATTCGCAAAGATAGCGGTTGATAGTTGATAAATAACCGCTATTGCATCACACCTCACTTCGCTGTATGGCTTGATTCCAGCGTTATAGCTTAGGATTTGTCATGCAATCGTGATAAAGCTATATCGTAAATTTCATTGCGGTCGCGTTTGCCGATAGCGATGACAGTTACCGTAATAGTTTGATCTTCAACGGAGTATACGAGGCGATATCCAGGTTGGCGCAATTTGATTTTGTATATGTTTTTGGCCCCAGGCAAAGCTGCTGAATGTACATGAGGATTTTCCAGTCGTTCTTTGAGTTTTTTCTTGAATTGCTCTTTGATGGTATGGCCGAGTTTTTCCCATTCTTTGAGTGCAGATTTTTTGAATTCCAGTTTATAGGTCATCGAGCGAGACCTTGACGCTGGGTTCGTCCATTCGTTCTTTCACGATTTTTAGCAGCTCGATATCATCGAGCAATTCCATCATTGCTTCATAGGCGGCGGCGGGTACGCAATAAAAGGCGGGTTCGTTGTGGTTTAGCACGGCGATTGGCATGCCTTTACCGCTGGCTACTACCTTCATCGGGTTGGCTTTGAGCTCGGATATGCTGGCTGCAATTTCAGTAAGTATTTTATTTGGCATGGCTTTGATCCAAAGAACAGGAATAATAAAGACTAATTATGGTACTTTAAAATGGTCTCATAAAGCCATAACAATTAAGGTTATGTCGTGGTCGCCCTGAAGTTGGGTTGAAGGTCTGGCGTTTTCACCGGAGAGTGCTGGTGTCGGTACTCAGACCTGAATAACTGGGTAATTTCTGCGGTTTACCCCACGTTCTTCCCATTTTTCGGCCGAATGTGGCCGTGGCGCTGGTCAGCGCGTCTTTTGTCAGTGGACAGGTGTGCACAGTCATCTCTGTTGCCAGTTTCGTCATTTGTTGTCTGATTGCTGTTGGTGAAATACGCTGTCAAATCATCTGCATCGGTTCGCCGCAGTATGGGCATGGGAACGTCGGCCTGGTAGTGGCGGGCGGTTGTCGCGGTAATGGAAGCTGATCCGGCCGTTGCCGTTCTGATCACCAAAGCGTGATGAGGGTCAGGTTGCGAATCAAGAAAATAAGCCTAGCGTTAATGATAACCATGGTTTGTCTCCGTTTTCCCCGTCATTTTTCTTATTTGACAGCTAAGACATCAATGCTGATAATGATAGCATTGATGTCAATCTGGGAGATTTCTTATGGCAACGTTGACCATTCGCAATGTGGACGATGTAACCAAACGGTTGCTGCGTATTCGTGCGGCGCAGCATGGGGTGTCAATGGAAGAGGAGGTGCGGCGAATCCTTCGGCAGGAGCTTTCTCGTGCTGGTAGTAGTCAATTCCCATTTGGCCAGCATTTGCTGAGTCGCTTTGCTGAGTCGACAAGCAAAGAGTTTGCTTTGCCCGCACGTCAGGTGCCGCGCACTCCGCCGAGTTGGGATGAGCCAATATGATTTTGCTCGATACCAATGTGCTTTCTGAATTTATGCGTCTGCAACCCGCTACTCAAGTGGTTGTTTGGCTGGACAGGCAGGCGCCCAATGAGATCTGGACAAACGCTGTTAGCCGTGCCGAAATCGAATTAGGCCTGGCACTGATGCCGGAGAGTAAGCGACAGAAAAGTTTAAGCCAGGCCGCCCGGACAATGTTCGATGAGGATTTTGCCGGGCGCTGCCTGCCATTTGATGAAATCGCGGCCAGTTACTATGGGCGTATCGTTTCTACACGGACCCGAATGGGTCGGCCCATCAGCGTGGAGGATGCCCAGATCGCTGCGATTGCGCTGGCATATCGAATGCTCTTATCTACGCGTAATACCGCTGATTTTGAGGACATTGCAGGTTTGAATGTAATTAATCCCTGGGAAACCGAAGCATAAATACCCTTTTTTATACCTGATCAAGCTGTTTTTAAGTTGACAAGTGTTATTGATTCCGGGGTTCGTGGAATTTATCTCTACCTGAGCGCTAATCACCGCTGTTTTTCGCAAGGTTGTGATAGAGGGCTAAATTGTTAGCTACTTCAGGTTGTACTGACAAAATTTAGAAGGTATGATAAATCGTCATACCAAAGTAAGGTGTCGTTATGAGTCAGACCAAAGTAGCTATCACAATCGAAGAAGAGGTGCTTGCCAGAGTGGATGCGCTGGTGAGGCAGCGTGTATTTGCTAACCGCAGCCGTGCGATCCAGGAGGCTGTGCAGGAAAAGCTGGAGCGCATGGATCGTAGCCGTCTGGCCGAGGAATGCGCAAAACTTGATCCTGCCTTTGAAAAGGCAATGGCAGACGAAGGTTTGTCTGAGGAGCTGGTTGCGTGGCCAAAATATTGAGGGGCGAGATCCGGTGGGCTAATCTCAATCCAACTGTTGGTCGAGAGCAATCAGGTGAGCGGCCGATTCTTGTCCTGAGTCAGGATATATTCAATGAGCGGTCCGGAACAGTCATTGCTATGGCGCTCACCAGTCAGGAACAGCGCGCCGGATTTCCGTTGACATACGAAATTCTGAAATCCAGCTTGCCTAAACGCTCCTGGGTAAAGATAAGTCAAATCCGTACACTTTCCACTGAACGCATTGGTAAGAAGATCGGGGCGATTGCTCCTGAAGAGCTTGCGCAGATTGTTGAAGGTTTAAATGAAATTATCGGCAGCTAGAAATAATAGGGGACAGGCCGAGAATGAAGAAAATAAGATAACAAGTGTTATTGATTCTGGACCTGATCCTTTGATTTCTGATTTCCTCCTGCTCCGGGGTCAGCTTGCCGTTACCCCTGAATGCCTGTCCGTTGCTATCTTCCCGATACTCCCTGATCCAGTGCCAGACTGACAGCGTCCAGTTTGAACTCTTTTGAATACTGCTTCCTTGTGATCATCTCCTGACCTCCAGTTAAAAATATTATCTCTTGACT
>ENA-UOUJ01001706-UOUJ01001706.1-activated-sludge-metagenome-genome-assembly--contig:-NODE-1706-length-11040-cov-4.444697_pt1 | contig 11040 bp, 7 predicted proteins | sample MGYA00249839_ERZ747224 | MGnify/ENA primary metagenome ERZ747224 (study PRJEB28782, sample SAMN03220277) | activated sludge metagenome | biome: wastewater; feature: sewage sludge; material... | reverse complement strand
CGAGGAAGTCGGCGAAGGGGGCGTCGTAGGCGGCGGGCGAGACATTGAGCGAGAAACGCGTGTCCGCGATCTGGCGCAGCGGTTCGCCGGCGTCATCGGCCGCGACCGCGCTGCGCGACATGCGCGCCAGCGCGGTCCACAGGCGCGAGAACGCCAGCGGGCTGCGCGCCACGAACTCGATCGACGGCGGCACCTGCAGTTGGGTCGCCGACAGGAACGGGAAGCGGCGCTCGGAGGCGTCGCGGCTTGGCTGCAGGTGCCCGGCAATCACCAGCCGGCTGCCGGAGCCGAGGAAGGCGAAATGCAGCGGCGGCGCGGCTTCGTACGACTGCTTCCAGGCCACGTCCTGGCTGAGCAGCTCCAGCCCCTGTCCGGCCCAGCGGTCGAGCAGCTGCATCAGCTGGTGGTTGTCCGCGGTGCGCACGAAGTCGCCGCGCGAGGGCAGCTTGCCGAAATAGCCGACCGGGATCGCGACTTCGCTCATGGCCGCGCCTCCGCCGTTGCAGCGCCGGCAGGCGCGGGCATCGATGATGGCGACGCGGTGATCGTCGCCGGCAGGCGCAGGCCGCGCATGCTGCCTGTCGTCAGCCCGGCCGCACTGCCGCTGTTGCCGCCGCCGCTGCTGGCCACCGATGCGGCGATCAGCTCCAGCTCGACCGTGATCGCCGGGTTGCCCGGCGCCTGCCACGTCAGCTGGTAATGCCCTTCGGCCAGGGTGCGCTGCTCGGCGGCTTCGAACAGGCGGCCGAGGCCCTGGTTGCCCGGGGCGTTGAGGAATTCGACCACCTGGCCGCTGGCATTGACCGCGGATACGCGCGCGCCCGGCGTGCCCGGGCCAGGCCAGCGGAAGGTCTGCCACTGCGGCGGCGTGTTGCGGTAGCGCAAGGCCTGGCCGTCGATCTCGATGGTGTACTCGTTGAGCCCCGACACCGGCTGCGGCTGGATGCGGAACATCTGCTGCGCCGCGCCGCCGCCTCCACCCGACGACGCGACCTGGCCCAGCGGCGCCACCCAGCTGGCGTAGCCGGACACGAACCCGGGCGACAGCGTGATCCCGAGCCCGGCCCAGCGCGCCGGCTCCAGCGCGTTGCCGCGACGGGTCACCAGGCTGCCGAGGGTGTCCTTGCTGAAGCCGGCGATGCTGCCGGTCGGCCCGAACACCTGTTCGATGTCGGCCTGCACCGCCTCGACCGTCGCGCCGGCCGCGAACGGATAGCGCTGGCCGATCCCGGCCTCAAACGGCTGCTGCACCTGCGCGCCCCAGATGTGGTTGAGCTCGGCCTCGGTCGGCGCCACCAGTGCGGCGTAGGTCTGGGTGAGCGGCCGCAGCAGCAGGTTGCGCAGGCTCTTGCGCTGCGCCTCGTCAACGCCTTCGAGCATCTGTTCGTCGACCAGGTGCAGCGCTTCGGACAGTTCCGATCCGGACCCGGCCAGCGTGTCCTGCATCAGCCTGCTGGCGGCCGCGCCGGGCGCGCCGCGGGTGCGGATGCCGTTGAGCCGGGTGCGGACCTTGCCCAGCGATTCGAAGTAGGCGTCGAGCACCGGCGGATTGCCGTCGCGCTTGGCCAGCAGGCGCGCCAGGCCGTCGAACTCGCGCCCGACCGGGCCCGCCGGCACCGGCTCCTGGCGCCCGGTCTGCGGATCGATCCGCACCGGGATCGAGGTCGGATTGCGTCGCATGATCACGCGCTCGAACCAGCCGATGACGCCGGCGCGCGCCTTGTCGGCCAGCTCGCTCTGCGCCACCGGGTTGTCCCAGACCGTGTTGTCGTTGACCGCGACCAGCAGCTTGCGCAGCGGCGAGTTGCGCGCGTCGCCGATGCTGTCCATGCGCGTGACCGCGGTGTCGAGGTCGGGGAATTCCGCGATCGCCACGGCGTCGACGAAGCGCCGCCACTCGCGCGCGTACTCGGTCTTGTACATGCCGGTCAGCTCCTGCGCGATGTGCTCGGGACTGCCGGCGATGGTCAGGTCGGTGGCCGCGGTGGTCTCAAGCACCCAGTCGCTGGTGCTGAGCTGGGTGTTGGCGGCCTCGGTGATCGCGTCCTTGACGTAGCCGTCCCAGGCCGCGCGCGAGAACGCGCCGGAGACCGCGTAGTTGCCGGTCACCGCGCCCTTGTTGAGGTCCTGGCCGACCAGGTAGTCGACGGTGATGGTGGGGAAGCGGGTGGCGGCGCGGGTCTTGACGTCGCCGTAGACGCGCTCGACCGCGGGCTTGCCCTTCATCACCTCGCGCAGCACGCCGCGGGTGTCGTCGACCAGGGCGAACTTCGGCTCGATCTGCGGCCAGTCGGGCGACGAGGCCTGCGCCACGTGGAAGCTCATCAGCCGCTCGGCGTCGCGGATCATCTCCTCGCGGGTCATCTGCCCGCGGTTCGCCTCCAGCCAGCCGCGCCAGAACCGGGTCAGCTCCGACGACAGTGCGCTGGACTCGACGCGCGAGCGGTCGCCGAGCATCAGGTAGGCCTTGAGCGCGGCGTAGGCGTCGTCGGCGCGCGCCGGCGAGGCGTCCTGGTACAGCGTGTCCTGCTGCGGCGCGTCGGCCTTCGGCGCTTCGCTGCCGCGCAGGCCATCGCCGTTGGCCACCACGGTGCCGAGGAAGTCCTCGATCCGCTGCGTGGTCGGCTGCAGCATGATCTGGCGCATGCCGTTGAAGTATTCGCGCCGCACCTTGTCCTCGATGCGGTCGCCCTGGTAGAGGCCCAGGCCCAGCGACAGCGGACGGTCCTCGCGGTACTGCGCCAGCTGCTGCAGGCGCTGCTGCAGGATCAGCAGGGCCTCGATCCGCGACTTGAGGTCGACGCGGTCCTGCTGCACCTGCACCGCCTTGTCGAGGTCGGCGGCGACGTTCGCCGCGAACTGCCGGTTGGCGGTGTAGGACCAGGTCCAGCCGGCCAGCACCGTTGCCAGCACCACCGCCGCAGCGAGGAACGCCACCTGGCGCATGCGTCCGCGGCGCGGGCTGGAGTACTGCCGCACCAGCTGCCGGTCGGCGAAGACCACCTTGCGGAACAGGCCCTGCAGGAAGTAGCCCAGCTGCGCGTCGCTGCCGCCATCGGTCGCGGCTGCCGCCGCCGGCGGCGGCGCCTGGGCGAGATCGAACCGGTGCGCGATGCGCTCGGACGCGCGATGCACCGAGGTGCCTTCCTGCAGCGCGCTGGTGAAGTAGAAGCCGCGGAACACCGGCTTGAACTGGTAGGGATTCTCCTCGAACAGGGTCGCGATGAAGGTGCGCAGCGCCGGCTTGATCGCGGCGAACTCCAGCGGCAGGGTCAGCAGCGCCGGCCCGGACTCGTGTCCGCGGCGCATGCCCAGCTGCGACAGCGCCAGTTCCTTCAATCCATCCGAGAGGATGTCGAAATGCGCGTCGAACGCCGCCAGCGCATCGGACTCACCCTTGGCGTCGTAGGGCAGGGTGGCGCCCCAGCCGTTCTCGCGTTCGGCCGGATCGAGCGTGCTGAAGAACTCGGAGAAGCCGGCGATCAGGTCGGCCTTGGTGAACACCACGTACACCGGCGCGAACACCTCCAGCCGCTCGGTCAGCTCCTGCACGCGATGGCGCAGGTTCCTGGCCAGGTCGATCGCGAACTCGGGCTTGCTGCCGGCCAGTTCGGCGATGCTGACCGCGATGATCACGCCGTTGATCGGCGCCATCGGCCGGTTGCCGCGCAGCAGGTCGAGGAAGGTCAGCCAGTCGAGGCGGTCCTCGAGGCTGACCGAGTAGCGGCCGGCGGTGTCGAGCACGATGCCTTCGGTGGTGAAGTACCAGTCGCAGTTGCGGGTGCCGCCAATGCCGTGGATGACGTTGTTGCGGCTCTCCTCGAACGGGAACTGCAGCCCCGAGTTCAGTACCGCCGTGCTCTTGCCCGCCGCGGGGTTGCCGATGATCACGTACCACGGCAGCTCGTACAGCGCGGCGCTGCCACGGGCATGGCCCAGGCGCGAGCCCTTGATCGCCTTGACCGCGTCGAGCATCTTGCCGCGCAGGATTTCGGTATCGGCACGCGCCGCCGGCTTGGCCTGGGCGACGGCCTTGTCGGCCTGGTCGCGCATCATGTCGTCGAGTTTGGCCTCGGCGCGGCGCGCGCGATGGCGGCGCACGGCCCAGACCACCCCCCACACCAGCGCCAGCAGCACCGCGGCGATCAGCACCCAGAAGCCGGCGCGCCTGGCGCCATCGACGCCGAGGAACAGGGTGGCGCCTGCGACCAGCAGGGCGAGCGCGGTGAGCGTGCGGTAGTCGGTCAGGAAATAGCGGAGTCTGCTCATGTCGACGGAAGGTCGCTCGTGGAGGCGGCCGCAGCCGGGGGAGGGAAGGGGAGGACGAGGGCGAGGGCGCGCTGGTCGGGCTCGGCCACGGCCAGCGCCAGCACGCGCGCGGCATCGGCGGCGGCCTTCTCGGCCGCCAGCGCCAGCAGCGCCAGCGGCGAGACGATGCCGACGTGGCCGCAGGCGCTGCCGGTCGACAGGCAATTGGTGTCGGTGTCGAGATGGTCGAGCACCTGGCCGGCGAAACCGGCGACGGCGGTCGCGCGCGACCTGCGCAGGTCGGCATCGCTGACCAGCGCCTGCACGTCGGCGCGCGCGGTGTCCGGGACGCGCTGCAGCAGCCGGTCCAGCAGTTCCCCGGTCTGCGCGATCGCCGCGCGCGCCTGCCACGACACGCCCTGGCTGGCGCTGGCATGCGCCCGCAGCACGGCCCTCGGGGTCGCGGCAAACTGCTCGTCCGCATCGCCCGCGAGCAGCAGCAGCCCGGCCGCGCCTTCGCCGGGCACCAGCCCTTCCGGACGCTGCGAGGAGAACAGGCGGCCGCCCTGGTCGAGTCGCTGCACGCTGCGCTCGCCCAGCTGCGAATGGCAGGCCAGCAGCAGGTGGATCGGCGCCGATGCTGCGGAAGCCGCAGGCTGCGCCGCGATCGTCGCCAGATCGCGCCAGATCTCGTCGGCCGACGCGGCCGGCACCAGCGCCAGCGACCACTGCGCGGCGGGAATGTCACAGGCCTGCGCTTCGTCTTCCAGACACGCCATCACGAGCGCGCCGACCGCCGCCGGCCAGTCCGCCGGCAGGAACAGGCGGGCCTGCACCAGGACCGGCGGCGGAGCAGGGCGGCCCGCGTTCGCGGCAGGGGCGGCGGGCGGCGTCAGCCAGTCGCCGGCGACGATCTGCTGCAGCAGGTCCTGCGCCACCGGCAGCAGCAGGCCGATCGCGCGCAGCTGCTCGGGGTCGAGACGCTCGGGGGCACGCGGACTGCGCGCCCGCGCGGCGTCGAGCGCCTGTTCCGCCATGTCGACATCGACATCCTCCGCCCAGCTGGCGAAGACCGGGAATCCCGAGCCATCCTTCAGCCGATCGTGCAGGTCGGGCGCGACCGGCTCGGCGAGCGAACGCACCAGCGCGGCGGCGTCGCTGCCCGCCGGCAGGCGCAGCGCGGCGGCGAGGATGCCGAGGGGGAGGGCGGGCTCGCGCGGCGGCGATGCCGAGGCCGCGTCAGCGGATCCGTCGTCGCCGGCTTCGGTATCGACAGCGGACTTCTTTCTGCGCGCGCTGTCGAGGCCGCGCCTGAGCAATGCGAGCACCGCGAACACGCCCAGCGGCAGCACGCCCAGGTACAGCACCAGGTCGCGCAGGTCCGGCGCGACGCCGGCCAGACGCCAATAGCCGATCACCAGCGCCCAGACCAGCAGGAACGTCAGCAGGAGCCAGCCAAAGCCGCGCAGCAGTTTGCCCATGTGCCTTCGACGCCGCCTCCCTGTGCACCCATCGCTTCCATTCCGTCTCGGCCTGCCTGCCGACGACGACCACCACCAACACACCCACCCGGCGGATCAACGCACGCCGGTCGTCGCCTGCGACGGCACCAGTGTCGCGCCGCATTCGGTCACGTCATCGCGGCGCGCCACCGCCTTGCCGTCGATGACGATCGTCGGATCGCCGCTGGCGATCCGGGTTGGACCGTGTTTGCTGCACACGCAGGCGTCACCGACGCGCGCGATGCGGCGCCCGCCGACGTCCGAATGTTCCGAGGCCGACGTCACCGTGCCGCCGTGGCTCAGTGCGTCTCCCAACACGATGAAGGGCCGTGACATCGAGATGCTCTCCTTGCGTCATGTCTGCCGCGCGTCCGTGCCGCAAAACGGCAATGCCCGCCAAAGATAGCAGAGGCTCAACGCCGCATCACCCCTTCGCGGCGCAGTTCCACGTGCATCAGGTCCTGGATGCTGCGCCAGTCCCCGCCCCAGACCAGGCCCGCTTCCTTCGACACCTGGCCGTACAGCTGGTAGCCGCGCATCGCCCATGGATCCTTCTCGGAGATCACCAGCTTGCCCTCGCGCAGGAAGGCGCTGTCGGCGGCGAGTCCGTGCTGGTGCCAGCTCTGGCCGGCCCTTGCGCGGGTGACATGGCCACCGCGGGCGGCCAGTTCCTCCTGCCGCCGGGGGCTGCGGTAACCCTCGACCAGCACCATGTCATAGCCGTGCTGTTCGCGCATGACGCGATACACCGCCAGCAGCCGCTGGGTGAACTCCGGGTCGAGCTGCTCCCACTTGCGGTCGGCCGTGGCCGTCATCGGACGCACCGCCTCGACCTCCGCAGTCATGAACACTTCCGGCGGTGGTGGTGGTGGCGGCACCAGCCGCTCGCCACGCAGCAGTTCCTCGATGCGCGAACTGGCGGTGGTCTGGCGGATGCCATCGAATCCCTCCAGCACCACCTCCCGGCGCAGCCCCAGCACCAGCAGCGGGGGCAGGGCGATGACGAGGAGGAGGGCGAGAGGCAGCCAGCGCTGCCCGCCGCCGAACCCGGCGAAACGCCAGGCCCCGATGCGATGAGAGGCCACGCTTGCCTGTGGCCGCCGGAATACGGATTGGCGAAAGCGCCTGGCGTGTTCCAGCGCGGCGCGAGCGCCATGCCGCGCGCGTGCGGACAGGTGTTGGCGCGTTTCCGGAAACGCCACCAGCCAGGCCAGCGCGCAGGCCGCCGCGAACAGCAGCGTCATCCACAGCACGATCATCGGTGTCGAACCTTCCTTGTGCGACGCACCGATCGCATGCAGGTCGCGGGCACGGCGCAAGCGCGGCACGCGACGGACCCGGGGCGCGTCCGTCAACGGTCGCGCAGCCGTCCATGGTCTCGGGGCAGGGTTGGAGTATGCTGCAACGATACTGCCCGACTATGGAAAGCTGGGGGAAGTCCCTTTGGACAGCAAGGACAAACTCGTCAAGCCCGCGCGCCCGGTTCTGTTCGATGCCGGCGGACCAAGCGGCGAGACCCGCGACGCACAGCGCATCACCGCGGCACTGGAGACGGATCCGGACAGCGCGGAGTCGCGCCGGTGGCGTGGATTCGCGTTCCGGCCGGTCGTGGTCGTACTGGCGTGCGTGCTGGCCGCAGCCGCCGTGTGGATGGCCTGGCCGGATCGACAGGAACGCAACGAACAGGCACTGGCCGTCGCCACCGCGACGCCTGCCGATCCGGCCGCCGCCGGCGCATCGACCGCCGTGCTGGTGACGGATGTCGACGATCCCATGTCGATCATCCGCGCCAAGGCGGCCGCGAATGGGGATCCCACACAGTCCTCGGACGCCGACGCCCTGGCGGCCGAACCGATCGACGGCCAGCCGCCATCGATCGACCAGGGCAGCGACGTGGCAGCGACGCAAACCGCAGCGCGGGCTTCGAACACCGCCGGCGCGCAAGCTTCTTCACCAAACCGGACCCGGACCGCGGCACGTCGAACCCAGGCCAGCGACGCCGACCTGCTGCAGACACTGCTGGCCAACATCCGCGCACAGCCTGATCGCGCCGGCACCGGCAAAGACGCGCCGCAGACACTGGACGACCTGATCGCACGACTGAACACGAGCAGCGACGACACCGTTCCCACCGCAGCGAACAACCCGGTTGCACAGGGCTCCGCAAAGCTCCAGACCCAACTGCGCGCATGCCCGGCGGCGAACACACTGCAGGGCATCAATTGCCGACAGAAGCTCTGCGCCAGGCATCGTGGGGATCCGGCGTGTCCGTTGAAGTGAAGCCTGAGGAGGACCAGAAGGCGTGAGAGAAGTTCTACCCGCAAAATTTCTCTTGGGCCTCATCACCGCGGGTGTGATTCTTGTTGTTAGCTGTAGCTCGAAGAAGAGTGAAGAACCAATCCTCGTTGAATCAGTGAATGATCTCGTGAAGAATCATGAGAGGTATGACGACGCCCTGGTCTCTGTCCCGGTTTGCCTTTACATCACACCGCATGGGCACGGACTTATGGATTGCAACGAGGAAGCTGAGGCGCGCATTATGTTTGAAGCAGGAGAAGGCGAGGCGGCTGTTTCGGCATTCAATCGAATCATTGCCAAGGGATATGGTTCCGATTCGATGCAGTTCCCTGTACTTCGCTTTCGAGCAATAGGCTATTTCTCAGTCAGGGAAACGCTCCCTCATTACAAGATGAAACTGGTCGACGCAGTTCTTGATGAGCAGTCAGAATACAAAGCTAATGGATCCAAAGGGGACAGAGGCAATTAACCCGAACCTGTGAAGCATAAGGCCCGCAGCCGCGGGCTTTGCGCCCCTACGGAATCACAACGGGTTCCAGCCGCAGCAGCTTGCCGTCAGCGCTGTCCGTGAGCAGATAGATCAAGCCATCCGGCCCAATCCGCACGTCGCGGATGCGGTCGCGCCCCTGCAGCAGGCGTTCCTCGTGCACGATGCGGTCGCCGTCGAGCTCCAGCCGGATCAGCGCCTGGCCGGCCAGCGCGCCAATGAACAGGTTGCTGCGCCACTGCTCGAAGGCGTCGCCGGTGTAGAAGGCCATGCCGCTGATCGCGGGTGAGACCGGCCAGTAGTGGTGCGGCGGTTCCGTGCCGGGTGCTTCGCTGCCGATCGCTTCGGCCACCGGCTGGCCCGAGTACTCCTTGCCGAAGGTTGCGAGCGGCCAACCATAGTTGCGGCCCGGCTGTGGCAGGTTGATCTCGTCGCCACCCAGCGGGCCGTGCTCGTGGGTCCACAGCGCGCGCGTGACCGGGTGCAGGGCCATGCCCTGGATGTTGCGGTGGCCGTAGCTCCAGATCTCCGGTCGCGCGCCCTCGCGGCCGACGAAGGGGTTGTCGTCGGGAATGCCGCCGTCCGGCTTCAGCCGCACCACCTTGCCCTGCAGGTGGTCGAACAACTGCGCGGTGGCGCTGGCGCGGTTGTCGCCGGCGCTGATGAACACGAAGCCCTGGTCGTCGAACACCATGCGCGAGCCGATGTGGGTGCCGTGCGACAGCTTCGGCTCCTGCCGGAACACGACCTCCACGTCCTCCAGCCCGCGCTCGCCCAGGCGCCCGCGCGCGACCGCGGTACCGCCCTTGTTGCCGCGCCAGTTCGGTTCGCCGTAGGCCAGGTAGACGAGGCGGTCTTCGGCGAAGGTCGGCGAGGGCACCACGTCGAGCAGGCCGCTCTGGCCCTGCACGAACAGCGCGGGCACGCCGGCCAGCGGTTCGGAGATGGTGCCGTCGGTCGAGATCCGGCGCAGCCGTCCCGGGCGTTCGGTGACCAGCATGTCGCCGCCGGGCAGGAAGGCGAGCGACCACGGATGCACGAGGCCATCGACCAGCACGCGCACGGCGAAGCGCCCGCGTTCGCCCTCCAGCACTTCCGCAGGCGCGTCGGCGTGGAAGACCGGGGTGGTCACGATGTCCGCGCCGGTGTCCGGATCACGTTCTAGTCCACAGGCGGCAAGCGCGAGCAGGAGGCACAGGCCTCCGCCGGCAAGGGCGGCTCGCGGCAGGCGCGCGGATCCACGATGGATGGCGTGCGTCTGGGAAGGCATCATCAATCTGCTCGAACGGGGGAATGGATCCACATGGGCCGACGGCAACAGATCAAGCAGTTCATCCTCGGCAATTTCCTGTTCACGGACGACGATTCCGCGTTCAACGATGATACCTCCCTGATCCAGCAGGGCATCGTCGACTCCACCGGCATCCTGGAGCTGATCGGCTTCATCGAGGAGACCTGGCCGCTGCGGGTGCCGCCGGAGGACATGACGCCGGCGAACTTCGACAGCCTGGTGGCCATCGACCGCTATCTCGACGGCCGCCTGGCCGCCTGAGCAGGGGGGGCCGTGATGCAGGTCCTGGTCGCGCGTCTGGAGGACACCGCGGCGGCGATGCCGGCGCGCATCGCGATCGGGCAGGGCGATCGCCGGATCGACTATCGCGGCCTGCGTGACGCCGCTCTGCGCTGTGCCGCCGCGCTACGCGCGCTTGGCGTGCAGCCGGGCGATCGCGTCGCGCTGGCCCTGCCCAACGGCATCGAGGCCGCCGTCGCCTGGTACGGCATCTGGCGCGCGGGCGCGGTCGTGGTGCCGCTGAACGCGCAGGCGCGCGAGCGCGACTTCGTGCCGTGGCTGCGGCACAGCGGCGCACGACTGCTGCTGCATGCGCCGGGGCACGAGGACGCGGCGCAGGCGGCGCGTGTCGTTGGTGTGCCGGCGCTGGTGCCTGACGCGGACGCAGCGCCCGACCAGATGTTCGCGTGCGTCGATGCTGGGCCAGTCGCGGACCTGCCGATGCCCGAAGCCGCGATGCTCGCCGCGATCCTCTACACCTCGGGCACCACCGGCGCGCCCAAGGGCGTGGCGCTGAGCCACCGCAACCTCGCCGCGAACACGGCCGCGATCCTCGACTACCTGCAGCTGGGCGCCGACGACAGCACGGTCAGCGCGCTGCCGTTCTACTACACCTATGGCGCCTCGGTGCTGCACACGCATCTTGCGGTCGGCGCGCGCGTGGTGCTGGAGGACAACCTCGTGTTCCCGCACCTGATCGCCGAGGCGCTCGCGCGCGAGCGCGCCACCGGCTTCCCGGGCGTGCCCTCGACCTTCGCGCTACTGCTCGATCGCGGCCGCCTCGACCAGTACGACCTGTCGTCATTGCGCTACATCACCCAGGCCGGCGGCGCGATGGCGCCCGCGCTCACCCGCCAGGTGCGCGCCGCGTTCCCGCAGGCGCGGCTGTTCGTGATGTTCGGCCAGACCGAGGCCAGCGCGCGCCTGACCCGGCT
>ENA-UOUJ01001705-UOUJ01001705.1-activated-sludge-metagenome-genome-assembly--contig:-NODE-1705-length-11046-cov-4.379037_pt1 | contig 11046 bp, 11 predicted proteins | sample MGYA00249839_ERZ747224 | MGnify/ENA primary metagenome ERZ747224 (study PRJEB28782, sample SAMN03220277) | activated sludge metagenome | biome: wastewater; feature: sewage sludge; material... | reverse complement strand
CCTACTGGATCCGCTGCAGGCCGCTCGCCGCCAGCACGCGCGTCCAGGGGAAGTGCGGGCCGGGGTCGCGCTTGCGGGCGACCAGCACGGACGGGTCGTCGCTGGCCGGCACCTGTTCGGTATCGAGGTCCTCGTGGCCGGCGATCCGGCGCAGCGACGGCAGCGACGCCTTCAGCGCGTCGAGCAGGGCGAGCAGGGCGTCGACCTGCGCTTCGGGATAGGGCTCGTCCATCGCCTGGTGGCCGGCGTCGAGCCAGTGCGGCCAGCGCCCGGTGTTGACCAGCTCGATCCCGACCGAGCGCGGGTTGTGTCCGCGCACGTGGTGGGCGACGCGCGTGGCCGGGACGTATTCGACGATGCCGCCGTCGCGGTCGATGTACCAGTGGCCGCTGTTGCCGGTGCCCGAGGCGTCGTACAGCACGCGCTCGCCGTAGGCGCGCGCGGTGGCGAGGTCGGGCAGTTCGGTGCAGTGGATGACGACCAGGTCGATGGCTTCGACGGATCGCTCGTCCAGCAGCGGGACATAGGGCAGATGCTGGATGCGGACGGGCAGGGATGGCATGGCGCGATGCTAGCAGCCCGACCGACCCGGGTCCGGCGGGCTGCTAGCATTGGCGCATGAAGCTGTCGCCGCCGGAAACCGAGATGTACCGCCTGATGGCGCAGTTCCCGCGCGCCGGACAGGTGCGCTGGATCGGCCTGCGGCCCGCGCGCGACGTGGCGATGCACGAGGTCGGGTCGGCCGAGGCGACGGCGGGCGCGGGGCTGTCCGGCGACCGCTATGCCGGCGGCAGCGGCAAGCGCGGCGTGACCCTGATCCAGGCCGAACACCTGGCGGTGATCGCGGCGCTGTCCGGGCATGCGGCGGTGGCGCCGGCCACGCTGCGGCGCAATCTCGTGGTCGAAGGTATCCCGGTGGCGGCGCTGAAGGGGCATCGTTTCCGCATCGGCGAGGTCCTGCTGGAGGGCAGTGACGATTGCGACCCCTGCTCGCGCATGGAGGCCGCGCTCGGCCCCGGTGGCTACAACGCCATGCGCGGCATGGGCGGGCTGTGCGCGCGCATCCTCGAAGGCGGCACGCTGCGCGTCGGCGACGCCGTGCATTGGGTCGGCGCATGAGCGCGCGCGGCCACTGCATCCTCTCGCACGGCTTCGAGAGCGGGCCGGACGCGACCAAGGTCACCGCGCTGGCGGAAGTCGCCGAACGCCTCGGCTGGAGCCACGAGCGGCCCGACTACACCGATCTCGACGCGCGCAATGAGGTCAGTCCGCTCGGCGACGTCGCCGCGCGCGTCGAACGCCTGCAGCGGCTGGCGAAAGGCGCGGCGGCGAACGGTCCGCTGGTGCTGGCCGGTTCCAGCCTGGGCGCGTGGATCTCGGGACAGGTATCGCTGCAGGTGCCGGTCAAGGCGCTGTTCCTGATGGCGCCGCCCACGCGCATGGGCGACGCGCCGCCGCTGCTGGCGGCGGACGTGCCGACCTCGATCGTGCACGGCTGGCACGACGAACTGATTCCGGCGTCGGCCGTGGTCGACTGGACTTCCGCGCGCAACGCGACCCTGCTGCTGGAGGACGATGCCCACCGCCTCGCCTCGAGCGTGCGCGCATCCGCCGACGCCTTCGCCGCGCTGCTGGCGCGGCTCTGAACCGGGCCGTCCTGAGACATGAAGTTCTTCGCAAGCTGCGCCAAGGGCCTGGAATATCTGCTCGCCGACGAACTGCTCGCGCTTGGCTGTGAGCGCGCGACCGCGGCGACCGCCGGCGTCAATGTCGAGGGCACGCTGGCCGACGCGCAGCGCGCAGTGCTGTGGTCGCGCCTGGCCAGCCGCGTGCTGTGGCCGCTGGCCGACTACGACTGCGCCGACGAACACGCGCTGTACGCCGGTGCGCGCGCGCTGCCGTGGCAGGACCACCTCGACGCGACGATGACCCTGGCGGTGGACGCGCACGTGTCCGGCGACGCGATCACGCATGCGCGCTACGCTGCGCAGAGGGTCAAGGACGCGGTGGTCGACGTGCTGCGCGAGACCTCGGGCGCGCGCCCGGACGTGGATGTCGAATCGCCCGACCTGCGCCTGAACCTGGTGGTGCGCAAGGGCCGCGCGATCCTGTCGGTCGACCTCGGCGGCGGGCCGCTGCACCGCCGTGGCTGGCGCAGGGCGCAGGGCGAGGCGCCGCTGAAGGAAAACCTCGCCGCGGCCGTGCTGCTGCGCGGCGGCTGGCCGGCGCTGTACGCCGACGGCGGCGCGCTGCTCGACCCGATGTGCGGCAGCGGCACCCTGCTGATCGAGGGCGCGCTGATGGCGGCGGATGTCGCCCCCGGCCTGATGCGGCATGGCGAGCGCCTGCCGTCTCGCTGGCGCGGTTTCGACGGCGTGCAATGGCGGGTGCTGGTCGACGAGGCGATGGCGCGCGAGCGTGCCGGGCGTGACGCGCTGCGTCCCGGCTTCGACGGCGGCGACCTCGATCCGCAGGCGATCCACGCCGCACGCGAGAATGCGACGGCGGCGGGGCTGCGCGATGTGATCCGCTTCGAAGTGCGGGATGTCGCGGACCTGCCGGTGCATGCGACAACGCGCGGTCTCGCGGTCTGCAATCCACCTTACGACGCCCGCCTTGCCGCCGACCCCGCGCTGTACCGCACGCTCGGCAATGCATTGAAGCGTGCGGTGCCCGACTGGCGCGCCAGCCTGCTGTGCGGCGACCGCGAACTCGCCTTCGCCACCGGCCTGCGCGCGAAGAAGCACTACCAGATGTTCAATGGTGCGCTGGAGTGCACCCTGATCCTGTGCGATCCGGTGCGACCGCCGCAGCGCGAAGGCGTCGAGCCGCGGGCGCTGTCGGAAGGTGCGCAGATGGTCGCCAACCGCCTGCGCAAGAACCTGCGCGCGCTCAAGTCCTGGCGCGCGAAGGATGGCGTGGACTGTTTCCGCGCCTACGACGCCGACATTCCCGAATACGCCGCCGCAATCGACGTCTACACCGACGCCGCCACGCGCGAACGCTGGCTGCACGTGCAGGAGTACGCCGCGCCGGCGGAGATTCCCGAGGCCACGACCCGCAAGCGCTTCGGCGAACTGCTCGCCGGCGCCGCCGACGTGCTGGAGGTGCCGCGCGAACGCATCTCGGTGAAGACCCGCGCGAAGGGCAGGGGCGGCAGCAAGTACGGCCATTTCGCCCATCGCGGCGAGTTCCTGACCGTGCGCGAAGGCGATGCGCGCCTGCGCGTGAACCTGTTCGACTATCTCGATACCGGCCTGTTCCTCGACCATCGCCCGCTGCGCGACCGCATCGCGCGCGAGGTGCAGGGCAGGCGTTTCCTCAACCTGTTCTGCTACACCGGCGTGGCCACGGTGCGCGCAGCGGTCGGCGGCGCGGTGCAGACCACCAGCGTCGACCTGTCGGCGACCTACCTCGAATGGCTGGCCGACAACCTGCGCGAGAACGCGATCGGCGGCACCCGCCACCGCATCGCCCAGGCCGACGCGATGGCCTGGCTGCGCGCCGACCGTGGCGAGTACGACATCATCTTCTGCGACCCGCCGACGTTCTCCAACTCCGCGCGCGCCGACGACTTCGACGTGCAGCGCTCGCATGTCGAGCTGCTGCGGCTGGCGATGGCGCGGCTGGCGCCGGGCGGGGTGCTGTACTTCTCGAACAATTTCCGTCGCTTCCGGCTCGACGTGGATGCGCTTGCCGCGTTCGCGACGGTCGAGGACATCAGCGCCGGGACGATCCCGCCGGACTTCGCCCGCAATCCGCGCATCCACCGGACGTGGCGGCTGGGGCGGAAGGGCGAGTAAGCGGTGAGGCAGTTGGTCGTTGGTGGTTGGTGGTTGGTGTTGTAGGAGCGCGCCATGCGCGCGACCGCGCCGCGAAACACTGCAAGATGCGATACGGATGAATGCGTCGCCACGCGCGAGGACGGCAAACAACGTCGTCACCCCCGGCATGACATCAGCGCGAGGGTCGCGGCCCAGGGGCCGCTCCTACGGGTCGAAGCCTGACTTGGGTAAATCAATCGAATTCGGCAAGTATCGTTCCGTCTGTGGTCATGTTCCAGCGGGAAGCCGGGCGCATATTCCCGCCAGTCCCCGGAGGAAATCCCCATGAGCGCCACCGATCCCATCCGCTACGCCCGCATCGCCCGCAAGGTCCGCGGCATGCCCGCGTCCGACGGCGCCGGCGTCAGGCTGACCCGCGTCATCGGCAGCGGCGAGCTGCCCGACCTCGATCCGTTCCTGCTGCTCGACGAGTTCGGCACCGACCGGCCCGAGGACTACCTGGCCGGCTTTCCCAGCCACCCGCACCGCGGCTTCGAGACCGTGACCTACATGCTCGACGGTCGCATGCGCCACAAGGACAACCACGGCAACGATGGCCTGCTGGTCCCCGGCAGCGTGCAGTGGATGACGGCCGGCCGCGGCCTGGTGCACTCGGAGATGCCCGAGCAGGAAGAGGGCCGCATGCGCGGCTTCCAGCTGTGGGTGAACCTGCCGGCGAAGGACAAGATGGTCGCGCCGCGCTACCAGGAGTTCCCGCCGGAGCAGCTGCCGGTGGCGACGCCCGTCGCAGGCGTGACGGTGAAGATCATCGCCGGCGAGGTCGACGGCGTGCGCGGCCCGATCGTGCAGCCGGCGACCGATCCGCTCTACCTTGACGTCGAACTGGCGCCGGGCGCGGACTGGCTGTACGCCCTGCCCGCAGGCCACAACGCCTTCGCCTATGCGTTCGAGGGCGCAGTCTCGCTCGGCGAGGGCGAAGACGCTCGTCCGCTCGCGGCGCAGGAGATGGCCGTGCTCGGCGGCGGAGATGCGCTCAGGCTGCGCGCCGGCGACGGCGGCGCACGCCTGATCCTGGTCGCGGGCCGCCCGCTGCGCGAGCCGGTCGCGCGCCACGGCCCGTTCGTGATGAACACGCGTGAGGAACTCATGCAGGCCTTCGTCGACTACCAGGAAGGCCGGTTCTGAGCCTGGCGTTGGCGGCAACGGAAAAAGCCGGGCGAATGCCCGGCTTTCTTCATCCGGCGGCGGTCAGGCGTTGCCGGTGACGGGCGGCCGGTGGTCGTGCCCGAGCCACTTGTAGAAGATGCCGCCGATCAGGCCGCCGAGGATCGGTGCCAGCCAGAACATCCACAGCTGCGCCACCTGGCCGCCGCCGACGAGCACCGCCACGCCGGTCGAGCGCGCCGGGTTCACCGAGGTGTTGGTGACCGGGATGCTGATCAGGTGGATCAGGGTCAGCGCCAGGCCGATCGCGATCGGCGCGAAGCCCGCCGGCGCGCGCGCGTGGGTGGCGCCCATGATCACGATCAGGAAGAACGCGGTCAGCACCACTTCGCACAGGAACGCGGCTGCGGCCGAGTAACCGCCCGGCGAGAGTTCGTTGAAGCCGTTGGTGGCGAAGGCACCGGCGCTGCTGCCGTCGATCGCGAAACCGGGTGCGCCGCTGGCGATCTGGAACAGGATGAAGGCCGCCGCCACCGCGCCCAGCGTCTGCGCGACGATGTAGGGCAGCAGGTCCTTCGCCGGGAAGCGCCCGCCGGCCCAGAGCCCGAAGCTCACCGCCGGGTTGAAGTGCGCGCCGCTGATGTGGCCCAGGGCGTAGGCGCCGGTGAGCACGGTCAGGCCGAAGGCCAGCGCCACGCCGACGAAGCCGATGCCCAGCGGATTGCCGTCGCCGCCGAAGTGGGCGGCGAGGACCGCGCTGCCGCAGCCTCCCAGGACCAGCCAGAACGTGCCGACGAACTCGGCAGCGAGTTTCCTGATCATCACGATGACTCCCCGTTGTGTGGTCGACCCCACGGCGCAACGCTAGCGGACTTCTGAACGACTGTCATTTCGAGATTCCGCATCCGATCCAGACACGCGCATGCGGCGGCGCAGCATGCAATTTCCGGCGGTTCGGTATAGTGCGCGCGAAAACGGAGTTCGCCCCCCTGGATCGATGCATCCTCCGCGAACGCGTTACGGCACTGCGAATCCCCCGTGCAGCGTCGCGTCGCCGCGGTTTTTCCCGCGACATGGAGCAACTCCAGAATGAAGACGACATGGTGCCTGATCGTCCTCCTGTGGCCGGCGTGTGCGCTTGCGCAGTCCTCCGCCGAGAACTGCCCGGAACTCCCCGCCGGCAGTGGCCTTGACTGGGACGTGACCGAAAACACCGGCTTCGTGTACTGCAAGGCGATCCGCGACAACGGCTCGCAGGCGTTCGCGGTCATGCTGCGCGCGGAAAGCAGCTTCCGCGGCGAGCGCCAGCTGCGCGAAGAGGAGGGCGTGATCGACGGCCACAAGGTGCGCTGGTACCGCAGCGAGATCGTGCTCCAGCCCGGCATGCTGGTGCGCGAGACCCTGGTGGGACTGGGCCGGAGGAGCACGGCGCACATCGTGGTGCGCGCGACTAGCGAAGACCAGCTGGCGGACAACCGACGGCTGGCCGAAGGCCTGCGCTTCCGCAACACCGCGCTGGGCGGCGATTGACCGGTTTTGACGAACAGGGCGCGTGGCGGCTCGCCGCGCGCAGGAGGAGCCGCCTCGGCGGCGCCTCATATCTATTCGCGATCAACAAGATAAACGTAGGAGCGGGCCATGCCCGCGACCCACGGCGACCGGGGCATCATCGCGACCACGGTCGCGCCCATGGGGCGCTCCTACGCCATTCCATGCTTTGATCGCAAGTCGGTATCAGTCGCGGGTCGCGACGAAGTCGGGGAAATGCAGGGCTTCGGCGAGGCGCAGGCGTTCTTCGAGCTTCTCTTCGGTACTCGCGCGGACCACGATGTGCGCGGACACGTCGTCGTGCAGCTCGACCAGGGTCTCGCGCACCAGCTCGCCCGAGCTGGAGGTGATATCGCCCCGGTACCAGCGCACCTTGTGGCCGTCGATGACCGCCTTGTCCTCGCGCAGGCGCGAGCGTTCCTTGAACTGCGGTTTCTCGCGCAGCATCACGCCCAGGGCCTGGGCGCCGTTGTCGCGGATCGCCTTGCAGTACAGGAAGTCATCGCCGCGGATCTCCTCCCAGTTGGCGTCGGCGATGCCCGCGGGCAGTTCGGGACAGTTGAGCGGGACGTTTTGCGCGGAAGCCGCGAACGGAAGAGCGAGCAGGGGCAGGAGCAGGCGGATCTTCAGGCGCATGACGGAGGTCGCGGGCGGGGGCTCCCGAACCATGCCATGCCGCGTCGCATGACGCAATGCACAAAACTTGAAGTGCGTCACAGCCGGCCGCCGGTTTCGCCAGCGATCCGCCGCAAATGGCTCAATCCGATCCGCCGCCGCCTCCCGCGGCTTCCGGCGACAGTTCGACGGCCCCCCGCCGCGAGGCGATCCGGTCGGCCAGCCGCGTCGGCTCCGGCAGGCGATAGTCGCGCGTGCAGCCCATCACCAGTTCCGCCACGCTCGCCATCGACACCCGATGCCCGGGCGAGACCACCAGCGGATTGCAGCGGACCTTGCTGCGCAGCAGCCAGCCGACCTGCTGGCCGTCGACGCGCAGCGGCGTGAACGCGCCGCGCATTTCGTGCAGTGCGGTCGACGAGGTGCCGACGAGGATCTTCTTGGCCACGCCGATGCTGGGCAGTCCGGCGGCGACGCCGAAGTGCGCGGCGATCCCGAGTCGGCGTGGATGGGCGATGCCGTGGCCGTCGACGAAGGCGAGGTCGGGCGCGCGCGGCAGGCGTTCGAGCGCCTGCAGCAGGGCGGGCAGCTCGCGGAAGCTCAGCAGGCCGGGGACGTAGGGCATGGTCGTGGGGATGCGCACCACTTCGGCGGCCACCGGCTGCAGCGTGTCCGCGTCCAGCAGCACCGCCGCGGCGCGGGTGGTCGCGCCTTCGTCCTCGAAGCCGACGTCGAAACCGCCCAGCCAGCGCGGCGGTCGAGTGAAGCCGTCGCGCAGCACGACCTGTCTGGCCAGCTCCGCCTGCACGCGGCGGGCGTCGGCAATGCTGCCGTCCCAGTCGCCGAAAGGCGCGCTCATGGTGATGGCAATGGCAATAGCGATGGCGACGATGCGCCGTAGCGGCCCACGACCAGGCGCGCGCGGCCGTCGGCGTCGACGTGGATCGTGCTGAGGCGGTCATACTCGGAGTCGGGCATCGCTTCGACCTCGCACGCGCACAGCGCGGTGACGATGCCGGGCACGGTGTTGCTGTGGCCAGCGACGAGCACGGTGCCGTGGCGATGGGCGGCCTTGAGCTGCCTTGCGAACTCGTCGGCGGGAAGCTTGGCGTCGTAGACCACGGCCTCGAGCCGGTGCGCGGCGGCGCTGGGCTGCGCGGTTTGCCGGGTGCGGCGGTAGTCGCTGGTGTAGACCGCGACGAGGTCGTCGTCCGCCAGCTGGCGGGCCAGCGCCTGCGCGCGTTCAAGGCCGGCGGCGCTCAGCTCAGGGTCGTGCTCGGTGTCGCTGGTCTTCTCGCCGTGGCGTACGACAACGAAGGTCACTGCGTCGGGGGTGCGGCCTGCGGTCGCGCACGCGCACGCGGCTAGCAGAAGCAAGGCCAGTAGCGTCAGTGGCAGGGGCGTCTTCATGCAGTCATTGTGCGCCATGCGCGCAGCGATGGCCGCGCGTTGGCAGTCGGACGAAGACTGCGCACCGTGCAGCTACCCCGACTTCGCACCGGGCGCCAGCACGATCAGGACCGTAGGGCGGGTTTCAACCCGCCACGTGATACGAGATTGCGGGTGGCGGGTGGCGGGTTGAAACCCGCCCTACGCGCTCTACGGGGTGCGGGAAGAATTGTTGGGCGCCAGCGCGATCAGCAATCCGCGTGCCGCCTTCAGGCGCGTATCGAAATCGGGCAGCTCCAGCGTGATCCGCAGCTTGTCCGGGCCGTCCATGCGGTAGTGCTTCGGCTGGCCCTGGATCAGGCGGATCACCGCCATCGGGTCGACGTCCGGCTTCTCGACGAACTGCAGCCGCCCGCCCGCTTCGCCCAGGTCGAGCTTGCGGATGCCAAGTGCCGTGGCCTGCAGCTTCAGCTCGGCGATCGCGAACAGGTGCTTCGCCGGATCCGGCAGCAGGCCGAAGCGGTCGATCATCTCCACCTGCAGCTCGCGCAGTTCCTCGCTGTCGCGCGCCGAGCTGATGCGCTTGTACAGGGTCAGGCGCGTGTGCACGTCGGGCAGGTAGTCCTCGGGGATCAGCGCGGGCACGTGCAGTTCGACTTCGGCGCCGCGGTGCGCCGCGGCGTCCACGTCCGGCAGCTCGCCGCGCTTGATGCTGCGCACCGCGCGTTCCAGCAGTTCGGTGTAGAGGCTGAAGCCGACCTCGGCCATCTGCCCGCTCTGGTCCTCGCCGAGCAGTTCGCCGGCGCCGCGGATCTCGAGGTCGTGGGTGGCCAGGGTGAAGCCGGCGCCGAGTTCGTCCATCGAGGCGATCGCGTCCAGCCGCTTCTGCGCGTCACTGGTGATCGAACGCCCGTCCGGGACCACGAGGTAGGCGTAGGCACGGTGGTGCGAACGGCCGACGCGGCCGCGCAGCTGGTGCAGCTGGGCGAGGCCGAACTTGTCGGCGCGGTTGATGATGATGGTGTTGGCGTTGGGGATGTCGATGCCGGACTCGATGATGGTCGAGCACAGCAGCACGTTGAAGCGCTGCTTGTGGAAGTCGAGCATCACCCGCTCCAGCTCGCGCTCGGGCATCTGGCCGTGGGCGATGCCGATGCGCGCGTCCGGCACCAGCTCCTGCAGCTGGCGCTGCATGCGGCCGATGCTCTCGACGTCGTTGTGCAGGAAGTAGACCTGGCCACCGCGCGCGAGCTCGCGCTGGAAGGCCTCGCGCAGCATGGCGTCGTCCCAGGCGTGGACGAAGGTCTGCACCGCGAGCCGGTGCGCCGGCGGGGTGGCGATGATCGACAGGTCGCGCAGGCCGGCCATCGCCATGTTCAGCGTGCGCGGGATCGGCGTCGCGGTCAGCGTGAGCAGGTGCACGTTGGCGCGCAGCGCCTTCAACGCCTCCTTCTGGCGCACGCCGAAGCGCTGCTCCTCGTCGACGATCACCAGGCCCAGGTCCTTGAACTTCACGTCCTTCTGCAGCAGGCGGTGGGTGCCGACGATGACGTCGATCTTGCCTTCGGCGAGCTTGTCGAGTTCGGCCTTGATCTCCTTGGTCGACTTGAAGCGCGACAGCACCTCGACCCGCAGCGGCCAGTCGGCGAAGCGGTCGCTGAAGTTGCGGTAGTGCTGCTCGGCCAGCAGGGTGGTCGGCACCAGTACCGCGACCTGCTTGCCGGCGGTGGCCGCGACGAAGGCGGCGCGCACCGCGACCTCGGTCTTGCCGAAGCCGACGTCGCCGCAGACCACGCGGTCCATCGGCTGGCTGGAGCCGAGGTCGCGGATCACCGCTTCGATCGCGGCATGCTGGTCGGGCGTTTCCTCGAACGGGAAGGTCGCGGCGAAGGGTTCGTACATCGCGCGGTCGACCTGCAGCGCCAGGCCTGCGCGGGCCATGCGCTTGGCCTGGATCTCCAGCAGTTCGGCGGCGACGTCGCGGACCTTCTCCTGCGCCTTGCGCTTGGCCTTGTTCCACTGTTCGCCGCCGAGCGAGTGCAGGGGCGCGGTTTCCGGCGAGGCGCCGGAGTAGCGGCTGACCAGGTGCAGCTGCGCGACCGGGACGTACAGGCGGTCGCCCTTGGCGTACTCGATGTCGAGGTACTCGCCTGGCTGGCCACCGGCCTCGAGCGTCACCAGTCCGCGGTAGCGGCCGACGCCGTGGTCCTCGTGCACGATCGGCGCGCCTTCGCTGAGTTCGCCGAGGTCGCGGATGATGGCTTCGGGCTCGCGCCCGACGCGCTTGCGCCGGCGCGGCTGCGCGGCGCGTTCGGGGAACAGCTGGCGTTCGGTGAGGATCGCGACCCGGGGGTCATCGAGCGCGAAGCCGTCGTCGAGCGGAGCGACGGCGATGGCGAATGCCAATGCCAATGCCTCGTCATCCCCGCCTTCGCCGGGACGACGGTCGGAAAGGAATGCGCCGAAATCGGGCAGCACCGCCGGCTTCAGTCCCGCCGCATCCAGCATCTCCAGCAGCGCCTCGCGCCGGCCGGCGGAATCGGCG
>ENA-UOUJ01001704-UOUJ01001704.1-activated-sludge-metagenome-genome-assembly--contig:-NODE-1704-length-11057-cov-3.786584_pt1 | contig 11057 bp, 9 predicted proteins | sample MGYA00249839_ERZ747224 | MGnify/ENA primary metagenome ERZ747224 (study PRJEB28782, sample SAMN03220277) | activated sludge metagenome | biome: wastewater; feature: sewage sludge; material... | reverse complement strand
GCGAAGCCGGCGCGGTCACGGTTGAGCACGGCAAGGTCGCGGTGTCCGATGCCGAAGCGGCCCGCGGGCCGGTCAATCTGACGAACTGGCAGCGCGTCTCGCTCCAGGATGGCGGCCTCGGCGCACCGGAGGCGGTCGATCCCGAACAGGTGTTCGCCTGGCGGCGTGGATTGATCGTCCTCGACCGGGCTCCGCTTTCGCGGGTGGTGAAAGAACTCGACAGCATGGCGGCCGGCCGTGTGCTGGTCGTCGATCCGGAACTGCGGCGGATGACGCTCTCCGGCACCTTCCGGGCGGACGATCCCGGCGCCGTTCTGGAGGCGCTCCGGAGCACGCTCGGGGTCCGGACCCTCTCGGTTCCGGGTTTCGCCACGCTGATCTATCGATAAAAGGCTCATCTTTTTTTACGGGGTCTGGGTCTCTTGCCCGTTGAATAACGGGAAGGGTTGCCGATCGCGCGCGCTCCCCCGGTCGGGGTGGGGGACCTCATAGGCCATGCGGAAGTTTACAAGTGCCGCCGTGCTGAGTTGCGGGGTGTCGATATGTTCGGTGACGCTCCTCGTCGCTGGCGCTCATGAAGCATGGGCGAGGGATGATACCGCTTACAGCTTCAGCATCCCTGCGAAGCCGCGCCTTTCGGCGCTTGCCGATTTCACGGCCACGACCGGCATCCAGGTGGTCCGCCCGGACGCAGGCGCGATCCGCGGTGTCTCGCGAGCGGTAAGCGGCCGGTATTCAGCCGAGACGGCGCTTCGGGAAATCCTCGCCGGTTCGAATCTCGGCTATCATTTCACGGGGCCGCGCACGGTCGCGATCGAGGCGCCGGGCGTTTCCGCCGGTTATGGCGGCGACGTCGTCACGCTCGATACGATCAGCGTGACAGGCGGCGCGCAGGACATCGGGCGCGGCGGCGTCAGCGAAATCAACATTACCCGCGCGGATATCGAGCGCCGCAACGCAACCGACGTCAAAGGCGTGTTTCGCGGCGAGGCGGGCGTTACCGTCGGATCCCCGCTGCCGATGTCCCAGAAGGTCTATGTACACGGCATCGAGGAGACAAACCTCGCGGTCTCGATCGACGGCGCGCGGCAGAACAACAAGGTGTTCCACCACAACGCGACGACGATGATCGATCCGAACCTTCTCAAGGCGGTGCGCGTCGATGCGGGAGTGGCGCCCGCCGATTCCGGCGCCGGAGCGCTCGGCGGCGCGATCGCCTACGTGACCAAGGACGCGAGCGATTTTCTGTCCGAGGACGGCTTCGGCGGTTCGCTGAAGTCGATATTCAATTTCAACGGTCATGTCTCGACGAACAATCTGACCAGCTACTCCCGCCAGGGCGGCGTCGAGACGCTCGGCTCATTGACATATGGCAGGGGAAACGAGTTCAGGGCCGGCAATGGCCAGGAGGTGCTCGGCACCGCGACCAACTTTCTAAGTGGAATCGGCAAGGCCGCCTATCAGGGCATCGAAGGTCACAGGTTCGCGATCAGTCACGAACAGATGCGTGACGACGCCATCCGGCCCTTCCGGGCGAACGCCGCGCAGATCGTGGACGTCAGGCCGACGCCTCTGCTGCGCCCTTACAAGCTTGATCGGCAGAACACCGTCTTCACCTATACCGACGCCTCGCCCGAGGGGTGGTGGGATCCCAAGTTCGTGCTGGCCTACACCCGCTCGAAAGTCGCGGTGGACCAGTACAGCGGCGCCACGATCGACACGTACAGCTACACCAGTGAGGGTATCACCGACAGCCTCAACGGAAAGCTGGAGAACAAGTTTGCCCTGCCTATCGGCAATATCGTCGCGGGCCTGGATTTTTATCGAGACCGCGCCGAATACACCGACAAAGGCTACCGGACAGCCGAACGGGCCAGCAATTTCGGCGCTTATGCCCAGGCGCGGCTGAGGCCCTGGGAACGCACCCGGCTCTCCTTCGGCCTGCGCGGAGAGCATCAGCATTTCGAGGGCGTCAACGGCTTTCGTTCCAGTGACCAGGGCCTTAGCGGCAACGTGTCCGGCGAGCACGATCTGACGAGCTTTCTCACAGCCAAGGCCGGCTATTCGCATGTCTGGGCCGGCATCCCGCTGTCGGAAAACTACGCCCAGAACCCCGCCTGGAACTACGGCGCCGGACCGAAGTCGGTGACGTCGAACAACTACACGGCGGGTCTCGTTGCACATTACGGAAGCCTTGAACTCGAGGGGGGCGTCTTCCGCACCCGGATCAACAATGCGCGCGTGCCGCTATGGGCGCCCGACATGGCGTTGCGAGCTTTCAACCTGCAGACGCAGGGCTTCCAGGCTGGCGGTACTTATAATTGGGCCGACGGATTTGTGCGGGTGCGGTTCATACGCATCGATGCGGAAATCGACGGCCGGCCGGCCGACTCCTATGTGGGCAGGTATCTGACGGCCCCGATCGGGGATGTGCTGACGTTTCAGGTCGTGCACACCATCGCGCCATGGAAGCTGACGGTCGGCGGCGATGTCGAGATCGTCTTCGACAACAACACGCTCTTCGATCCCGCGACCGGGATCGGCCGGCTCGAAGGCTATCAGGTGCTCAATGCCTTTATCGAGCACCGCTTCTTCTATCTGCCTTCGCTGAAGATGCGTGGAGAGATCAGGAACCTGTTCAACGCCACCTATACCGCCCGCGGCACCTACGGCCTGGAATTTGGCAATGGCCTGGTGCGGCCTCTTTACGAATCCGGCCGGGCGTTCCTGGCAAGTCTCAGGCTCGACTTCTGATGTCTGCGCTTCATCCATCGTCGATAGTGAAACCGCAGGAGAACCACCTTGATGCCGGGTCCACAGGCGGCATTCAGCGCGGGAGAGACGGCCCGCGGAGTCACGAGGTGCCGGCACATGATCGTCTGACCGAACTTCCGGAGAAACGAATGGAGATTACTATCCGCGCCATGCGCAGTGAGGACGCTGCTGATATTTTCGAGATCGTCAATCAGCACGCATTTCGTTTCTGGACTCTCGCTCTCCCTTACGAATCCTTCGACAAGGTCAGGAAGTGGCTCGAACCGCAGTCACCGCGGGATCTGCATCTCTCGGCTGAACTGGATGGCCGGGTCGTCGGCGCCTCGGCGCTGCGTCCCTTCTACGGACGCCGCGCCCATGCGGCCGAGTTCTGGATCGGCGTTCACGAAGACCATTCCCGAAAGGGAATCGGCTCCCGGCTGCTCGGCGCGATGATCGACGCCGCCGACAATTGGCTGAACATCAAGCGGATCGAGATGACCGTGTTCACCGACAACGTCAGCGCGCTCGCGCTCTACAACAAATTCGGTTTCGAGATCGAGGGCACCCACAAAGCCGCGACGTTCAGGGATGGCGTGTTCGTCGATGCGTATTGCATGGCGCGCCTGCGATGACGGCAGGCCGCCCGAAACCCGCCGTCACGCCGCAAACCAGCGCGGAGCACGCTTCCGCTCCGCTATCCATTCGCACCTATTGTTGAACACACATTGCATCGGAGACTTTTTATGAGAAGGCAGGTTGGTCAAATAGCTCTCATTATCTCAGGCCTGGGCGTTCTGCCTCTGTCTGAAAGCGCCATCGCGCAGTCCTCATCTTCGAGCGCCGGCACGACGCTCACGCCGATCGAGGTGATCGCGCCGCGGACGCGCCCGGCGACGCGAAACCGAACGGTTCGCGCGGCGCCGAATCCGCATCGGGCCGCGGTGCGGCCACGTTCCCGCGAGGCGACGCCCCCGCCGGCCGCTCCTTCCCCGCCCGCCCTGCCGCAGACTGGAACCGTCGGACAGCCTCCGGCGCCGTATGCCGGCGGCCAGGTCGGAACGGGCGTACGGATGGGTATGCTGGGCAACACGTCGGTTCTCACGACGCCGTTCAATGTCACCGGCTACACCTCCAAGCTGATGGAGGATCAGCGGGCGAGAAGCATCGCGGATGTCACGCTCAACGATCCTTCGGTCCGCAACGACGCGCCGCCGTTCAGTGAGCGCGACTCGTTCTTCATCCGCGGATTTTCGGTGACCAACCTCGACACCGCTTATGACGGGCTGTTCTACCTCTCCAACCCGCGCCGGAGCTTCCTTGAGGGAATCGAACGCGTCGAAGTCCTCAAGGGCCCGAGCGCGCTGCTCAGCGGCGGCACCGCGCGCACTGGCGGCACGATCAACATGATTCCGAAGCGCGCCGGCGACGAGCCGCTGACGCGTCTGACGACGACCTACATCAGCAACTCGCAGATCTGGAACCACGCCGATCTCGGCCGCCGCTTCGGAGAAAACAAGGAGTGGGGCGTTCGTTTCAACGGCTCTTACCGCAAGGGCAATACGCCGCTCGATCTCAACTCGGCCGAAGTCGGTGTCGCCGCGCTCGGTCTGGATTATCGCGGCGAACGGTTCCGCGCCTCGCTGGACTTTAACAGCTCGGTTCAGAACATCAGGGCGCCGACCTCGCTGTTCAATAGAGTGGCTCCGGGTATCGAGATCCCACCGGCGCCAAACGGCCGCATCAACACATCGAGCCGCGACGAATTCATCGACAGTCGCTACAAGATGGTCGCCGGCCGCGCCGAATACGATCTGTTGCCGGATACGACCGTCTATATCGCGGGCGGCGGCAGCAGATACAACGAGGACTTTCTCACCTCCTCCTACCAGATAACTAACCCGAACGGGACGGCGATCAATTCGCTTGCGATTCAGCCGCAGAAGCTTCAGGGATTCGCAGGTGAGATGGGCCTGCGTTCGAAGTTCCGGACCGGTGTCGTCGGTCACCAGGTGAACGTCGCGGCCGTCACCATGACCAACGAGCTTTACCGCGGCGGCGTTCTCGGCTTCACCCCGTTCAGTTACGTGACGAACATCTACAATCCCGTCCGCTTGCCGCCAGGCTCGTTCCAGACCACAGGATTCGCGAGGTCCGACGACAGGCCGTTGTTTACGCGGCTGGTCGCGCGAAGCGTCGCGGTGTCCGATACGCTCTCGGTCTTCGACGACAGGTTGCTCGTGACGCTCGGCGGGCGCTGGCAGGACATTGCGATCAGCGGCTATTCGACCGCGCCCGGACCTAACCTGGGCATGGAGACCTCGCGTAATCAGCAGGCTCGTTTCAGCCCGGCCGTCGGCGCTGTCCTGCGTGCGACCGATCGGCTGTCCTTTTACACGAACTACATAGAATCGCTCGATGCGGGACCGACGGCGCCCGCGCTCGCGGGCAATAGCGGCACGGTTTTCCCGCCGGTGGTGAGCCGGCAACAGGAAGTCGGCGCCAAATACGATTTCGGCACCGTCACGGTGACGGCCTCGCTCTTCGAGATCAGGCAGCCGTTCGCCTTCACGGATCCCGGCACCAACCTCTTCTCCGTCGCCGGCCTTCAGCGTAACCGCGGTTTCGAACTCAACGTGTTCGGCTCGCCGATTGAGGGGCTCCGTCTGCTCGGCGGCATCGCGCTGATGGATGCCACGCAGGTCAACACGATTGGAGGCCGCTTCGACGGCAACAACGTGCCGGGCGTTCCGGTCACGGCGCTGAACCTTTACGGCGAGTATGATCTGCCGCACTGGATGGCCCCGGGCGTGACGATGACCGGGCGGGTGATCCGTACCGGGGACGTGTTCTACGATCAGGCCAACACGCAATCCGTTTCCGGCTGGACGCGGTTGGATCTCGGGGCGAGATATACGTTCGTGGGTCCGTTGGGCAAACCCATTGTCATGAGGGCCATCGTCGAGAACGTGGCTGACAACGCCTACTATCTATCCGCCGCCCGCGGCTTCCTCGCCGTGGGTGCGCCGCGAACCTACATGCTGTCGGCTACGTTCAATTTCTGATCGCCGATCGAAAAAGGCCCCCTCGGCTCAGCCGAGGGGGCGCGGGTCACCGGTCGCAGGCGTGAATCATGCCGCGACGGCACGGTCCAATCGTATTCGAGCCTGGAGGTTGCCGATGAATCCGCAGTCCCGCAGCGCCACGGAAACGAGCCGCGCAACGGTGAATACGGTGCATGCAAGCCGATATTTGCAGCAGCTTTGCAAACATTGGGCCCATAAATTCGAAACCGAGTACGATTCCGTCAAGGGCAGGATCGCGCTTCCTCTGGGAGAGGCACGGCTGACAGCCGAACCGGAAAGTCTTGTCATCGACCTGGCGACCGAGGACGCCGCCAGCCTTGCGACGCTGCGGGAGGTCGTGGCCAGTCATATCGAGCGTTTCGCGTTCCGCGAAACACTCCGCTTCGACTGGACGTAATCGAGGCGCGGAACACCTGCGTGATTCCCCGCCGGCTTCGATGACGGCAACCGGTCGAACGACTCTAGCTTTTTGATTTGACACGTTTTCTTCACACGAACCGGTTCCCACTTCGCTCGAAAACGCTATAGCAAGCAAACCCGGCACGCTATTCTCGCTGATGATCGCTGCGGCATGTCGCAAAGAGCATCACGCCGCCGCGCGCGGCGTCACGAACCGCGTCCTGCTTGAATCACATCACAAAAAACTCGTCCGCAGCCTTTTTTTGCTTCTGATTCCATCGAAAGCAAAGAATCTAGGGTTTTCCAGGACGGGGCGCCGATATAGAGACGGTGTCAATGGACAGAAGACGGACGGGGCGAGCGTTGATCGAAGCGCCTCGCAGTGGATGCAGAGAACAGGAATGCTCAGGGATTTTCAGGTTGCTCTCACGGCTGCCTTCGCGCTGGCCGCGGCGACCAGCGTAGCGATGGCGGGGCTTTCTCAGGACCGCCGGGAGGATCAGCCGCCGCAGAGCCGCCCGAAGCCGCCTCATACTCGCCAGAGCAATCCGCCCGCGCGGGGCAATTTGCCTGCTGTCGGCGGGTTTGATGGCGGCTGGTCGTTCACGGGGACAAGCACCAACTGTCAGGGAAGTGGCGGCGGCTCTTTCACGGTTTCAGGCACGCAGGTCATCGTCTCCGGTGGCGGAAGCGGTCGCGTTAGCCGAAACGGTGCGTTTCAAGCCTCGACAAATGCCGGCGGCGGCGTGAGGCTCAGCGCGGTTGGCCGGCTTTCGGGAAACAGGGGAGGCGGATCATATCAGCGCAGTGACGGATGCGTCGGCAGGTGGAGCGCCGTCCGGCGGTGAGAGGTCATTGGCAGGCTCGCGAGGCTCGCTTGAGAATACGGGCTCACGAGAATCCTTCAGCGAAGGGGCTCCCGCGATGGTTACTTGACAACATGCGGCGGGTCGATCGTGCGTTTCACCCACTGGCCAAGAACATAAAACACCACGAATATGACCGTGGCGATCAACGCGATCGTTAAATCCGCGACGTCGCCTTTAAGTACCTTGGCAAGGATATAGACGCCTGCGAGCCCTGCTCCAAAGACAGCTAGCGAGGCGGCTTCGGCAACGAATTTCCGGGTCAATTTTGTCTCCATGAGGGATGGATTCTCGATCTGCGAGAACATTGCGCAACTGGCCTCGCAAGGAGCAAAGCCTGCCGGTTGCCCTGATCCGGGGCCGTTCCGCTTTCGAACGGAATCGTGGCTCCCTGATTTTGATCTATAGCGTTTTCGAGCGAAGTGGACACCGGTTCGCGTGAAGAAAACGCGTTAAAATAAAATCATAGAGCGTTTTCGAGCGAAGTGGACATCGGTTCGCGTGAAGAAAACGCGTTAAATCAGAATCTGAAAGCCTCGCTTCTGATTCCATCAGAAACGAAAGGGGTCAAAGTCCGGCTCATTGCGGTCGGCGGTAGCGGATGGCAAACTCCGGAACCGGCCACGATGTTGACGCTGAGCGTTCAATCCGATGGCGGTCGAGGAGAAGCCGAATGGCCGGACTGTATTTCGAGCAGTTTTCCGTCGGGCAGACGTTCGTTCACGAAGTTCGGCGGACCGTCACCGACATGGACAATGTCCTGTTCTCCTCGCTGACCTGCAATCCGGCCGCGCTGCATATCGATCACGAATACGCCAGATCGACAGAATTCGGCAAACCACTGATCAACTCCATCTTCACGCTGGGTCTCATCATCGGCCTTTCGGTGCAGGATACTACTTTTGGAACCACGGTCGCAAACCTCGGCATGGAAGAAACAAGGTTTCCCCATCCGGTATTCGCCGGCGATACGTTGCGCGCGGAATCGAAAGTGATTTCGGTTCGCGACAGCAAGTCGCGGCCAACGCAGGGTATCGTCACTTTCGAGCATCGCGGATACAACCAGCGCGACGAAGAGGTGGTGTTCTGCCGGCGCAACGCGCTGATGATGCGGAGTCCGGCATGAAATGGCGCTCGCTACTTTTCGTCCCCGCTGACAGCGATCGCAAGTTCGCGCGAGCCGATGGCTGCGGCGCGGATGCGCTGGTTCTCGATCTGGAAGATTCTGTCGTGCCTGGCCGCAAGGCGATGGCGCGTGAGGCGGTGAAGAGTTTCCTCAGCGGCGCGACTGCCCGGGATTGGACGTTTCTGGTTCGGATCAACGCGCTCGGAACGGGCCTGACGCTGGCTGATCTTGCGGCTGTGGTCCGCCCGGGGCTGGACGGCATCCTGATTCCGAAGGTCAACGGCATTCAGGACATCGAGCAGATATCACATTACGTCGATGTCCTGGAGGTGGCCGCGGGCATTCCCGCCGGCCATGTGAAACTGCTGGCTGTCGCCACCGAGACGCCGGCTGCGATGCTCGGCTTTTCCGGTTATGCAGCACAACGTCCAGGGCAAGTCTCAAGGCTTGCGGCCATGACATGGGGTGCTGAAGATCTCAGCGCCGCGGTGGGCGCGCTGACCAATAAAGAGCCGAACGGCGATTGGACATTCCCTTATCAGGTCGCGCGCGCCCAATGTCTGTTCGCCGCCAACGCGGCCGGCGTTGTTGCGCTGGATACGCTGTATAGTGATTTCAGGGATCAGGCGGGCCTCGCCGAGAGCTGCCGTATCGCCCGCCGCGACGGATTCGTCGGGCGTCTTGCGATCCATCCGGATCAGGTTGCGACCATCAACGCCTGCTTCACGCCAAGCGAAACCGATCTGGCGCACGCCCGCCGCGTCGTCGCCGCCTTCGCCAGTCAGCCTGATGCGGGCGTGATAGGTATCGAGGGCAGGATGTATGACATTCCGCACCTGATCGCGGCGAAGCGAACGCTCGCATCGGCCGGAGAGGGAACGACGAAATAGCGTTGAGGCTTGAATAGACAGGCAACGCGGTTCAAGGATCAGAGCATTTTCCGGCGAAGCGGATGACCTGTTCGCCGCAGGAAAATGCGACCAGACAATAGTTTCTGGAGCATGGTCCGATTCAGCTTGATGACATCATGCTCCGGCGTCGGTGATGGCCGCATATACCATGGTGCGAAGTTCGCGCCTGACGGGATAGGCGGTCGAGGGGATCACCTGCGTCATGAAGATGGCGATCAGTTCTTCCGCCGGATCGATCCAGAATGATGTCGTCGCAACGCCGCCCCAGGCGTATTCGCCGGGGCTTCCGGCTATCAGCGTCCTTGCGGGATTGATGGTGACGGCGAAGCCGAGGCCGAAACCGATGCCGCTGTAGGTCGCTTCCGAGAACATGGATTGCGACATCTCCGGCAAGTCCCGATTGCCGGGGAGATGATTGCTCGTCATCAGCGCCAGCGTTTTCGGCCCGATCAGCCTGACGCCGCCGAGTTCTCCGCCGTTGAGCAGCGCCCGGCAGAAGGTGAGGTAGTCGGCAGCCGTCGAGCAAAGGCCGCCGCCTCCCGAGATGAAGCCGGGCGGGGAGAGAAACGGGCTGGTGGCGGGATCGTCCTGCAACGTCAGCCCGCTCCTCGCGCCCGGCGAATGGGCCGGCATCATGCCGCCTGCATCAGCGCTATAGCAGGCCGCGAGCCGGTGCGCCTTGCCGGCCGGCACGAAGAAGCCGGTGTCGGCCATTCCCAACGGTTCGAAAATGCGCTCTTTCAGGAACCGGTCGAAGGGAATGCCGCTGATCCTGCCGATGAGGTAGCCGATCACATCCGTGGAGACCGAGTAATTCCAGGCCTCGCCCGGCGAGAATTCCAGCGGAATGCCGGCAAGATCTGCGATCATCGAATCCAGCGTGCCGGTAAGGTTCAGCGCGCCGATCTGCTGGTCGCGGTACGCCGCGTCGACGCTGGTCCGCTGCTGAAAGCCGTAGGTCAGTCCGGATGTGTGACGGAGCAGATCGACGATCTGCATCGGCCGCGACGGCGGCCTGGTCGTGAAAGCAGGCGCGGCGCCCGCCTGGAACACGCCGAGGTTCTTCCATTCGGGAATATATTTGTGGACGGGGTCGTCGAGCGCGACCAGACCCTGTTCCACCAGCATCATGAAAGCCACCGAGGTGATCGGCTTGGTCATGGAATAGATGCGGAAGATGGTGTCATCCTTCAGCCGCGCCTTGCGTTCCAGGTCGGCAAAACCCTGCACCGAACTGTGCACGAGGCTGCCGCGCCGGTGCACCATAAGCTGCGTGCCCGGAAACCGGCCGGCATCGATGTATCGCCGCTTCAGGTGATCATCGACGCGCGCGAGCGCGACGCTGGACATCCCCGAAGCTTCGGGAGAGCCGGGATTGAGGACTGTCATCTGGGGTCGCTCCGGGTGAGAGGGCCAGTTTCGGATGTGTCGCATGACCCGGTTGATTGTTAACCGCGGTTCCGCCGGGAGTGGCAATCGGCGGCGGGTTCGTGCAAGAAAACGGCGCGGGCCGACACCCGCTCCCGGAAAGATAACGCTTTGGAGGCGATATGACAGACGTTCAGACCGTCCTGAACTGGTGGGCTTGACGAATGGAGGACGCACCGATTCTGATCGTCGGCGCCGGCCATGCCGGCTTTCAACTTGCCGTTTCGCTTCGTCAGGCCGGGTACGAGGGGCCTGTCGGCCTGATCAATGACGAGCCGCATCTGCCTTACCAGCGGCCTCCGCTCTCGAAAGCCTACCTGAAAGGCGGCGGAAGCCCGGATTCGGTGATGTTCAGGCCGGAGAAATTCTATCACGATCAGCGCATCGAACTGATCGCCGATCGCGCCGTCGCCATCGATCGCGGCGCGCTTCAACTCGTCTGCGCCTCCGGTGCGTCCCGGCCTTATAAACACCTCGTGCTGGCGAC
>ENA-UOUJ01001703-UOUJ01001703.1-activated-sludge-metagenome-genome-assembly--contig:-NODE-1703-length-11059-cov-2.957107_pt1 | contig 11059 bp, 10 predicted proteins | sample MGYA00249839_ERZ747224 | MGnify/ENA primary metagenome ERZ747224 (study PRJEB28782, sample SAMN03220277) | activated sludge metagenome | biome: wastewater; feature: sewage sludge; material... | reverse complement strand
AGAGGGGCGACATGGCAGGTTTGACAAGAATTCGTGAGCTGAAAATCAACATCCCGAAAGAGGCGAAGGCCCTCGCGGAAAGAATGTTGAAGGACCTGGAAAACTCGAAGCGCCCTTATCTGGAGGCGGTGAAAACCTCGCTGGACAACTCCTTCTACAATTCGAAGGTGGGTTATCTGACTCCGGGGGACAAGGTCGTTCGCACCGAGCTGAACGTGTCTTCCGTGCAGAAACTGGCGCGCGTGGTGTTCATGCTCGAGATCCTTCTCGGGAACCTGGACAACGGCGCCGTCAACACCAAGCGTGAACTCTATTATATGTGTAAGGGTCTGATCCGCGGGAACAAGCGCTACAAGCCCTTGGACTTCGAGGACCAGAGCGAGTCCGATTCCATCATCGATTTCATCGGCGACATGATGAAGGTTTACCGCGAGGAACTGAACTGTTTCGCGAACGATCGCGGCGGTCAGACCTACTCGAACCAGCTGATCGTCGAAGAGACCATGCCGGCCGGAACGAAGGCGACCATCGATCTTTCGACGCTGGGAACTTCGCCCTTCATGCCGAAGAACCGCCCCCAGTCCCTGAAGCTCCGCACGCGCAAAAAAATCGACTTCGCCCTCGTCATCGAGTCGGAAGGGACGGCGAACACGCTGCACACGATGGGCTTCACCAAGCGCAACAACTGTATTCTCATCGGTGCGCAAGGGGTTCCGTCGAACGGTGTTCGCGGCTGGTGCAAACTGATCCAGGAGGAACTGGGCGTTCCGATGTACTTCTTCGGAGACTTGGATGCGTACACGATGCAGAACATCTTCCGGACTCTGAAGGCCGGCTCGGCCGCCTCCCTGATCCGGAACTCCGATTTCTCGGCGCCGGACGTGAAGTTCCTGGGCGTTTTGCCGGACGACGTGAAACGCTACGAACTGCCTTTCTACACCGTGCGGGAATCCGACCCGGCCGAGGCCCGTGCTTTGAAAAAAGCGAAGGACGCCTTGGAGAACGACCCGTTCTTCCTCGACAAGAAGAACAAGGGTCTGGCGGACATTCTTCGCTGGTTGATCAAAGAGAAGATCCGTTGCGAGCAGCAGTCTTACTTCTCGGTCGACCCGAAGGATCCGATCAAGACCGAGAAGATCATTCTCGAGAAGATCAAACGCGGGGCTTACATTTAAGGGCATTTGAGGTGCGGATGGCTCTTTGGAAACACCTCTTCGGGGGAATTCTGCTGGCCGGCCTTCCTGTTTCTGCGCGAGCCGAGAGCTACTTGTGCCAGGTTCAGTATTTTCAAAAAGGCACGCTGAACGTTCTGCGGAGTTCGGAAAAGCTCATCGATTTCTCTGATTTTGCGGAGGCCTGTCGGCAACCCGGCTGCAAGCCGCAAACGGCATATTTATTGGAAAGCCCTGAGAGCGATTCGGAGATGATGGTTCTGATCGCGCATCAGTCGAAGCCTCCCGTGGTTGCGGCGATGCTGGTTTATTTCAAAAAAAATGAAACCGGAGATTTCGAGCAGATGTCGCTGGCGGGGACGGACTTTGGAAACCGTCTTTACATAAGCGCTTCGTCCAGTGAGACCGAGGACCTTTCTGTCGAGTGTCGGTTTCGGAAATAGATGGACGGCGCTGGAGAGTGTCTGGAAAATCTGTAAATTGGGAATCGCGGGATTCTGGAATCGTATGAGTCCCGATTAACGCGAAGCTTCGCCGCTTCGGAGAAAACCGGGCTCCCTGCCGCAAGCTCCGGGGGGGCCTGCTCTTACTTCATCTGGTTGGTCAATGGATTGGCCTGATAAGAATTGCCTTTGAAGGCGGAGGGGTTCCCTTTCAGGATTTGATCCACCCAGTAGGCCAGGAAAGCCGGTTGAGATTCGGGAACCTTGTGCTCGGAGAGCTGAACGAGCACTCGGCTCGCCCGGGCCTGCGGAGGCACGGATTTCCAGAATTTATCCAACATCGCGACGGGAATGTATTGATCCATCGCCGCGATCACCAAGTGAGTCGAGCGGGGAGGGAAGAACTTGGCGGCCTTGTGGAAGTCGTACTTCCGGATGCCTTGGATCAGTTGGAAAATTCCTTCCGGTTTCAAAGGGAACTCGAGGGTCGAAGGTTCCGCGATCGGGTTCACGGTGTACACCTGTTGCCGCAGAAGGAAGCCGTAAAGCTCGTCGTCGGTTGCCGTGTTCCAAGGTTGGGTGAGGCGGATGGCATCGATCTGAGCCTTGATCGTGCGGTCGGCATTCGCGACCGGCTCCGTGTAGGGCGCGACCAGGATCAAATTTTTCACCCGCTGCGGATAAAGACGGGCGAAAGCCATGCTCAGTCCGCCGCCGTAGGAAAGACCCAGCAGGTTCAAGGGTCCGCGAAGACCCATCTTCATCGTCAGCTCGTGGAGATCGTGGGCTTGTTCTTCGATCGGAAAGGCGGTTCGAGGAAAACCGTCACGCAACAGAGTCTGTCCCATCCCGCGGGGATCGAAGCGAAGGATGTTGCAACCGTAAGGCTTCAACATCGTCGAAAACAGAGTCCAATACTTCGTGTGATAAGTCAGACCGTTCACCAAAACGAGAGTCGGTTTGGACGGATCTTGGATTTTCAGTTCCGTGTAGAGAGAAACGCCGGGGCGAATCTGCACGAACCCGCTGAAATCTTTCGCCTGCGCGAAAGCCGTCGAGCCAAACAAAACAAATGTGCAAATTAGAGCAAAAACTCGAGATAAAAACATGCCCCCTCCCGGCCTTTGAGGGTTTTACGCCGAGGAGGAAAGCGGAGCAAACGGAAGATGCAAGAATGGAAACAAACGCGATTTTTTGGGTCATTCACTCTCGATTACCGCTTTAATTCGAGATGGACTGAAGCTCCGCGATGCTTTTTTGCAGCCAGGGAAGATAAGACTCGACAAGAATCGCGACCGATTCCCGTCGGCACCAGTCCGGGGTGTTGAGAGAGACGTTGGTGACGCTCGAAGAAACCGCGATCACGACGGGTTCTTTGTTTTCATAAATGAAATGCGGCCCGCCGGAGTCGCCTTTGCAAAATCCTTTGCCGCCGGTTTGATCGTAGCGAAGTTGCAATTTCCGAACGGTGCCTTCGGCATCCACCCATCGAAGCGGCATTTTGGATTCGTCTTCTTCGGCGTCGGTTTCGGAGGCTTGCGTGCTGAAAAATCTATTCATGTAATTTTCGGCGCCGTAACCGTAGATCCGAGTTTTGATCGAAGCATTGTCTTCCGTGGAATTCGTCGGAAGAAGGGCTGGGCGAAGAGGCTCGGAAACGTCTCGGTCCAACAAAAGAATGGCGATGTCCGCCGTGGGGGACGCGAGAGTCGTTCCTGACGAGTCTTTCGTGACGTTTTCGTCGTACTCTCCGTGTCCGACGGCTCGTTTGACGGAGTATCGTTCTCCGGTCTGGGGGAAGACGGCGAAACCGGAGATCGTCACGGAGGCAAACGGGTTTTTCTCCGCGGGCAAAAGACAGTGAGCGGCCGTCAGAATCACGTTTTTTTCGATCAAGGTGCCGGTGCAGAAAGAGTTTTCTTTCTTCGATCCTTGAAGGGAGGACACGGAAATTTCCAGCTCAAGAGCGGCGACGCTCCAGTAAGCGGGATCGGTCGTTTCACGAGTGGCTTTTCCTCCGACGATTCCGGCGCGGTCCTCGAGGAGTTGGAGTTCGGAAGGAACGGAACTTCCCTGGCAAGCGGCCAGAGCCAGGAGGCTGAGCAGAATGAGCGCGGTCCCGGTTCGTTTCATCGAGAGTTCTCCTCCGATTTTTCAGGAGCAAAAAGAGGACCTCGCATTGGAAATCCTGGAAGTTCTGACCGCGGAAGTTCGCTCTGAAGAGACCCAACATGGCGGCATTGACCAAGATTTTGACATTCCGGGGGCCTTAAAACGTGAATATAACCCCTTCCTCGGGCCCTTTCCTTGCACCGGTTGGGGCCTGGAGGAAACCACCATGAGAGTGTCGGTGATCATCAACTCGAAAGCAGGGTCCGTGGACGAAGCCTTGATCCGTGAAAAGATCCAGGAGGCTTTGTTCCGTTGCGATCTTCGTTTCGTCTCGCCGAAGACTCTCGATGAGCTGGAGCGTTTCGCCGCCGAAGAAATCGGCCTTTCCCGATATTTCATGATCTGCGGCGGAGACGGAACCATCAATCGCACTTTGCAAAGCCTCGTGCGCATGGCCGCCGGTGCGGAACTTCCTCCGATCTGCTTGATCCGCTCCGGAACCGCGAACGACCTGGCGGCCCAGCTCGGCATCAGCCGCAAGATCGAAAAAGCCGCCCGTTGCATTCTCGAGGGCGGAATCAAGAAAATCGATCTCATCGAAATCGAAACCGACAGGGGCGAAAAAACCGTCATGATCACCAACGGCGGAGTCGGAATTCCGGCGATCATCGCGGGCGAGGCCAATCGCTTCCGTCGGATGCTGAAGGATTCTTCGGCGAACGGGAAACTTCCTTGGGCTTTCCGCTTCCTCGCGAAACAATCCGACGGGCTCGTCAAAAAGATGGGTTCGGGCGTGTACATGATGATGGTCGCGGAAGCCCTTCGCCAGTGGACGCCGATGGACTGGGAAGTCGAGATGGAACTTCCGGGCCGCGAACCCTTTTCCACGAAAGCGTCCTGCATCCTCGTGAACAATCAACCGCGTCTCGGAAGTTCGATCACGCCGGCTCCGTTCACTTCGAATACGGACGGACTGATGAACGTTCTGGTGACCGAGGCCCACACGGTCAAAGACCAATTGAAAGCCGTGATGAGTCTCCGTCGAGGCCGTCCCCATGAACTTGCCATGAACCGTTCCTATGAGGTTTCCGAGCTTCGTTTGCGCAGCAAAGAGGGCCGTCGTCCTTTGACCTTTTTTGGGGACGGCGAGATTCTTTTGAAAGACGCCCGCGAGATCCGCGTTCGTTGCGTTCACCAAGGCCTTTCCGTCGTCGTCGGGCAGGAGTGTTGATGAGCCGTCCGCGCATTCTTGTCACGGGAGGAACGGGATTCCTGGGGAGGCATGTGGTTCCTCTTCTCCGGAAGAACCATGACGTCGACGTCTTTTCCCGTTCCGGATCGGCCGAGATCAAGGGCGATCTCACTCAGTGGAATGCCGGTCTTGAATCCGTGGACTCGCTCAAAGGACGTTATCAAGCTTTTTTGCATTTGGCGGGACTTTACGATCTGTGCGCGTCTCAAACGGATTGTTACCTTCACAACGTGGTGGCGACGAACCAGGCTCTGAGATTGTGCCAGCGTTTGGAGATTCCCGTTTTCCTGAATACCAGCAGCGTTGCGGCCGCGATCAATGTGGACTCGGAAAAGGTTTCGCCTTTTCAGGTCAATTTGAACTCTTCTTTTCCCGACGCCTATTCCGAGAGCAAAGCCGTCGCGGAAAAGCTGATCCAGACTTGGGACGGCGGCCCTCGCTTGAGAATCAATCTGCGTCCCGGTGTTTTGGTCGGCGATGCCCGCCAGGGCGAGATCGAAAGAATCGACGGTCCTTATTATGCGCCGATCGCCGTCGGAAAACTCAAGAAGGTGTTGGAATCGTTTCCGGGTCCTTTGATCCTTCCCGGAGACGAAGGACGAAGGCTGCCTCTCGTTCCCGTCGACGCCTGCGCGGCGGCGATCGTGAAAATCGTCGGGGCTTCTTTGGCTTCGGAAAAGTCCGGATATCAAAGCTATCATCTCGTTCCCGAAGAAGGACTGCCGATTCGGGATTTTTACGCCTCCGTCTTGAGACATCTTCTGATTCACCACGGAGGAATCAAACTGGTCCACCAAGTTCCTCACGTCTTCATGAAAAAGATCTCGAAGTGGGCTCTCGGTTTTCCCGAGGCTCAGTTGACTTATCTCTTGTCTTTCCCTCGGTACGAAACATCGACGAACAAGGAGATCCTGGGGGCCGACTGGTGCCCCGAATTCTCCTCTTACGAGCGAACCTTCTGGAGCGGTTATGAAAAATTCGTTTCGAATCGCTGAGATCAGCTTCGGTCGTTCCCTGAGCGACGGGACTTTCGAATTTGAATTCGAGGGCAGTCATTTCGAAGTGCAGAGATTCGGCACGAACTACAATGCGGACAACGTTCAGGCCTTGATCCGTCAATTCAGGAACGACGTGGATGCGTTCGCTTTGAGCTCTTTGCCTCCGGTCATTCGGATGAAGAACCAGTCGTACGTGCATCGTAATTATTTAGATATTATGGGAACTCCTTCTCCCGTTCCTCTCTGCGACGGTTCGGGACTGAAAGAAATTTCGAATCTGAACAGCTTGATCCGTTTCGTTGAGAACGGAGAGATCAAACCTCAAGCCGGCGTCTTTTTCCCCATGGCTCTCCATTCGGTCGAGTTGGAAGAGTACATCCGGAAGTCTTCGGGCGGAAAGGTGTTCTTCGGGGACGCCTATGCGATGTTCGGGCTTCAGCAGATGGTGCGGCCCTTCCCCGGTTTGATGACGATGTCCCAGGTTGCGATGAACATCGCGGGCTTCAAGGACTTGAGCGAGCTCACGAAGGCCGGTGAAAACCGGCTCCTCAATATGGGCGAGACGGAACTCGCGAAACAAGCCGATCAATATCAATATGTCTTCGGCGATTTGCCCGCGCTTTTGCTCCTGAAATCGTCTCCGCAGTTTTTGCGAGGGAAAGATCTCGTCATCTGGTCTCACCACGACGTTTACGAGCAGCTTCTTCGCAAAGCGGAGCCCCGTTCGATCTTGAACCTGATGCCCGAAGAGTACAAAAAGATCAGCCCGCGCATGAATTACTCCGTGCTCGACGCGGTCCTTCGTTTGAAACACAAAAAAACCGCTCCTCTTTCCATGGAAGAATGGGAAAGCATGTTCGCCCTTCGAAGCGACGTGCTTCCGGTGGTGCGAAGATACGCTTCGACCAGCCGTCCCTCGACGCAGGCTCAACTCACTCAAGGAGTTCGAAAGATCGCCCGCAAGTTGCGCAAAGAAAACCCTCCGGATTTCGCTTTCATCATTCACGCCCTTTCCCACCGGGATTTCGAGCAGATTCCCGGAGTGAAGCAGGCCATGCGGTTTTTGCCGCAAAACATGAACGACGGCTTCGACCGGCTGATTTCGAAAGCGCCTCCGATCGTTTACGGGCACGTCAACCACGTGATCTCGGAAAGCACCGGTCGGGAAGTGAACGGAATCCTGTACGGCCTTTTCGCGACGCCGAAGGTTCTTCGTGAAACTCCGCCGGAAGTGACTTACGCGAAAATCGAAAAGATCTGCTACGACGCCGCCTCCAGAGGCGCGAAGATCATCGGGCTCGTCAACGCGCCCGCGACCAAGATCGTGCAGGTGCTGCAGGCGCCGGGCGGCCAGGTCGCCCGCGTGCTGGGCGCTTACACCAAAATCATCGGCGACTCGGGCGTGACCATCAATCGGAACAGTCCGATCCCGGTCACCACGGGGAACTCGCTCAGCGCGTCCGCGACTTTGTGGGGACTTTACGAAGCGAGCGCCAAGATGGGGCTTTTGAAAAAGGATGCCGCCACCGGACGCTTCGACGGAATGGCCATGGTCGTCGGCGCGACGGGTTCCATCGGAAGCGTGTCCGCGAAGCTCTTGTCTTTGGCCTTCAAGAAAGTCTGCCTGGTCGCTCCTCGGATGAATCGGCTCGAGGAACTGGCGCAAGAGATTCGAAAGATGTCTCCGGAGTGCGAAGTGATTCTGACCACCGAAGCGAATCATTTCGCCGAAACGGCGGATGCTTTGGTGACGGCGACGTCGGCTTTGGATCAGAAGATCATCGACGTGATGAAATTGAAGCCGGGCTGCGTGGTCTGCGATTGTTCAAGACCTTTGGATTTCACGGCGGAGGACGCGAAGAAACGTCCCGACGTTTTGATCATCGAGTCGGGTGAGGTTGTTTTGCCGGGTCCTTACGAAATGGATTGCGATCTCGGCCTTCCGGGAAAGACCGTCTACGCCTGCCTCGCGGAAACCGCTCTTTTGTCTTTGGAAGGCCGCTATGAGGCCTTCACGCTGGGGCGGGACATCGATTGGATCAAAGTGAAAGAGATCTACAAGCTCGCGCGCAAGCACGGCGTGAAGCTCTCGTCCGTCGAAGGCCACATGGGAACGATCAAAGACCGCGAGATCGATCTGATCCGCGAGTTGGCCTTGTCGAAGCGGTCTTAGGCGCTGTTTGAAACAGGGCCTCAAACGGACCGCAACAAATCCGGAATCGATCTCGACAGCAGTTTTCTGACCGGCAGAATGCTCGCGACCACGGCGGCCAGCATCGGTAGCATCAAGGCTTGGATATAGTGCTCCGGCTGGATCTGCAGAAAGATCAGATAGCTTCGGGTGATGCCCGGAGCCGGGGGCATCGGGATGCCCTTGATCATGATCGTATAATCCAGAATCACGGCGATCACGATTCCCAAGATCCCGCCCAGGAAACCGAGAAGCGCGTTCTCGAGCAGAAGGACGCGGAACAGGCGGGAACGGGTTTCGCCGTTCGCGCGCAAGGCGCCGACTTCTCCGGCCCTTTCCAAAAGTCCCACCGCGATGGTGTTGAAAATTCCGAGCGCGACGATGAACAGAATGATCGTGCGGATCACGTTGAACTGAGCGTTCAGGAAATCCACGGAGTTTTGATAATAGACTTTATCCAAAACGTCGAAGGAGATGGGCTCGAGATTCGGCGCGGCCTTGACGATTCCGTCTCGAATTTTGGTCCAATCGTCCACTCCGGTGGTGGAAAGAGAAAACATTTCGATCTTGTCGGTGTCGAGCAGCTGTTGGGCCGACTCGAGCGCGACACGGAAGAACTGATCGTCGATGGATTTGATCCCCATGTGAAAGACGCCGGCGACTTTCATGTCCGCGCCGTTCAACTGGCCGTGGACGGTTTGCGTGAGGACCGTCACCGTGTCGTCGGCCTTCACGCCGAGAGCGTCGGCCAAACCTTTTCCGAGGATGATTTCGTCGGGTCCCGCGAGATCCCGGCCGTCGATGATGTTTTTCTGAGTGAAGAAAGCGTTTTCCCGCTCGGGAACGATCCCTTCGCCTTTTCCCCCGAGAGTGAGCCCGCCTCGAACGACGAAGGCGTAAAAGCCGATCCGCGGAAAAACCTCTTTGACCTGGGGAACGGATTTGATTTTCCGTTCCATCCCGGCGGGATCCACGATCCAGTGCTCCCAAGGTTTTTCATAGACGCTGCCGTAGTAGCCCTTCGGGAAAACCTGACCGTATCCGTAGTAACCGCGCACCGTGTTCTCGCGGTACTGATTCATGAGGCCGGAATTGAAACCCTGATAGATCAAAAGGCCGGCGGAACCGAAGGCGACCGTGATCAGGCTCGCGCTGGTTCGACGAACGTTCCGAAAGAGGTTTTTCCAGGCGAGGACAAAGAGGGTTCTCATCGGTCGCTCCCTTCGTTCTCGAATCGTCCGTCTTTCATGCGGTAGATTTTTTTCGCGTAACTGACCAGATGGGAGTCGTGGGTCGAAAAGATAAAACTGGTCTTCGACGAGGATTGAAGCTCTTTGAACGCTCCGATCATGCGTTCGGCCGTTTCCGAATCCAGGTTGGCGGTCGGTTCGTCCGCCAGAACGACGGCCGGACGTTTCGCGATCGCGCGAGCCACCGCCACGCGCTGGCGCTGGCCGCCGGAAAGTTCCAGCGGTTTTTTATTCCAATGATCCTTCAAACCCAGGAGATCCAATGTTTCCATCGCGATCTTTCGGGAAGATTCGGGACTGTGCCCGAGCAGGGGGAGAAAATAAGACGTGTTTTCAAGAACCGAGAGCGTCGGGATCAGATGGAAGGCCTGGAAAATGAAGCCGACTTTCCGCAGACGGATGTGTTCGCGTTGCGTTTCCGTGGCTTTGGTCAGATCTTCGCCGCAGAACAGAAGCTGCCCTTTTGTCGGGGAGTCGATCAATCCCAAAAGGTTGAGCAGGGTCGTTTTCCCCGTTCCGCTGGGACCCACGATGCAGCAGAAGCATCCGGCTTCCAATTCCAGATCAAGGCCTCGGAGAACCGGAACGGCCTTTCCGTTCCAGTCGTAGGCGTACTCCAAATGTCGAGCGGAGTAGAGGGAAGATTCCATGCTTTCTCGTTCCTTTCCAGGCGGCGTCTCGATAGTATTATGAGCTGAAGATGCGGAGGAGATCACGATGAAATTGAATTTCTGGATGCCCGGTTTGCTCATGACGGGGATTTTCTGTTCTGTGACGGCGTCGGCGAATCCGGTCGCATGGGTCAAGGCGGCGGATAAAATCAGAAACCCCGCGGAATCCTACGAAATGAAAATCAGGGTAAAATCCGAGGAGAGCGAAAGCGTTTTTCAGGTCTTCCTGAAAGGACAGGAAAAGACCCTCATCGTGGCCAAAGAACCGGCTCGAGACCGAGGCCGCAACATGCTGATGCTCGATCGCGATTTCCACGCCTACGTTCCGAATCTGAAAAGGGCGATGAAGCTCTCCCTTTCGCAAAAACTCCAAGGTCAAGTCGCGAACGGAGATATTTCGCGGACCCGTTGGGCCGGGGATTACGATCCCAAACTTGAAAAAGAAACGGCCGAGGAAAGGCAGTTGATCTTAAAGGGCGTCAAATCGAATTTGACCTACGCATGGGTTCGTCTTTGGCTCGCAAAAAAAGACAGCCGTCCCTTGCGGGCCGAGTTCCTGGGGCTCAATGGAAAGACGGTTTTGAAAAAAGCCGTCTTCGAGGATTACAAAATGCTGGCTGGAGCCCTTCGTCCCGCGACGCTGAAAATCAGCGATACCGCGGGCGCGACCAGCTATATCCATATCGAATCCATGACCGTGAAGGATCTGAGCGATTCTTTCTTCACCGTTCGCAACATGGAAACTTTGAAGTAAGGCCGGATCTTGGGGAAAGAGCGCCTGGGCCTTTTCGGCCTTCTTCTTCTGGGATCATCGATCCTTCCCTCGGGAGCCGCGGAGGCGGCTTCCGGGTCCCTCATTCTGACCCCCCGGTTCGAGAGCATTCACGGCGAAGAGGTTTTGGCGCAAAGGGCTTTGTTGAAATTCAAGTCTTCGGGGCAGGCCGAACCTTACGGTTTTTATATCGAAGGT
>ENA-UOUJ01001702-UOUJ01001702.1-activated-sludge-metagenome-genome-assembly--contig:-NODE-1702-length-11068-cov-7.382548_pt1 | contig 11068 bp, 9 predicted proteins | sample MGYA00249839_ERZ747224 | MGnify/ENA primary metagenome ERZ747224 (study PRJEB28782, sample SAMN03220277) | activated sludge metagenome | biome: wastewater; feature: sewage sludge; material... | reverse complement strand
GTGGAGGTAAGGGGATTCGAACCCCTGACCTTCTCCATGCCATGGAGACGCGCTACCAACTGCGCCATACCCCCAGAAGGGTGTTTCCCCGGCCGTTTCGTTTCCGTCCCGTCCGAAGCAACTCGATAAATATACACAGCTCCTCGACCGGTTCGCAAATCGAGGTCCGGCACGGGCAGTCGGCCGGCGATTGCCCGTGCCGCCACCGGGGCGGGTTCCCGCCCCGGTGGCGTCTCGGCCCCTGACGCGGCCTACTGCGCCTGGGCCTCACCCGGTGCGCCAGGGGTCCAGTCCCGCGGGGCGTCGTCCGGGGTGATGGTCGAACCGGGCTCACCGGCTCCCACCCCGTCCGTGAGACCGAGGTCGATCAGCGGGGCATCCTTCCACAGGCGGTCGAGGGCGTAGAACACCCGCTCCTCCTCGTGCTGGACGTGCACCACGAAGTGCCCGTAGTCCAGCAGGACCCAGCGGCCGCCGGCCTTGCCCTCACGGCGGATCACGTCGAGCTTCAGCTGCCGGCTGAGCACCTCCTCGACCTCGTCCACCACGGCGACGACCTGCCGCTCCGACGAGGCCGAGGCGATGAGGAACGCATCGGTCAGCCCCATCCGCTCGGCCACGTCGACGGCCACGATGTCGGTGGCCTGCTTGTCTGCTGCGGCCTGGCCGGCCAGCTTCAGCGCGGTCAGGGTGGTGGGGGGGACGGTCACGGGCAACTCCTGGAGGGTGGGTGGTACGACGGTGGTCACAGGGCCAGGGCGATGATCAGCGCGATGACCAGGATGGCGAAGACGACCGCGGCCACGATCACCAGGGTGCGCTCCCGGGAACCCCATTCCGAGGCCGGCAGGGAGTCCAGCCCGTGGGCGGACTGCGCCTGGATCGGTTCATGGCGCACGGACTCGGCGGCGGGCTCGGCGCCGGCCGACTCGACGGGTGCCGCGCGGGGAACGATGGCCAGCGTGCCGGTCTGGTTGAGGAGACGGGCCTTCTCCGCCAGCGCCTCCTGCTGCCGCAGCAACTGCGGGTCCACGTTCGCGGGGTCATCACCGGCGGCGGCGAGGCGTTCGGCGAGGGCCGCGGCCTCGAGGGCCAGCGACTCCCTGGTGACCGGCTCCTCGCCCTCTCCCGCGAGTCCGGCCGGGGCACCTGCCGGTGCCTCCGCGCGTCGGGCCGTGGAGGGCGAGGACTCCGGGCCGGCGCCGGACTCCTGGCGCCGGCGCATCTCGCGCAACTGGCGACGGGTGAGCGGTCGGCCATCGGGGCCCACCGGCACCCCGTCGCTGGCGACGGTGTACCCGGTGGGGGCATCGGACTCGAAGACGCGGGCCAGGGCGGCGGGGGCCTGGCCGGGGCGGGACACGACCCGCCCGTCCTTGAGCAGGGGCAGTTCGGCCACGCCGGGGAGCACCCCGGGGAACGTACCGGTCAGCGGGCCGACGTCGGCCGGGTCGACCCCGGAGGCGGGCAGGTCGAGGATCGCCTCGGCGGTCTCCCCCGCCGGCGCACCGGCCTCGGTGTCCACCCGGCGGTGCTGGCGTTCGGGACGGCGGGCGGACCCGGGCGTCTGGGTGGGGTCAGCGGCACTCACGCACGGACCTCCGGTGCGTCCTGGCTGCGGCGCCCGCCCAGCCCGCCGCCCGGGCCGTGGGCCTCGGGCAGGTACAGGAGGTGCTTGGCGATGTACTGGACCACGCCGTCCGGCACGAGGTACCAGACCGGCTTGTGGGCCTGGACCCGGGCGCGGCAGTCGGTCGAGGAGATGGCCATCGCCGGGATCTCCATCAGCATCACACCCGTCTCCGGGCCGACCTCCACGAGGTCGTGCCCCGGACGGGTGACACCGACGAACTGGGCCATGTCCCAGAGGGTGTCCACGTCCTTCCAGGTCATGATCTGCTCCAGGGCGTCCGCCCCGGTGATGAAGAACAGCTCCGCCTCGGGCCGCAGGATGCGCAGGTCACGCAGGGTGTCCGCGGTGAAGGTCGGTCCGGGACGGTCGATGTCCACCCGGGACACCGTGAAGCGCGGGTTGGAGGCGGTGGCGATGACCGTCATCAGGTACCGGTGCTCGGCCGGGGACACCTTGTTGCCGTCCTTCTGCCAGGGCTTGCCGGTGGGCACGAAGACGACCTCGTCCAGGTCCAGCTCGGCGGCCACCTCGGAGGCGGCCACGAGGTGTCCGTGGTGGATCGGGTCGAAGGTGCCGCCCATGACGCCGAGGCGGAACCGGCGCCGACCGCCATCCTGCTGACGGGTCGCCGAGGCCTCTTCGGGCTCGGCCACGTCACAGACGGTCTGGGTGGGCTCGGGGAGTGAGTCGGTCACTACGCGGCGGGAGTTCGGCGGAGGATCAGTGGGTTCCCCAGTGGCTGTGCTCGCGCTCGTCGTAGCCACGACCCTGGTGGTAGTCGTCGACGCCCGGCACCTCGTGGCGCCGGCCGACGGAGCGCAGGCCCATGACGGCGGCCAGCATCAGCAGGAAGAGCAGGAAGGAACCCACGCCGATGACCGGGGCCGGCAGGAACAGCGGGTTGACCACGAGGTGCTCCTCGGCGGCCAGGACGGTCAGGGCGGTGATGGTGTTCATCTGGTGGATCTCCCTCGAAGGGGCCGGTCATCCGGCCACAGGTCACGGTGATGTCTGGGCCCCATCCTAGTACGTCCCCCGTTCAGATCCGGACCTGGCCCTCCCCGCGAAGGACCCACTTGGTGGTGGTGAGCTCCTCGAGGCCCATGGGTCCGCGGGCGTGCATCTTCTGCGTGGAGATGCCCACCTCGGCGCCCAGGCCCAGCTGACCGCCATCGGTGAAACGGGTGGAGGCGTTGACGATCACCGCGGCGGAGTCGATCTCGGTGACGAAGCGGTCCGCGTTGGCCAGGTCGTTGGTGACGATGGCCTCGGTGTGGCCGGTGGACCAGCGCTGGATGTGCTCGATCGCCTCGTCCAGGGATCCCACCGTCTTCACGGCCATCTCCAGGGCCAGGTACTCCCGTCCCCAGTCCTCGTCCCGAGCGGTCTCGGCCTGGGCGCCGTCCGGCAGCCAGGCGCGGGCGCCCTCGTCCACGTGCAGGAACACGCCGGTGCGGGACAGGGCCCGCAACACCTCGCGGCCGGCCTCCTCCGCCTGGGCGTGGATGAGCAGGGTCTCGGCGGCGTTGCACACCGAGACCCGCTGCGTCTTGGCGTTCAGGGCGATGTCCACGGCCATCTTGACGGGCGCGGAGGCGTCGATGAACAGGTGGACGTTGCCCTCGCCGGTCTCGATGACGGGGACCCTGGCCGTGCGCACCACGGACTGGATCAGGTCGTGGCCGCCGCGCGGGATGAGCACGTCCACCGAGCCCCGCTCGGACATCAGGGCGGTGGCGCCGGCGCGTCCGTACTGGTCGATGCCCTGGATGATGTCCGCCTCGAAGCCCTGGTCCCCGGCGACCTCGCGCAGGATCGAGATCAGCGCGGCATTGGTGTTCCGGGCGGCCGAACCGCCGCGGAGGATGACGGCGTTGCCGGACTTCAGGGCCAGCCCGGCGATGTCCACGGTCACGTTGGGGCGGGCCTCGTAGATGGCGCCCACGGTGCCGAGCGGGACCCGGACCTGGGTCATCCGCAGTCCGTTCGGCAGGTTGCGGCCGCGCACCACGTCACCGACCGGGTCCGGCAGGGCCGCCAGCTCCTCCAGCGCCACGGCCAGGGCCTCGATCCGCGCCTCGTCCAGGGACAACCGGTCCAGCATCGCCTCGGACGTCCCGGACTCGCGGCCGGCCGCCACGTCCTTCTTGTTCTCCGCGATCAGGTGCCGGGTGTTCAGCCGCAGCTTCGCGGCCATCGCCCGCAGCGTCTCATCCTTGCGGGCCCGGCCCGCGGTGGCCAGTTCGTGGCGGGCCCGCCGGGCACGCTCGCCGACGGACCGGATGGCCTCGCGGACCTCCTCCGGCACGTCGGCCCCACCGCTCCCGGACATCGGGGCGTCCGGGGCGGTCTCGACGGTCTCGGCGGTCACGGCGTTCTCAGCGGCACTGTTGGGCATGCCCCGGAGTCTACCGGCGGCGCTGGGCCCGGGCCGAGAGCCGGACACAATCGTCCGTGTGCACCACGGGGCGCTGGTACTCCGGGCCGAGCTCCTCGCGCAGGTCGGCGGTGGTGCGCCCCAGCATGGGGGGCAACTCCGAGGAGGAGTAGTTCACCAGTCCGCGGGCCACCACGGTGCCCCGGGCGTCGGCCAGCTCGATCGGGTCACCGGCGTCGAAGCGGCCCTCCACTCCGGTGATCCCAGCCGGGAGCAGGGACCTCTTGTTCCGCACCACGGCGGTGACGGCGCCGTCGTCGAGCACCACCCGGCCGTGCACCTCGGCGAGCAGCCCGAGCCAGGTGCTCCGCGCGGTCCTGCGCCTGCCGGAGGCCTGGAACCAGGTGCCCACGTCCTCCCCCGCCAGCGCGCGATTGGCGTTGGCCGCGGAGGTGACGAGGGCGTGGATGCCCGAGCCGGTGGCGATCCCGGCGGCGTCCACCTTGGTGACCATGCCCCCGGTCCCGACGCCGGCCGGGCCGGACCGGCCGATCGCGACGTCCTCCAGGTCGGCCCGGGAGGCGACGGCGGGGATGCGCTGGGAACCGGGCCGCGAGGGCGGGCCGGTGTACAGGGCGTCGACGTCGGTGAGCAGCAGCAGCGCGTCGGCGCGCAGCAGGTTGGCCACCAGGGCGGAGAGCCGGTCGTTGTCCCCGAACCGGATCTCCGCGGTGGTCACCGTGTCGTTCTCGTTGATGATCGGCACCACCGCCAGGGCCAGCAACCGGTTCAGCGCCCGGAACGCGTTCGTGTACTGGGTGCGGCGGATCAGGTCCTCGGCGGTCAGCAGCACCTGGGCCACCTCGGTCTGGTGCCGGGCGAAGGACGCGGCGTAGTGCGCCAGCAGCTTGCCCTGCCCCACGGCGGCCGCGGCCTGCTGGGTGGCCAGGTCCCGCGGTCGCTTGCCCAGGCCCAACGGGTGGATGCCCGCCGCTATGGTGCCCGAGGACACCAGGGCGACCTCGGTGCCGCGCGAGCGCACGGCCGCGATGGTGTCCACGAGGGAGTTGATGGCCGCGTGGTCGACCCCGGTGGGCGTGGTCAGCGAGGACGAGCCGATCTTGATGACCAGGCGGCGGGCTCGGTGCAGGGTGTCCCGTCCGGTGACGGGGTTCATGACCCGCTCAGCCATCGACGGGCCCTTCGGCACTCCCCGTCCCGGCGTTCTCACCGTCCGTGTCCCGCGCATAGCGTTCCGTCCAGATGCCCGACCGGCGCTCGGCCTCCAGTTCGGCCTGGGTGCGGGCCCGGGCCGCCTTGCGGTCCTCGAGCTCCTGGCGCTTCTGCTCGCGGGTGGGGCGGGACCGCTCCTCCATGCGCAGGTCGGCCCCGCGCGGGCCGGCCAGCAGCTCGGCTCCGGCGGCCATGGTGGGCTCCCAGTCGAAGACCACGCCGTTGTCGTCACTGCCGATCACCACGGCGTCACCCGGCTTGGCGCCCTGCTTGAAGAGCTCGTCCTCCACGCCCAGGCGATTGAGCCGGTCGGCCAGGTAGCCCACGGCCTCGTCGTTGGTGAAGTCGGTCTGGGCGATCCAGCGCTCCGGCTTGGTGCCGCGCACGCGGAACAGGGGCTCGAGGTTGCGCTCCTCGCGCGTGATCTCGAACTCCTTGGCGCGCACGGACCGCGGCCGGACGACCACGGGCTCGGCGGTCTCCACGGGCTCCGGCATCCGGTCCCGGGCCTCCTGGACGAGCCCGGCCATGGCGAACTTCAGCGGGTCCAGGCCCTTGTGCGAGACCGCGGAGACCTCGAAGACGCGCAGTCCGCGGGCCTCGAGGGACTCCCGCACCATCTCGGCCATCGCCTGGCCGTCCGGCAGGTCCGTCTTGTTCATGGCCACGATGCGTGGCCGCTCGTTCAGGGGGACGACACCCTCCCCGGCCTGGGCGAAGGTCGGTTCCACGGCGTAGGCCGCCAGCTCGGCCTCGATCGCCTCGAAGTCGGCCAGCGGGTCCCGGTCGGACTCCAGCGAGGCGCAGTCCAGCACGTGCACCAGCGCGGCGCAGCGCTCCACGTGGCGCAGGAACTCCAGGCCCAGGCCCTTGCCCTCGGAGGCGCCCGGGATCAGGCCCGGGACGTCGGCCACGGTGAACCGGACGTCGCCGGCCTGCACCACGCCCAGGTTCGGCACGAGGGTGGTGAACGGGTAGTCGGCGATCTTGGGCCGGGCCGCGGACAGGGCGGCGATCAGCGAGGACTTGCCGGCCGAGGGGAAGCCCACCAGGGCGATGTCCGCCACTGACTTGAGCTCCAGGACGATGTCCAGTTCCTCACCGGGGGTCCCGAGCAGGGCGAAGCCGGGGGCCTTGCGCTTCTGCGAGGCCAGCGCCGCGTTGCCCAGGCCGCCCTGGCCACCGTGGGCCACCACGTAGGAGGCGCCGTGACCGACGAGGTCGGCGAGGATGTTGCCCTCGATGTCCTTGACGACGGTGCCGTCCGGGACGGAGAGCGTGAGGGACTCACCGTGGGCCCCGTGCCGGAAGTCTCCCTTGCCGGGACCGCCGTTGCCGGCGTGCCGGTGGGGGGCGTGGTGGTAGGACAGCAGCGTGGTGGTCTGGGAGTCCACCACCAGGGTGACGTCCCCGCCGTCGCCGCCGTTGCCGCCGTCGGGACCACCCAGGGGCTTGAACTTCTCCCGCTTCACGGAGGCCACGCCGTGGCCTCCGTGTCCGCCGGAAACGTGCAGGACCACCCGGTCCACGAATGCCGCCATGGCCGCCTCTCTGCCGCACCCGCTCTGCCGGGGCGTTGTTGGTGTTGCTGGTCTCCAGTCTGACGTACTCCCACAGGGAGTGTGCCGTGACCGGTGCCTGTTAACGACTCCGGCGGAGGCGGACCAGGCTGGCCCGCCCCCGCCGGGGCGATGTTCAGGTCCGGGGGCTCATGCTCCCGGTGCCGTCACGCGAGTGATCACTCAGCGGCGGCAGGAACGATGTTGACGACCTTGCGGCCGCGGCGGTTGCCGAACTCCACGGCACCGGCGGACAGGGCGAACAGGGTGTCGTCCTTGCCGATGCCGACGTTGGCGCCCGGGTGGAACTTGGTGCCGCGCTGGCGGACCAGGATCTCACCGGCGTTGACGGCCTGGCCGCCGAAGCGCTTGACGCCGAGGAACTGCGGGTTGGAGTCGCGGCCGTTCTTCGAGGAACTACCGGCCTTCTTGTGTGCCATTGTTCAATCCTTCGGGGTGGTGCGGCCGGTGGCTTCTCGCCAGGAACCGCGGGGTCTGGTTGTGCGTGACCGGGCTAGCCCGGGAGGCGCAGGATCAGGCGATCGAGGTGACCTTGACGGTGGTCAGCTCGGACCGGTGGCCCTGGCGCTTCTTGTAGCCGGTCTTGTTCTTGTACTTCTGGATGACAATCTTCTTGCCACGGGAATGGTCGACGACCTCGGCGGTGACCTTGACCTTGGCCAGGTCATCAGCACCGGTGGTCACCTTGTCCCCGTCCACCAGCATGACGGCGGGCAGCTCCAAGGAGCTTCCGGCCTCAGCGGCGACGCGGTCAAGGGTAACGAGGTCTCCGACGGAAACCTTTTCCTGGCGGCCGCCAGCGCGGACAATCGCGTACACCACTTGGGACTCACTTCTCTCGACGATGACGATTCTGTTCTGCTGCACTCAGGGCCTGCCCAAACCAGCGGTGTCCGGCCGGCGAATGCGGACGGTCCCGGACAGCGGGGGCGATACCTTGAGGCGGACCGGCGGGCCTTCCGACGCCCAACACCAGGGGCAGAGAAGAAACGACGGCGGCGCAGCACCGAGTGACTATCCTACCCGCCGGGCCCCCGCTGGGCCAAATGCCGGTGGGACGGCGCGCCGCGGCCGGTCGACGGCCGCGGCGCTCGGGACGGACCCGGACTACTCCGTGCGGGTGATGTCCTCGGCCTTGACCCCGACGCCGATGATCGACGGCGCCGCGGCCTGGGCCGCACCCCCAGCGCCCTCCGTGGCGGACTCACCGGCCGCGGCGGCTCCCGTCCCGGCGGTGCCGACCGAGGCGCTGAACCGGTGGCCGCTGCTGGAGGCCGCGGTCACCTCCACGGTCTGGATCTCCCCGGAGGTCCCGTCCGAGGACGCGGCCCGACGACGGCGACGGGCCGGGGCGGCCTGGGCCGCCGGAACCTGCGCGGCCGGGGCCTGAACCGGTGCCGTCTGCACGGGCGCCGGTTCAGGGGACCGCTGGGCCGGGGCGGCCGACGCCTGCGGCTCGGGCTGCTCGCGCGATTCCCTCGGCTCCTGCGTGGGGCCCCGCTGGTCCAGCGCGTCCTCCAGGCTCGACAGGTCCTTCCGGCTGCTCGCCCGGCGCGACCCGCGACGCCCCCGGGGGACCTCCACGGTCTCCCCCGCGATCGTCAGGGTGGGCCCGGACGCGCCCCCCTCGGCCTGCTCGGTGACCTGCGTGGCGGCGGCGGCCGGCTGCCCCGCGGCGACGGCGCGGTCGGTCTCGGGCTGCTGGGCCTGGTCACCCTGCCGGCCCGGCTGACCCTGGTCGCTGCCGGCACGCCGGGACCGGCGGCGACCGGAACCGCCGGCCGGTGCCGCAGGCTGGGCGGTCTCCGCCGACGTCGTGGGCTGCGCGGACTCCGCCGCGCCCGTGGTCTCGGCGGCCCCGGTGGCCTCTCCCGCCTGGTCCGATCCGGCCGGCTCGTGGGCGTGCTGGGTGGCCGCGGCGATGTTGCGCAGGGCGGCCCGGGCGGCCTCGGCGCGGGCCTTGCGATCGGCCTCCTCCTCCGGGCTGAGCTGCTGCTCGACCGGTGCCTCCTGCAGCTCCTCGCGCTCACGCTCGGCCTGGCGTTCGCGGCTGCGGCGCCGCCGCTCGCTGCGCGAGGACTTGCGGCCGGCGTCGCCGGTGTCCGCTGCGGCACCGCCCCCGCCTCCGCCGCCCCCGCTGGAGCGGGGCTCGCCCTGGGAGTTGTGGGCGCGGCGGTGCTCCACGGGGACGTCGTGGATGATGATGCCGCGGCCGTTGCACTGCTCGCAGGTCTCGGAGAAGATCTCCACCAGGCCGGTGCCCATGCGCTTGCGCGTCATCTGGACCAGTCCCAGCGAGGTGACCTCGGCGACCTGATGCTTGGTGCGGTCGCGGCCGAGGCACTCCACCATCCGGCGCAGCACGAGGTCGCGGTTGGACTCGAGGACCATGTCGATGAAGTCGATGACGATGATGCCGCCGATGTCCCGCAGGCGCAGCTGGCGGACGATCTCCTCCGCCGCCTCGAGGTTGTTCTTGGTGACCGTCTCCTCCAGGTTGCCGCCGGAGCCGGTGAACTTGCCGGTGTTGACGTCCACCACGGTCATCGCCTCGGTGCGGTCGATCACCAGCGAACCGCCGGAGGGCAGGAAGACCTTGCGCTCGAGCGCCTTGTGCAGCTGCTCGTCGATCCGGTGGGACGCGAACAGGTCCTCGCCGCCGTGGTCCTCGGGCTTCCACTGCGAGAGCCGGTCCAGCAGGTGCGGCGCCACGTAGGTGACATAGGCCTCGATGTTGTCCCAGACCTCGGGGCCCTGGACGACCATCCCGGAGAAGTCCTCGTTGAACACGTCCCGGACCACCTTGATGGTCAGGTCCGGCTCCGAGTACAGCAGCTCGGGGGCCAGGGTCTTGGTGGACCTCGACTTCGCCTCGATGCCCTCCCACTGGGCGCGCAGGCGGTTGATGTCGTTCATCAGCTCCTGCTCCGAGGTCCCCTCGGCAGCGGTGCGCACGATGACGCCGGCGTTCTCCGGCAGGTGGTCCTTGAGGATCTTCTTCAGGCGAGACCGCTCCACGTCGGGGAGCTTGCGGGAGATGCCCGTCATCGAGCCTCCCGGCACGTACACCAGGTACCGCCCCGGAAGGGAGATCTGGCTGGTCAGGCGCGCACCCTTGTGGCCCACCGGGTCCTTGGTGACCTGGACGAGCACGGAGTCCCCGGACTTCAGGGCGTTCTCGATCTTGCGGGCCTTGCCCTCGAGGTTGGCGGCATCCCAGTTGACCTCACCGGCGTACAGCACGGCGTTGCGGCCCCGGCCGATGTCCACGAACGCGGCCTCCATGGACGGCAGCACGTTCTGCACCTTGCCCAGGTAGACGTTGCCGATCATCGAGTCCTGCGTGGTGTTGGAGACGAAGTGCTCCGCGAGCACGCCGTCCTCCATCACCGCGATCTGGATCCGCTGCTCGCGCTGGCGGACCAGCATCTTGCGGTCCACGGACTCGCGGCGGGCCAGGAACTCGGCCTCGGTGATGACGTGGCGGCGCTGGCGCCCCCCGGAACGGGACTCGCGCCGGCGCTGGCGCTTGGCCTCCAGCCGGGTGGAGCCCTTCAGGCTCGTCACGCCCTGCGGGCCGGTCGCCGCGGCGGCGGACTGACGGGGGGCACGGACCCGGGTGACGGTGTTCTCCGGGTCGTCGTCCGAGCCGCCCTCCAGCTCCATGTCCACGTCTCCGCGACGGCGGCGACGACGACGGCGCGTGCCCGAGCCGTCCCCGTTTCCGTCACCGCCGCGCTCGTCCTCGGACGTCTCGCCGTCCGCTGCGGTGGAGGTGTCATCGTCCCGGCCGCCGGCCTCTGCGTCCCGGGAGTCCTGTGCGGCCCCGCCGCCGGTGCGGCCCCGGGAGCGCCGGCGCCGGGACCGGCGCGAACCGGACGAGCGCCCCTCGGCCTCTCCGTCACCCTGGTCGTCGCCGTCGTCACCGGAGTCACGGGCCTCCCGGTCATCCGCATCCGCGAGGCCCTCGTCGGCATCCCGGTCATCGCGGTCACGGCGCCGGGTGGGAGCCGGTGTGATGGCCGAGAGGTCCGGCGCCTGGAAGATCAGGGCCAGGGGATCGGCGGGCACGGCGAAGGGATCCGCCTGGTCCGGACCGTCGGACGCCTGCTCGGCGTCCTCGTCCTCGGCGTCCCCGACGCCGGAGGCCTCGCCCTCGGGCCGGCTGGCGGCCGTCGGGGCCTCGGAGGCCGGGGCTTCCGGGGCTTCCGGGGCTTCCGGGGCTTCCGGGGCTTCCGGGGCTTC
>ENA-UOUJ01001701-UOUJ01001701.1-activated-sludge-metagenome-genome-assembly--contig:-NODE-1701-length-11071-cov-3.554375_pt1 | contig 11071 bp, 13 predicted proteins | sample MGYA00249839_ERZ747224 | MGnify/ENA primary metagenome ERZ747224 (study PRJEB28782, sample SAMN03220277) | activated sludge metagenome | biome: wastewater; feature: sewage sludge; material... | reverse complement strand
AGCAGACCGAAGCGCATGATCGCGAAAGGGGCACGAAGGTAGGTCGGCCGTGTTTCCGGAATGTTAAGGATGTGCTGAAGTGCTTGCCTGACGCGGCATTGCGAAGGTTGGTATCGGGTTCCGTCTACCTTTGGCCCCGCGCGGACCACGTCCACACCCGCCCTTTGCATGGCACAGCTCACCACCCGGCAGGTCTCGGTGCTCGCGGCCCTGGTCACCGCGATCGGGGGCGGCATCCTGGTGGGGGTGAGCGTCTCCCTGATGGATGGTCCGCTGGGCATGTGGGTGCCCTTCCTGTCGGCCGTCGTGCTCTTCGGCATCGCCTACGGGGTCCTCTCCCTGGCCATCGAACAGTTCGTGAACAGCCGCATCAAGGTGCTGTACCGCACCGTGCACAACCTGAAACGGAACCGGCCCGCCGGCGAGCCTCCGGAGCCCGCCGGGGATGCCGTCGATCGGGTGAGCAACGCGGTCCGTGAATTGGCGCGCGAGCGGCGCACGGAGATCAAGGTGCTGGAGGAAAGGGAGAAGTTCCGACGCGAGTTCATCGGCAATCTGGCGCATGAACTGAAGACGCCCATCTTCAACATCCAGGGCTACATCCTCACCCTGCTCGAGGGTGGTCTGGAGGATGAGAAAGTGAACCGGGATTTCCTGAACCGCGCCTCCAACGGGGTGGACCGGCTGATGAAGATCGTGGAGGACCTCGACATGATCACCAAGCTCGAGAGCGGGGTGATGGACCTGAAGCTGAAGGCCCTCGATCTGCGTGGGACGGTGGAAGAGGCCATCCAGGAACTGGAGATCCAGGCCCGCGACAAGGGTGTCACGCTGCGCAACGAGCTGGCCGATGACGTGGTGGTGATGGCCGACAAGGGCCGGCTGATGCAGGTGTTGATGAACCTGCTGAACAACGCGATCATCTATGGCCGCGAGGGCGGGACCTGTACGGTGAGCAGCTACCCGCTGGATGAACAAGTGCTCGTGGAGGTCAATGATGATGGCATCGGCATCAGCGAGGAGCACCTGCCGCGCCTGTTCGAGCGCTTCTACCGCGTGGGCAAGAGCCGGGCGCGCAACGAGGGTGGTTCAGGGCTCGGCCTGGCCATCGTGAAGCACATCATCGAGGCGCACGGACAGACCATTTCGGTGAAGAGCCGCGAAGGCGTGGGCACCACCTTCAGCTTCACCCTGCAGAAGGCCCCTCAGCGTTTGGGCCGGATCGCCTCCTCGTAGAGCACCACTTCGTGCTCGTTATTGATGCTGATCCGCGGGATGTCATCGAAGATCGTGACCTTGCCCGTGACACAGACGCGCTTGTTCACCAGGAAGGCCTCCGGGTCGTAGCTGAAGTTCGGTCCGTTGTACTCCCAGATGGTCGCGTAGAAGTCCTGGTGCGGGTGCATCCGGTCGAAGTTGAGGTAGATGGCCTTGGCCTTCGCGGTCTTGCGGGTGCTTACCACCGTGCCGCACACCGTCACGGTCTTGCCGATGTGGTACTTGGCCTGCACGGTGTTGAACATGCCGTTCGGCAGTGGTGCGGGTAGCGGCTCCACCTCGCCGAAGAAGGGGTCGCCCTGCGCATACCAGTCCTTCGGTTCGCGCATCGCCTCGATCCGTGCCTCCGTGGCATCGTCCAACGCATGGAAAAGGTCCAGCCCGGTCAGGGCCTCCACACTGTCCACCGGCACGGCATAGCTGATCGGCGGATACTCGTTCACCGCGTTGCGCATCACGAAGCCGATGGCCTTGGGCTGCTCACCGTCCAGGTCGGCGATCACCTTCCAGAAGTACTCCGGAATGCTCACCTCGTTCTTGCGGTCGGCCTTCTGAAGGGTGGGCAATCCATCGCGCAGCACCGGTCCGGTGACGACGAACACCCGGTGACCGCTGAAGTTGACGTAGCGGCGCACCCAGTCCTCGAGCTCGGCCCAGGTGCCGCGGTTCAGCTCGGGCAGTTGCGGACTGATGTTGCTGTAGTAGTAGGTGGCCTGCAGCGCTTCGGCGTTCCAGCGCATGTCGGCACTGGGCACCAGATGGCCGCGGTCATAGCCGCTGTTCCAGTAATCGGCGGTCACTGCGGTGCCCGTTCGTACCAGGGGGTCGGGCAGGAAGGAATCGATGCGCGCCAGGTTGCCGCTCACGAGGTCCTGCGCGGCGATGTGCGCCACCCATTTGGCCTGTTCGTGCGCTTCGCTATAGACCAGCATGTGGCCGGGGTGGCTCACCACGTCCTCGCCGGGCACGAGCTTGGGCAGGCCCGACCGTTCCAGGTCGCGGCGGATGATGGCCAGCTTCGTGGAGTCCATCCGGGCCACCACGCGTTGTTCTTCGCTACGCAGACGCTCGTGCTGGGCCTTGAGCTGGTCCAAACGGATGTCCAGGTCGCCCTGTGCCCACGCGACGGGGAGCGACAGGCCGAGCAGCAGGGTGGCAAGGGAAGGGCGGAGCATGAGCAGCGAATGTAGCAGCCAGACCTTAGCGGAGCAGGCCGGCCAGGTCGCGCAAGGCGCTTTCCAACAGCGTGCTGTCGGTGCGGGCCGCTGGTGGGGTTTGTGGGGGCGCATCCAAGGCGCGGGCGATATCCAAGGGATCCTGCTCCTGTACCATGAACCGACCTGTTCGCCCGTGGATCCGGCCGAGGTATTCCTGTTCGGCCTGCCCCGGTGTGGGAACGATGAGCGCACTGCGGCCCAGGGTCACCAGGTCCATCAAGGTGGTGTAGCCGCTCCGGGAGACCACGAGGTCCGCCGCGGTCAGGGCTGCTGCAAGGTCCTCCGAGCCGAGATGGGAGATCCGTTCCAGGTTCCCGGTGCGGTCCTGGCCCGGCGCACCGGGCAGCCCGCGCACCAGCAGGTGCCGGCCGGGCAGGTCGCGGAGCTGCTCGGTGAGCCGTTGCTCAAAGAGGGTCCGCTGCGGTTCGGGTCCGCTGATCACGGCCACCACTTGATGGCGTGTGGTGGGCGGGTGTCCCGGGGGCTTCAACCGGCTGTGCACACCGATGTAGCGAGCGTTCGCAGGCAGTTGGGCGCCGTGGGAAAGCTCCCCCGCCAGGCCCGGCGCCTCCGGTTCGTCCATGATCCAACAGCGGTCGAAGCGGGCCATGTGGCGCAGATTGAGCTTGCGCAATGCGCCCTGTGCGAACGGGGTGAACGGAAAGACCTGGTGGGTGATGAGCACGCTGGGCAGATCGGCACCGCGCACGCCGAAGCGTTGGTCGCTGATCACCGCGTCCAGCCGAAGGTCACTGCGCAGCCGGTCGAACAAAGCCTGCTCCTGGCGGACACTACGCACCATCGCGGGGAATTGCCGCGCCATGCTCCAGAGCTGGCTGGGCCCCTCGCTGTACCGGATGGTCAGGCCCGGCAGGCGCACGGTCTCCAGTTCGGGGAACTCCCGTGCCAACAGGGCAAGGGGTGCCTGGTCCGCTGCGATGATCGGCGTGGCACCATGCGCCATGAGCTGCCGGATGATCGGTACGCAGCGCGTGGCATGCCCCAAACCCCAGTCGAGCGGGGCCACCAGGATGCGCGCACCGTGGAACATGGGGCAAAGGTCAGCGCGGTGGTGTTACCGCAGGATCAAGGCCATGCAAGATCCGGCGTACTTCTCCACGTCCCCGGCCTAATTTCGCGGCCCTTGCGCCGGCCGTGTCCTGGCCGCTCAGGACCCGCACCGCATGGGCAAGAACAAGCTCTTCCGTTTCGCCGAGAACGCCACGTTCGACCACGTGGTGCAACCCACCTTCACCGAACTTTCCGAGAAGGGGCTGCCCCTGCGCGGCCGGTGGAACAGCGACTTCTTCAAGCGGGACGCGCCGCTCGTGCTGGAGCTGGGTTGCGGCCGCGGGGAATACACCGTGGGACTGGCCCGCCTTCAGCCGCAGAACAACTACGTCGGTGTGGACATCAAGGGCGCCCGGTTGTGGCGTGGCGCGCGCACGGCCCGCGAGGAGGGGCTGACGAACGTCGGGTTCCTCCGCACCCACGTGGACCACATCACGCGCTGCTTCGGACCGCACGAGGTGGACCAGATCTGGCTCACCTTCAGCGATCCCCAGCTGGAGAAGCCCCGCAAGCGCCTCACGAGCCCGCTCTTCCTGGCCCGCTACAAGGAGATCCTGAAGCCGGTCGGCGTGATCCACCTCAAGACCGACAGCCCGGTGCTCTACGAATACACGCTGGAGATGATCGCGGAGCACAAGCTGCACGTCTACGAGCAGAGCGCCAATGTGTACACGGACCTGGTGCATCGCGTATCGCCGGAGGAGCAGGCCGTGCTGAACATCCGTACCTATTACGAGAGCATGTGGTTGGAGGAGGGGCGCACCATCCATTACGTTCGCTTCGGCATCCGGTGAACATGGACCCCATCACGCTGGCCCCCATCCGCCTCACCCAGCCGGCGTATTTCCGCCTCCTGGTGAAGCTGCAGCTGCGCAAGAGCGGATGGATGTACCTGCTGCTCCTGGTGATGGGCGGTTTGCTCTGGAGCCTTTACGATGGAGAGCCCTTCCACCTGTTCCTCATCTGCTTCAGCTTCGGTTGGCCCTTCCTGATGGCCATCTGGCTTTACCTGTGGTCGAGGCGGAAGGATAACCAACGCATCTATGAGGAGCGCCGCTTCGTGCTGGATGAGGAGAAACTGGTCGGGACCACACCCGGAGGAGGCCGCAGCGAGATCCCGTGGAGCTACGTGCAGCGCATGGTGGAGGTTGACGGCCGCTACCTCTTGTACATCTCGGCGGGCCAGATGGTCATCCTCGACAAGGCCGCATTCCCGGATAGCGCAGGCGAGCAAAGGTTCCTCGGCTGGGTGAGGAAGGCGGTGAAGAAGTGAACATGGCGAAGCGCACGGTTGTCGATGATGCGGTGCAGGAGCGTGACTTCTTCGCGGACGTCATGGCCGTGGTGCGGCTGATCCCCCGTGGGCGCGTCACGAGCTATGGCGCCATTGCCCGGTACCTCGGCGCTGCGCGGAGCAGCCGCATCGTGGGCTATTGCATGAACAACGCCCATGGTGTGCAGCCTCCCGTACCTGCCCATCGCGTAGTGAACCGCATCGGCATGCTCACCGGGAAGCATCATTTCGGGACACCCACCCGGATGCAGGAGCTGTTGGAGGAGGAGGGGGTGCAGGTCCGAAATGACCAGGTGGTGGACTTCGCCGACCGGTTCTGGGACCCTTCCGCCGCGCTCGATCTGTGAACAGCCGGGTACCAGGTCGGCTGGTCGGTGCTTATCTTCAAGCATCCAACCCGTGCGCCATGACCGTCAACCGCGTACTTGACGATGCCGATGCCGCCATCGAGGTCCATCCCGACCAGAAGCTGGTGCGGCTGATCTGGAAACGCCCCCTGGCCGGCGCGGCCTACCGGGCCGTGCTGGAGCGCCTGCTGGAACTGGTCCGCTCCGAGGGCCTCCGGTTGTGGCTCAGCGATGGGCGCAAGGCGGGGCCCATCCTCTATGATGACCAGGTGTGGACCATGAGCACCTTCACGCCCCGGGTGATGGAGGCCGGCTTGGAGCGGATCGCCATCGTGAGCAGTGAGGACGTGCTGAACAAGCTCGCCGTGGACCGTATGGTGAACGCCACCCCGGCCTCGGCGCCTTACGACATCGGCTTCTTCGAGGACCCGGCCATCGCGCAGCTCTGGCTGATGGACCCGCGGCATGGACAGCGCACCCAGGATGCCGTTCCTCAGAACGGTGTGCGCTGAGCCGGACGGCCTGCGGCCTTAGCTTTGCGCCCCCATCATGAACATCACCAAGGAGGCGGTGCTGTCCGCCCTTTCCCGCATCATCGAGCCCGACCTGAAGAAGGACATCGTGGCCCTGGAACTGGTCCGTGACATCCAGATCACCGGCAACAAGGTGGCGGTCACGGTGGAGGTGAGCAATCCCGCCATGCACAGCCGCAAGCGCATGGAGGAGGCCGTGGCGTTCAATGTGAAGCAGGCGCTGGGCCAGGACGTGGACGTCGCGGTGACCGTGAACCCCTTGAGCGGGGAGCGCGGCGGCCTCCGGAAGGTGCTGCCCCACGTGAAGCACATCGTGGCCATCGCCAGCGGCAAAGGGGGCGTGGGCAAGAGCACGCTGACGGCCAACCTCGCCGCGGGACTTGCCGCACGCGGCCTGCGGGTGGGCCTCGTGGACGCCGACATCCACGGCCCCAGCATGCCCATGATGTTCGATGTGATGCAGGAGCGCCCCACGGTGCGCGAGCGCGATGGCAAGAATTGGATCGTGCCGGTGGAGAGCTATGGCGTGAAGCTGCTCAGCATCGGGTTCTTCGCACAGACCGATGCGGCCATCGCCTGGCGTGGTCCCATGGCCACCAAGGCCCTGGAGCAGTTGATCAAGGATGCCGACTGGGGCGAGCTCGATGTGATGCTGGTGGACCTGCCCCCGGGCACGGGAGACATCCACCTGTCCCTCGTGCAGGCCGTGCCCCTCACGGGCGCTGTCATTGTGAGCACCCCGCAGAACGTGGCCCTCATCGATGCGCGCAAGGGCGTGGGGTTGTTCCGCCTGCCCAGTGTGAACGTGCCCCTGCTGGGCATCGTGGAGAACATGGCCTGGTTCACACCAGCCGAGCTCCCGGAGAGCCGCTACTACATCTTCGGGAAGGGCGGCGCACGGGCCCTCGCCGAGGAGCTGGGCGTGCCCTTCCTGGCGGAGGTGCCCCTGGTCCAGAGCATCCGTGAGGCCGGGGATGTGGGCCGTCCGGCCGTGCTACAGGGCGATACCCCGGCCGCCCGCGCTTTTGCCGACCTTTGCACCGCCTTCCAGCAGCGTCTCGCCGAGCTGGAGCGTGAACCCAAGGCCGTCACCGCCTGACCATGGAACGCCGGGAACTGGAACAGACCATCGAGCGGATCGAGGCCGCCATCGCGGACATCCGTCCCTTCCTGAACGCCGACGGTGGCGATATCACCTTGGAAGAGGTGACCGCCGAAGGCGTGGTGCGTGTGCGCCTGCATGGCGCCTGTACCAGTTGCGCCATGAGCCCCATGACCATGAAGGCCGGGGTGGAGGAGGCCATCAAGCGCGTGGCCCCGCAGATCAAGGCCGTGGAGGCCGTGAACCTGGGGGCGGTGGTGTGAGTCCCGGAACATTCCGGCACCTGCGGTGTTCTCCCGGGACGGCGTGACCGGCATCACGGTCCACCGCACCCCCGCCCGTACCTTTGCGGCGCTTTTTCACATGGAGACCCCCACTCGGACCAAGACCGTCGAGGAACGGCGCAACGTGGTGATCCTGTTCGCCGGTGATAGCGGCGATGGCATCCAGCTCACCGGCACCCAGTTCACCGACACCAACGCGCTGTTCGGCAACGACGTCAGCACCTTCCCCAATTTCCCGGCCGAGATCCGAGCGCCGCAGGGCACCCTGGCCGGTGTGAGCGGCTACCAGCTGCACTTCGGCAGCACCGAGATCTTCACCCCCGGTGACCTTTGCGATGTGCTGGTGGTGATGAACGCCGCCGCCCTCAAGGCCAACCTCGGCAAGCTGAAGAAAGGCGGCATCATCATCGCCAACAGCGATGGCTTCGATGCCAAGAACCTGCGTCTGGCCGGCTACATCGACCAGCAGGACCCGCTCACCGACGGCACGCTGGCAAACTACACCGTGCATGCGGTGGACGTGACCAAGATGACCCGCAATGCACTGGCGGAGACCACGCTGGGCATGAAGGAGAAGGACCGCTGCAAGAACATGTTCGTGCTGGGCTTCATCAACTGGATGTTCAGCCGGAGCCTGGAGAACAGCGAGCGCTTCCTCCAGGAGAAGTTCAGCAAAAAGCCGGAGCTGCTCGATGCCAACCGCCGGGCGTTGCTCGCCGGCTTCAACTACGGCGACACCAGCGAGATCTTCACCACGCGCTTCGATGTGCGTCCGGCCCCGCTGCCCAAGGGCACCTACCGGAGCATCACCGGCAACCAGGGCATCGCGCTGGGGCTTGTCGCTGCGGCGCAGAAGGCGGGGCTGGACATGTTCTACGGGAGCTATCCCATCACGCCGGCCAGCGACATCCTGCACGAGCTGGCCCGCCACAAGAATTTCGGCGTGAAGACCTTCCAGGCCGAGGACGAGATCGCGGCCATCTGCTCGGCCATCGGCGCCAGCTATGGCGGTGCGCTCGGCGTTACGGCCAGCAGCGGCCCGGGCATCGCGCTGAAGGGCGAAGCGATGGGGCTTGCCTTCATGCTGGAGATCCCGCTGGTGATCGTGAACGTGCAACGCGGTGGTCCCAGCACGGGCCTGCCCACCAAGACGGAACAAGCGGACCTCTGGCAGGCCATCCACGGCCGTAATGGTGAGGCGCCCATCCCCGTGCTGGCGGCCAGCAGCCCCACGGACTGCTTCGAGATGGCCTTCGAGGCCGTGCGCATCGCCGTGGAGCACATGACGCCGGTGATCCTGCTCAGCGATGGTTACATCGCCAACGGCGCCGAGCCCTGGCGTTTCCCGCAGGCGAGCGAGCTCCACGCGATCACCCCGCCGTTCGCGACCCCGCGCACGAACGACGAGCAGGAGAAGTTCCTGCCGTACAAGCGTGATGGCAAAGGCGTCCGTCCCTGGGCCGTGCCCGGCATGAAGGGCCTGCAGCACCGGATCGGCGGCATCGAGAAGGAGGACGGCACTGGGAACATCAGTTACGACCCGCTGAACCACGAGAAGATGGTGCGCCTGCGGGCCGAGAAGGTGCGCAAGGTGGTGGAGGGCGTGCCTCCGCTGGACCTGAGCAATGGCGTGGAGAGCGGCGACCTGCTCATCCTCGGCTGGGGCAGCACCTACGGCGCCATCAAGACGGCCGTGAACGAGCTCTGTGCCGAAGGCCAGTGCGTGGGCCATGTGCACCTGCGCTACCTCTTCCCCTTCCGCAAGGAGCTGGGCGAGCTGATCTCCCGCTTCAAGCGCGTGCTGATCCCCGAGATGAACAGCGGCCAGCTCCGCCAGCTCATCCGCGCGGAGTTCCTCGTGGATGCCAAAGGCCTGAACAAGATCCAGGGCATGCCCTTCACCGCAGCGGAGATCAAGGCCGCTGCGCTCGAACACCTCAAGCAATGACCACCGCCACCGAAGTGATCAACGGCAGCAGTGCCCCCGCGAAGCTGGACTATGCCTCCGACCAGGAGGTGCGTTGGTGTCCCGGCTGCGGCGACTACTCCATCCTGAAGCAGGTGGAGACCGTGCTCAAGGAGAAGGGGCTTCCCAAGGAGGACATCGTGTTCATCAGCGGCATCGGCTGCAGTTCGCGCTTCCCGTATTACCTGGACACTTTCGGCATGCACAGCATCCACGGCCGTGCACCCGCCATCGTCAGCGGCCTGCGGGCCGTGCGTCCCGACCTCAGCGTGTGGATGATCACCGGCGATGGCGACTCGCTCAGCATCGGCGGCAATCACCTCATCCACCTGCTGCGCCGCAACGTGGACGTGAACGTGCTGCTCTTCAACAACGAGATCTACGGCCTCACCAAGGGGCAGTACTCGCCCACTTCACCGGAAGGTGCGGTGACGAAGAGCACGCCGATGGGCAGCGTGGACCATCCCTTCAACCCGCTGGCCCTGTGCAAGGGTGCGGATGCCACCTTCCTGGCCCGCGCCATGGATCGTGATCCCAAGCAGTTGCGCGAGGTGCTGTTGCGCGCCGACGCCCACCGCGGCACCAGCTTGGTGGAGATCTACCAGAACTGCAACGTCTTCAACGACGGTGCCTTCGAGGTTTTCACGGAGAAGGCCAGCAAGCCCTTCCACACGCTCTTCGTGGAGCAGGGCAAGCCGCTCGTCTTTGCCAGCGGCACCAAGGGCATCAAGCTCGATGGCATGACGCCGGTGATCGTGGACCTGGCCGATGGCACTACCTCGCTGAACGACCTGTGGGTGCACGACGAGCGCGATGCGTTCAAGGCCTCCATCCTGGTGCGCCTGTTCGAGGACCCGCGCCACGAGGGGGCCATGCCGCGGCCCTTCGGTGTGTTCTATGTGGCCGACCGCCGAACGGTCGAAAGCCGCATCATCGAGCAAGTGGAACTGGCCACGACCCGTAAGGGCGCCGGCGACCTCGATGCGCTGCTGCGCGGCGAGCGTACCTGGACGATCGGGTAGTCCGTACGCATCCTGCCTATCGACGTATCCGGACCGCTTTCAGAACCACGCGCTGTTATCCGCGCGCGTGTCCAGCAAGGTGATCATCAGGATCCTATCCGGATCCACACGATAGACGGCCTTCACATTCCGGTGTATCGGACCCATGCGAAGATCCGGATGCGCAGGGGAGACCGGGAAGCCGTTCGGGTAGCGGAGGATCAATTCCTCGAACTCCATGACAAGGGTTAGGAACCGGTCAGCGATACGGTCGTTCCACTGATGACGAACGAAACCAAGTATGCGCTCCAACTGTTCGAGCGCTTCCGGCGTCCACTCAACCCTTTGCGTACCGGCCATAGCGCTTCCACACTTCTGCCGAAGGAATGGTCCTGCCTGCGTTGGCATCCGCCAAGCCGCGATCGATGGAAGCTTTCTGCTCCGGGGAAAGCGTGGCGTACCAGTCCTCCGCTTCGCTGGCCTTCTTCCAATTGAGCAACGAAGCGATCATGCCGGGATCCTTCAGCTTGGTCAGCCACTCGATCAATTCGAGCTTCATGGCGTCGGTGCTCATGGCTTGCGGTTCGGTCTTTCAAAGATAAGACGGGGTGCCAGTACGGTGCGTTCCTGGTCGGTCAAGGATGAGCAGATCCCAGTTCGCCTTTCAATGGGCTAGTTCGCTGGTTCCCCGTGCTCTCCCAAGCATGGGAATGCCACCGGTATCAACGCATTCCGCTGTTCGTAGTGGCCTTGATGGGCATTCGTCGTTTTGCTCCCTGTTCCAACCATGCCAAGGTTTGCGCCTCTCCGAGGACCCGCGCCACGAGGGGGCCATGCCGCGTCCCTTCGGCGTGTTCTATGTGGCCGACCGCCCAACGGTCGAAAGCCGCATCATCGAGCAAGTGGAACTGGCCACGACCCGCAAGGGCGCCGGCGACCTCGATGCGCTGCTGCGCGGCGAGCGTACCTGGACGATCG
>ENA-UOUJ01001699-UOUJ01001699.1-activated-sludge-metagenome-genome-assembly--contig:-NODE-1699-length-11080-cov-5.515828_pt1 | contig 11080 bp, 8 predicted proteins | sample MGYA00249839_ERZ747224 | MGnify/ENA primary metagenome ERZ747224 (study PRJEB28782, sample SAMN03220277) | activated sludge metagenome | biome: wastewater; feature: sewage sludge; material... | reverse complement strand
GTGGCAGTCGCGGTGCATGTAGACGACATGCTCGTCGTGCGTATCGATGCCGAGGGTTCGAAGACGCAACGCGTCCGACGAGGGCACGTCGACCGTATCGAGAGGCCGCACGCTCACGATTCGACCTCGATCGTCTGGCCGAGCCGCGGCGCGTAGGCATCCCAGCCGAGTTCGCGTTCGATACGCTGGCGCAGCGTGTCGGCTGGCCCCGGTTCGCCATGGGTCAGGTATACCCGGCGCGGTGGACGCTGCGCGGTGGCGAGCCACTGGACGATCTGACGGGCGTCGGCGTGCGCGGAAATGCCCTCCAGGCTCATCACCTCTGCACGCACGGGGATGTCCTGTCCGTGGATCCGGATGCTGCTCTCGCCAGCGACCATCCGTGCGCCGCGCGTTCCTGCCGCCTGGTACCCCGCAAAGACGACCGTGTTGCGGCGATCGGGCGCGAGTGTCTTCAGATGATGCAGGACGCGCCCCCCGGTGGCCATTCCACTGGCCGAGACGATTACGGCCGGATACGTCATCGCGTTGAGCGCACGCGATTCTTCGACGCTCCTCACCATCGTCGCCACTTTGCACATGCCGGCGCACTCGGCGTCGGATAATCGATGCTCCGCTCGATGCCGGTGGTAAATGTCGGTCATGTCGATCGCCATCGGGCTGTTCAGAAAAACCGGAAGGTCGGGAATGGCGCGCCTTTGCTTCAGGCGATAGATCGCGTAGAGCAGCGACTGCGCGCGACCGACGGCGAAGGCCGGGATGAGCACGGTGCCGCCGCGTGCGGCGGTGCGACGTATCGTTTCGGCGAGCACCGCCTCGACATCCTCCGCTTCGTGCAGGCGGTCTCCATAAGTCGACTCGACCACGACGTAATCCGCGTCTCCGATCGGAGCGGGTGCATTCATGATCGGGTCATCGGGTCGACCGAGGTCGCCGGAGAACAGCACGGTGGTGGCGCTCGCCGAAAGCCGGATCGAGGCGGCGCCGAGAATGTGCCCCGCGCCCTGCAGCCGCACGCGAATGCCTGCCGCAACCTCTCGCTCCTCCTCGAACGGCAGCGCTCGGAACAGGCGCAGGGATCGCTGCGCATCGTCTTCCGTGTACAGCGGCAATGCGGGCCGGTGTTTCGACGTCTTGCGTCGATTGGCGTACTCGGCGTCCTCTTCCTGCAGCCGCCCGCTGTCGCGCAGCAGGATCTCGCAAAGCTCGATCGTCGCCGGCGTCGCGAACACGGGGCCGGTGAAACCCTGCTTGAACAGAAGAGGAAGAGCTCCCGAATGGTCGAGATGCGCGTGCGTCAGGACGACCGCTTCAAGCGCGCCCGGGTCGAACGGGAAAGGGTCCCAGTTCATCAGACGCAGGTTCTTGTAACCCTGGAACAGACCGCAGTCGACGAGAACACTGCGGCCCGCGTGCGTCACCAGCGTCCGGGAACCGGTAACCGTTCCCGCGGCGCCATGGAAAGCGAGTTGCATCATTGCCTCAAGTCGATTGCGGATCCACGCCGATTTCGATGACGGCGTCGGAGACGAAGCGGTACGGAGGAACCACCAGATTCGTCGGCGCGGGCACGTTGCGATAGACGCGGGCGGCGAGATCGAAATACGAACCATGACAGGGGCAGAAGAAGCCGCCGGGCCAGCGGGGACGCAGGTCGGGTGCGTTCATGTCCGGACGGTACGTCGGGATACAGCCGAGGTGCGTGCACAGCGCTACGTAGACGCCGATCTCCGGACGAATCGAACGATACGGATTCGCGGCATAGAGAGGCTGCTGTTCGGCGCGGTGCGACAACGGATCGACCAGCAGCGCGTGCAATTCCTTCGACTGCAGGCTTTCCAGCTGAGCGGGACTGCGTCGAAGGATCCATACCGGCCTGCCGCGCCATTCGACTGTCATCAGTTCCTCTTCCGACAGGCGGGCGATTGAAGCGGTGACCGGGGCGCCGATCGCCTTCGCGCGTTCGCTCGGCGCGAACGACGCGACAAACGGAACGCCGGCCGCGACCACTCCGGCGCCGCCGACGCCGGTCGTCATCCAGGTGATGCGACGGCGCGATGCATCGGGTCGATCGATCGTTTTTTCTGGAACGGGGGGTTTGGTGGAATCGGTCATCGTCGGTTCAACGCAAGGTTGCGGGGTCGGCGTTTCCCAGCACGGCGGCCCATTCGGGTGCCGTAAGCCAGCTTTGCGGCGGTAGCCCCATTGTTTCCGCCGCTCGCGCCAGCACATGACCCCAGGTGCAGCGATTCGCGAACAACATTCCGAAGGTGTCCAGCGTGCCGCCGCGGTTGATGAAGCCAAGGTACGAGGTTTGGCGCGCACCCGTGTCGATTCGGCGCAGCACGCCAGTGATCGGTTCGGGCCTCGTATGCGAGACGACGATTCGCGCATCGCTGTGCTGCGGAAATATCTCGGCGAGGTCGTGGTCCGCCAAGGTGGCGCCTGCCTGAGCCACGTCATGCGGCGACTTCAGTCGGCCGGGCTCGACGACCACAACCACTGAATGCGGCAGGTCGTGCTGCGCCAACCGTTTCGATGCCCGAAGCACTTCGACAAGCTGATACGACCCGATCGCCACCAGCACGAGCTTCTCCTGCGGCGCCCCGGAGCCGACCAGGCGCAGCATGCCGCGCGCGGCGAGTTGCCGGGACTGGACCTCGTCCAGTATTGCTGGCACCGGCCGTTTGGGCACCACCATCACCCAGAGCTCTCCGTGCGTGCGGTAACAGGCGTCCATGCACGCCAGCGCCGAATTCCAGTCCGGCGGGAAAACGACGCGGGCACGGTCGGGCGGCTCGGCCATCCACGCTTCGCACAGCGTCGGATCCTGGTGCGACAGCTCGTTCTTGCCGTTCTCCCAGGTGTGGGAGCTGACGACGATCGGCACCGAGAGCCAACGTGGCGGGCGTCCCGCACGCGCCTGGCCGCGAGCGAAGTTGAGCTCTTGGCGCATGGCGCCAAGCATCTTCACTGCGAAGGCTTCGTAGCTGACCACCAGATTCAGGCCCGCCTTGTTGGCGAGCGCCGCGTTGACGACCGCCTCCTCGTTGAGCGCGGTGATCACCGCGCCATCGACCGCTTCCGGCACGCCCGCTTCCGGTTCGGCCACGCGGTGCCGGAAGTGCTTGAGGCTGCGTGCCATGCCGTTGCTGCGCAATTCATCGGGGTTTCCTATCCGTACGCGCAACGTCGGATTGGCCTGCGCGAGTGCGACGAACCCCTGGTCGAGCGCGCTCATCGGTGATCGGGCGGCCGCGGAATCCGCGTCGCACCACGGCAGTTCGGCCGGTTCGCAACGAACGTCTCGCACGGCGAGCGGGTGGTCGCGCTCCAGTGGACGCCTTTGCGACTCGTGGGTGGACAGCCGGCGCAGCGACTCAGACAGCTCTTGCGGCGGGACCCACAGTCTTTGCGCTGCCTCGTTGAAGCGGCTCCGCGCCTGCTCGTCAATCGCCGGGTTCGCGCCCAGCGGCAGGTTGTGCGCGAGATTGGTCCCTGCGCCGGGAAACCCGTAGCCTTTCGGCGCTTGGGCGATCGTGTAATGCAGGGCGGCGGGGTATTCGAGCGCACCGGCCTGGGCGGCGGCCGCGCACGCTGAAAGGCGCGCTTCCGCCTCGAGTATCGCCCACGCGAAGGCAGCGGGATCGGTGCCGTCGATGACGATTGGATCAAAGCCGTTCAGGCGCAAGTGATCGGAGAACCAGGCGACTCCGCCTTCCTGCTCCATTGAGCTGCGTTGCTCGATCCGCCGGCCGTTGAGGATCATGATCGGAACCGCCAGCCCCGTGTCCTGCGCGCGCCACCAGCGCGGCGCCCAGTCTGCGCCGCGTTGTTCCTCGAACGCGCCGTCGCTCAGGAAAGCGACGAGCGTTTCGCCGGGCATCGGCATGTGCACGTACTGCAGCTCGGCAAAGCCGAGATATCCGCCTTCGGCGAGGCCTCCGGCCGTGTGCGCGTTGACATGGCTGCCGAGCGGGGCGCCAGGTTCGCCGTCTGCGTCGATGGCGTAGGAATAGAAGTCGGTGCACAGACGGGAAAGCCCCGCATCGGAGACGTCGTAGCGCGCCGCCTGTTCGGGGTGCAGGTTGCCGGTCAGAGCGTTCACGGCCTCGATGGCGGCGACGCTGTGTCCCTGGCCCATCAGCCAGGAACGGGTCCGTCCGGTGAGCGCGTTGGCGAGCAGATAGCCGACGTACGCGGGGACCATGTTCAGCGAGCCGCCCACGTGCCCCTCGGGCGTCTGCTTGAAGTCACCGGCTTGTACGGCCGCTCCGTCGAGTCGTACCCGTCGGGCATAGGACATGTGCACGACGAGCCACATCGCTGCGCTGGTAAGCCGGTCGGCCGCGGCAAAGAGCTGCCACGCATCGGCAGGCGCGTTTGCGGGCTGGCGCGCGAGGTCGACCTCGTGCACCAGGCGCCGCACCCGCAACTGCGTCTTGTCGTCGTGCCGAATTGCACCAAAGCCCTGGGCCCACCGCGCGAAATCTTCGTCGCGTAGTCGCGCGCTTGCCGCCGCCGCTGCGATACGGTGCATTTCGTGCATCGACAGCCGGGCACCCGCTTCGCGACGGTACGGCAATGGCCGGGAGCCGTCGGACATGTCCTCGGTCCGGTCGATCGGTATCTTGCTCATGTCGGTTGTCTGCCTGTTTACGCGGGCCCGGTGCGGGCGATGGCGCCGAACTTCGGCCAGAAGCGCGGGGTGCGCTGCGCGTACTCCCGCCATTGCGCGCCGAAGTGCCGTTCCACTTCACGCTCCTCCGAAACGGCCAAGCGCACATACATCACGCACAGGATCGGGAACATCGCCAGCGTGAGCAGCGTCGGCCATTGCAGCAGGAATCCGAACATGATCAGCGCGAAGCCGGCGTACTGCGGGTGCCTGATCCTAGCGTAGGGCCCAGTAGTGGCCAGCGTTCCCGAACGCTGGCTCGCATAGAGAACCGACCAGGATGACGAAAGAAGCCAGAAGCCTCCGCCGATGAACACCGCGCTCAGCAGGTGAAACGGCCCGAAGTGCGGATTCGAGCGCCAGCCGAACATCATCTCGAGCAGGTGGCCGGCGTCGTGCGACAGGAAATCCACTCCGGGGAATTTCGAGCCCAGCCAGCCCGACAGCAGATAGATCGTCAGCGGAAAGCCGTACATCTCGGCGAACAATGCGACCAGAAATCCGGAGAACGCGCCGAAGGAGCGCCAGTCGCGGCTCGATTGCGGCTTGGCGAAGCTGAACGCGAAGACGATGAACACCAGCGAATTGATGACGACCAGGGACCACAGTCCGTAGGCGGGTACGGTGTCGTGCGACATGATAGCTCTCGTTGGCCTGTTCAGTGCTTGTGTTTAGGTGGCGGCGTGGAAGAGCCCGTCGAAGCGTCGGTTCCGGAATCATGGCCGGAGTGACTGCCATGTCCGCCGTGGAAGAAGTGAATCAGGGGACACATCGCGAGCAGAAGGAAGGGAAGCCAACCCAGCAGATGCGCGCGGTGCTCCGCCAGCAGAAAGAAGGCGCCGATGGCCAGGAAGCCATAGAACGCCCAGGTGGCGGCCCTTCGGCCGCTTACGCCATTACCGGAATTTCGCTGCGGGTGGTTCGACATGAATTGCCTTGCCTCCGACGTAGATCCATCGACCCGAGTGGTACGACGCGCGAAGCGCCGTTCTCGACTGGCGCCAGTATGACGCCGGGGAAATGGTGGGGGGATTACGTCTGGGTTACATATTCGTAATGCAAGTCAGTGGTTACGCGAATGTAATCCGGGAGTCATGTAGCGGCCGGGTCGCGAAAGCATAATTGGATTCACCGGGCCTTGGTCCTTGTTCGTGCCGTTGCTTCCCGGTACAGCGGCGCAAGGAGTGTTCGATGTCCAAACCTGAAGTCGTTCTTTGCGCTGCCGTGCGCACTGCCGTCGGCAGCTACGGCGGCGTATTGAAGGATGTTCCTGCCCCGGGCCTCGGTGCGGTTGCGATTCGAGAGGTGCTCGCGCGAACGGGGCTCAGTGGCGATGACATCGATACGGTGGTCATGGGCCAGGTTGTTCAGGCCGGCGCGAAGATGAATCCCGCGCGCCAGGCCGCGATTGCGGCGGGTATTGTTGAAGCCGTCCCCGCGATGACGGTGAATCGGGTCTGCGGATCGGGCGCACAAGCGATTGCGACCGCGGCTCAGGAAGTGATGCTCGGTTTCGTCAACTGCGCAATCGCCGGGGGGATGGAGAACATGGATCAGTCGCCCTACCTGATGAGCGGTGGGCGATGGGGCTATCGAATGGGCGATGCGCAGGTTCACGACAGCATGCTGCGTGACGGGCTCAACGATGCGTTCACGGGCCAGCATTCGGGCTCGGTGACGGAAGACCTGGTTTCGAAGTTCGGGATTTCCCGGGAGGCGCAGGATCGCTGGGCTTTGCGCTCGCAAACGCGATTCAGTCGTGCGCAGGCGGCAGGCAAGTTCGACGCGGAGATAGCACCGGTCGAGATCCCGACGCGCAAGGGGCTCGTCACGTTCGAGCGGGACGATCACAACCGCCCGGAAATAACGCTCGACTCCCTATCCAAGCTCAAGCCCGCCTTTCGCAAGGACGGCACCATCACGGCGGGCAATGCTCCGGGCCTGAACTCCGGGGCGGCCGCGCTGATCGTGGCCGACGCGGCTTGGGCGGACAAGCGCGGCCTGCAGCCGATGGCACGCCTTGTGGGCTACGGCGTCGGTGCGGTCGCGCCAGGCATGTTCGGACTCGGCCCCGTGCCGGCCGTTCGTCAGGCGTTACAGCGAGCCGGGTGGCAGCTTGCCGACATCGAGCGGGCGGAAGTCAACGAAGCATTCGCTGCGATCGCGCTGGCGCTTGTCAGCGAACTGGGCTTGTCCGACGAGGTCGTGAACGTCGAGGGCGGCGCCATTGCGCATGGACACCCGATCGGCGCCACGGGAGCCGTGCTTACGACCCGGCTTTTACATTCGATGCGGCGCGACGGCGTCCGCCGTGGCCTGGTAACGCTTTGCATCGGCGGAGGGCAAGGCGTTGCACTCGCGCTCGAAGCAGTCCACTGACGAACGAGTGAGAAAACGATGACCAATACCTCTTTGCGTTTGAAGGCGCCGCTCGCCCCGGCCTCACGGCCGCTGGCGCGCACTTCCCCGAAAAAAGGCGACTTGAAGGCTGCAACTCTCGAGAGCGGGCAACCGTTGTCCCGAACCACGCCACCGCCTGCGGCGCAAGCCGGCGCGCAGAAAGCGGATGATGCGTCAGTTCCAGTTGCACTCGGCGAGTATTTCGATTACCAGCGCGATGTTTTCGAACGTGCGGTCCTGTTCTGGGACACCTTACGCGAGCGGGCGCACGACATGATTGCGCATGAGCGGGCAGGCATGCCACCGCTGCTCGACTTCAAGTACGAGACATTGCTTGACGCGCGCCGCTTCGAGCGGCCGGCCAGCTACGCCTTGCTTCGCATCACCGAGGTCGGGGACGACTGCTGGGACGACTGCGTCGATCTCGAGAAGCCGCCGGTTGTCATCGTCGAGCCTCGGGCGGGCCACGGCCCGGGGATCGGCGGGTTCAAACGCGACTCGGAAGTGGGGATCGCAATGCATGAAGGCCACCCGGTCTACTTCGTGGTCTTCTTTCCCGAGCCGGTTCCCGGTCAGACGCTGGCGGACGTTCTGGCCGCGCTGAAGGATTTCGTCGAGGAGGTCGCAAGACGTCATCCGGGCAAACCTCCTGTTCTCTACGGCAACTGCCAGGGCGGCTGGGCGGTGACGCTGCTGTCCGCAAGTTGCGAGGGAATGGCGGGTACCACCGTGCTCAACGGATCGCCCCTGTCCTATTGGGATGGCGAGGCGGGTGTCAATCCGATGCGGCTGGCGGGGGGCCTGCTCGGCGGCAGCTGGTTGACACACCTGACCGCGGATCTCGGCGACGGGCGCTTCGATGGCGCGTGGCTGGCGCAGAACTTCGAGCAGCTTCAGCCGGAAAAAGCGGTATGGGAGAAGCACGCGCACCTTTTCAACCGGATCGATTCCGAGCGCGAACGCTTTCTCGAATTCGAGCGCTGGTGGGGTGGCTTCTACCTGCTGAGCCGCGAGGAGATCCTGTCGATTGTCCGGAACCTGTTCATCGGAAACGAGTTGGAGCAGGGCCGACTGGAGATCGAGCCTGGCTGCGTCGTGGATCTGCGTCGAATCACGCACCCGCTCGTCATCTTCGCTTCCTACGGCGACAACATCACCCCGCCACATCAGGCGTTGGGCTGGATCCCTGAGGTTTACGAGGACACCGACGACCTGAAACGAGCCGGTCAACGCATCGTCTACCTCACGCATCCGAGAACCGGCCATCTCGGCATCTTCGTTTCCGCCAGCGTGGCGCGCCTGGAGCATCGAGCGATCCTCGAAAGCCTCGAAGAAATCGAGGCGCTGCCGCCAGGACTCTACGAGATGAAGATTGACAATCCGTCTGGCGATCCGGATTGCCGCAAACCGCAGTACAGCGTGCGTTTCGAGCCGCGTAGCGTCGAGGACTTGAGAAGCGGCTATCCGCGCGAGGCATTCGAGCGGGTGCGACAGATCTCCGATCTCAATGATATGCTCTATCGTGCCTTCGCGAGTCCTTGGGTGCAGGCGTTCTCCAACCCTTGGACGGCCGAAGCGCTGAAGTGGCTTCACCCGATGCGCTTCAGCCGCCATCTGCTATCGGAGGCGTTCAGTCCGGCGATGCACGGCGTAGCGATGCTCGCCGATGCCATCGAGCGAGATCGTCGCCCGCTTCCCGAGACCCATCCCCTGCTGGTACGCGAACGTGAAGCCATCGCCGAGACGACTGCTGTGCTGAAGCGTCTTCGGGAAGTGCGCGACGCAGGATACGAAAAAGCGTTCAGCTTGCTGTTCGACCCGCCGTGGTTCCGAGGCGAGCCGCAGCAAAACAACTTCACGGAACGGCCCGCCTGACGAGGCATCGAGGCGCCTATAGCGAGGATGGTGTCGATGCGCAATGGCAACTCGACCGTCATCCTCGCGTTCCCGCTGCTCGCCTATACGAGGCTGTCGAGACCGGCGGCGAGCGCTGCGTTCATGAGAGCCGGGCTCGTTGGCGTAGCATGGCCGCCACCGTTTTGGGCGCCCTTCAAAACTCGAAACCCAAGAGGGCGTGAGCCGGTCGTCGCCGTGAGATGGTTCGACAGCTTTTGCCGGTCCAATACCCGGTAGGTCACGACAAAGGAAGAATCTTGATGAGTTCACCACATTCGCAGCATAGCCATCGCAGCCATCAGACGCACGCGAGCGGACATGGAGAAGGCTACGACGGCAACGCCAAGGTCGTAGCGGCTGCCGGCTCCAGCCATTCGGAGCATGCGGGCCACGAAGGACACGACCACGGCGCGATGGTGGCGGACTATCGACGCCGCTTCTGGGTCGTTCTCGTGCTCACGCCGCCGGTGCTGTTGCTCTCGCCGATGATCCAGAATTTGCTGGGCATCGCAGAGGCGTTGGCATTCCCGGGCGACAGCTACGTCCTCTTCGTGCTCTCGACCATCGCTTACTTCTATGGCGGTTGGCCGTTCCTGACGGGCTTCACCTCCGAGCTGCGCAAAGGACAGCCCGGCATGATGACGCTGATCGCGCTCGCGATCTCAGCGGCGTACTTCTTCTCGGTCGCCGTTACCTTCGGGTTTCCGGGCGAGGGGCTTTACTGGGAATTGGTGACCCTGATCGCCGTCATGCTGCTCGGCCACTGGATTGAGATGCGTTCGGTCATGGGCGCATCGCGGGCACTGGAAGAACTGGTGCGGCTCCTTCCGGACTCCGCCACTCGGATCAAGGCCGACGGCTCGTCCGAGGAAGTGCCGATCGCGACCCTGCAGCCCGGTGATCACGTCATCGTGCGGCCAGGCGCAAAGGTGCCGGTCGATGGCGCGATCATCGAAGGTTCGTCGGGGTTCAACGAGGCAATGCTCACCGGCGAATCCCGGCCCGTGTCCAAGGGCGTCGGCGCAACCGCCATTGGCGGCGCCATCAACGGGGCCAACGCGGTCACCATCAGGGTGACTGCCACGGGCGACGCGACCTATCTCTCACAGGTCATCGACCTGGTCAAAAAGGCGCAGGCGACTCGATCGCGCACGCAGGACGTCGCCAACCGAGCAGCCTCCTGGCTCACCTATATCGCGCTTATCGTCGGCTTCGGCACGCTTTTCGTTTGGGGGTTTATCCTATCTGCGCCACTCGAATTCGCAATCGAGCGCATGGTCACAGTCATGGTGGTGGCCTGTCCGCACGCTCTCGGTCTCGCTGTCCCGCTGGTCGTCGCGGTCAGCACATCGCTATCGGCAAGCGACGGCCTGCTGATCCGCGACCGTGCCGCCTTTGAGCGAGCACGCAATCTCGACGCCGCCGTCTTCGACAAGACGGGCACGTTGACCGAAGGGCGCTTCGGCGTTAGCGATATCGTATTGCTCGCCGATGGCGACGAAAACGAAGAACTCGGCTTTGCCGCAGCCGCCGAGAGCCAGTCCGAGCACCCAATCGCTCACGGTATCGTTGCCGAGGCAAACGACCGCGCGATTGTCATTCCTCGGGCGACCGACGTCGGTAACATCACCGGCGAAGGCATCATGGCCAAGGTCGACGGCCAGGACGTGCGTATCGTGAGCCCCGGTCACCTGGCACGCCAGGGCAATGCCATCACCCATGAAAGCCTCAAGCGATTGGAAGGACAGGGCAAGACGGTCGTCGTCCTCGTGCGCGATGGCAAGCCGCGCGCTCTCTTCGCGCTGGCCGACATCGTCCGACCGGAATCAAAGGAGGCGATCGCGGAGCTCAATTCCCTGGGAATCAACTCGATCATGCTCACTGGCGATGCCGAGGGCGTTGCAAAGGCAGTGTCCGAGGAACTCGGCATCACCGAATACTTCGCCGAAGTGCTGCCTGATCAAAAGTCCGAAAAGATCAAGGAGCTTCAGGGGCGCGGGCTCTCCGTCGCCATGGTGGGCGACGGGGTGAATGACGCGCCGGCGCTGGTGCAGGCTGATCTCGGTGTGGCCATCGGCGCAGGCACTGACGTGGCCGTGGAGTCTG
>ENA-UOUJ01001698-UOUJ01001698.1-activated-sludge-metagenome-genome-assembly--contig:-NODE-1698-length-11080-cov-5.759365_pt1 | contig 11080 bp, 6 predicted proteins | sample MGYA00249839_ERZ747224 | MGnify/ENA primary metagenome ERZ747224 (study PRJEB28782, sample SAMN03220277) | activated sludge metagenome | biome: wastewater; feature: sewage sludge; material... | reverse complement strand
CGGTGCCGCGCACGGTGGCGAGCGTCTCGGCCTTGATGCGGGCGTAGGTGTCGGCGTCGACCAGCTGGTCGCCGGTCATGCCGAGGAAGGCGAGGCCGAGGCCGTCGTTGGTGGGCGGTAGCTCGCCGTGGTACTGCGGGCGTTCGCGGCCTTCGAAGAACTTGTCGATCTTCTTCTGCGCGGCAACCCAGCGGCCCTCGTCGGCCTTCAGGTACTTCTCCACCTGCTGGTCGATGGCGCAGTTCATGAACTTGGCCAGGATGATCGGCGCCGGGCCGTTGATCGTCATCGAGACGCTGGTGGTCGGCGCGCACAGGTCGAAGCCGGAATACAGCTTCTTCATGTCGTCCAGCGTCGGGATGTTGACGCCGGAGTTGCCGATCTTGCCGTAGATGTCCGGGCGCGGGGCCGGGTCTTCGCCGTACAGGGTGACGCTGTCGAAGGCGGTGGACAGGCGCGCGGCGGGCTGGCCGACGCTGAGGTAATGGAAGCGGCGGTTGGTGCGCTCGGGCGTGCCTTCGCCGGCGAACATGCGGATCGGGTCTTCGCCGGTGCGGCGGTAGGGGTAGACGCCGCCGGTGTAGGGGTAGCTGCCGGGCAGGTTCTCCTTGCCGAGGAAGGTCAGCAGTTCGCCCCAGGACTTGTAGGTGGGCGCGGCGATCTTGGGGATCGGCTGGTGGCTGAGGGATTCGCGGTAGTTCTCGACGCGGATGGTCTTGTTGCGGACCTGGTACTCGGTGACTTCGTCGGTGATCGACTTGAGGCGCTGCGGCCAGTCGCGGAGGTTGCGGAGGTTCTCGCTGGTGAGGGACTGGACGGCGTCGTTGTAGCGTTGGCGCAGGACCAGCAAAGAGCGATCGATCCGTAGGGCGGGTCTCGACCCGCCATCGCCATCGTCGGACTCGGCGGCTTCGCCTGGATGGCGGGTCGAGACCCGCCCTACGAGGTCATCGCCGTCGTAGAGGTCGAGGGGGTTGGGGAGTCTGGGATCTTCCAGCTCCTGCAGCGACTGCCAGAAGGACTGGGCGCGGTCTGCAGCTTCGGCCTGCTTCCCGATGCCGGCGTTGATCGCCCTGCCCTGCTCGGCGATTTCGGCAAGGTAGCGCACGCGGCTGCCTGGGATCAGGACGGTGGCGCGGGGCTCCTTGAGGGTGGTGTCGATCTGCGGGTTGAAGTCGCAATGGGGGGAAGAAAAACAGGGGTCAGAGTACAGTTTCCCTCCGACGCCTCCAGCCTCAGATAACTCTCCACCGGAAACTGTACTCTGACCCCAGTTTTTCCTGTTTTTCTCGCGCAGCAGGCGGCAGAGGTTGGCGAACATCCAGCTGATGCCGGGGTCGTTGAACTGGCTGGCGATGGTGGGATAGACGGGGACGTCCTCGTCCTTCATCTGGAAGGCGACGCGGTTGCGCTTCCACTGCTTGCGGATGTCGCGCAGGGCGTCCTCGGCGCCGCGCTTGTCGTACTTGTTGAGCACGATCAGCTCGGCGTAGTCGATCATGTCGATCTTCTCGAGCTGGCTGGCGGCGCCGTAGTCGGACGTCATGACGTACATCGGGAAATCGACCAGGTCGACGATCTCCGAGTCCGACTGGCCGATGCCGGCGGTCTCCACGATCACCAGATCAAAGCCCAGGCCCTTGAGGAAGCCGATGCAGTCCTTGAGCACGGCGTTGGTCGCCACGTTCTGGCGGCGGGTGGCCATCGAGCGCATGTAGACGCGATGCGAGCGCAGCGAGTTCATGCGGATGCGGTCGCCCAGCAGCGCGCCGCCGGTGCGGCGGCGGGTTGGGTCGACCGAGATCACGGCGATGCGCATCTTCGGGAAGTGCGCGAGGAAGCGGTTGAGCAGTTCGTCGGTGACGCTGGACTTGCCGGCGCCGCCGGTGCCGGTGATTCCGATGACGGGGGTCTTGCCGCCAGCAAGCTGCCATTGCTTGCGCAGGTTGGCGATTTCGGAGTCCGGGTAGTCGCCATCCTCGATGGCAGACATGATGCGGCCGATGCCGATCTCGTCCCGCAGGGCAGGTCTCGACCCGCCGTCGACGTTGTCCGGTTCGTCCGGCTGGCGGGTCGAGACCCGCCCTACGCGCGCTTTCTCGACCCGCGCCACCACGTCCTCGATCATCTCCACCAGCCCCAGCTTCATGCCGTCGTTGGGGTGGTAGATGCGCTCGACGCCGTAGGCCTCGAGCTCGCGGATCTCTTCGGGCGTGATCGTGCCGCCGCCACCGCCGACCACGCGGATGTGGCCGGCGCCGCGCTCGCGCAGCATGTCGACCATGTACTTCATGTACTCGACGTGGCCGCCCTGGTAGCTGGACAGGGCGATGCCGTCGGCGTCTTCCTGCAGCGCGGCGCGCACCACGTCCTCGACCGAGCGGTTGTGGCCGAGGTGGATGACTTCCGCACCCTGCGCCTGGATCAGCCGGCGCATGATGTTGATCGCCGCGTCGTGGCCGTCGAACAGGCTGGCGGCGGTGACGAAGCGCAGGGGGGTGGCGTCGGCGCGTGCGCTGTCGATCGGATGGCTGGCAGGGACGCTCATCGGGCAGTTCCAGGGTGAAAACGGAATCTGGCCGATTGTAACCCCGGGCCCATCCGGCCCCGCCGAAGGCCGCCGCCCCTGCCAGGGAGCGGCGGGCAGGTGCTCCGGATCAGGCTGCGGCTTGGGCCTGCACGCCCTGCAGCGCCTCGCGCAGGCGCTGTTCCTGCTCGTTGCTCAGCGAGGTCTTGATCACGGTGCCATCGAGCTGGGCCAGCTCCGGATACAGCTTGTCCGGGTTGGCCTTGTTCACCAGCACGAACAGTGCCGAGGTGCCCGGCTGGACCACCTCGCCGACCGAGCGGATGAACTCGTCATCGATGCCGTAGTCCGACAGCTTGCCCGAGATCGCGCCCATGCCGGCGCCAAACACCGAGCCGGTGAGCAGGCCGGCCAGCGGGTTGAGGAACAGCACGCCGACCAGCGTGCCCCACAGCGCACCCCAGGCGCCGCCACTGGCCGCACCGGTCTTGACCAGGTTCACCGCCTGCTTCAGGCGCAACTCGCCCTTGTCGTCGCGCACCACCACGCACGAATCGGCGACGTCGATCAGGTACGCCTTCTGCGCGCCCGACAGCATGTTCAGCGCCTTGTCGGCGGTGTTTTCATCTTTGAAACCAACAACGATCAGATCTGCCATGGCGTCAATCCCTCGGTTGAAAAGTGGAACTGGATTGTCGTCGTTTATCGTTACCCGAAAGTGAATTTGCGGCAGGAACCCAAGGTTCTGGAAAAGCAAGGTTCCATCCGGTCCTTTCTTCGACATCCCAGGCCGTGTTTGACCCGGAGGACCACCGGAGCCCGCCCCGCTTCGTCAATCCTTGACCACGCGCCCGTCCTTCACGATCACCACGAAGTTGCGCTCCGGGTCGGCGAGCACATCGAGATCGGCCAGCGGGTCGCCCTCGACCAGCAGCAGGTCCGCCAGCGCGCCTTCCTCCACCACGCCCAGCCGGCCCTGGTAAGGACTGCGCAGGCCCGACAGCGCGAGCAGTTCGGCGTTGTCGTGGGTCACCATCTTGAGGATCTCCGCGGGCGTGAACCACTCGCGCAGGCCGAGGATAAACGCGTTCTGCTCGACGTTGAGCGCGGGATCGAACAGGAAGTCGGTGCCCCAGGCGATGCGCACCCCCGATCGCTTCGCCGCGGCGATCGTGCGTGCCTGGCCTTCGATCACCGGCTTGCGCTTCTCGCGGCGCAGCGGATCCATGTCCTCGGTGCTTGCGCGCAGGGTCTGGGTGGACAGCCACACGCCGCGTTCGGCCATCAGCTTCAGCGTGTCCTCGTCCAGCAACTGGCCGTGCTCGATGCACTTCACCCCGGCCTCGATGGCGCGGCGCACCGCGCGCGGGGTGTAGGCGTGCACCATGACGTAGGTGCCCCAGTCCTCGGCCGCTTCCACGGCGGCGCGCATCTCGTCGAACGTGTACTGGGTGACATCCACCGGATCGTAGGCCGACGAGGTGCCGCCACCGGCCATCAGCTTGATCTGGCTGGCGCCCATGCGCAGGTTCTCGCGCACGGCGGTCAGCACTTCGTCGCGGCCGTCGGCGATGAAGGTCGCGCCCATGTCCTCGGCCATCGAGGGCTTGCCGAAGAACCGGCGCGAGCGCTCGTGCGGCTGGCGCATGTCGCCGTGTCCGGAGGTCTGGCTCACGAAGGCGCCCGAGGGCCAGATGCGCGGGCCCTGCACCTTGCCCGCATCGATGGCGGCTTTCAGTTCGAAGATCGGCCCGCCGGCGTCGCGCACGCTGGTGAAGCCGCGCAGCAGGGTGCGCTGCGATTCGGCAGCGACGGTGGCAGCGAGCGTCGAAGGCGTCGCGTCCGGCGCCAGCAGGTCGGCCTGCGACAGCGCGGTGAAGGTGCTGTGCCAGTGCACGTCAATCAGCCCCGGCATCAGCGTGCGCCCGCGTCCTTCAATCACGCGGGCCGAGGCCGAGGGCCGCGCAGCGTCACCGATGGCGGCGATGCGGTTGCCGCGGACCATGACGTCGGTCGGTGCCCCCAAGGTGCCACGCGCGGTATCCAGCACGCGGACCTCTCGGAACAGCAGTTCGGCTTCGCCCTCCCCCGCGGGCACCTGCGCGTGGGCGAACGCCGGCAGCAGGAGCAGCAGGGCCAGCGCGCAACGTCGCATCAGCTTCTTGTTCGACATCATCTTGATCAGCATCCCCGTCTCCCTGGATGATCCCGCAGGCGCCTAGAAGCGCCAGGTCAGCCCGAACGCCGGGCCCTTCAGGCGCACGTCGTAGACGTGGCCGCCGTGGTCGTAGTCGACGTCGAGCACCTTGTAGCCGGCGGACACCGAGAAGCGGTCGCTGGTGATGTAGTTGACGGTCGCCAGCGCCGACCACGTCGAATCCGCGCCGACGCCGAACCCGCCGACGTCCAGCTGCGCCTGCAGCGACCAGTCCCCGGACAGGCGCCGGAACGCGCGAACTCCGAGCACCGGGTCCACCCAGTCGAAGTCCTCGCCGTAGCGGCGCGACATGCCCAGCGCGCTGACGGTCACGTCGTTGGAGACGCGCCACGCGCGCAGGCCTGCCAGCGCGTCCAGCGTGAAGTCGGCGGTGTCGACGAATCGATACCCCGCCTGCAGGGTCGCCGTGAGCTGCCGGCTGTCGACGCGACCTTCGACCTCGGTGCCCGGCGGCACGGGGACGGGAAGCGGCGGCAGCGGACCGGAGGCATGGCCGTCGGAGGTGCTGACATACATGAGATCGCCCGAGAGCACGAAGCGGTCGCGACGCCACCACAGGTTGACGAATCCGCCGAACTCCAGATCGTCCATGACGTCGGAGAAGGACTTCTCGACGCCGATGGTCGGCGCGCGCCGGAACGGGGAAATCCTGCCGTCGAGCCCGGCCATCCAGAGGTAGGGGGTGATCTGCAGGGCCTGGTCGGGCCGGTCCGCGGATGCGGGCGGCGGCGGCGCAGGATCGGCAGGATCGGGCGCCTGGGCCCAGGCGGGAATGCCTGCGCAGAGCAGGAGCAAGACAAGGACGCGCGCCTTCATGTCGCATGCCTTCATGTCGATCCCTCGCTGCGTAGCAGGCAAGCTGGTTGAAACTAGCACGAATCGGGGGCGGTGCTCATTCCGGGCGAACCACGGGAGCCGCCGCTGGCGTCTCCGCCGCCGACCCCGGCAGCAGCTGCGTGTAGACCGGGGTCATGATCTCCACGCCGTGCTCGTTGAACACGTCCTGGATGCTCGCATGCAGGGCGGAGTACAGCGACAGCATGCGCAGGGCGTCGTCGCAGTAGGCATTGACTTCGTAGCTGACGGCGAAATCACCGAACGACCGCTGCAGCACGAAGGGCCTGGGCTCCGCCATCAGCCCTTCGGTGCGCGCCACGGCCTCCAGCAGCATGGCTTCCACCTCGCGCCACGGGACGTCGTAGCCGATGCCGACCGTGGTGTGCAGCACCAGTCCCTGCGTGCGCGCCAGCGCCGAGTAGTTGACGACGTTGGCATTGAGGATGCTGGAGTTCGGGATGACGGCGATTTCGTTCTTGGCCGTGCGAATCCGGGTGGTCATCAACCTGACGTCATCGACCGCGCCCACGACTTCGCCGATCTTGACCAGTTCACCCGGCTTGAATGCGCCGCGGTAGGTCATGGACAGGCCGGCGATCAGGTTGGAGATCAGGGACGAGGACCCGAGCGAGAAGATCACGCCCAGGAACAGCGATACCCCCTTGAATGCCGCCGAGTCCGAACCGGGGATGTAGGGATAGGCGACCACCACCGCCAGCGCGACGATCAGCACGCGCAGGATCTTGAACGTGGGCAGCGCCCAGTCCGGGTCGAAGCTCTGCAGGCGGATGCGCCCGAGCTCGACGCCCCTGAAGAACATGCGGGCCAGGCGGATGATGTAGCGCACCACGACGAACAGGACGACCAGGAACACCAGGTCCGGGATCGAGGCGACGAAGCCCTGCCACAGGCTGCGCAGCGGATCGACCACCAGGTCGAACAGCACCTGCGCCGCGGGGCGCGTCCACGGGAACAGGCCCAGCACCGTGTGCAGGTAGAAGTACGCCAGCAGCACCAAGACCAGCAGGCGGGCGGCACGCATCAGGCCCGACAGCACCGCCCAGAGCTGTTCGACGCGGATCAGCCGGTGGGACTTGTCCTCCAGGGTCTGCAGCTGTCGCTCGACCCGGCGCTGCGCGAGGCCTGTCGCCCAGCGTGACAGGCGGACGATGAGCCAGAGCACCAAGGCCATGAGCGCAGTGGCCGCGAGCGCGATCGTGGTGTTGCGGATCAGTACGGGGCGACTGCGGTCGCTGCGGTACTGGGTGATGGCCTGGCCGATTTTCCTGGTGTATGTGGTCGCCAGCACCCTCCGGTCGATCCCCTCGAACTCGCCGTCGAAATCGAACACGGGCAGCAGCAGCAGGTTGCCGGCAAGGATCTGCGTCCGGTCGGCGGACTCGACCGTGTGGATGTCGCTGACCTGGATGCTCCCGTCCCTGGCCGCGGCGATGATGTTCCTGCGCACGGAGTCGGCCCGTTCCTGCGCCGGATACGACGGCGTCCCCCGCACCGGGAACAGGTGGTTGCCATCGACGATGACCGGGGCGACGTTCGCCGGCTGGGCCGGAGCGGTGCGGTCGGGCGATGCGGACTGCGCCCAGGCCGGCTGGCCACAGGCCAGCAGCAGGGCGAACCCCGTCATCGCGAACCGGGCCATGAGCGATGCGGGCAGTACGCGCGGGGGCATCGGTAGCCTCATCGTCAGTCGTCCGGGGCGAGAGTGGCGAGCATGCCCGTTCCTGCGCCGGCAAGAAATGGGGTCAGGGTCAGTTTTTCCGTTGGACTGTTCCGGCATACGTGCAGGCTCCGGGGAAAACCGACCCTGACCCTTCTCCCTGCCTTGCCTTGTCCGCGACGACCGCCGCCCCGATACTGCCCCGCATGTCGAATGAGTCAATGCCCGAGCCATGAAGCAGCGCGCCAAACGCATCCTCGGCTGGGGATTGTTCTCGCTGCTGGCGCTGGTCGCCAGCGGCGTGCTGCTGGCCGACCACCTGATGCCGCCGGCCACCGGCGCGCCCGGCCATGCGCTGCCGATCGTGCCGGGGCAGACCGCGCTGGACCGCGAGCTGGAGCCGCTGCTGGCGCGAAATCCCGGCAAGACCGGGGCGATCCTGCTGTCCGACGGCCTGGACGCGTTCGCCGCGCGCGCGATGTCGGCGCGGCAGGCCGGCCGCAGCCTCGACCTGCAGTACTACATCTGGCACGACGACCTCACCGGCCACCTGCTGCTGTACGAGGCGTGGAAGGCGGCCGAGCGCGGCGTGCGCGTGCGCCTGCTGCTCGACGACATCAACACCACCGGCAAGGACACGGCGCTGCTGGCGCTGGACGCACACCCGAACATCGAGATCCGCGTCTACAACCCGTTCCGCAACCGCGAGGGCATCGCCCGCCTGCTGGAGATGGTGCAGCGCGTGTTCTCGATCAACCACCGGATGCACAACAAGGCGTGGATCGCCGACGGGCGGGTGGGCGTGGTCGGCGGGCGCAACGTCGGCATCGAGTACTTCGACGCCTCGGGCGACACCAACTTCCGCGACCTCGACCTGCTGATGTTCGGTCCCGAGGTGGCCTCGGCCAGCACGATCTTCGACGAGTTCTGGAACAGCGAGGCGGTGGTGCCGCTGGCGCAGCTCGCCCGCAAGCCGAAGGAGACGCTGGAGGCGGTGCTCGCGCAGATCAAGGAAGAAGTGCGCAGCGACGCCGCGCGCCGCTACCTGGACAAGGTGGACGGGTCGCCGAGCGTGCAGGCCTATTTCGCGCAGGAGCTGACCCCTTTCTGGAGCGAGCGGATGCGGATCCTGTCCGACCCGCCGCTGAAGTGGAAGTCCGAGCCGCGCGTCGACGGACTGGTGGTGAAGCTGTTCGATACGCTGCGCCTGACCCGCGAGAAGGCGTTGCTGATCTCGCCCTACTTCGTGCCCGGCGACGAGGGCGTGGCCGCGTTCGCCGCACTGGTGCGCGACCACGGCGCGCATGTCGGCGTGATCACCAACTCGCTGGCCGCCAACGACGTGGTCGCGGTGCACGGTGGCTACGCCAACTACCGCAAGGCATTGCTGGGAACCGGCGTGAAACTCTACGAGACGCGACCGCAGGCCTCGCACTCCGATTCGAGCCTGTTCGGCAGCAGCGGCGCCAGCCTGCATACCAAGGCCTTCGTGGTCGACGACCGCTACGGCTTCATCGGTTCGTTCAACCTCGACCCGCGCTCGATCGACATCAACACCGAGATGGGCGTGCTGTTCGACGACCCGCCGCTGGCCGAAGCCCTGCGCGACGAGTACCTGCGGCTGTCGGGATCGGAGATGAGCTACTGGGTCTATCTCGACGGCGACGACGACCTGCGCTGGCTGGACCGCGGCGTCGATCCGCCGGTGGTGCTCGACCACGAGCCCGAATCCACGCGCTGGCAACGCATCCAGGCGCGCGTGGTCGGCTGGCTGCCGGTGGAGTCGCAGCTTTAAAACAGGGGTCAGAGTAGAGTTTTCCCCAAGCGACCCTCGCAATCGAACGGAACACGAGGGAAAACTCTACTCTGACCCCTGTTTTCCTCTGACCCCTGTTTTCGCCCCTGGCCAACGTCACGGGCATTTCGCCAGCGAGGGGCGTAGAATGCCGCGCCTGTGACGCCACCTCGCCCGCAATCCGGGCCGACTTCCCAGCACAATCATCCACTTACCTCATTCCCCTTGGGTCCCGCACGCAGCGCGCGCGGCGCCTTCGACGGAGTTTTATCCATGATCTTCGAACAGCTCGGGACCTACGGCCACGAACAGGTCGTGTTCTGCCACAACCAGGCCGTCGGCCTGAAGGCCATCATCGCCATCCACAACACCGTGCTCGGCCCGGCGCTGGGCGGCACCCGGATGTGGCCGTACAAGACCGAGCAGGACGCGCTCGACGACGTGCTGCGCCTGTCGCGCGGCATGACCTACAAGAACGCGGTCGCCGGCCTGAACCTGGGCGGCGGCAAGGCGGTGATCATCGGCGACCCGGCGACCGACAAGTCCGAGGCGCTGTTCCGCGCCTTCGGCCAGTTCGTCGATTCGCAGGGCGGGCGCTACATCACCGCCGAGGACGTTGGCATCGACGTCAACGACATGGAGTACGTCTACCGCGAGACCCAGTTCGTCACCGGCGTGCACCAGGTGCACGGCGGCTCGGGCGATCCCTCGCCGTTCACCGCCTACGGCACCCTGCAGGGGCTGATGGCGACGCTGAACCGCAAGTTCGGCGACGAGGAAGTCGGCAAGTACAGCTACGCCGTGCAGGGCCTGGGCCACGTCGGCATGGAGTTCGCGAAGCTGCTCAAGGAGCGCGGCGCGAAGCTGTTCGTCACCGACATCAACCAGTCGCTGGTCGATCGCGCGGTGAGCGAGCTCGGCGCCGAAGCGGTGGGCCTGGACGAGATCTACGACGTCGATGCCGACGTCTATTCGCCCTGCGCCCTGGGCGGCACGGTCAACGAGGCCACCCTGCCCCGCCTGAAGGCAAAGGTGATCTGCGGCGCGGCCAACAACCAGCTGGCCAGCAACGCCGTCGGCGACGACGTGGCCAAGCGTGGCATCCTGTATGCGCCCGACTATGCGGTGAATGCCGGCGGCGTGATGAACATCTCGCTGGAGATCGACGGCTACAACCGCGAGCGCGCGATGCGGATGATGCGCACGATCTACCACAACCTCACCCGCATCTTCGAGATCGCCGAACGCGACGGCATCCCGACCTACCAGGCCGCGGACCGCCTGGCCGAGGAGCGGATCGAGACCATCGGCCGGCTGAAGCTGCCGATGGGCCGCAGCGCACCGCGGTTCCAGGGGCGGGTGCGGGGGGTCTGAGTTCCGGATTCCCTCGTAGGAGCGCCCCATGGGCGCGAAAGCTTTTCGGCGTGGCCGACTTTGCCCGGTCGCGGGCATGGCCCGCTCCTACGAAGCGCCCCATGGGCGCGACGTAGTAGCATGTGAAACCAGTTGATTCGGGGACATTGCATGCGGGCATTTCCACTGGGCGAGGAGTTCGACGCGCTGCGCGAGGCGGTCCACCGCTTCGCCGAGGCCGAGATCGCGCCGCGCGCGGCCGCGATCGACGAGGACAACGCCTTCCCGCAGGACCTGTGGCCCAAGCTCGGCGAGATGGGCCTGCTCGGCCTGACCGTGCCCGCGGAGTTCGGCGGCAGCGAAATGGGCTACCTCGCCCACCTGGTGGCGATGGAGGAAATCTCGCGCGCCTCCGGCTCGGTCGGCCTGAGCTACGGCGCGCATTCCAACCTGTGCGTGTCCAACCTCTTCACCAACGGCAACCTGGCCCAGCGCAGGAAGTACCTGCCCAGGCTGTGCAGCGGCGAGTGGAAGGGCGCGCTGGCGATGAGTGAACCCGGCGCCGGGTCCGATGTCGTCGGCTCGATGACCTGCCGCGCCGAACTGCGCGGCGACACCTGGATCGCCAACGGCAACAAGATGTGGATCACCAACGGCCCCGAGGCCGACGTG
>ENA-UOUJ01001697-UOUJ01001697.1-activated-sludge-metagenome-genome-assembly--contig:-NODE-1697-length-11081-cov-5.965808_pt1 | contig 11081 bp, 12 predicted proteins | sample MGYA00249839_ERZ747224 | MGnify/ENA primary metagenome ERZ747224 (study PRJEB28782, sample SAMN03220277) | activated sludge metagenome | biome: wastewater; feature: sewage sludge; material... | reverse complement strand
GCAGCTTCGCCGTGAAGCCACGCAGCCGCCGCCGTAGCCTCGAAGGCGGACATGCCCTGCGCAAGAAGCCCGGTCACGAAGCCGCCGAGCACATCGCCCGCACCCGCCGTTGCAAGCCACGGCGGCGCGTTGGCCGTAATAGCAGCCCGCCCGCCAGGCTCCGCAATCACGGTATCCGCACCCTTGAGCAGAACGATGGCACCGCTCTCCACCGCCCCGTGCCGAGCGCGTACGAGCCGCGAGCCCGCGACGGGACCGAACACGCGCTCGAACTCGCCGTCATGCGGCGTGAGCACAACCGCCGCCGCCCGTCCGGCAATCGCCGCCTTGAGGCGGGAAAGGTCCCCGGCAAACGAAGTCAGCGCATCCGCATCAAGCACGACAGCAGCAGGCGACCGCAGTGCTGCTTCCACCAGGCGGCGCGTCGCCTCGCCCACACCGGCGCCCGGACCAATGAGAACCGCATTCTTACGCGTGTCTTCGAGAAGGCTCGCGAGGCCCTCGGGCGCCTCGAACGGACGTACCATGATGGCGGTCAGATGCATGGCGTTGACGCTGACCGCATCGAGCGGGCTTGCAACGGTGACGAGCCCCGCGCCGACCCTCAGCGCGCCGCGCGCACCGAGCCGCGCAGCCCCCGTCGCCTCCGCAGGACCGGAAACGACGAGCGCATGCCCGCGCGTATACTTGTGCCCCTCCGCGGAAGGCCAACGATAGGCATCGCGCCAAAGCGACGGCGCATTGAGAAACGTCACAGCCCCGATCTCATCGAGAACGGCGCGCGGAATGCCGATGTCTGCGACCCGCACCGTGCCGCAATAGCCGCGCCCCGGTTGGAGCACGTGACCGGGCTTTGCGCGAAAGAAGGTCACCGTTTCGGCGGCACGAAGCACAGGCCCGGTCACCGCTCCGGTTTCTCCGTCGAGACCGCTCGGCACGTCGACCGCAAGCACCGGCGTGCCCGCCTCCGCGACAGCCGCCACAGCCTCCGCGGCACGCCCTTCGAGCGGCCGTGTAAGGCCCGCACCGAACAGAGCGTCGATCACGAGATGCAGGCTTTCGAGCTGAAACGGATCGAGCGGACGCACGGGCCCGTCGAAGCGGCGCGCCATCTCTGCCGCATCGCCCTTGAGCGCGGACACCTCACCGAGAAGGAAAAGGCGGACGTCGTATGAAGCACGCTTCAGATGACGGGCTGCGACGAACCCATCGCCGCCATTGTTGCCGGGCCCGCAGAGCACGCCGATGCGTGACCCGGGCGGAAGGAGCCGGCGCGCGGCATCCGCAACCGCCCGGCCGGCCGCTTCCATAAGCGCAAGGCTCGACACACCGCGCGCGACGGCCAGCGCATCAGCACGCGCCATCTCTCGCGGCGTGAGAAGATCCGCGCCGCCCTCGATCCAAACCGTTTCTTTCGTCACCCGCGTCCTCCCCGCACACCCTGCGAGCTGTCTTTTGCCGTCCACATTACCCGTCGCGGTTCACGTGCGGGAAGGAAAGTCGGCCGGACACCCACCGACTCCGTCTGCACAAAAAACGATCATATCGCCTGCATTTTGGGCTATTTAAGCAGGAGAAAATGCCTGCCGGAAAGGCAGCCACAGACTAATCGTCTGAAAATTAAACGATTTTTTCATTTCAAACGGCTTGGCATACCCCGTGCAATCCGATGGCCGCTCCGGCGCGTCGGATTTGCGCCGGAACCGGTGGAGGATAAGGGTGCATGAAAAAAATCGAGGCCATCATTAAGCCCTTCAAGCTCGACGAGGTGAAGGAAGCTCTGCAGGAGATCGGTTTGCAGGGGATCACCGTGATCGAAGCCAAGGGATTTGGCCGCCAGAAAGGCCATACGGAGCTGTATCGCGGCGCCGAATACGTGGTCGACTTCCTGCCGAAGGTGAAGATCGAGGTCGTGTTGGGCGACGAGATGCTCGACAAGGCCGTCGAGGCCATCCAGAAGGCGGCCAAAACGGGCCGCATCGGCGACGGCAAGATATTCATTTCACAGGTCGAGGAAGCCATCCGCATCCGCACGGGCGAAACCGGCGCCGAAGCCATCTGATCGGAGCCCGCCGCGGCTCAGCAATCCAGCGCAACATCCTAATCTCAAAGGGGAGTGTTTATGACAACGGTCAACGATGTCCTGAAGCTGATCAAGGACAAGGACGTCAAGTTCGTCGACCTTCGCTTCACCGACACGAAGGGCAAGATGCAGCATGTCACCGCAGACGTGAGCTGCGTCGACGCCGACATGTTCGAAGGCTACGCATTCGACGGCTCGTCGATCGCCGGCTGGAAAGGCATCGAAAGCTCGGACATGTTCCTGAAGCCCGATCCGGTTTCGGCCCACATCGATCCGTTTTTCGCCCAGACCACGCTCGCCATCTTCTGCGACGTCATCGAGCCGCTGACGGGCCAGCCCTACGAGCGCGACCCGCGCTCCATCGCCAAGAAGGCCGAAGCCTACATGGCCTCCCTCGGCATCGGCGACAAAGTCTACTTCGGCCCCGAAGCCGAGTTCTTCATCTTCGACGACGTGAAGTTTACGGTCGATCCCTACAACGTCGGCTTCAAGGTCGACAGCTCGGAGCTCGCGACCAACTCGGCGACCGAGTACGAGATGGGCAACCTCGGCCACCGTCCGCGCATGAAGGGCGGCTATTTCCCCGTTCCGCCGATCGACAGCGGTCAGGACATCCGCTCCGAGATGCTCTCGGTGCTCTCCGAGATGGGCGTCGTCGTCGAGAAGCACCACCATGAGGTGGCCTCCGCTCAGCACGAGCTTGGCATCAAGTTCGGCGAGATGATCACGATGGCCGACCATCTCCAGATCTACAAATACGTCGTGCATCAGGTTTCGCAGGCCTACGGCAAATCGGCGACCTTCATGCCGAAGCCCGTCTACGGCGACAACGGCTCGGGCATGCACGTGCATCAGTCGATCTGGAAGAACGGCGAGCCGACGTTTGCCGGCAACAAGTACGCCGACCTTTCCGAGTCGTGCCTGTTCTATATCGGCGGTATCCTGAAGCACGCGAAGGCCATCAACGCGTTCACGAACCCGCTGACGAACTCCTACAAGCGTCTCGTCCCGGGCTATGAGGCGCCCGTGTTGCTCGCATACTCCGCGCGCAACCGTTCGGCGTCCTGCCGCATCCCGGTGGTGACCAGCCCCAAGGGCAAGCGCATCGAAGTTCGCTTCCCGGATCCCGGCGCGAACCCCTACCTCGCCTTCACGGCTCTCCTGATGGCTGGCCTCGACGGCATCCAGAACAAGATCCACCCGGGCGACCCGATGGACAAGAACCTCTACGACCTGCCGCCGGCAGAGCTCGCCGAGATTCCGACCGTCGCGGGCAGCCTGCGCGAGGCGCTTGCGGCCCTCGACGCCGACCGCGCCTTCTTGAAGGCTGGTGGCGTCATGACCGACGACATGATCGACGCCTACATCGAGCTGCGCATGAGCGAGAACATGCGCTACGAGATGACGCCGCATCCGGTCGAGTACGACATGTACTACTCGGTTTGATCGCCCGCACTCGGAGCGAGAAGACAATGGAAAAGGCCCGGCTGCGACGCCGGGCCTTTTTTATGTTCGGAGGATGCCCGCAGGCGCTCAGTAGAAGACGAGAATGCCGAGAAAGACGGCGACGAGACCGAGGCGAAAGAAGATGCGCCCATGACTGAGCAGCCACGTGACGAACCTGTGCGGCAGCTCCGACCACGAGACGCGCGCAAGCGCCGAAAGCACGACGCCGAACACGAGCCCGACCGCAAGCGAGCCGAAATGAAGTCCTTCGCCATCGTGCAACCCGAGGAGTTCGGCGAGCACCAGATCGCGCGAGCCTGAACCCGAATCGACGACCGTCAGCACACCGATCCCAAGAACGCCGAATGCGAAGAGCGAAAGAACGCCGAGTGCCGATCTCATGAGAAGCCCCGCCGGCTCGAACCGAGAGCATGAAGGAAGATGCGACCGCATCGAGTGTGCAGGTCTCTGACGACCATAAGCGGTCGGCCGTCAACGCTCGGTTAACTATGCGCGCGAGCGCGAGCACGCGCAGACTTCATGAATTGACAGGTCAAAAGATTGGGCGCACACTTCTCCTACTTCACTGGAAGGAGGTCTAAGAAAATGTGGCCACCGGATCAGTATTAGCCGCTCGATCGAGACTCGGGTTGCTCGACAACGCCGGCCTTCGGCGAGCGGCGCGAAATAAAACAATTTGATTTTATGCGTGGAGACTTGAGGGAGACTGCGATTGATCTGAATCGCGCTCGTTAGTTGTGTGTTCGCGTGCAAACGTCCAGGCGAGACCGGGGATCGGTCGCCGGAGCCGTGCACCAGGGCCGTCAATCAGCCCACGGGTATCGAAGCTGGATCGTCTCATGGAGCCCGATCCGAGCCAACCCAAGCGAACCCGGGCAACTCACGGGGCCATCGGAACACCGCAGCTCTTTCAAGAACCCGCGAAATCTAAGATCCGACGACTTGGACAGAAAAGGCGGTGCGCATACCCGATCCGAACGCCGAAACCGCATCCCGACATCGGGACACCTTCGGATTGAGCGGCGGGACGACAGCGCCACCGGCCAGCAAATCTCATCGGTCCATGATCGTGATCTCGCGAGCCCGTCCCGGATACCTCCGCCGGCGGGCTCGCATCTTTTGAGCTGACCAACAAATACATACCTTGGTCACCCGTGACCTGCAGAGCCCAATGCTGATGCTCGCCTGACGGAGCACAACGCACCGTCGCGGCAATGCCACGATTGCGTGCGAGCGAAATGCGTATGATGCAAACCTTCCGCACCCGCGCGATGCAGGCGGCCGCTTCTCTCGCCCTGTCGCTCGCAGCCCTCTACGCTCCCGCCGCCGAAGCCCGCCCCACCTACGGCTGGTCCTCGGAAAAGCGCGCCTCAACGCCGCTTTCGACGCGCATCGCCCCGCCTGCCGGATTCACCCGCACACTTGCCGACAAGGGCAGCTTCGCCCAATGGCTGCGCGGACTGCCGATGAAAGCGGAAGGCGCGCCCGTCCTCACCCACACCGGCAAGCCGAAATGGCGGCAGGACGTTCATAGCGACGTCATCGACATCGACGTGGGAGAGCGCGATCTGCAGCAATGCGCCGACGCCATCATGCGCCTGCGCGCCGAATGGCTCTACAGCGCACGGCGCGATAAGGAGATCGCGTTCAACGACACCAAGGGCAAACGGCTCATCTTCGTCAACCGCGCCAAGAAAACGGATTACCCAGGCCTGCGCCGCTACCTGAACTACGTCTTCGCTTATGCGGGCACCTACTCGCTCGAACGCGAACTGAAGCCCGTGCCCATCGAAGACATGGAGATCGGCGACGTTTTCATCCGCGGCGGCTTCCCAGGGCACGCGGTGCTGGTGGCGGATATGGCCGAGAACCGCGACACCGGCGAAAAGCGGTTCCTCCTGCTGCAGAGCTATATGCCCGCGCAGGACATCCACGTGCTCAAGAACCCGGCCGCCGAAGACGGCTCGCCCTGGTATTCGGCCACTATCGGCGAAACTTTGGTGACGCCGGAATGGACGTTTCCGCGCGGCCAGCTTCGCCGCTGGCCGTAAGCACTACTCTCCGCGCGATTGCTGCAGACTGTGCCGCTTACCGCGCGCGAGAGAGCCGGATCACCGCCGTTCCGTGGTTGCTCGTCAGCCGCGCGACCATGCTGCCACCGGAGAGGTTAAGCTGGATGTTGCCCGTGGTGTCGAACTCGGGATTGTAGAACGTGCCGCGATAACGGTTGCCGCGACCGCGCACGAACGCTTCCTGAGTGACGGTGCCCGTCTGAGACGAGCACGATGCTGTGGCGTCATAGGCGCCCTGCCCGCTCGGCTTGAAATTTGCGCGGCAGGTCGCGCGCTCCTGGGAACCGTTGGAAAACGTCACCGTGCCGCTTCCGCGCCATGCCCCACGGAGCGAGTCGGCGGATGCAGGGATCGCAAACGTTGCGAGCCAGAGCGAAGAGAGGATCGTCCCCCAGAGGGCACTTTTCATCGGACTCCCTTTCCAGTTTTATCGGCCTCCGCACAGTTACGCGCGCTCGGCCAGCTTAGATCTCGTGATGATCGATTTCGTGAATCAGGCGTCGCTGCCACCTTAGCGCAATTCGATGACGTATACGTACGACCTTGCGGCCCTCACGGGGACATGATGCGCCTGCGGGCTGCCTCAAGCGCGTCCGGCAGGATCCGGGCGAAAACGTCGAGATCCTCATCCCGCCCGCACGACACCCGGATGCAGCGGTCGAGCGGTGCGACACCCGGCTTCCTCGCGAACACATCCCGTTCGAGAAGCGCATCGAGCACCGCTTTCGCGAACGCGCCGTCGGCACCGCAGTCAATGGTGACGAAGTTCGCGCCCGATGACAGCGGCACCAGTCCGCAGTGCCGAGCGATGCCCGCGATCCGCTCCCGCGCAAGCACGATGTTACGGACGGCTTCCACAAGATAGGGTTGGTCCTGCATCGCCGCCAGAGCACCGATCTGTCCGACGCGGTTGATGCCGTAATGGTTCCGCACCTTTTCGAACTGGGAAATGAGATCCGGCGCGCCGACCGCATAGCCGATGCGCGCGCCCGCAAGCCCGTAGGCTTTAGAAAAGGTACGCAGCCGTAGCACTTGCGGATTGGCAACGTCGATGGCCGGCACCGCGTCGGGCGGCGCCGTGTCGCAATAGGCTTCGTCCAAAAGCAGAAGCAGGCCGTCCGGCAATGCCGCGATCAGCCGCTCGACATCCGCCGCCGGCCACCACGAGCCCATGGGATTGTCGGGGTTGGAAACGTAAAGCACGCGCGCCTCGTGGCGGCGGGAAGCCTCCAGCAGCGCGTCGAGATCCTCCCGGTCCTCCCGGTAAGGCACTTTGACGAGCCGCGCCCCCTGGGCTGCAACGTGAAAATTGAACGTCGGATACGCCCCATCCGAAGTGACGACAACCGTCTCGGGATCCGCCGCCACCTTAACGGCAAGGCCAAGCAGCCCGTCGATACCCTCTCCAACGACCACGCAATCCGCCGAAACGCGATGATGCGCGGCAATCGCCTCGCGCAGGTCGTGGTTCTCGGGATCCGAATACATCCAGTTGTCACGCGCAGCGTCGATCATCGCCTGGATCGCTTTGGGGCTTGGCCCAAACACGTTCTCGTTCGCACCGAGCCGGACGGCGAATGGACGCCCCCGCGCGCGTTCCTGCGCCTCGGGACCGACGAACGGAACAAGCGTCGGCAAATCCCGCACGATGCGCGTCAGCGTCGGTCGTCCCATCACAGCCTCGGGAAAATTTCGGTCAGATCAGGCACAGCTCTAACAGCTCCTGGCGCAGCTTGGGCGGAAACGATGCAAGGTCTCCGCCTGGCCCGTGGCTGAGATCGCTCGGCGCATCGTCCGCCGCAAGATAGCGCCAACCCTGAAAGGCCCGACGCGGAACCGGTCGCACCGGCACAAGCGCCTTGTCGAGAAGGATCAGGCAACAGGACGAGCCGTCCTCCCGCTTTCCGTCCTCAAAGCCGATGAGGCGCTGGCGCACCTGGATGACGCCCTTGATCACCCAATAGAGCGAGCCGCCGTCGAGCAGTTCGGCTTGCCGCTTCGGGGTTTGGAAGGTCGCATGAAAGATCCGCGCGGCCTCGCCGCGGGCCTTCTGCTCGGCAAGCCGCCCCTTCTGCCATAGAGCGAGATCCTCGATGGAGGTGGCGCCGACACAGAGCTTGACTAGGTTGAGCGACATACCTCTCTCCGAACGTCCGGCGCGGACCCCATCTTCTACCCTGAAAACGCGAGCCGGATCGAAGCCGTCCACAGGCGGATCACTCGGGGCGGCAGAACCCCGTGTACTGCCCGAACACCGGCTGGCCGATGAGGCCAAAGTGACGCGAGTGAACGGCTGGATGCTGCCCTGTCTTCTGATCGAGATCGTACACCGTTGTGAGGTTCAAAAAGCCTTCGGTCACGGCCTCGATGAAGTGGTTGGCGTTGATGGCGCGCACGACGCTTAGTTTTCCGCCCTCGGCGCCCGGCTTGAGCCGCAGCGTCGCCGTCTGCTCTTCGAGATCGATGTCGCCGATATGGAACGACAGCGGCTGCGGCGTCGCGGATTTGAAATCGCCGTCCTCGTAGCTCCACGAGGTCCCGCTTTCGAACGTACAAACGAGGTTCCGCGGCGCTTCTTCCGCCGCGAGGGGCGTAAGAACGGCGCCCATGCCGCTGCAGGCAGCAACGGCAAAAACAGCGAACCGCCGAACGAAAGCCCCCCTTCGACCACACCCAAGACCCGATCCGCGTTCCATAGACCCTCGCTCGCCCAGATGCCCTTTCGGGCTTAACCACAGTATGAGATGGGGTAGCGCGTGAGGCAGATCAGGGTCAACCGCAGCCTAACTGCGGCCTGGTTTCTGCGGCATGTGGTGGCGGGGTCACACCTGAGGGCACCTCCTGTCGTACACTCGGCCACGTCGAGTCCCTTGAGCCACGTCACCGCCTATGTCACTCGGATTGAGATTACCTTTGAGATTGAGAGCACCTCTGACGGCCGCCCTCGTGGCCGTCGTGCTGGGCGCATGCGCATCTCAAGGCAACAATCTCACAACCAGCAGCTTAGGCCCTGCCCCCCAGGCAAAATCCGCCGACCAACCGTCGGCCGGTCTCTCACCCGCCACCCAGACCGTATCGCGCCTACCCACCGAAGGCGCCTACCAGCTCACGGCGGCCGAGCGCGATATGGACTGCCGGGCGCTCACCGGACGCATGGCGGTGCGCATCATGCAACTTCGCGATTACGAGAACCGCCGTCAGGCGTCACTCGTCTCCCGCGCCATTCAGTCGACCACGGGCCCGGTCTTCTTCGGCGACGCGAGCGCCGGCCTCGATCCGGACGGCCGCTATCGGCGCGAGCGCGCCCAACTCGTCGCCTACAATGGGCTTCTCGCGGAGAAACAATGCGCGAATTTCGATCTTGAAGCCGAGCTGAGTGCAGGCGCAAAGGAACCGCCGCGCACGCGGCCATCCAAGCGGACGTAACGCGCCTCCTGTCAGGGGGCCGGAAAAAGCTCGTCGGTCCGCCCGAGCAGGCGATAAGATAAAAGCCCGATCCATTCGTTGACGGCCACATCGAGGCGCATCAATCCTTGCGGGATGCGCGCGAACGTCCGCGTCACATCTTCAGGCCCTCGGGTGCGATAATCGACCGGATAGGCGACGACGTCGAAGCCGGCCTTGCGAAAGAGGCCCATAGCGCGCGGCATGTGATAGGCACTCGTGACGAGATACCAGCGCTGGCCCGGCCGCGGCTTGACCATCGCCTTTGTGAGCACGGCGTTCTCGTAGGTATTACGCGACCGGCTTTCGAGCACGAGGCGCGCCGGATCGACACCGGCCTCCGCGAGAAACGCACCCACCGGGCCTGAAGCCTCCGCCGTCGCGAAAAGCCCACCGGCTCCACCCGTAAAGACGACTTTCGCGTCCGGGTGGCGCAGCGCGAGCCGCAAGCCTTCAGTCACGCGCTCTGCCGCTTCGTTGAGGCCGAGCCCGCCGCGCCCCGCCGAAACGTGAGCGTCCTCGAAGCCGCCGAGCAGAATGATCCCGTCGACGCGGTCACCGCCTTCATGTACTGGCACCGCCGCGAAGCGCTGTTCGAGTGGAAGGATGAGGACATTTGCGAGCGGAGACAGGCCACCGCCGACAATTAGAATGAGACCGCCCCACGCGAGCAACCGCGAAAAGCGCGGCGCACGGCCACGCGCCAACAACCAGATGCCGACCGAAAGCGCGAGCACCGCAATCGACGACGGCTGAGCCAGCAATCCCAGGATTTTGGCGAGCGTATACGGCATTACGAGCCCTGTGTGGACGCGCCGCTGTCACACGGCGCGCTACAAGCAGGAGCGGCGCAAGCGGATTGGGGAAGAAACACTAGCCCGGGCACTTCACCCGGCGCATGAAGTTCTTATCCGCATAGCCCTCGATCGAGCCCTTGCGGATTGCGCACCAGAAGCCGCGCGGCGTGCAAATCAGCTTGCGCTTCTCCAGGATGTCGCCCTTCTTCGCCATGCCAACAACATCGGAAGCTGCGCGCGGACGGGCGCGGATGTTGAGGGAATCCGTCGTCACCACGAAGCAGCCATAGGGAGACGCTTCAGCTTCCGTCGCGGAGCCTGTAAAAATCATCAGGCCGAGCGCGGCAGCGGCAATCGAATAAAACAGCTTCATCGGATATCCCTCCTTCAAACTTGCAACGCAGGGTGCGTTGGGACACCCCGTACACGGGCCATTATGAACGGGAATTGAACCGGTCGCCCAGGCCCAATGCTGGTAATGCCGATTACGGATGAAAGTGTGGCTACGGCGCGGCCCCATTTGCCTGCGGCGGCTCGTGGCATTAACCCTACGTCTCATCCCCTGTCGGCCCGCCGGAAAATGACGCGGTCGCCCCTGAAAGTCGAGAGCATGACGCAACCGAACGCCACCCCCACACCCCTGCCACGCATCCCCTGGCCGCCCATTCTGTTGGTATCCGTCTTTGCGGGCGCGATTGGGCTCGGAGAGGCGCGACCGCTCGCATGGCCAGGCGTGGACGACGCGCCGACACGCATCGTCGGCTACGCGTTCGGACTCGCAGGGCTCGCGCTGTTCATCTGGAGCGTTTTGACGCTTCGCCGGCACGAAACCACCGTGCGCCCCGACCGGCCGGCAAGCGCCCTCGTCACGGACGGGCCCTTCCGCTTCCGCCGCAACCCGATTTATCTCGCGCACCTCCTGATCTTGCTCGGCGTCGCGGAACTCACCAAGAACGTCTGGTTTGCAATCCTCGTCATCCCTTATGCCGCACTCGTGACGTGGCTCGCCATCGGCCCGGAGGAGCGACATCTCGAAGAACAATTCGGCGACGCCTATCGCGACTACAAAGAGCGCACCCGTCGTTTGCTGTAAGCATGAATGCGATACGATTGGTCACCGGACCCCCGAAGACGAACCGAAGCGAGCAGGCCCCGTGAGCATCGATTACGGCGAAAAGGAGCGCCAGTTTCTGGCAACGCTCAAGGCCGACACCGGCC
>ENA-UOUJ01001696-UOUJ01001696.1-activated-sludge-metagenome-genome-assembly--contig:-NODE-1696-length-11089-cov-7.308682_pt1 | contig 11089 bp, 8 predicted proteins | sample MGYA00249839_ERZ747224 | MGnify/ENA primary metagenome ERZ747224 (study PRJEB28782, sample SAMN03220277) | activated sludge metagenome | biome: wastewater; feature: sewage sludge; material... | reverse complement strand
GTCAGTATTTCCAGCAGCATGGAATGCGGCACCCGGCCATCGACCACGTGCACCGCGTTCACACCCGCCTTGGCGGCGTCGATGGCGCCGGCAAGCTTGGGCAGCATGCCGCCCGAGATCGTGCCATCGGTAATCAGTACGTCGATCTGCTGCGGCGTCAGCTCGGTCAACAGCTGGCCCTGCTTGTCCAGCACGCCGGGGATGTTGGTCAGCATCACCAGCTTCTCGGCCTGCAGCACCGTGGCCAGCTTGGCTGCAACCACGTCGGCGTTGATGTTGTAGCTCTCGTTCTCCTCGCCAAAGCCGATCGGGCTGATGACGGGGATAAAGGCATCGTCCTGCAACGCCTTGACCACGCTTGGGTCGATGGCCACGATGTCGCCCACCTGGCCCACGTCGTACTCGATGCTCGGATCCTTGTTGTCCAGCATCTTGAGCTTCCTGGCCCGGATCATGCCGCCGTCGCGCCCCGTCAGGCCCACGGCCTTGCCGCCCGCGTGGTGGATCAGGCCCACGATGTCCTGCTGCACCTCGCCCGCCAGCACCCACTCGACCACCTCCATGGTCTCGGCGTCCGTCACGCGCATGCCCTGGATGAACTCGCCCTTCTTGCCCAGGCGGTTCAGCGCCTGCTCGATCTGCGGGCCGCCGCCATGCACCACCACCGGGTTGATGCCCACCAGCTTGAGCAGCACCACGTCCTCGGCAAAGTCCTGCTGCAGCTCCGGGTCGGTCATGGCGTTGCCGCCATATTTGATGACCATGGTCTTGCCATGGAACTTGCGGATATAGGGCAGCGCCTGGGCCAGGATTTCGGCCTTGTCGCGCGGGGCTATGTTGGAAAGATCGGTCATGGCAGAAAGGGAGTAAGGAGTGAACAAGACTAATGCGGCGCCGATTGTGCCGCCCGCGCCGGCATCATTGCAGCCAGTTTGGCAGCTTGAAACGCACGATGGCCAGGTAGGCAACGGCGTAAAGCACCACAAAGAGCACGCAACACAACATCAGCACCAGCGTATTGCGCCAGAACAGCGTAGCGGGCACCACGGTCAGCAGCGTGAACGCCCACAGGTAGGGCGACGTACGGTTGTTGCGCATGAGCATGTCGCGCGCCTCGTCATCGCCATCAAAAACCCCACGCACGATGCGGCGGTAGATCAACTGGTGAAAGTGCAAGGCGTCAGCCACGCCCGGCGACACGCCCCGCGCCCACTTGCGGTACATGGAAAACACCGTCTCCCACACCGGGTAGATGAGCAACAGCATGGGAAACCACGGCGACACCTGCGGGTGGCGCTGCACTAGGGCAATGCTGGCAAATGCAATCACCACGCCCCACAGATACGCCCCGCCATCACCGGCAAACAGCAGGCCGCGCGGGTAGTTCCAGATCAAAAACCCCGCCGTGGCCGCGGCAGTGGACACCAGCAAGGCCGCCAGCGCCCTGTCTCCCACCTGTAGAGCCACATGCGCCAGTGCAAGGCAAATGATGATGGCCACCATGGCAGCCAAGCCGTTGTAGCCGTCAATGATGTTGAAGGCGTGGGGCAGACCGGTGATAGCCAGCAAGGCCAGCACCAGCCCTATCCATGGCATGGAGGCCATCCAGCCATCCACCCAGGGTAGCCCCAGGCGCGGCACGGAAAGGCCCACCCAGCCCACGGCCAGCAGGGCGGTGGACAGGGTCAGGAACAGGCGGTAGCGCACCGAAAGGCGCTGCGTCAGATCCTCCGCCAGCCCACCCACCACCGCAGGGAACAGCGCAACGCACCACAACCCCACCCAGTCCTTCATGCGGAGAATGGATGGATCCTCAAAAAATAGAGACGAGACCATACCCAGGAGCCAGCTGATCAAAATCCCACACAGCAGTCCAATGCCACCCAAGCGTGGAATCTCTCCTACGTGGAATTTCTGGGGCGACTGTTCGTCGTAGAAAAAATTGCGCCGCCGCGCCCAGCGCAGCACCAGCAGCGACACCAAGGCAGCGGAAACAAAGGCAACGACAGCAAGCCAGAGCATGAGGGATTCTTAGCGCAATGAAGGGCGCATTTTTTTGTACCGCCGGTACGCAGGCGACGCCCACAAACGCAGCAGGCTTGAAATATGCCAGCGCAAATGATTCGATTTTCTGTGGCTGGCACGGTTGCCCGCATGCACCACCGTGCAGTCCGCCTTCTGCAAGCGATAGCCGGCCAGCTGAATCCGCAGGCACAGATCCACGTCTTCGCAGTACATGTGGTAGGACTCATCAAACCCTCCTACAGACTCCCAGACCGATCGCGGTAGCACCATGCACGCGGCGTTGACCCAATCCACCCGCGTATCGGGTCGGCGAAAAAACCAGCGCTGCCACAATGCGGCAGGCGTGGGGAGTGCCCTTTCGCTGTCTTGCACCCTGCCCTGCGCATCCACTTGCCGGGGATAGGCACAACCCACGCCGACGTAAGAAGAAGCCGCAATCAACTGCTCAAATGGGTTGCTGCCTTCGCAAAATTCGACATCTGGATTAAGAACGCAGACAAAATTTTCAGCAGCCCCTATCAGAGCCTGATTATGATTTTTCCCAAATCCTACCGGTTGAATATTTTTTATAATTTGCAGATCAAATGGCCACCCTCCCGGTGAAGCCATAGGAGCTGACTCTGAAACATTCAGAGTCAGAATCACTCGAACCGGCACTAGAAATCGTGAACTAACCAACTGCAGTAATAATTTCTGAACCTGGGCAGCATGCCCATGACTCACAATTGAAATCACCAGTGTACGCTCCACCACAACAGCCTCGAATAACATTAAATGAGCTGCGCAGCATCAAACCGAGCGGACCAAGAATTTTCCAGCCTGAACGCAGCAACATCCACGGCTTTGGAGTCCACGCACAGAGCAGCATTCGCCAATGAAGCCACGTCATCCAAAGACTGGCTAATAAAAACTCCATCATTTTTGGAGCGCAAACTCATCTCGCCAAAATTGGTAGAAATTACCGGCAATCCAAGTGCCTTGTATTCATAATATTTAATAGGATCTACAGAATTTGTCAGCATATTTCTAATAAAAGGAATAAGCCCCACATCAAATTCCCTCATCGCCAGCAAGGCAGCGCCATGCGAACAGGGAGGCAACAACACAACATTGGGCGGCAGATCCTTGCACAGAGAATCGAAAACAGGGCCAATTAGCCTAATTTCATCGTCTGGCCGTGCGCTAGCCAATGCAAATATCCATCCCCAATCAAACCATGAAGCAATAGTGCCTACGTAGCCAAAAATTTTCCTCGTTGAGTTAATGGTTTTCTGTGACATATCCGGAATCACGGCCGGATCCAACGCATTACGCACCAAAGTCACGTCACTGCGATGTTGCGACCAACGCGACTGGAGCGCGGAGCTTGAAGCCCAGATTCTGTCTACGCAATCCACCAGGTTACGCTCTCGCCATGCCATCGAAAAACGCGAAAACCCAGAATAGAAAGCAGGAAACTCATCCATCGCATCGTACAAAGATGGACATCCCTTGAAACGCTCAAGCAACTTTATCGCCAAGATCGACGGCTTACCAATTGCCAAAAGAATCTGCGCGCCCTCAACAAAACCATCGATTTCCTGAAATAACCGTCGCCATATTTTTTCATTGATCCAGCCGGATCCAGGCAATGGTTCAATTGGAAGAGCGCCAGGCTTTAAAACAGTGATCCACACCGGAGTGCTGTTAAGTTGCTGCGAGCCAAACGATGAGCGCAAACGCGCAAGATCTGCCCACTGCGGTAAACGAGTTGGGTAAGGATCAACCCAGAGAACTGTCTCACCAGTACGTTCGTGATACCACTGAACGAATTTATGTGGCCGCTGGGCAAAGCTTGCCCATGGCACCGGCGAGAGATAAATCAAGCGCATCAGGCAAAGTGCTCGCGCAGCGTTTTCACAATGCGCTCTGCGGCATGGCCATCACCATAAGGGGAGACACCACGCGCCATAGCCCGGTAAGCGGATTCATCGTCTAGCAGCCGCTGTGTTTCCTCGACAATGCGGTCGTAGCTCGGCCCCACAAGCTTTACCACACCCTCCTCAACGGCCTCAGGCCGTTCGGTCTCATCGCGCAGCACCAACACCGGTTTGCCTAGCGCGGGGGCTTCTTCCTGCACCCCTCCAGAATCGGTCAGGATGATATAGGCGCGCTTCATTGCAGCGATGAACGGTGCGTAGTCCAGCGGCTCACAAAGAGTGAAGTTTGGCAACCCCGTCAAGAACTCCTGCGCCACATCCTTGATATTCGGATTCGGGTGCACAGGATAGAGAAACTGCACCTCTGGATTATTCTTTGCCAGAGCACGCAGCGCACGACAAATGTTGCGAAATGGTTCGCCAAAATTCTCTCTGCGATGAGAAGTCACCAACACCAAACGCTTTTTCGGGTCGATATTGATACCCAACTCCAGATCCTTGGCTGCCGTCATGAGCAGTGCATCAATCACAGTGTTGCCTGTAACAACAATTTCGTCATCGGGCACTCCTTCTCTGAGAAGGTTTTCCCGCGAACCTTCTGTAGGCGCAAAATGCCAAAGAGCCAACTTTCCTGCGATCACCCGATTGGCTTCCTCTGGAAATGGATTTTGCATATCCCATGTGCGCAATCCTGCCTCAACATGGCCAATGGGAATGCAGTGATAGAAACAGGCTAAAGCAACGGTCATGACCGTAGTGGTATCTCCTTGAACCAGCACCGCATCAGGTCTTTCTGCTAGTAAAACTGCATCCAAATCAAGTAGCAAACGCGCAGTCAGTGTTGTCAACGATTGATTCGGCCGCATGATATCAAGATCAATATCGGGTTCAATACCAAAAAATTGACTGACCTGGTCCAGCATATGTCGGTGTTGCGCTGTTGCAAGAACACGCACATCAGCCCATGACTCATTTTTCAACGCCAAGATTACTGGTGCCATCTTGATAGCTTCAGGGCGGGTACCCATTACAAGCAAAAATTTCGTCTTACTCATTTCAACCTCTCAAAACACGTCAACATCAGTTGAGCCCGTTGCATCCAGTTATTCTCATCTGCCATCTCTGCCAATCGCCTTTTAAAGGCACCATCATTTGTCAATTTAATTGCCTTATCCAACGCCATATTAATCTCAGCAACCGTACCGCCACTCAACACCTCGGGATATTGAGTGCATTCTGCCATATCAGCAGTCACAACTACCGGCTTTTCAAGTGCAAAATACTCAAACAATTTGAGCGGAGAAGTTGTTTTGGCAATATCCCCGGATTCAAAAGGGATAAAACACACATCAAAACTTTTTGCATAAGCAGGAAGCACTTTATAATCCACGGCCCCCATATATAATACATTATCTACAACGGGTAATTTTTTCGCACCGCCATAATAATCAGGTCCAATAAATACAAACCCAAGGTCGCGCCTGATGGAAACAAGCTCAGAGATCATTTCATACCAAAGCCACGGCGCCAACGCACCAAAATATCCAACAATTGTTTTGTATTTATTTTTAAATCGAATCAAAGACTCCGGCAGTGTCGTTAACTCGTGCACGGGATTCCGATAGTGCGCCGTATCCACCCCATTTGGGATCAAGAGAACTTTTTCCGCTCCGACTTTTTCCACAGCCTCAGCATACAATTGCTTTGAAGATGCAACAATATAGTCTGCGCCACCGCTAAAAGCAAAATCCTTCATAGCAAGCAACCGTTTTATGTTCCCTTCATCTCCACTTATTTTTGGATCGATATGGTCTATATATTCATAAATCAGCACACCGCCATTCAAATCAGAAATTAATTCAGGAGTATTCGTATACGCGGTAGAATAAATCGATCGCACAGCCCCTTCGATGCGATCCACCTCGTATCTGTTTGTCACCCACACATTCTTTTCAACTTGGCGAAAACCATTAACATCATCGTTTGTCCAGTTGATTGTTTTGTAGATTACAAGAAAATCAAGCCTCCCCAATGCGACAGAAATATGCTGTGGCCTTTGATAGAGCGGAACATTCCAATCTATTACCAGCTCCTGAATAAAAATACCATTGTAGTTACCTTTTTCCAGAATATGCTCATTAAATTCACCCCATGATAGATCAGTTTTTTTGTATTTTTGTGCCATTCTCACATTAGAAGCGGGCAATGATCTAACCATACGGACAAAACGATGCCTTGGTCCATGCAAAGCTTGTCGTACCGACGGTGGTAATTTCCAAAAAACCACCCGGAGAGTTCTATAAGAAGTCTTCAATGGCGCACGAACAAAATCTTTAGCAAACCTCATTGGGGCAGTTACTTTCCATGAGCGTGATTTATACAATTCCAAAATTTTTGAATCTCGCCCCTCCAGCCGCTCGTTAAGATTAGCAATGTGCACATCTTTATCATTTAAAGAATTTTTGAGATCGAGAATTTTCGCATCTCTATCGCCTAGAGAGCGCTGGAGATCAACCACCTGCACATCTCTATCGCCTAGAGAGCGCTGGAGATCAACCACCTGCGCATCTCTATCGCCTAGAGAGCGCTGGAGATCAACCACCTGCGCATCTCTATCGCCTAGAGAGCGCTGGAGATCAACTATCTGCGCGCCTCTATCTAAAACATCATCTTTTTCAACACTACAACTTGCCAAACCCAATTTCAACGCTCCACACCAAATTGGATTGACATAAACCAGAAAAATCTGCTCTCCAGGCCATTGATTGTCTTTAATACCACTACAATCAACCACTTTGCTCCAAACAAGATGAAACCCATTTTTTAAATAGATCGGTATATTATCTGGCAGGAACGAATAAAAATGCTCCTTAATTCGATCAATTTCACGATATGGCAGAACCAAGATTAGGGCATTTTTTGCCCTCAAACTTAAAGCATCTAAAACCTCATATGGATCATGGAAATGCTCAAGAGTATTTGAAGAAAAAACCACATCGTAGCTATCTATACTCCCATTATCCGCATCAAGCCAATTCTCACAAAAAAAACCGATCCCCGGGTATCGTTTTCTCGCCGTTTCAATAGCAGAATTCGAAAAATCAATCCCAAACAATTGATTAGGTTTTATGAAATTGGTCAGGAAATTAGTTCCATCACCCTGCGCACACCCCCAGTCCGCAAGCGTAAGCCCCTGCCTCCTTATTTCTTCAAAGAGCCACTCCGGCAAATACTCCGCAGCAAGTTTTGCGAAAAATCGCGACTGCAAGGGGCCATCATTTATCTCCCAATCCACCGCGAAGCGTTGATCCCAATAATCGCTGGAATTCACATTGAAATTATGTTCCATGAATGCACCTCACCGCCCGGTTAATTTCAGGCTGAAAAACGCCAAAAAATCTACAGTCTGCCACTGAGGAGAAATAATGCACCCCTTCGAAATATTCATAATAATGAACATCCACCCCAGACCTCTCTTCCACAGCCGCAACCAATAAGTATTTCCCAGTCACAAGTGGATTGACGAAAGAAAAATCAACAGTAAATTCCTCTTTATGAGGAAGTATTACTTTTTTCAAATCCACAGTAGTAGAGACAATAAGATCTGTTCCCTTTAAGTCCTTAATGGAAAATGCAATACTCAAATTTTCACGAGGGACACTCAATGGAATAGAAACACTGATCACCACCCTGATCAACTCATTCCAGGCAAGGACTTCCAAACGATCTCCATCACTATCACAGACGGAAGCGCCTAAAATCAAACCCTTATGTGATCCCCAATGAGCAACGGGGCGGCTGTCTAGGATTTCTCCGATATATTCACGCTCACTATCCACAGAAGCATTTAACGCCAAATCAGTATCTTTCTCTATAGCGACTAGATCAACTGCATCACGCAAGGCATCTACACCCGAGACTTCATCCCTAAACATAAACTCCATGTACTTTCCGGTTATCGGAAATACATCGCCATCGTCCACGAGCCGTCCATTATCCAGCCAGATCGATCGATCACATAATGTCCGAACGGAACTGACATCATGACTTACAAATAAAATCGTCGTTCCTTTTGCTTGAATGTCTTTGATGCGCCGCATACATTTGGCGACAAAGCGCGCATCACCGACAGCCAGGGCTTCGTCAACGATCAGTATTTCAGGTTCGACATGTATAGCTATCGAAAAAGCAAGTCGCGCATACATACCACTTGAATACGTTTTTACAGGTTGATGTATAAACTCACCAAGCTCTGAAAATTCAATTACATCATTCAATCTTTCCATCATCGCTGACTGTGGAAATCCTAAAATAGCCGCATTTAACAATACATTTTCCTTGCCCGTGAACTCTGGGTTAAACCCAGCACCAAGCTCAAGAAGCGCAGCAATACGGCCATTTGTCACGACGGAACCATTAGTCGGGGTTACCGTGCCACAAATCATTTGCAGCAACGTAGATTTACCACTGCCATTGCGGCCAATGATGCCTACAGTCTCACCCTTCCCTATCTCAAACGAAACCTCACGAAGCGCCCAAAACTCTCTAAAATAATTTTCGCCATCCGCACCAAACAGTTTTTTCGCACGAGGCAGCACGAACTGCTTCAGCCGATCACGAGGTGTTTGATAAATATGGTAGCACTTTGATATATTTTCGACTTTCAACGCAATTTCAGATGACATCCGCAAAACCCTTTCTAGTTTTCTGAAACCAGAAAAACCCAAACCATGCCACGGCAACGGAAATTAAACAATAAATAACAATCATCCTCATATCCGGGCTTTCGCCAAAATACAATACCTTACGGACCATCTCAATGACGACGGTAAGCGGGTTCAAGTAAAGGGCGTGTCGATAATCTTCTGGCAAAGCAGTTATCGGATAAAAAATTGGACTCATAAACATCAGCACCGATGTCAGCACGCCAATGAATTGCGCCACATCCCGTAAATACACTCCTAACGAAGCCAAAAACCAGCTCACTCCCATGATGAAGAATCCAAAAGGCAAAATGACCAGCGGAAGATACAACACGGTGGCATGCGGAATACCAAAAATAACCAAATAAGCCGCCAACCACACCACTAAGCTAATCAGCATATGGTATAGAGAGGCTAGTAAACTAACAAACGGTAATATTTCCAAAGGAAATACCACTTTTTTTACGTAATTTTGGTTCGCCAATACCAGGCTAGGCGCTCTATTAATGCACTCAGAGAAGAGATTGAAAACAATCAATCCCGCGAATAGCACCAATGCAAACTCCGTTTTTGAGTCACTGCCTTCACCCCAACGCGCCTTGAAAACAACACTAAAGACGAAGGTATAGACAACCAACATAAAAATCGGGTTGAAAAATGACCACAGCAGGCCAAGTATCGAGCCACGGTAGCGTCCCAATATCTCACGGTTTGCTGAGGCTTTAATCAACGCCCGATGACGCCAAAGACTGGCGAACATTTCCGCTGGGCTGGCTGAGAATTTACGCATCAAATAAATACCTCCGCTGATTTAAGAGGTGTGGTTCGTGCGTCTTTTAAAGACAGTATTGATCGATTCCGGGGGCGCATAGCCCATGGGGTTGCCCTGCTGCCAGCGCCAGTGATCCTGGCACATGGCCCGGATATCCCGCTCGGCCTGCCAGCCCAGCAATTGGCGGGCGCTGGCAGCATTTGCGTAGCACTCCGCCACATCGCCCGGGCGGCGCGGCCGCTGGCGGCTTCGAACGCCTTGACCACCTCCAACACGCTATAACCCCGGCCCGTGCCCAGGTTGATGGCAGTGCATTGGGGCGCGCTCAGGCGTTCGAGCGCACGCACGTGGCCCAGAGCCAGGTCGACGACGTGAATGTAGTCTCGCACCCCGGTTCCGTCGGGTGTCGGGTAGTCGTTGCCCTACATGCTTAGGTGCTCGCGCCGGCCGCAAGCCACCTGCGCCACGAACGGCATCAGGTTGTTGGGCACGCCGCGCGGGTCTTCGCCGATCTGCCCGCTGGCGTGGGCACCCACGGGGTTGAAGTAGCGCAGCAGGCCGATGCGCCAGTCGGGTTCGGCAGCAAACAGGTCACGCAGCATGTCCTCGATCATGAGCTTGCTGCGGCCATAGGGGTTGGTGGCCGACAGGGGGTGGTCTTCGGTCAGCGGCAGTTTCTGCGGTTCGCCATAGACGGTGGCCGACGAGCTGAACACCAGGGTCTTGACTCCGGTGGCAGACATGGCCTGCAGCAGGCGCACGGTGCCGACAAAGTTATTGTCGTAATACGTGAGCGGTTTTTCTGTGGATTCGCCCACGGCCTTCAGGCCCGCAAAGTGAATGACGGCGTGGCAGGCATATTCGCGCAGGGCCGCTTCCATGGCAGCCTGGTCGCGGATGTCGCCGCGTACCACGGTCACCCGCCGGCCCGTGATCTGCTCGACCCGCCGCAGTGCCTCGGGGTGGCTGTTGCAGAAGTTGTCGAAGACAACCACCTCATGGCCCGCCTGCAGCAGCTCCACGCAGATGTGCGAGCCGATATAGCCGGCCCCTCCAGTAACAAAAATGGTGCTCATACAAATACTTCTGCCAGTTCCAGGGGCAGTCCTTCCTTATCCTTTGCCGACAGCTGGGGCTCGCCCTCATGGGGCCACCGAATGGCCAGCTGCGCGTCGTTCCACAGAATGCAGCGCTCATGCCTCGGCGCGTAATAGTCGGTGGTCTTGTAGAGGAAATCCGCGCTGTCACTAAGCACCACGAAGCCATGTGCAAAGCCCGGCGGCACCCACAGCTGGTGCTGGTTGTCCTCGCTCAGTTCCGCGCCCACCCATTGGCCGAAGCTGGGCGAGCCCTTGCGGATGTCCACGGCCACGTCCCACACCTTGCCGCGCGCCACGCGCACCAGCTTGCCCTGGGGCTGCTGGATCTGGTAGTGCAGGCCGCGTAGCACGCCCTTGGCGGAGCGGCTGTGGTTGTCCTGCACGAATTGGTGGGAGGTAGCAGTGGCCTCGTTGAAGGCCTGCTGGTTGAAGCTCTCGAAGAAGAAGCCGCGTGCGTCGCCAAAGACCTTGGGTTCGATCAACACCACGTCGGGAATGGCAAGACGGGTGGCGCGCATCAGTAGACCTTTTCTTTCAGCAGGCGCTGCAGGTACTGGCCGTAGCCGTTCT
>ENA-UOUJ01001694-UOUJ01001694.1-activated-sludge-metagenome-genome-assembly--contig:-NODE-1694-length-11093-cov-4.054448_pt1 | contig 11093 bp, 12 predicted proteins | sample MGYA00249839_ERZ747224 | MGnify/ENA primary metagenome ERZ747224 (study PRJEB28782, sample SAMN03220277) | activated sludge metagenome | biome: wastewater; feature: sewage sludge; material... | reverse complement strand
TACGGTGGTGTGAGAGGACAGGTAGGGAACTAATTCCTACCTTCCTACTCGATTTATGGAAGGATGAACTATTGTTTTACGATCTTTTTAGTGGCTAATGTGTGGTTATCTGCTTTCACCTGAATGAAATAAACTCCCGCAGGGAAAGTAGTAATATCCCACTCAATCTTATGCATTCCCCGAAGCATAGTGCCGTGGTCATGATGCAATATTTTTCTTCCCATTACATCGGTCATAAAAGAAGTGATCTGGCGCTGATTTTCTAATGCAACCGGCATATAAAACTTTCCTGACGATGGATTGGGTACCGGGTTTAGTGCAAAATTTCTTGACTCATCTAATTGTGCCACTTTCACTGTTGAAGGATTGAAATAGAAAGTGTAGAATCCATTGGGAGCAGTAAGTGGTTTTACTACAGATTTTCCATTGTTGCTTGTTGCTGTTATGTAGTATTCTATCGTGTCGTTTATAGTGTAGCTGCCCACAATGTCGCCAATTTTATATCCTGCGCTGTCTGCAAGATTCAGGGCGTTCCAGATTGGTGTTCCTTTCACCCTCCAGTTTGCCTGTACGCTGGAAATGCCACTTTTGTTTGTAGCCTTTACTATAAGATGCTTACCGTTTGCCCAAAGTCTTTGATCTACAAGCGCAGGGTGCCAGATATGGATAGGATTCTCAGCGGGTATCTGCATAGTTACACAATGAATAGCGCCACCTTGAGTTGTAAGGTTTCGTGCATCAATAGGAACAATATTATAGCCAGGAAGTATTTTCTTGAAGGTTTCAATGGCTATGCTATCTCCTGCTTTATTTCCAGAAGTAGCAGAAGAAAACGACGGCATCAGGTAAGTTTTATTAACGAGCAACCCATTCACAAATGTGCGTGCATCGTTGTCTATTGCGTTGCAAGTGATGTTATAGCTTCCATCATTTCGGGTAGGCATTGGTAGTTTGAAGATGCGGTACGGACGGTTATAGTGCGATTGTTTTTGTGAAACTATCATGATCACAGAATCTATGGTTGCTTTATCGGATGCGGTTACAACATTCGGGTATTCCATAATGGCAAAAGTTTCTTCGTCCACAAGTTTTAAGAACATATCTATGTGCCCGGTGCCGCCATCACAAGATAGCTCTTGCGTTACGGTTACACTATCTGATGCCCAGTAGTAATGAATGCTATCTGAGGTTTGTTGTGCAGTCCAGCCGTAAGCTTGCGCATTTCTATTCGGAATTCTGCTGCTGTGAAAAGATTTTTTCCAACCATCGGTCATATAGTTTCCGCCTTCGGCAAAGATGCTGGTGGAAATATTTTTATACCCTAATTCACTTGCCACCTGCGCAGGAAATTGATCGTCTTGCGGGCGGCTCGTGTAGTATTTCAAATCGAGAAAGCCAACGCTGTCATCATTAGAATAGTAAAAGCCAAGTGGTCCAAAATCTCTCATCCAATATGCATTGCTGGGATAAAAAAAGAATCTATAACTCGTAAGAGGCATTCCCCGGTTTACCAAAAAAGTCTTTAACCTGTTCGTGTCATTTGCATTTTTCAAACGTATCCAAACCGGACATTCCTGCTGTATGGCTGTTGCCATAGTCGCCCAAAGTCTTGCTGAGGAAGAAGACGTATCTAATGAGCTTCCATTATAAGGCCAACCAATTGCTACCGACTGCACCTCCTCATACTCGCCAGGAAATCTGGCATCAGAAGGCATAACATTGTTAGCAGTGGTTTTCAACAGAGGGATGTTAGCAAATTCTTCGGGGTGAGCGTTGAAGTAATCAATCTCTTCCTGAGTTTGTGCTTTTTTAAGATTTTGTCCATAACTGATTGAACTGATAAGCATCAGAACCACTATGGATTTCAGTATTGTACATTTCATGTTTTGAATCTTGAATAGCTCAAAGTACAATATTTACGAGATAATTGTCTTTGCGTTGAAAATTGCGTGACACTACGCATCTTGTCTCTATCTTGAGCGAAAAAGAAACCTATGCTGCAAGGCGTTTTCAAAAATTCACCTCTTCCTTTTTCACTAAGCGAGATAAGTAACCGAACGGAGCACGACAGCGTTTTACTTTGTACGCCTGATCATTTTGATATTGTTGACGAAAAGAATGTACACATGGCAGGAAATATCGGCAGCACAAACCAGGTCAAAGTTTTTGAACAGTGGAATGCTTTAAAGAGTGTGTACGAAAATTTGAAACATGAAACCGGTTTGCAGGAAATAAGTGTATTAAACGGGGCGGAAGGATGTGAGGACATGGTTTTTTGTGCCAATCAAACTTTTCCCTGGCAGAAAGAAACGGGCGAGAAGGTTGTGGTGATGAGCAAAATGCGCCACGCTTCAAGGCAAAAAGAAGTTCAGTATTTTGAAGATTTTTTTGTGAGCAAGGGATTTACGCCCCTGCACTTTAGTAGCAATATCAGTTTTGAAGGCATGGGCGATGTTATTCCGCATCCACACAAGCGTTTGTTGTATGGTGGTTATGGACATCGCACTGTGGCATCCGCCTACGAAGAGCTATCGCAGATGCTCAATGTGCCGGTAATTGCATTAGAACTTGTCAATCCTAAATTCTATCATCTTGATACTTGCTTTGTTCCGCTTACTGAAAGTAACGTAATGCTATGCAAAGAAGCATTTTCAAATGAGGGAATCAACCTGCTGCAACATTTGTTTGAAACCATTCATTTCATACCCGAAGAGGAAGCGGAAAAGTTTTTTTCACTCAACGCACATGTAATGGATATTGATGGAAAAAGAACAGCCATACTTCAAAAAGGAAGTGAGGTAACAAAACAAGTGCTGGAACAGGAAGGTTACAGAATTATAGAACTTGACACATCCGAATTCATGAAATCGGGAGGAAGTGTTTTTTGCATGAAAATGATGTACCCTTAAATTCACTTACCACAAACATTTTTCAAACTTCTGCTTTCGAATCTTCGTACTCCTGAAGGAGCCGATTGTTTTGTTTTTGCTTCGTATTCAACCTTCCTGCAATCACAATACTCAATAGAATAATGGCTATGCTGATGTAGCCTGTTACTTCATAATGCAAAATCTGGTTGGAAGGTGTTTTCACAATGATAATTCCGGCAATGACTGATGCAAGACCTACGAATATTTGCTGCACGGAAGAATTGAAACTCATAAAACTTCCTCGTCTTTCGGGCGGCACTACATTGCTGATCATAGCTTGGGCAGGTATGCTTCTTCCCGAAGAAACAACAAACCAAAATCCGGTAATAGTAAGAACAAGGTAGAATGGAATCTTGGGGAGATTGGTGATGAGCGCGATAGGTACTACGGCAAGTATTACCAATATTACAAACAACCGATGTTTTCCAATTTTATCTGCGAGCTTACCCATAAGCGGTGAACTGAATAAGGTAAGCGCCCCACCCACCATGTAGATCATGGGTGTCTGTGTTTTACTAAAACCCATGTTGAATTCCATAAAGGGATTTAGAAAGGGAATGATCATAAAATGACCCATCATAAGACATGCTGACAACGCAAGTGCAAGCACCTGATTGGAGTCTGTTACAATTCCCTTCATCAATCCCAAAGGGTTTGCAGGTGTGGCTTTTGATGTTTTTAAATGGGCATTCATCTTAGGCATATACCGCATGATAAACGGCACCAGCACAATTCCCAAACCAGCCACAAAATAAAAAGGTCCGTGCCAGTTAAAATGGTTGGCAATGTATAAACCAAAGGGACCCCCAAACACAGAAGCCACAGAAAATGCCGCCATAATCATACCCATTGCAGCGCCTCGCCGTTCGTAAGGAATAAGATCGGCAACTATAGACAATACCTGCGCGCCTATCAGTCCGCCAAACAAACCTGCTACAATCCTTGATGCAAAAAGAATAGTGTAAGTAGGTGCAACAGCGCAACAAAAAGTTCCGATCAAAAATCCGATGTAGCCAAAAAGCAGAACACGTTTTCTGTCGAACCTATCCACAAAAAAAGCAGCGAGAAAACCGGAAGCACCGGCACTAAAAGTATAAGCAGCTACAAGCAACGAAAATTGCTGGGACGATATTTGAAAGTAGGGCATCAGGTAATTACCCAATGGCATCATGATCATGAAGTCGAGAATATGCGTAAAGTTCAATGCTGATAGAAGTAGGAGAATGATCCTTTCTTTAGCGCTCATGCCATTTTTATTTTGGGGGCAGCAAAGGTGCAGGTTTAAATTGAAGGCGGAAAAACTTAAAGCATTTAAACTTGCTATGAGGCAATAAATCAGGTTGCCAAAAATCCTTTCAACATTCCTTTCCACTGCACATCCGAAAAGCCAAGCATTGCACCCACAGCCACTGCAATATTTCTTACCGTATCAGTCAATTTTTCTGTTGTTGTATTGGGCTTTTCATTTCTTCCGAAGTAGCGTGCTATAATTTTTTTCTGATGTCGTTCTATCACAAAACTGCTGGTGGCGTGGTCTGTAAAAAAATGAGCTACAGATTCATCGGCATTACTGGGATTGCTTGCAGGTCGTAAGCGCATAGCTATCACTTCTCTGTTTTCATCAGGGTAGTCATCGTATTCAATAGCATCCACTTTCACCCAGTCTGCTCCTTCGCCGGTATCAGTTCCCGGCGCAGGAATGTTGATTTTTATAAAGTCGCCTTTATGTGCCTTCCGGTTTATTGAGTGTGCCTGGTGGTCAACAATTTGAAATTGAGATTTTATGGTTTCGCTCACCTCGTGCCATTGGTTAACATTCAGCAGCCGATCCTTTGCAGTAACAAACATGTCTTGTGCTTCTTCAAGGGTATCCATCTCTATTGTCTCTTCAAAATTTTTACTTATTCCTTCTGTTTGATCTGGCGGAATGGAAGCCTTTCCCGTGTTCTCCATTTTATGTTTTTGCTGATTACCTCGAAAATTTATGCCACCTCAACTTGTCAACTGGCACAACTTTGTTGCTTAAGTGAATAGCAAATCCATTCTATGCTTCAATTAGAAAGCTATTCCGAACACGAACATCATTTACCGTCGAAGGGTAAATTCATTATTGCCCAATTCGACAAAGACTCAATCGTTGTATATCAGGCTTTCAAAGACAGCATTGCAGATTACGCGCTCGCAAATCAAAAGTTCGGTGGAAAGGATTATGATTTTAATAGAATGACATGGTTGAAGCCAAGTTTTCTTTGGATGATGTACTATTCCGGTTGGGCAAAAAAAGAAAATCAGGAAAATGTTTTGGCAATAAGAATGAAGCGCGAAGGCTTTGATGAAATCCTGAGTTCGGCGGTGATGTCCACTTTTTATAAGGAGGTTTATAAGGATAATAATGATTGGAAGGACAAATTCCTGAACTCGGAAATTCATGTGCAGTGGGAACATTACTACGATTTGTTTGGCAAGAAAACCGACCGCTATGCAGCCAAGATTGGCATAAAAGGGGAAGTTCAAACACAATACAATGAAGAGTGGATTCTGGAAATAGAAAACGTTACTTCTTATGTGAAAGAGCAACAAAAATTATTGCAAGCAGATAAATCAGACCTGTTGCAAATTCCACACGAACGCGCTTATGCACCATCCGATCTTACTATTTTAAAGAAAATTGATGCTACCACTATTTCGCTATGATACACCACGTCACTCCCATAAATGTTTTACCACTTTTTCCTGTTCTCGATGAAAAGTTGATTAGTCTTTTGCGCAGTTTGAATGATGAAGATTGGCGGCAGTTGACCCTTTCCACAAATTGGACAGTGAAAGATGTTGCTGCGCATTTGCTTAATGGAAATCTTCGTACTCTTTCCCTTGTGCGCGACAATTATTTTGAAGAGAGGCGAGGGGATATTGAAACTTTTCAAAATCTTGTTTCTTATCTCGATACCTTAAATGCAGAATGGATTGTTGCCGCGAAAAGACTAAGTCCGCGCGTAATTATTGATCTTCTGGAAGCAACAGGAAAAGAATATTGGGAAGTTTTAAAATCGCTTGATCCCTGGGAAGATGCAGCGTTTTCTGCTGCGTGGGCTGGAGAAGAAATTTCAAAAAACTGGTTTCACATTGCAAGAGAGTACACCGAAAAATGGATTTATCAGCAGCAGATAAGAACGGTTTTAAACATGCCCGGAATTTTGACGCGTGAATTATTCAATCCTTTCCTCGAAACGTTTATGTGTGCCTTGCCTCAAACCTATAAATACACTGATGCAGTTGTGGGTTCGAGTGTGATGGTGCGTGTTACCGGTGAGGTTGGCGGAGAATGGCATATTAATAAAACAGAGGAAGGCTGGGTATTGCGTCACACCACGAGAGTAGCGCCACTTGCAGTAGTAGAGCTTGATGCCGACACAACCTGGAAGTTATTTTCAAAAATCATTTCTCCTGAAGAGGCTTTGGAAAAAGTAAAAATCACGGGGGCGGAAGAGCTTGGCAAAGTGGCACTTGGAATAGTTGCAGTGGTGGTGTAGGTACTGTTTTGAAACAACCATAGAAATTCGGCATTTCCTTTCAACATAAAAACCAGACACCGAAGCATCTGGTTTTCACTTTTCACTTTTCACTTTTCACTTTTACTTTTTCACTTTTCCTTTTTTACTGCTTCACAATCGGTATCATTCTCTGAGCGCCATCTTTTATGATTTGCGCAAAGTGAAGACCTGAAGCCCAGTTGCCCGTTTGTAAACTGATGTTTGCATTCTCCCCATTCACTTGCAGGCTTTCAGTTTGAATGGTTCTGCCCGTTACATCCATTACATTGATGGTGTAAGTTCCGTTCTCTGCACCCTCCATTTTGATGTTTACATTGCTTGTAGCAGGATTGGGATAAGCAGTGATCTTGATGTTTTGTGAAAGTGAGGCAACAGAGGTAGGAATCTCTGTAAGTACTTGACTAAAGGTGTTGCTTGGCTCATCTCCGGCAACACCGCCATCACTGTTAACTGCGTTTATAATTCCATAAATCGTAACAGGACCAGTACCAGCAGCAGGAGCAGTCCAGTTAAAAGTAACTGCATAAACACCTTGAGTTTTTCCGATACGTTGATTGTGTTCGATCAAGGCTGTATATCCTGATGGAACATGAGTTTTAGCATCCGTAGTCGTTATTGTACCAACTTGTGTGTTGTTCGATTGTCTTAGAACAATTGCCTGAAAACCAAAATTTGCTTTAGTAGCATTGTTCCCGCTCAGTGCCACAATATAGTTATGTCCCGGTGTGTAGGATGTAACTGGTGTAGTAGGCGCAGTTGCATCAGCTACTATAAATAGACCTGTGGTGTTAGCAGATGGGACACTATGGCAACCTGATGATCCACATGTGCCGGCGGAGCCTGGACTTCCGGTTCTGTTTCCGTTACTCGATGATGCCGGTCCGAATGAATTACTGGACAAGGTTAGATACAACATACCAGCTACTGCTGAAAATAGTAAAAATGAACGCTTCATACGCTTTGCTTTTTATGGGTTGTTTTTAATAAAAAAATATCTTTGCGACCCTATGGGTCAAAAAAAATTAGTACGGTTTGAGGCTATAAAGTCCTTTTCTAATGTACTGCAAAGTCCAGAAAACATTAAAGGTCTCTGGCATGAGTATTTCAAGAACGATCATCCTATTACGCTCGAACTTGCCTGTGGCAAGGGAGAGTATAGTGTAAACTTAGGCAGGCAGCATAAAGATAGAAATTATGTTGGCGTTGATATCAAAGGCAACAGAATTTTTATTGGAGCAAAGACTGCTCTTGCAGAAAATCTTACCAATGTGGCTTTTCTTCGTGCACAAATCGGGCAGCTCACCAATTACTTTGCACCTAATGAAGCACAGGAAATCTGGATTCTTTTTCCTGATCCTTTTCTTAGAGAACCGAAAGCTAAGAACCGACTTACACATCCGCGCTTTATTTCGCTCTACCAGCAAATACTTCCTCCAAACGCCCGCATCCATCTCAAAACAGACTCAAAAGAACTTTTCGACTTTACACTCGAAACAATTAATGAACACGAGTGTATCATTCACGAGTGTATTGCAGACGTATATGGACAGGGAAAAGCAACGGGAGCGTTGGCTATTAAAACTTTTTATGAGCAAATGCACTTAGCAGAAGGGCGCACTATTTATTATGTTTCTTTTTCGCTGCCACAAAAGCCTATTGTGTACGTGAGAAAAAAGAAAGTAAATATTGACGCAGATGAAGAATGAGGACTACTACATTTTGCCCGATGGAAGATTGGTGATGACTGCTACTTACCTGCTAAAACGGGGATATTGTTGCGGCAATGGTTGTATGAATTGTCCTTACGATTATCAGCAAGTGCCGGAACCAAAACGTACTATCTTATTGGAAAAACGAAATGAGCAAAGCAGAGAAGGATAACATTTATGAAGTCATCTATCAAATAGTGCGGCACTGTCCTAAAGGGAGAGTTACCACTTATGGCGCTGTGGCAGCAGCTACGGGTGCAAAGTCGGGGGCGCGGTTGGTAGGATATGCGATGAATAATTGCAAAAGCATTCGTCCCAAAGTTCCTGCACATAGAGTAGTGAACCGAAACGGGTTGCTTACCGGCAAGCATCATTTTGAAACGCCCTCTACTATGCAAGCGCTTTTAGAAAAAGAAGGCGTAAAAGTGAAAGACGATAAAGTGGTAGATTTTGAAACCTTATTCTGGGATCCTTTAAAAGAACTTACGCTATAAAATCTCGTTCAATCAAAAATAAAAGGGCACATCTTTCGACATGCCCTCCGCTGGTAGTAATATTTTACTAAGGAAGCACTTTTTCAATAAAGTCAAGATTCATTGCTAAAAGCGTTTCTCTTTTTGCTCTTTCTTCCGGTGTTATATAAAACGGGCTTGCCGGGTTCAAATCTTGTGCATTATCTGCATACACATATCTCACTTCACTCTTGCTGGTTGATGGAAGGAACATGTCCTTTATCATATAATCTTCCGGTAGTCTTTCAATTTTCTTATTCAACCATGAAGAGCCTGCGAGATATTGCTTTTGCGGCACATAAATAAACAAGCAAGTACCACCTTTTATGTAATCAATCACTTTGCCTATTGACTGACGGCTTACCGCGGGGCATCCCCAGCTTCTGCCCAGGCGACCCTGACCTGCAATAAACGAAGGACTCACATAATCCGCACCATGCACCACTATGGCACGCTGGTATGCCGCAGAGTTATAGCCATTATCCATTCCGTGCAGGCGAAGCGATGTGCCATGCTTTCCTACATAAGTATCATCCGTAACGTAAAAACCAATGCTGCTTTGGTGAGAATTTTCGGTATTAGAAAATGCTTTTGCAAATTCATCGCCACTGCCTTGTCCGTGCGCTACGTAGTCATTCATCAATACCTCTTTCCTGGCAAGGTCTATAATCCAAAGGCGATGTTTGGTAGATGACAAAGTAAAATCTGCCACTGAAAGAATTTGCTTATTCGCATTCAGCTTGCCCGCATTGCGCAGGTTTAAGTAACCACGGTAGGCTGTTGCAAAAGCATCGAAAGAAATCTTTTCGCTTCCTTTAAAATCAATTTGAGAATAAACCTCAGAAATGTAGCTGTTAATGTCGTTCATATTATTTACAGCTATAGATGGGTTCGTAGTCGGCTCTTTGGCGGTAGCAATCTTTATAGTTAATCCTAAAAAGGTTCCTACCGACACACACAAAATCATTTTCTTCATGAACTCCAGGATTTTTAAATATTTGTAATGGGGAATACCGTAAAGATACTACACAACCCCCTTTCTGCCAACCATTTTGGGTAGGATAATGCCCATTTAACTGGGGTTTAACGCCCTTTCCCCATATTAAATTATGGAGTTCTTTACATCCAATTGTTAATTATCAGCACAGAAGATAGCGCGCATCGTATGCTATCCTCATTTCTTTAATGTCTGCCTGCTTCGGATGGTGGGGTGGGCCTTTCGGGCGGTTTATTGCGTGCCTCGGGCGGATAAGTGTGGCGCGCGGAGTATTTTTTATTGCCTTCGGAAAAATTTTATTGCCTTCGGAAAGACTTTTATTGCCTTCGGAATGCTTGCAGCGGGCTTCGGAACACCTCCGAAGCGCATTGTCAACCCTCCGAAGCGCATTGTCAACCCTCCGAAGCACATTGTCAACCCTCCGAAGCACATTGTCAACCCTCCGAAGCATTCTGTCAACCCTCCGAAGCATTCTGTTAACCCTCCGATGCCCAAACCAAGCCACCCGAAGGGAACGCAAAATGGATTTTGGGGGAAATAATAGGATGAAATACCGGCGCTCGCCGCTGCGGTTGTCGAGGCTTCCTAATCCCTGCATTGTATTTAACTAATTCAACATCAGCACAATCCACCTCAGAATTCTTAGCTTTGGCGGTCTTTTAAAAAATATTTTTCCATGAAAGAAGTGTATATCATCTCCGCCGTGCGCACACCTTTGGGTAGCTGGGGCGGATCGCTCAAAGATTTTTCGGCTACAAAGCTTGGTTCATTTGCCATAAAAGGTGCTCTTGAAAAAGCCGGCGTTAACCCCGAAGAGGTAAATGAAGTATTGATGGGTAGCGTACTACAGGCAAATCTCGGTCAGGCCCCTGCACGTCAGGCGGCACGCTTTGCCGGTGTGCCCGATAATGTGCCCTGCACCACAGTAAATAAAGTTTGTGCATCTGGCATGAAGGCTGTAATGCAAGGCGCACAATCCATAATGCTCGGCGATGCAGATGTGGTAGTAGCAGGCGGTATGGAAAGCATGAGCAACGTGCCTTTCTACAGCGATTCGCTCCGCTGGGGAAACAAATATGGCAACGCCACGCTGATAGACGGACTGGCCAAAGATGGTCTTACCGATGTGTACCACAATTACCCAATGGGCAATGCCGCAGAGCTTTGTGCAAAAGAGTGCAGCATAAGCCGTGAATCTCAGGATGAGTTTGCGATTGAAAGTTATAAACGCAGCCAGGCGGCGCAAACTGCAGGCTTGTTCGACAATGAAATAGTTCCTATCGAAATACCTCAGAAAAAAGGCGATGCTATCCTTTTTGCTAAAGATGAAGAACCCTGGAACGTAAAATTTGATAAGATACCTTCCCTTAAATCTGCCTTTGTAAAAGAAGGAT
>ENA-UOUJ01001693-UOUJ01001693.1-activated-sludge-metagenome-genome-assembly--contig:-NODE-1693-length-11094-cov-5.019023_pt1 | contig 11094 bp, 6 predicted proteins | sample MGYA00249839_ERZ747224 | MGnify/ENA primary metagenome ERZ747224 (study PRJEB28782, sample SAMN03220277) | activated sludge metagenome | biome: wastewater; feature: sewage sludge; material... | reverse complement strand
TCACCAAGGCCTGGTACGAGCTGGCGGCAAAGGTCGATCCGCTGCTGCCGCGGCCGCCGCTGGAGACCTGGCACGCCGCCGACCCCGACGCTCTCGCCGCCATCGCGCGTCGCTACGTCGCCGGGCTAGGCGAATTCTTCACCACCCGCGAGCTGCGCGCCCTGGACGATCAGCTGCGCACACGCACCGGCGACCCGGCCGGACGCCGCGAATACACCGCTGCCTGCACCCTCGAACGCAGCTCGCGCGCGCTCGCCTTCCGCTGTGCACCGGCCAGCGGCAGCGATGGCGCGCGCCTGTCAGGACGGCTCGTGCTCGCGGATGGTCGCGTCAGGAGTGGCGTGGTCGATGGCCTCGCGGTCGACGCGTCCACGGCGCTGAACGGCATCACGGTGGCGCCGGGGACGGCCGTCGACGCGCGGGGTGTCGAGATCCGCCTGCGCGACCACGACCGGCACGCGCGCCTGGCCGACGGCCGCGCGGTCGACGCCATCCGCCTGCGCTGGGGCGCCGACGACGACGCCAGCGCCAGCGTCGCCGTACTCGACGACCTCGCGCCGCTGCGCGAAGCACTGACGGCCCTGGCGGACGACGACACAGCGGGGTCGCCGCTGTCGTCCGATCATTTCAACCGCGCACGACTGACCTCGGCGCTGTTCGCGCGGCTCGGCATCGACGGCCGCACCGCGTGCTGCGACGAGACGCCGGCGTTCCCGCGGATCCGCGTCGAGCCGGCCGCGCCGCCGGCGCCGACAACCGGCTACGCGCGCGCCTTCGCGGCCTTCTTCGATGACTGCGCCGGCTGCCACGCCACCGGCGAGCACTCGCCGCCGAACTTCCTCGCCGGCAGCGGCAGCGAGGTCGCCGCGCGCATGCGCCACTGCGCGCCGCGCCTGTACGTGCGCCTGGCGATGTGGCACCGCGACCCCGGCGAACGCGAGAAGACGCCGATGCCGCCGCCCTTCCCGTCCGCGACCGGCGCCGTGCGCGGCGCGCCGGAGAGCGTCGCGGCGCTGGAACGCATCGCCGCCGGCCTGCTGCGCGAGGAAACCGGGGCCGAGCCGCAGCTCGACGCGCTGCTGGCCGACGGCTACGAAACGCTGCGCCCCTGCCTGCCCGACGCATCCACCTGAGACCGGGGAACGACCATGTCCGGCAAGATCCGCTCCGCGATCGCACGCCTCCAGGCCTGGTTCGACCGGCTGTTCCGGCACCGCTGGCTGCGCTGCACACTGCTGCTCCTGGCGCTGCCGACGCTGCTGCTCGCGGGCTTTGCGCTGTACGGCCTGTGGCTGTTCACCCGCAACGTCCCGGTGACCTATGCCGACCCCGCCGAGCACTTCAAGTACGGATCGACACGCGGCGAGATGGCGTCCGGCCTGCCGTACTGGATCTGGCAGGTGCTGCCGCAGGTCTGCGGCCAACACCTGCCCGACCCGCGCCGCGGTTACGCCTCGCTCGGGCTGATCTACGAGGACGGCCGCGACCTGCCGATCGGCATGTCCAAACGCAACTACCAGGGCGTCGACCGCACCTTCCTCAACTGCTCGGTGTGCCACACCAGCACCTGGCGCGAGACCCCCGGCGCCGAGCCGACCATCGTCCTGGGCATGCCGGGCAACCGCTTCCGGGTCTGGGACCTGCAGCGATTCCTGTTCGCCTGCGCGAAGGATCCGAAATTCTCCACCGAGTTCGTGGTCCCCGCGATCGATCGCGCGATGCGCGAGCGCGGCGAACGCCTCGGCCTGCTCGACCGCTACGCGATCTACCCGGTGGCGATCGCGCTGATGCGCGAACGACTGCTGATGCTCGCCGGCCGCTTCGAGCCGCTGATGCAGTATCCGGAGTGGGGCCCGGGGCGGGTGGACACGTTCAATGCCGCCAAGGTGATCTTCAACTTCCCCATGGCTGCCCTGCCCGAGCACGAGAAGAACGCACCCTCCGACTTCCCGTCGATCTGGCTGCAGCGGCCGCGCGAGGGCATGCAACTGCACTGGGACGGCAACAACACCTCGGTCGAGGAGCGCAACAAGAGCGCCGCGTTCGGCACCGGCACCATGCCCTCGACGATCGACGTCGCCGCCATCGCGCGCATCGAGGACTGGCTGCTCACGCTGGAACCGCCGCCGTACCCGTTCCCGATCGACCAGGCGCAGGCCGCACGCGGCAAGACTGTCTACGGCGAGTACTGCGCCGACTGCCATGGCGCAGGCGGCCGTGACTTCAGTGGTGCGCACGTCGGCAAGGTGACGCCGCTGGCCGGGATCGGCACCGACCGCCGCCGGCTCGACAGCTACAGCCGCGACCTCGCGGTGAACCAGTCGACGCTGTACGCCGGCTACCCCTGGCGCTTCACCCATTTCCGCAAGACCGACGGCTACGCCAACATGCCACTCGACGGCCTGTGGCTGCGCGCGCCCTACCTGCACAACGGCTCGGTGCCGACGCTGCGCGACCTGCTCGAACCCGCCAGTGGGCGGCCGCGGTCGTTCTGGCGCGGCGACGATGTCTACGACCGGCACAAGGTCGGATTCGTCTCGGACATCGACGAACGCGACGGCGTGCGCCTGTTCCTCTTCGACACCTCGGTGCCGGGCAACTCCAACGCCGGCCACGAAGGCGCGGACTACGGCACGGACCTGTCCGACGAGGACAAGGACGCTCTCGTCACCTTCCTCAAGACCTTCTGAGCATCCGCGAGGAGCCCGTCATGAACACTGCAAACCCCGTCGCCGCACCGTCCAAGCGCAAGCCGCGCTGGCTGTGGTGGCTGCTGCTGGCGCTGCTGGTGCTCGGCGCCGTCGTCGGCTTCGCCGCCTGGTACAAGTTCTTCCGCGAGGAGCCGCAGCCGGACTGGGTCACCGCGACCCCGGAGATGCGCTTCAAGTACGGCTCGATCGGCGCCGAGAACGAAGCCGGCATCCCCTACTGGATCTTCTACGTGCTGCCGCGCATGTTCCCGGAGAAGCTGCCCGGGCCCGGCGGCTACGCCGCGTTCGGCGTCGCCTGGGAGCAGGGCCAGGAACTGCCGGTGGGCTTCACCAAGAAGGTCGTCGGCTTCCCGCGCGTGGCCAACACCTGCGCCACCTGCCATACCGCGAGCTACCGCACGTCCGTCGATGGCGAGCCGACGTACGTCGTCGGCGGCCCCGGGCACACGCTGCACCTGTCCGCGTTCTTCCGCTTCCTGGTCGATGCCGCCAAGGACCCGCGCTTCAACGCCGACAACATCATGCGCGAGATCAACCTGGTCACCGAGCTGTCGTGGCTGGACCGGCTCATCTATCGCTACGCGCTGATCCCGATCACCAGGAAAAGGCTGATGGAACGCGAACCGCAGTTCGAATGGATCTACCGCGACGACTTCCCGGACTGGGGCCGCGGCCGCGACGACGGCATGAACCTCACCAAGTACTTCATGCTCGAACTGCCGATGGACGACAGCCTCGGCGCCACCGACATGCCATCGGTCTGGAACCTGAAGAAGTACGACCGCCCCGGCACCACCATGAACTTCGCCGGCGACAGCCACGACGCCTACTCGGTGATCATCGACTCGGCGCTGGGCCTGATGAACGCCGCGCCCAAGTCCAACGAGGACTTCCTCGGCCACGTGCGCTGGATGCAGGAGTACCTGTCGGAGCTGCCACCGCCGAAGTATCCGTTCCCAGTCGACGCCGCGCTTGCGGCCGCAGGCGAGTCCGTGTTCACGCGCGACTGCGCGGCCTGCCACGCCAGCGCGATCACCGGCACGCGCCAGCCGCTGGCCGGCATCGACACCGACCGCGCACGCATCGACGCCTGGAACGCCCAGCACGCGATCGCCGCCAACCGCGTGGTCACCGAGTTCGGCATCGAGCGCAAGGGCCTGGTCGAGGAGGACCTCATCGGCTACAACCCGCCGTTCCTCGACGGGCTTTGGCTGCGCGCGCCCTACCTGCACAACGGCTCGGTGCCGACCCTGCGCGACCTGCTGCGCCCGCCGGCCGAGCGCCCGAGCACGTTCTGGCGCGGCTACGACCTCTACGACCCGGTCAACGTCGGCTTCGTCACCAGCGGCGAAGACGCCGAACGCATTGGCACGTTCCACGACACCGCGCAGCTCAACAACGGCAACGGCGGGCATGTCTTCGGGACGACGCTGCCGGAACAGGAAAAGGCAGCGCTGCTGGAATACCTGAAGACGCTGTAATCAGTCCGCCCGAATGTCCGTAGCAGTTCGCATGGAGACGCATGCCATGACACCAGACGACTACATCGCACAACGTGTCGACGGCCAGATCGCGTGGTACCGCGGCAGGGGCGGGCGCGCGCAACGCAAGTTCAAGGCACTGCGGATCATCGAGATGGCCAGCGCGGCCATCATTCCCCTGGTCGCCGGATTCCTGGCAGTGATCCCCTACGGCAATGTGCTCGTCGCCGTCCTCGGCGTGGTGGTGGCCGTCAGCGCCGGCCTGATCGCGATCGGGCACTACCAGGAAATCTGGATCGAGTACCGCACCGCGAGTGAGTCGCTGAAGCACCAGAAGTACCTGTTCCTCACCCGCTCGCCACCGTACGACACGGATGAGGCTTTCGCGCTGTTCGTGCAGTGCGTGGAAGGGCTGATCTCGAAGGAGAACAGCGCCTGGTCGCAGCATATGCGGCCCCCGGCGCCGGCCAAAGTCGGCCCTGTCCAACGTGGTGCTGGAGAATGACGATGGCCTGGCCACCCTTTGCCACCACAGGGAAAGACGTGAATGGCACGACCGCAATGTCCGTCCCGGAACCCGACGACTGTTCCCGCCGTGACAGAGGCCTGCAACGAGTCGGACACATGGACAACAAGCTATCCACCGGAGACATCACCATGGAACGCATGGCAAGGACACATTCAGAACATCCCTCATCGCGGACCCGTATTTCCGCCGGATGCGCGGGACTGCTGGGTGCGCTGCTGCTCGTTCTGGCCGCACCGATTGCCCGCGCGCAATCGCAGCCGCTTTCGCTCACCGAACAGTTGGATGAGCAGCTCGGACTCGGTGACTTCCGCGGCTGTTTCGATCTTCTCCGACTCACTGAAGCGGATGTGACTGCCGCCGACGGTAACCCACAAACTGCAGTCAACAGGGAGCTGAACCGTCTGGAGGCCGCGGGGCATATTGGCAACGAACTGCGTGCGATCTGCGGCCCGAGCGCGGTCAATTCGGCTTCGTCCCTGGGCGGCGCGCTCAACACCGTGCAGGCCACCAAGACAGTGTCGCAGTTCCGCCTCGCCCGCCGACGCATCGACCAGCGGCTGCCACGCCGTCCTTCCCTGTCTGTCCAGGGCATGCCGCTCATGCTGTTGCTGCAATCCGCCGGGTTGGAACATGATCCGGAGCTGCGACGGCACGCTGCCGTCGGCGCCGCCGTCTTCGGCGAGGTCGAGTACGAACAGCAGGACCGGGAGATCACGCGCTACGAGGACGGCTACGAGGCCGACATCACCGGTGGCGCAATCGGGATGGACTATGCCTGGGACCGCGCCATCGTCGGCGCATGGGCGGGCTACAAGCGCATGGACGGCGATTTCCAGGGCGGTTTCGTCCGCTTCCTCAGTAATCCGGCGCAGTTGTCCGCCGTCTGCGGTGGCGTACTTCCCGGCGGCGACTTCGACCTCGATGGCGGCCTGCTTGGGGTCTTCGCCGGCTGGAAGATGGGCGACGCTGGCTTCGTCGACGTCAACGCCAGCAAGGCGCAGCGGGACTACCGGTACAACCGCAACACTTGCGCGATCGAATCCAACAGCGAGTCCTTGTCGTTCAATGAAGAGAACGGTGAGCTTTCCAGTGACGGTATCGTGATCGACGACATCTATGCAGGCCGCGTTTCCGGCGACACCACCGTCACGGAGACTGGACTGTCGATCCGCGCGGGCTTCGACGCGGTCCGTGCCGCCTGGACCTTCGGCCCTCGCGCTACGCTCAGCTATGCACGCAGCACCGTCGATGCCTATTCGGAGACCGGACGCAGCACGGTGAGCAACCCTGTTGAGCCGGTCGGCGCCTTTGATCCCGAGAATCCAAACCCGCAACCCGATGCCGGACGCATCGTCAACCGCGCTCTCGGCGACCCGCTGGGCCTGGAGCTCGCCTACCAGGAACAGAAGCAAGACTCCCTTCTGCTCGAGGTCGGCGGCCTGGTCGAGCGTCGCTTCGAGATGTCCCCCGGCCTGCTGGTCGCGCACGCCTCGGCCTACTGGCGCCACCAGTTCAGGGACGACCTGCGCTTCGCCACGGCGCGGTTCGTGCAGGACCAGCGCCCCGACCCGGTGTACTTCTCCTTCGTCACCGGCCAGGTCGACGCCAACTCCGCACTGTTCACGCTGGGCGTGACCGCACTGTTCAACGAACGCGCCGCGTTCCGCCTCGAGGTGACTCACCTGGCGTTCGACCGCTACCTGGACTCGACGGCCATCTCCGCGCAGTTCCGCGTCGGGCTGTAGCAGAGGCTGTAACCGCCATGCGCTACCGCGCCTTCATCTCCTATGCCTCGGCCGACCGGCAGGTCGGCGAGCGCTTCCAGCGCGCGATCGAGCATTACCGCATCCCCAAGCCGCTGCGCGGGACCGACCATGGCCTCGGCCCCGTTCCGAAGCGGCTGACGCCGCTGTTCCGCGACCGTTCTGACGCGAGCGCCGGCCGCGATCTCGGCATCACGCTGCGCACGGCGCTGGAGGCGTCCGATGCGCTGGTCGTCCTGTGCAGCCCGGTTTCGGCCCGTTCGAAGTGGGTCAACGAGGAGATCCGCACCTTCAAGCGGCTGGGACGCAACGCACGCATCTTCCCGGTCCTCGTCGATGGCGCGTCGCGCCGCCACGACCCGGAGCTGGCTCCAGATGGCGCCTTCCCGCCCGCCCTGTTCGAACGCTTCGACGCCGATGGCGAACCGATTGCCGGCGACGATGCGACACCGCTGGCACCCGACTTGCGCGAACAGGGCGACGGCCTGCACTTCGCCAGGCTCAAGATCGTCGCTGCGCTCACCGGCGTGCCGCTGACCCTGCTGACCCAGCGCCAGCAGGAAGCCGAGCGGCGCGAGAAACTGGTCGTGCGCTGGGTCGCGGCAATCATGGGTTTCCTGGCGCTGCTGGCAAGCGCCGCGGCGGTGCAGGCCTGGCGCTCAGCGGAAGCGGCGCGGGCGCGCATGGAGGACGCCATCGAGATGGCCGCGCGGCGGGTCGACGATGCCGCGCAGTACCAGGACAGCTATGGCGTCCCGACCGAGGTGATCCGCCAGCTGCTCAGCGGCGCGGAGCAGGACTTCGACGAGTTGATCGCCGCCCGTGGCCAGCGCACACCGACGCTCGAACTGCAGCGCGGGCGCATGTCCGTCCTGTTCTCCGGCCTGTACGGCTCGGTCGGCGATGGTCCGCGACAACTGGCGCTCGCGCGCGACGGGCTGGCGACGATCGAAGGCGTCACCACGACCCGGCAGGCTGCCCATCCTTCGACATGGTTCGCGCGCCTGCCCCGGCGCGAGACGGTGGTCGGTGAGCGCCTGAACGCGCTGGAGGCGGTGGGTTCGGCCCTGGCCAGCGATGAGGGCGGCTTCATCGAGGCAGAGGAATCCTACGAGCGCGGCCGCCAACTGGCCGAATCCGAGAACGCGCCACAGCACGTTGCGCGTTTCTGGTCACTGCTCGGCCAGCATCGCTACAACGGCGGCGATCTCCAGGGCGCACTGGTCGCCCAGGATGCGGCAATCGCGGCGCTGGACACTGCCATCGCCAGGGGCGGCGATGGATTCGCCGAAGCGCAGCTCGATAGAGCGCTGGCACGTTCGGACCGGGCAGAAACGCTGCTCGAACTGGAACGTCACCGCGAGGCGCTGGCCGAACAGGACGCGGCTACCGAGGCGTTCCAGGCGGAAGCAACGGCAGCCCCCGGCGACACCACCGCTGCGCGGCGACTTGCGCATGCCCTGGTGCGGCGGGAGGACATGCGCTACGCGGTGTCCGGCGATTGGCGTCCGTCGATTCCGGTCCTCGAACGCGCGATCGGCATCCTGGAACGACTGCACGCCAGCGACCCTGCGAGAATCGACTTTGCGCGCGACACCGCGATCGCGCTGGAGCGCCTGGGCGACGTCCGCCTGCAGCTCGGCGAGTTGGCGGACGCCAGCGTGATGTTCGAGCGGGCGATCGCGCTCAAGCGCGGCGTACTTGCCCGCGACCCGGTCAATGTGGACGCGCAGCGCGACGTGGCCGTTGCCCTCGAACGCCAGGGCGACACCGCGTTGGCACAGCGACGACCGGGCGACGCGCTGGCTGCCCTGGACGAGGCGCGGGAACTGCGCGATCGCACCGGAACCGAGGCCGACCCTGTCGCCACCCGCGACCTGGCCGTGCTGTGGAGCAAGACCGGCCAGGCCCGCGCCGCTGCCGGAGGGACACAGGACTGGAAAGAAGCATTCTCGAATGCAATCGAGCTCATGCGTCCGCTCATCGAGTTGGACGGTGCGCCCCCGGGCTGGATGCGCGATCTCGCGGTATTCCATGCCGGCTATGGCGATACCCTGGCAAGAGCAGGGCAAGACACCAATGCCGTCGCGCAATGGCGCACGGCGCTTGACCTCACGGAGCGCCAGCTGTCGCTCAATGCCGACGACCCTCGACTCCAGGGCGACCTGGCCATCCTGCAGGACCACATCCGCAGGACAGGGACGCGATGAACTGGCGATAACGGCCGTACCGGCTTCCACGGCTTCGCGTCATCGCCATCGATCCACGCATGGGAATCGAATCCGTCGCAATCCTGGAAAACAGTAAGATGACGCCACATACCGGCAAGCTGTACTTCGTGATGATCGCGTCGGTGCTGCTCTCGTGCATCGCGTCGTGGATCATCGCGCGTCGGTACCGAGGCCGGATGCGGCAGTTGATGCGCGTACCGCAGGCCGGAAGCCTACCCGCGCCCATGGCGGAGACCGCACCCGGCACGGAGTCAGCATCCAATGCCCATCCGCCGGCGCAGGCTACCCTCGCCGGCAACCGCCGCGCCGGGATGCGGCTGTCGATGCTGCTGGCAGCGGTGTCCTGCCTCATCGCGCTGTCGAGCGCTTGCATCTGGTGGACGCTGGTGTTCCCCGGCGAACCGATGCCTGCGAAGCGCGTGGCGGTGGTGGCGCTGCTGCACCTGTGGCCGGTGGTGCCCGCGTTGGCGCTGGTGTGGCGCTGGTCGCGCAGTCGCCTGTTCGGAGCCTTGCTGTTGTGGTGCGCCGCCACCTACGCGGTCTTCCTGTGGCGGCAGATCGAGCCCAGGCCGCTGGAAGCGATGCTTGCGATGGCGAGCGAAATTGGGCTGTCCCTGGCACTGGTGTCGGCGGTCTTCCTGGGCAGCGCGACCCGCGCGATCGCGCCCTGGTTGCTCGTGCCCACGGCGTTGCTGCTGTCGGCCATGCTCGTCGGCCTTGACGTGCTGAGCTGGATGGCTGGACACGAATCGCCGCTGCTGATGTTGTTGATCCAGCCCCTGGAATGGCTGCCGGGGTGGAGTGGCGTCGTCGTGGTCTTCGGGATCTTCCTGTTGCTGGCGGGGATCATCGCCTGGTGGCCGATGCGGATGTCGGGGCGCGCGCTCGGCCACGCCTACTCGCGCAAGTGGCTCTCCGACCTGCTGGTGCTGTTCACCGGCGTATGGGCCTTCGCGTTGACCGACCGCACGCTGACGCTCTCGGCCAGCATCGGCGTCGAAGCGTTCGCGATGTACCTGTCGCTGCTGTGGATTCCGGTGGTGATGTGGCTGGCTGGCCGATTCCGCCAGGGGCGGGCGCTGCCACCCACCCTGCTCGTCCTGCGGGTGTTCCAGCAGGATGTGCAGATGCAGTCCCTGTACGACCAGGTCGTCGAGCGTTGGCGCCTGAGCGGCAACACCGTGATGATCGCCGGCACCGACCTCGCCGATCGCACCCTCGACGCGGGCGACATCTTCCAGTTCCTGGATGGCAAGCTGGCACAGCAGTTCATCATCAGTCCGGCGGACGTCACGCGGCGCATCGACGCGTTCGACATGGCGGCCGACATCGATGGTCGGTACCGGGTCAACGAGTGCTATTGCCACCACACGACATGGCGGGACGCGCTGCAGGCCCTCGTCCACCGCAGCGACGTGGTGCTGATGGACCTGCGGGGATTCCAGGCGCACAACGCCGGCTGTCGCCACGAACTCGCCACCCTGGCACGGGCCGCGCGGGCGCTTCGCGTCGTGGTACTGACGGACGGCCGGACCGACCGCGCCGTCGCGCAGGCAGACGTTGCCTCCGGCCGGCACGAACGTTTCACATGGATCGAGGTTTCGCGCCTCGATGCACGCATGCGTCGCCAGGTCCTGGCCGGGCTGTTGGCCTGACGGCGGCTTCCCGGCGGCCGCCGCCGCGCGCCGGTTGCGTTGTCATCGATTGGGGGGACCGGCTCACCGCGACACGGCAGGTGGACCATGGACCTCAAACGCGAGATCTCGGCCGAGTTCTGGAAGAAGCTCGCCGAAGTGCTGGAAGTGGAGACGGCGGCGCTGCGCGCGGTCGCCGAGATCGAATCCAGGGGCAGCGGCTTCCTGCCGGCGCCGGCGATCCGGCCCAAGGTGCTGTTCGAGGGCCACGCCTTCCACAAGCTCACCGGCGGGCGCTACGACCGCGACCACCCCAACCTCAGCCACCCGAAGTGGGACCGCCGCCAGTACTCCGGGTCGCTGGAAGGCGAATGGAAGCGGCTGGACCAGGCCTGCCTGCTCGACCGCGCCGCGGCGCTGCAGTCGGCCAGCTGGGGCATGTTCCAGATCATGGGCTTCAACTACTCCTATGCCGGCTACCTCGACGTCGAGGCCTTCGTCGCCGACCAGCACGCCGGCGCCGAGGAACACGCCCGCGCGTTCGCCCGCTTCATCTCGCGCCCGCCGTTCCTCAATGCACTGCGCAAGCTGCGCTGGGCGGAATTCGCGCGCGCCTACAACGGCCCCGGCTACGCCCAGAACAAGTACGACACCAAGATGGCCGCCGCCTATGCGCGCCACAAGGCCGCCGCGCCGGTCGCGGAGAAGGTCGGCAAGGCGACGAAGGCGGCGAAGCCGCGCAAGG
>ENA-UOUJ01001692-UOUJ01001692.1-activated-sludge-metagenome-genome-assembly--contig:-NODE-1692-length-11094-cov-5.319957_pt1 | contig 11094 bp, 12 predicted proteins | sample MGYA00249839_ERZ747224 | MGnify/ENA primary metagenome ERZ747224 (study PRJEB28782, sample SAMN03220277) | activated sludge metagenome | biome: wastewater; feature: sewage sludge; material... | reverse complement strand
AATCTGTTCTTCATCCGCGTCAACTGACAGCGGCGCTGAACGGTAAATAGTTTCTGTAATGGTTCGGAAACGCCAACGGAAGTTTTCATCGAACCATCGAGATTTGAGTGTTTGAATTGGTTTGGTGTCAGATGCCCATTGAAGTTCCACACTTTCAATCGACTTCTGAGAAAAAACTTGAGCTTTCGTAGTGAAGCCTATTTCTCTTGGAATCTCCATTGTAAGATACACATCGGTAAGATAGTCTCCTCGTGCACACTTAATCGGGAAGACATTTCCAAGGCCTTCGGCCATAACTGGTGCCAACGACTCTTTGATCAAAGTGTGGTATGTAGTCGGTCGAAATGATCCAGGAAATTCAGAGATCATATCATTACCCGTACTAGAAGGATCATCTTGTCCTGAAGGGTAATGGAAAGGCTTCTGAAACTCCGCAAATGACATACAATTCTTTTATTAATTTATTCGTTATTATTGGAGAGTTAGACGATTATTTGTCATTGTATTATTGTAAATTACATCATTGATGTAATTATCACCTCCCGCCTACAGGAGCTGTTGCTGCAATACCACCACCCATAGGAATCGCCTGCGCTAGATTCCCCCTATTAAAGGGTTTTTGCGGATTAGCACCGCGTTTTGGTGCCGGGATTGGTGCTGTAGGTACTGGAGCAGCTATTGAACTTGCTCCAGTTTGAGTCGGATCTTTTGCAACTGATCTTGAAGCAGGCGGTACTTTTGTAGTATCGGGTTGAACGGGGTCTTCGTCTTCGCTCTCGTCGAGAGGAAAAAATTGGGGTGTTGTTGATACGGAAGATTGGACAGAGAGAGATGGGGTTACAGAAGTTTGGCGTTGTAGTGGAGATTGTTGTCGACGCGGTTCAGTTTGACGAGGCGGAGTGCTCTGTTGACGAAGTTCGGCCTGACGAGGCGGAGTGTTTTGCCTTCTTTGTTCAACCGGTGTTGATGGTCTTTGCTCTCTAGCAGGCCTTTCATTTGAAGTTCGTTCAGAGCTACTGGCTACTTTTTTTTGGTCTCTAAGAATGCCATTGATCTTGTCAAGTTTTTCCTTCTTATTTTTATCCTTTTGGTCAGTCCTGCCGTTGAGCTTCTTAGATTCGTCTCTAAACTTAGTCATCAATGGATCAAAATCTCCTGATTTCAAGGACTTAACTTTATCTTTAACTTCATTTGCAAATTTATCAGTCTTGATATCACCACCGATACCCATTAGTTTACCAAATCTATCTTGTACATTAAACCCCGCTGATGTGGGAGATGTAGTCTTACCATCTACATTCTTATCCTTCTCTTGACGTTGATGTAACTCGTTACGAGCTTTATCAACGTACATCACTTTGTGATCAAATGGTCTCGGGATTTCTTTCCAAGGATCAATGAAATCATAAACACCTTCAACATCAGGTTTACCGTCTTTATCAGGGCCTCGAAGGATCTCAACTTTCTCTGACTTCAAGTTATACAACAAGCCCAAGAACTTAAAGGTATTCCTAATATCGTCTGGATCGGGAGAATCTAATTCAAGCCCGTTCTTAAGGCTTTTTAATGTTATTCCATTTCTAGGTAGAATACCATACATAAACCAAAAATAGTTACTCGCAAAATGACCATGGTCATCATCAGCACTGTGTTCAAATACGTCTGTCACAGACTTACCAAGTCGAAATCCTTCTCGAACAATGTCAACAAAATCTGTATACAAGAATCCAGTTCCATTTTGTCGACGGCGATCTCGATAACCTAGAGGAAGAGAACGATCTTCAATTTGAGTGAGAGTTTGACCATAAGTCATGGAATCTTTCAAGATAGCTTGAGGACCCTTACCGTCAGGTCCTCGAAGCCAACGAAGCATATTACGAATGTCACGGCTAAGGGCCCATCGCATGAAAGCAATACCATCACTTTCGATATACTGCAGTGGAAAGTTATCATTTTGTTTAAGTGTTTCGAGAAGATCAAGTTTGTACAATTGAATGAACTCTTTGGCCTTAATGGGATTTCCTCCCCCGATATCTTTCACCCAACTGTACGTGTCATATTGTGTCTTAATCTGGGGATTATAGACAGATAACTGATCATTCCTCTCCCACAAAGAGAAGATGAATCGATCTATATGGTTTAAAACGCTCATCTTTTAAACAACCAAGGTTTTTATGTCTGGAGTTTAGACATATTAGTAATGTAACACATTGGACAACAAGAATTTAGATCAGGGCTAAACGCTAATCAAAACTGTATAATAATTCCTTAAGTCGATCGAGAATATAGTTGCCAAAATAATCTCACCATCAAGCGATGAAATCGAGTATTGAACGCTAACGTAACAAAATATAAATAATAAAACCACCTGAGACTTGTTTTCGAACCCAGACTTGAATAACTCCGACAAAATGACGACATTTGTGAACTTTACTGAATTTGATGCTACACGTATCGTGACCCCTGAAAAGCCTGAGCAGACCGCTACTAGGTTTAGTAGCGAGAAGATTAAACTCAATGCCGATGAAATTAAGATATTGTATGACTACACTACAAAGACAAAGGATGGAAAGACTCTTACTAACCGAGGACCACTTCGCGTAAAGTTCCCGGCAGTTACCTCGAATCAAGGAGTGGTCTACAAGGACTTCTCTGGAGGTACCAAGCCGCCGAATCCATCAGTGTACGTAAAGTTTGATGTGAAAAACAATGAGGAACACGAGTTCGTCGTTGGTCATCCGTCATCACAATATCGTGATATGGGTAACGACGATGACGGTAATCCGATTGATGAAGATGCTTATGGTGTGCTTGGAAGCATTTACACCTGGTGTTGTGATCAGTTGTACAACTACAAGAAGTATCAAAAGGGTAACTCGAAGTTCTCTAGGGACTCTGTTTCAGAAGTACTACCAGAGAAGCTTATTTTGCGACGACCGCAGTACACCGATAAGGATGGGAAGCCAGAACTTGTCGGTCGCGAGAAGCCTGATGTTGATCCTGGGAAGTTCTTCAAGATCACCACATTCAACACACCAGGAACTCCCGATTACCGTGAAGCTCCGTTTGTATCCCCTAGTGGAAAGATCTTCAAACTTCGTGATCTCCAGAACAAGAATCTCAAGTTCATTCCAGTTGTGTTGTTCCGACACATCTGGCTTGGCGAGAAGTATTCGATCACATCTGAAATCACAGAGGCTCTTATCGTTGATATCGGCGCTAGCTCTGGTCTTAACCCGCGTCTTGATGTCCTTCGAACTTCATGGCTTGAAGGACAGGACTCTGCTTATGATGAGCGGAGCGTCGACGAGGCGTTTGCGAAGATTCGCGCTATTGAAGCAGCGACAGCTGCCGATGAAGCTTCTTCGGATAGTGGTCCACCAGCGGCGAAGGTTCGTGTTATTACGCTTGACCCTGAGGACCCTGATTATCCGTCTGGATCTCCTGAGGGAGATGATGTCGATTCAGTTCCGCCCCCTCGTGCTAAGAAGTCTTCGATTCTTTCGAAACTTCAAGGTGTGAGTGGTGGAAAGTCGATTCAATGAACATAACCACATGTGGTTATGTAATAAGAAATCAGTAACAAACAAAAATGTCCGCTATTACTAAGACTATCAGCGAGTTTATTGAGTTCTGTCGTAATGCTGCCGACAAGACTGTACGCTTGGAAGACTATGGATACAAAAAGCCGTTCTGGCTTGCAGGCCTGAACAAGTTTCATGGCATGTATGCAGAGAATCCAGAAGGATTTATCAAGGTTTTTACGGACTTCATCGATGTTCATCGACAAGATCTTGAAACCCCTGCCTTCGATCATGACGGGAGGGCTAATCACGATTGGATTAAGATTCCCAAGACTGTAGATGATGAGGACGATTCTTGGGCAAAGAAATCAAAGAAGCCTCGTGGTGTTGTAATTTGGATGAGCCCTGATCCAACGAAGCTTACTGGATTCTTCCTTCCACTGACAGAAGTATACACGGTATGCCTTGCTTTGCGACGCCGACACGTCAATCTTGGTAATGTGCCTTATGATGATGTTCCTCTTACTTTCTTGTGGAGGCTATTTCAATGTTTAGATGCAGTTGAGCCTAACAACCATTATTTTGAGCAAAACTTGACTGATCTTGACGAAGCATTAGGAGATTCCGACTTTGACACCGGGGCTCCAGCGGAAGCACAGAGCCCTGGAGAAGTGCTCGAAGCCGGGATGGGGAAGCAAGCTACTGGTATAATGGCTATGTTGCAAAACTTCAAACCCGAAAACATAGGAGACCTCATTAAGCAAGCCAGCGCTAACCCGATGGCGCGGTTTATGATGGAGAATATGACAAAGCTTAAGGGAGAGGAACTTGATTTGTTCTTCGCACAAGCACCCGTAATGATGTCTGCTGTTCAGACAAAGTTGATGGACCCTGAAACGATAAAGACTATCATGGATCAAGAATCTGTTCAGATGATCATTGAACGAGATCCTGAGAAGAAGGCCGTAGTTCAAGCTTTGTTATCGTCGAGTGTAACAGTGGTTCAGCAAGCTGAAGAAACACCAGTCACGGTGTCAGCCGAAGATCAGGAATAAGGCTAACAACTGTTGATAGAAATCTATACAAACTCTTATACAAGAGTTTTGTTTAAAATGCGCCCAATTCTAGCATAAGAAATCAAATAAGTCTATGAGAAAGGCTTTCAAGCCTTTCTTTGTGGCGAAAACCAAGCCACATAATGTTTAACTTGATTAGACTCAGAGTTGATCAAGTTTTTGGGCAGCTACAGCCCACCATTCGCTTCGGCGTTTGGGGTGTATGATCTATCAGATTAGTCTGATCACATTTTTAGTAGCGGTCGAAGACCAGGAACGATGATATATCATCGTTGCACTTATCAGGTTGACGAAGTACGGACTGTTCGTTTAACGGGGAACTCACCTGGGTATGTGTCGTATACTGTAGCAGTAGGTCGACGTGCTGCCATGCTGGTACTTGCATCTCGGTGTTTATGTCCCCAAACCAAAACAACAATAAGCATGACAGCTCCGACAACTGTAGCTACAATTCCTCCCCAGAATAGTGCTCTCCATAAAACGCTTACATGTTCTTTTGTTGTCGAATGAATCCCTTGATAACCATGTTTCCGTAAACCTAGCCCAAAACATACAAGACCGGCCACAATCAAGATGGCTGCAACGACGATTAAGATCCAAGATGTACTTGTCAATACCATAATGTTTTATTATGAGAAACGATATGATCAAGTTTCTTGAATTCTCATATATATCTGGCCATGATCTGGTGGATAGTATAATACATCAGGGATAACTAACAATTCTTCAACTACCTTTATTGGATCTTTGAATTCAGGGTTAGGATCGGTACTACGATCTATGATGTACTTAGTATGGTCATTTGCTTGATGAACCAGCTTTATTCCAGGGATGTAACAATAAAGAGGCGAACCTTGAAGTATGTTAGCCCACCAGATAGTACTCGAGAAGTACATAAAAAATGGGAAGTAACTAGAAAACTGTCCAATGGAGTCTACAGGTAACCATGATCTCTTGTACTTCTCGAAATCAATGTCAGGGTTATACTTCCATTCGGGTTTAAGCGCGTCTCCGATGACCTTAGCTTCTGTTTTTGCGTCAATAATCTCAGGTTCTTCGTAGCTTGCATGCATAATACCTTCACCGCGTGGAGACTGCTTAAAATTTCGAACTAACAACTTCCCAGTTTTTGTTAGAGAGAAGATAGAAAACTCTATCAGATTTTGAGGGTTGGATGCGCGTTGATAATAATGAATTGCAAAGATTTCTACTCGTTGAATTCCATCATTCTTACCTGCTGTGAGCACAGACTTGAAGAAATCGACATTCCATTTATGGCCTCCTGGAATAGAAACTCTTTGTGATTCAGAAGGCCATCCATCTCCCCTCATATTAACGCAATGAGGACACATTTGAGATGTTCCGATGACTAAAATAGGGTGATTAGTGTCCATAAATGCAAAGTACTATAGAATTTTTATCTACACTCTTAAGTGTTTTATCAGGATTCTTTTCTATTGGTGTCTGGTTATTTTATGGATTCAGAGGTAGGACAAAATTAATGGACATAGCAACGCTTGTGAGTGTTATATCAATGATAACATCGATAATGCTTTTTTCGACTAGCTCAAAGAACTAAAAACTAAAAGAAAATGCCTAAACAATTTCAGAGTATTATTTCTAATAAGTTGGTGTTATTTGGTTTAGTCGTCATTATCGTTCTTGCCGTTTGGTTTGGAATTAAGCTAGGCGAATCTTCGAAGGCCCGCCGTAAGTCGATGATGTCTTCATTTAACGAGACTGTTCGTGCAGGTTTGCCAACTATGGCTAGTACAAAGGCTGACTTTGCTGAGCGTTTATTTGGAAGTATGATGGTAGAAATCTTTACAATCAAGCCGGGTACTACACAAAAACAGGCTTCACTTGAACGTGGTGCATCAACAAGACCATTAGTTGTTGAAATAATTGAAGATGATGATCCAACGTATGTAGGAAAACTCTTAGAAAACTAACAAATTGTAGTAATAAAAGATGGGAGCATTAAATTCTGTTCCAGCGATTGTAGTCGCTTTAACCCTACTATTTATAGTCGTTGTCACTTTGTTCATCAATGTGATATACTATCACCTGAAAGAGAAGGACACGAAGAATACAATGTCTATCTATTGGGAAAAGTTATTGTTCTGGGTTAATGTTATAGCAATAGTCTTTGGACTCTTGATATCGCTGTACTTTGTAGTTCAGCTGTTATTAGCTATCTCTAAATCCCGTAAAGCTGCTATTGCAGCCGCAACTGCTGTTGGTATGACAGCGCCGATCATCGGCGCACATGGATCTACTGAGAAATTGATAGACCCACCTAGTATCATTTCGCCTCTTGTTAATAATAAAACGCCAAATTATATGGATCAGATGCAAGAGTTGGTCTCATCGATTACGGCTAGCGCAGGGAAGGTTATGAAGATTCATCAAAATAATCTTAAGATTTCGGTTAATACTCGAGAAGCTGCTGTTCAAGAATTATTACAAAATTCTGATGTCAATCGTGCTAATGCTGGTGAGATCTTAAAGGATACGACAGCACTGATAAAAGATTTTAACGCTAAGTCTGCATCCGAAAAAGCCAGTGTAGTCATGAAGTTACAACAATTAGACAAAGAATCCTCCGAGTTGTTGAAATTGATGCAACAAGACTCTAAAGATCTTAAGAGTTATTGAGTAATAGATCATGATCATATCATGATCATGATATGATCTTATGTAATTAAAAAATGGTGTTGACAACATTTGTCAAAGTGTCCATAGCAGTAGGCATTATTACTTTGGCATGTCTTGTAATTGTGGCTCTTCTCAACATTTACTGGTACTCAGATGAAGTTGAACCAGCTCTCGAAGATTGTGTAGGGCCTCATCTTAAGATGGTAGCAAATGCTATTTTACTAATGTTCGGTATTATAGCAGGCATTGTTTTTGGCATTGGCACTTACCGTTTATCTAATGTAGTTTATGAAGACGATGACAACCCTCCTAAACCAGTACTGTCAAGTGAAATTGACAACAATGAAATTAACAAAATGACCCCTCTAGAACTAAAGAACTCTACTGAGAGTTACGCTAGTATCATTAAAGAATATAAAACGCAAATAGAATCATATTACAAAGCTATGATAGACAGTTTAAATGAAAATTTAGGTCCTAAAAATTATTATTATAAAGATGATGAAGGAAAACAAATAGAGATACCATACTTAACGACAGCTAAGAACAATATCGAAATTGTTGGTAAACTGAATGCCAAGGCCATTAAGAACGTACAGACAGCCCGAGGATTGTATTCGATGATAACTAATAAACCTGAGTCAGTAATTAAATACGAAAAAAGTCGAGATGGAACTATTGCTAAAATAATTTCTAAAGCCAAGGAAGCTTATGAAAATTTTAGAAATACACCTAAAGAAATAGACAAAGACACGACTCCTCTTGTCGAAGGTCCTATAAGAGATCTAAGAAATTTGTTTGTTGAAACGCGTCAGCTTGCAATTAACGCAAATTATTTGAACAATCGTAGCTTAGAAGCATTCCGTAATCTAAACGATAATATCAAAAGCGAACATTATAAAAGAAGTATGGAGAAATAATATTAAAACCACATGGCTGATCAAGTAGGTTGGAGCACACTATCCAAAATTGTGCTATGGACAAGCGTAGCTTTTGTGATATTGTACATTGTTATGTCTGGTATCTATTGGAGGCAATATGTGGCTGCAAAAACTGTTGATCCTAATGGTGAAATTGTTAGCTTATGGGCTTCTTTCCCATTGTTCACATTCTTGTGGTCGTTTGTGATCTTAGGCTTTGTGCTGTTTTTGCTTTGGCGAGCCCATACGACTGATGTGATATTCACTGCAGCAGCTGGCGTTGGAACTTTTCTGTCGCAAGGTTATGCCAAACGCTTTGGACCAGATAAAGAAATGTACAAACAGGTCAATACTATTAAAGAATTAGCTAGACGTATTGAATTGGCGAGAGCAGCATCCGAAAAGGCCATTAAAGATGACACAATTGTTAAAAATAGATCAGAAAATGAGGTTAAGAAAGCTTCAGATGAATTAGAGCTTGCTCGGCAAAAATATGAGCAAGAAGAAAATTCTTTGTCAAAGAATGATGATGAAGTTATATCGGCTAAACAGAGATATGAAAGTACGTCTTCAGCGAACGAAAAGGCTAAAATAGCACAAGAATTAGCCGATTTAACGGCCAAAGAAGCACGTATAACAAGGTCTATGCAAAAAGCCGAAAACAATGTCAACATGACAGGTAATAAATTAAAGATTGTCAAAAACGCACAAAAGATAATTAGAGAAGCTTCTGATACCAAGGTTAGACAAACATCGGAGAGACTTAATGAACTCAACAAAGAATTTGAGAAATTCTTCGTCGGGGATTCTAAATCACAATTAATGAACGTTCCAGTTGTTAATTACCCTTGAGAACAATGACCACTCCAATATCCAGACAAAGACGCGTACCTGTAGATGATGATTCCACGGCTGTAGAATTAGTAGAAATGGATTCGAGGGGTGATTTAATTCAAGTATTCAATCGGGATGAAGATAGCGATGAAGGTCTTTAATCATTACTAAAATGGTTCTATCCACGCGTCTCTGTCTAGCGGGCATCGTTATTTTCGGTGTACCGCTGGTGTTTATTGTGCAAAACGCCATCAACAGCATTAAGCTTGCGAGAACGAATGATCCGAGAATAAACACCCGATGGATTTCGGTAATTATGGCAATTGTCAATGTTATTGCATGTCTTGTGATAATCGCGGTAATAATAGGACTTGTTATCATTCTTATCAACAAAACACAGAAGCCACCCTTTATCGGGTCGTTAGTGCACAATAATTCTTCTTCAGCTTTGGGTGGTCTTAGTAATGTTGCTTCAGCACTTACAGATGATGATTCAGCATCTACAGAAGTTGTTGCAGCTGCATTAGCGTCATCATCACCGTCAGACACGGATGTTGTCATTGGTAGAGATTCGATTATTCCCAAAGATTCTCTCGTAATTCAACGAGATGGTAATCTGTTCATCGTTGATGATGTAAAAGCCAAAGATTTCCTGAATGCTGTTAAGAAACTCAAAGAAAATGATACTCTAAAAATACTCACAAAGCGTAGTTCTTCATAGTCAGAAAATTTCTGACTAGACCTGTATCAAAAAACACATGGCATTAAAACCTCAAGATATGCCAACGTTGAAGCGCACACCTCCCCAAGGTAGCAAATCTACAACCGTTGTTCCTATGAGTAGACCTCGCGTCTTGCAAAGAGTTGAACGGACACTCCCAGTTCAAAGAACATTACAGCGCAGTTTTATTTCTCGAGAACTAACGCCTACAGCCCAAATTAATGCTGTTAGATCAGTACCAAGACAATTAACACGATCTACGGCTATATCAAAGCCATTGTCTAAAGCATCGAGTCCCTCATATGATGTCACGGAAGATGATCTTCGATCGTCATCAGCAGCAAGTGACACAGCAGCAACTGAATCCGATCCAACGCTTCAGCAACTTGAAGGAGATAAAGCAGGAATCGCAAGTCCATTTCAGAGATTGAGCAATGGAATGGTCCTAGTACGTAGTGTTTCAGACCCTGATATGTCACAGCTTCCAATTGAGGAATATGACCTTGATAATGAAGCAGTACCAGCGCAATTGATCAAGGATTCATCGGAATCCGATTCTGACACTGAAAATTCGACAACAAGGTCTGATTATCCAGACTCTGATGACGAAATTGTTCGAGAAACTGATATGATCATTGAGTCGTATGAAGTTCGCAGACCTGAGATTAATACAAAATCAGTTGTTGATATGGACTTTGCAACGAACAATACACAGCTTCAGAACGAAGTGCTGAGAATTTCGAGAATTCTTACAAAATCTGGAATCGACTATTCGCCCGAAGAAGTATCTGTCTATGCATTCCATCTAACTCAGAAACTTGTAAATGACATTGAATTCCCAGATTCTCTTAGCGAAATCCTTGAAGATATCATGGACACCATTGGAGTTAAAGCGTTGGGATATGACTAATAATTCAATAAACTTGAATTCATCGATGGATGAATTCGCAAATAATTCTGTATTAGGTAATCGATATAAACAAAAAATGTCCAGGCCATTGGTAAAAATTGACACTGGATATGGGTGTCATATGTATGGTTTTGGTCCCGTACAGACCGAGTATGAACAACAACCAAAATATCAACGTATTTATCAGGGTAATCCGGAACCGAATGAACTTATCTTCGAAGGAAAATCTGTTAGGATTGTAAACCCTGATCGAGAAAAGACCGAAGATTCATCCAATAAATCAATAATAATTTATGGAAAGGGATTTCAAGTTATTTCGGGGAAAGAAACAACAGTTATCTTAGATACAGATGGAATCGAAGCCGAAGTCTGTGACGGCACCAGCACAGACGACGGCACCGGCACAGACGATATCGTCGCTGAAGCACCAGCACAGCCACAGCCACAGCCA
>ENA-UOUJ01001691-UOUJ01001691.1-activated-sludge-metagenome-genome-assembly--contig:-NODE-1691-length-11096-cov-10.085047_pt1 | contig 11096 bp, 9 predicted proteins | sample MGYA00249839_ERZ747224 | MGnify/ENA primary metagenome ERZ747224 (study PRJEB28782, sample SAMN03220277) | activated sludge metagenome | biome: wastewater; feature: sewage sludge; material... | reverse complement strand
TATAGCTGGGGTAGGCAATGGCCGACAGGATGCCGACGATGGCCACCACGATCATCAGCTCGATGAGGGTAAAGCCTTGTTGCTTCTTGCGGAGAACGGACATTATTGAACTTCCTCGTGTATTTTTACTTCAGCTGGCGCCAACTTGGGCGCATCGATACTTCTGGCATGAGTGCTAGTTCTTCCTGGAAGGTTGATCCATTTTTGTTTGCGCCACTGACGACCATTTTGTTGCCTTTCTTTATCATGGTGACCGGGCCACCCGGTACAGTGATGACTGAAGCACCTATATCTGACGCAAGATTATATTGACCATCGAGATTCGTATCCATTATCTGAACGCTGGGCGGTTTGCCATCCATAATGTTAATGAGTGTCATGTATTGGCGCTCATCATCTACCGACCCTGCGTCGCAGCTTTCTACGTTCGGATCCAGATGTGAGCCCTTGGCCGGTACTTGTGAAAACACTGTGAGCACATTGCTGCCATCGTAGAAGTTCATGGGCTTCAGCAAGCGTTCACGTGTTTTTGGCAAATCCATATACCAGCCATTGTTTGAAGCCCAGTCCATTTTTGTAGTCGCATCAATGACCCACAGCGACTGGCCACTGCGTGTGTGCGCAGCAGTATCAGGGGTAATGCGCTGAACCAAAGAGCTGAAGGTGGCCGGCTTAGGGTAGTCACTGGGTGACTTCACCAGCTTGCTACAGTCTCCATCGGTTGTAGATGCACAAACCTTCAGGCGATCTTTTTTCGGACCATCTTTCTTGTAGCTGGTGTTGTCCAGTACGGAGTACAGCGTTTGCTTGTTGTTGTCTTGCGGATCATTTTTTGTGACGTTTCGACCCGTGCCGAAAGCGATCATCATGCCACCGACAGGGACAGTTTTTTTATTACCACCACCCAGGCTAATTTCTTTTGTGCGGTCATTGGCACGCACCGATGGCGCAGCAGTAATTGGTTGTATAAGCGACCTTACGTTGGGGGAACCTTCAGTGCCGCCTTTGGCGGAGTACAACGGGGTTCCATTGGTTTGGTCGTTGGTGGTTTGGTCTGCATTGCTTCCCCATTGCGCAACGCCCCATTTTGTGTCGTCGCTATCAGTGATCAAAAATTTCCACAGGTTGCCTTTGAGGTCGCCTGCATATACGACGTCAGGGCGACCATCGCTATTGATGTCCACCAAGCGTGGGGCTGACAAGCCGTTTTCCGTGGTATTTGCCTGGGCACCAGTACCGGTGCTTCCTGTGGCGACCAAGCGCACCAATTTCTTGTCGCCGTCCAGGTATTGGATCATCAGAACGGGTCGCTCGCTTTTGCTGTTGTAGCCATTGCCCATAACGACTGCCCAGCGGTTGTTGTTCAGTCGCACAATCTGGGTGCTGCGCTGGACGTTGGTTTCATCAACCACAGGTTTAGCGAAGATATGGCCCATGTCGGCTGCAGCCAGACAAGCGTCTTTTTTAGTTGTGGGCGTCTTGGAGGGGTCTTGGCAATCGGCCACACTAGCCACGGACTCGCTTGCGTGGCGTGTTGTATCTAGTACCACGAGCGTTGACGCATTGGTTTTGGTGAAATCACCTGCGCCACCGCCATTGGTACCCGGGTTCGTGACGTTTAGCACGAAATATCCCTTGCCTCCGGCGCCTAGCGTGCCCACCAGTACCGTTTGCCAGTTGGCTGTCCAGTTGGTTGGGTCGTTGGGATCACCCGAACCTAAATCCACATCACCAGTCATGGGGGAGCCGTCCACATAGTATTGGTGGTGTTTGTTATATGTGGGGTCTGTCAATCGACCCAGTGCGGGGAAGGTGCCGCGTGGAACGTAGGCGATTTTTTCTGACCCGTCAGCAGCAGAAAAGCCGTGTAGCATGCCATCGTTGCCCCCTACGTAGATCATGGGTAGGCGGTTTTTGTGCGAACGAGTAAAAGTCAAGTAATCCTTGAATGCGTAGTTACTAATGGGAGCGCCTACGTACCAGACTTCAGAGTTGATAATGCTGCCTTGTCTGCTCTTACGTTCTCGAAAAGGGGTTGTTGCAGTGAAATTGGCGGGGTTTTCCGTGCCCTCCTTGGTACGGTTGCCGCGAATGAAATTCAGTCGATCTTCGCCCAGGCCGTCGTTGGTACCATCGTCCTTCATATCTAGTAGTAGCTTCTGGGTGTTGCTGAGACGACTCTCATCACTGGCCCACTCAAATGAAACACCACCCTTTTCCTGGCCAGTGGTGGGATCGATAACCTTATCGCTCCAACTCAGAATCAGACGATTGGCCACGTTGAAACTTGCCGCGTCGAGTAGATCGGCGGTTGTCTTGCCGCTCCAGGCGGGCACGGTGGTGCCGTCAGTTTTGAAGGTCTCTGCTGCTACTGCCCCTTTCCACGCATCCTTGGGTACATAACTCGCTATGTAACGTCCCACGTCTGTTCTTGATGCATTGCTGCCGCTGGTGGCCGTCGAGCCCAGGTCTGGTTTAGTCTGGGTATTGATTGTTTTGACGATCTGTTTAAACGCTTTCTTGAGGTCATCGCCCGATTCAACGGCGTAGAATTGCCCCCGTCCATTGAGCGCTGCGTGCCACATATCGTGACCCCTGTCCTTGCCCTGAGCGCGCCAGACATAAGTGCCATTGGCATAATCAGCCAGATTGCCATCATCACCATACGGCAGCATGGAGGTTGGAGCGGTTATTGCACCTTTTGCGTTTCCATTGACGTCGTAGTTTTGCTTCGGGAGGGCATCATTGCTGAATCCGATGGTGAACGTCACCATGTGCGCCCAGTCGGCAGGGTTGTACTTTGGGTTCCAGTATTTCCCTAGCGTTGCAGTGGTATTGGTTATGCGGTTCTTGATGGTTTCGGTAGCCGGCGCCGCGTCGTAGTCGGAAGTCGGCGACACCATTCCCTCAAGATTGGATGCATCCTGCAATTTATCGGCCCAACTCTTCATGGCCCAGTCGGCAATGGTCGTGTAGTTTTCGCTGTCGCGATAGAGGCGGGTTTGTGGCGTGGCTGCATACGGCGTGCCATCGGGCAGCGTGCGGTCATTTCCGTCAAAATTACGAGGGATGGTTTGTCGCTCGGCGCCGTTCCAGCCGCCGTCTGTCAGAAGAATGTGGTAATTGCGACGGCAGCCGAGCGGCTTGTTGTTGTTCTTTGCATCTGCCAACTTTGTTCCGGGTATGTCGGCCCAGGGGCCATTCTGGTGTAGTGCTGCACGCATGTACTGGTCTGCACGTTGCACCATATCGTGGGTTGGTGTGTTGGTGCAGGCCTTGTAGTTCTGCATATATGTGATGAAGTTGGTGCGGTGTGTACCTCCGAATACGCGCATGACATTCTTGTTGGTGGCTGATGTGGCGTCGAGCGGAACAGCCCATTTGTTGGCAGCGTTGTTTGCGCCGACATGAGTGCAATTGCCCATGGTTTGCCACGCCAAGCGAATTTTCCCGTCCGGGAGGAGGGTTGTATCGTTGAACACGTCAAGAACTGCGTTCTTCAATACCACGGTGCGCCAGCCGAGGTTGACGCCTCCACTCGTGAACATGTTCGCATTCATGCTCGTGGAGTCATCCAGCGACAGAATTACATTGGGCGCTACGTAAGGCTCAACGGTTCCAGGGGGGGACTGTGCAAAGTCCAGTGCGGCCCATGTTGAGTGAGGTGTAAGCGCGACGCCGATCAGTGACGCGAGCAGATTTTTCTTGAAGCGGGCGTGGATGGGGGAGGGCATTGCGTACTCCGGTTGGAATATGGGTGAATGGCTTCTAACTTTTCAATTGGCGCCAAGACGCTGGTAGCGCGATAGCTATCAGTCTTTCAACTTCTGACGTACGTAGGTCTGCTGCAGAACGGCTTGCGTATTGGCTTTGCGCCCATGGGCCACGGCGGTGATTCGGTAGGCGACATTGGGATCCAGGTTCAATGCAAGGTGGCTACTCCCGCCAGCAATGAGTGCCGAGTTGCCTGCACCGGCGTCGTAGGGCAACACCTCTATCCAGTACCAGCCACCTTCATTGGCATTCGTCTGCATTGCCAAAATCGGGTTCGCGGGATTGGTGGTATTGCCTAGTTGGGCGCCCGTGTATTGGCCGTAGCGAGCGCCAGTGGGGCTGGACATCGTGTTTTTCATCATGGCCAGCAAAGCGGTTGGGTCGTTCCAGAAGTCCTGTTTTCCAGTCCGTTTGGCGCATAACGCGTGATTGCACTGCGGATCTGTGGTCGGCATGCCTTCCAGATCGGCCAGTAAGGCAGACACTTCCTTGGCTTCAAGAGGTATCTGTGCAATGCCGGCCCCACTGCGACACACGGGGCTGGTTCCTGTGCAGGTGCTGCCGTCTGCGCGCTCACCGCGTATGTCGAGTTCTGCGTCTTGCAGCAGGGCTTGTGCCGCTTCCAGAGCGCGCTGGTAGTCGGCGTCGTTGCCTACCACCATTTCGTTGAACAGGGCCGTACGTGATGCCCATAGGGCCAGCAGCATCGACAGCATGACGAAAACAATGACGACGAACAAAGCGACGCCTCGTTGGGAGGGCAGTTGTTTTCGTCGGGGAGTACGGGTGCGGTTCATATTGTTTTCTGCTGCGCATCAGCCAGCTTGACCTTGGCTGCGCAGTTGGTAGATGTTGCGAAACACCATGTGCATGCGCCGAGCGCGCTGCGGGCCGATCGCGCTGCCGTTCATGTCGGTGGCCAATGGGTTGGACATGTCCACCGTGGTGGTGCCGTTGCAATCGGTGTAGGTGCTGCCGTTAGGCAGATCAATGGGCTCGTTGCCGTAAAGGACGAGGCAGACTTCAACGCCGAAGACCTCTGACCATCCAGGCGCCGTTGGCTGTCCGACAGCAGCAGCATTGGCGTATTGGATCTGAGGGGTGCCACTGCCCGCCGCTGCTTGCTGCAGGTAACGCACCTGAAAGTTGGCGACGTTGCGAAGAATGGGTTGAATTTGCCCGTTGCCGCCTCTGCAGCGCAATTCTCTTCGGGTGGCATCGAGGGGGTCGATGAAGAGGACGAACTGGCTTTCGATGATGCTGGTGGGGCTGTTGATGCCGTTTGCGCTATCTACTCCCATTTGGCCCAGACAGTCCCGCTGCAACGACACTGATGTGGCCGACTGAAAGGATGGCTCGATGTAATCGCGAAATCGAACCGTGAGGGTGTACTCGCTCGGGGCCGGTGCATCACGCCCGTACAGGGTGGGGTTGCTGCCGTCGGTTGGCAAAGGCATAACCTCGAATGCGACTGGGTCTGCTACATCCACGGTCGCGGTGTCGGGTTTCTGGGCAGCCAGATTCAGTCGCAATGCGCCGGCCTGACGCAATTGGCCGCCGATGACGCGGAATGCATACGCGGCTTGCTGTTGAATCTCGGTCGCATCACTGACGGTGCCTGACACACCGCGCGAAACCATTAGTGCGCCCATGGCCACTGCGATGGTGAGCAGGCCGATGGTCATGCCCACCAACAATTCGATCAAGGTGACACCGCGTTGGCGGGTTATTGGGCTTTGGAGTGTGAGAGTCATGCCGCACTTGCCTGGGTTGTGTGTGGGTCAGAGCTTGGCGCCGGGGCAGAAGTACTGTGGGGTGCCTCCCATCAGGTAGGGCGCGCAACGCGCGCTGACGGGGATGTATTGCAGGTGGCAGGTGCGGTCGGCCGGGCAGGAGACGGTACCGCCATCGGTGCTGGTGGAAATGGGGTTCTTGTAAGCCGTGTCGTTGTCGCGCTCGTTTTCGCGCCAGCTGATCATTACGCCTAGTTGGCGGCGGTCTTCCGGCACGGTTTCGCCTGCAGCGAGAAAAATGTTCACGTCGGTTGCAGGGAGCGAAGCGCGCACCAGCGTTCGCCAGGCCCACAGGTCATAGGCGACGAGCTCGGCCGGGGTGCAGAGGGCGCTTCGGCAGTCCTTGCCTGGACTGCTTGCAAGAGCCGTGCCCCAGTTGTTGACATAGCTGCCTAGGCTGCCAAGCGCATTGGGGTGGACTTTCAGACGCTCACCCAAGTCTTCGATCAGGCGGATGGCCTGGGCGCGGCGTACGGTGGTTTGGGTGTCCGTCAATGTGCGCATCTGCACACCCAGAATTCCGAGGATGCCGAGTGCTGCGACAACGATGGCAACCAGGGATTCAATCAGGGTGATACCGCGCTGGTGGCGCGATGTGGAGTGTTTCATCATGTGGGTGGCGCGCATCAACTCTCCTTTTGTTCGTTAGATTGAGCAGGTGGCGTTGCCCTTAATTTGACCAACGCGCCCACCTCGGGCGATGCACAGCTTGGCTGCGGCAGCAGCGTGTTCGTCTTTCCCTGTGGGTGTGACGAGATATTCCAAACGGATGGGTTGGTTTGTGGGGCTGTCGGACAGCATGCCCCACCGGTCGATGAAGATGCTTGTGACGGCGGCACTTGTGTCACTGTTTACTAACTTGATGCTAGTGTTGTTGGACGACGGGTAGCGTTGCAGAGAGGGTGTGCCAGCTTGGTGTCGTACATCCCAGCCGTTAGCCCAGCCGCTGCTGTCGGGATCGATCGTCACGTTGCCGCCGCGTTTGATGGCTTCGGATCGTGCGTAGTAAATGGTGGACTGCAGTGCCTCGGTGGCCTGGCGTACGCGCCAGCCTTCCATGAGTGGCGTGAAACTCGGCGCCGCCAGCGCCGCGAGGACGGCCATGATGGCCACTACCACCATCAGCTCGATGGCCGTGAAGCCGCGCATGGGCGTGGCGCCGGCGTGCCATGTGCGCGGGAGGTAACGAGTGTGCGAACGTTGCATGTTTTGATGCTACTTGTAACGGAATCCTGTGCTGTAACCAGCCGGACAAGCGGAGTCCAAATCCCGACAGGCGGCATTTCGGTGTCGCGCATGGGCATCGATGCAGTCCATTCGCGGTAGGCTTGTTACATGTTGCTCTGGACTTTGGACGCTGCCGTGCCGGCGCTGGCTCTTGTGCTGGCCCTGGTCATTGATCGCCTCTGGGGCGAGCCCCCCGCGCCCTTGCACCCCGTGGTGTGGATGGGGCGCGCGCTGGGCGCCTGCGGCGCGCGTCTGGCGCCGGCCCGGGCTACGGGGCGCGATTTATGGTCTTTTTGGCTTGCAGCGCTTATTTGGTGCGCGCTGGCAGCTATCGTTTTGTTTTTGGCTGCAGCCCTGCAGTGGCTGGCCTGGGCCTATCTGCCGGCCTGGGGCGTGGCGCTGGTGCTGGGGCTGCTGCTCAAGCCCCTGCTCGCCTGGCGCATGTTGCGTGACGAGGTGCTGGCAGTGGAGTCCGCCCTGGGGCAGTCGCTGGCCGCCGGGCGTGCGCGCCTGGCCTGGCTGGTCAGCCGCGACGTGCAGCGGCTGGACGCGGCGGCGGTGCGCGAGAGCGCCATCGAGACCCTGGCCGAGAACCTCTGCGACTCGGTGGTCGCGCCGCTGTTCTGGTTTGTGCTGCTGGGCCTGCCGGGCGCGGCGCTGTACCGCTTTGCCAATACGGCCGATGCCATGTGGGGCTACCCCGGCATGCGTGGCGGGCGCTACTGGCAGTGGGCTGGCAAATGGGCTGCGCGGGCCGATGATGTGCTGTCGTGGCTGCCGGCGCGGCTGACGGCGTTGCTGCTGTGGGCGGCGGCGCTGGGCGCGGTGCGCTGGCGCGATGTGCGGACGCAGGCGCGCGTGACGCCGTCGCCCAATGGCGGCTGGCCCATGGGCGCGATGGCCCTGGCGCTGGGGGTGCGGCTGTCCAAGCCGGGGGTGTATGTGCTGAATGCCGCGGGGCGGGTGGTGCTGGCGGGGGATGCGGAGCGGGCGTTGCGCTTGGCGGCCAGGGCTATTGCGGCACTGGTGATGTTGGCGGTGTTGGGCTTGGGGGCAATCACCCACTTCAAATAGCGGGATCACGCAGCGCACTATTGGCGTGTCAGGGTCAGGAGTGATTGCGCTGTGCGTTATCGGCGTAATAGCCAGCGAAGGTCGTATTGCTTAAAATGTGTACACATTGATCCACAAGTCAGGAGTTACTCCATGGAAGTCACAAAGGTCGGAATTCGTGAATTTCGTGCGGATCTGGCCGAGTACATTGCTGCGAACAGCCCGGTCGCGGTGACTCGCCACGGTCAGACGGTCGGTTACTTCATTCCTGTACACGGCCAGGCCGAGGCGGATTTGGTGGCGCTCCAGAAAGCCAGCCAGTCACTCGACAAGCTGCTGTCTGCGCAAGGCGTGGACGTAGAGGACATCGTGACCGACTTCAAGAAGGCGCGAAAGAAGAGCACTTCCGGCGCCGGTGCCGGGGCCAAATGAACGACGCGGCCATTGTTCTGGATGCGAACATCCTGATCCGCGCGGTGCTTGGCCAGCGTGTCCGTGAACTGATCCGGGCGCATGCCTCCACGGTCAAGTTCTTCGCGCCCGATGTGGCGTATGCGGATGCGCGCAAATACCTGCCGGCGCTGCTGGATAAACGTGGCGTCGATCCCATCCCCGCTATGCAAGTGCTTGATGCACTGGAGCGCATTGTTCATCCCCTGGACGTCGAGGTCTACGGCGGACTGCAACAGCAGGCACTGCGGCGCATCAAGACACGGGATGCCGACGATTGGCCGGTGTTGGCTTGCGCCATGGTTTTGGGGTGCCCCGTCTGGACGGAAGATGCCGATTTCTTTGGCACCGGTGTCGCAACCTGGACTACAGATCGTGTTGCGCTGTATCTGGGCGACGTGTAACACCACCCGGCTCGCTATTGGAGCGGCAGCAAGGCTTGATCCGGACGGTGCACCTGCGCTTTTCAGTTTCTTGTGTTGTATTCGCTTGGCTATAGTGCCCGCCCATGTCTGACCAAGCCCCGGCGCACGGTGGCCCCGACGCCCTGGGCGTGCCGTTACACGACTTTTCCACCAATGCCAATGCCTGCGGGCCTTGCCCCGTGGCCTTTGCCGCGCTGCAGCAAGCCGACCGCCAGCATTACCCCGATCCGGCCTATACCCGGCTGCGCGCGTTGCTGGCGGGCTTTCATGGGGTGGACGTCGAGCGCATCGTGATCGCCGCCAGTGCCAGCGAGTTCATCCATCGCATCACGGCCCATGCGGCGCGCAGCGGCCTGCGCCGCGCCGTATCGCCGGCACATGGCTATGGCGACTATGCGCGCGCGGCGCGCAACTGGGGTTTGGATTGCGGCACCGGGCAGGCCATGGCGCTCGCGCTGCACTGGGCCTGCGAGCCCGCGAGCCCGCTGGGCATGGCGGATGCGGCGCTGGCCGCATGGGTGCAACGGCAGGGCGATGGCGCGCTGCGCGTGCTCGACTGCGCCTATGCCCCGCTGCGCCTGGACGGTCAGGCCACGGCGCTGCCCGAAGGGGTTTGGCAGCTGTGGTCGCCCAACAAGGCCCTGGGCCTGACGGGCGTGCGCGCGGCCTATGCCATTGCGCCGGCCGCTGCCGTGACCGATGGCAGCGCTGCGGCGCTACGGGCGCTGGCGCCGTCCTGGCCGCTGGGGGTGGATGGCGTGGCGCTGCTCAGCGCCTGGGTGCAGGCCGACACGCAGGATTGGCTGGCCCAGTCGCTCGCCACCTTGCGCCAGTGGAAGGCGGCGCAGCTGCGGTTGTGCGCCGATCTGGGCTGGGCCGTGCTGCCGGGCAGCCTGGCCAACTTCTTCACCGCCCGCCCGCCGGTGCCAGACCTGGCCGCCGCGTTGCAGGCCCTGCGCGCGCAGGGCATCAAGCTGCGCGACTGCGCCTCGTTCGGCCTGGCCGGCCATGTGCGCCTGGGCGTGCTGGCGCCGGCTGCGCAGCGGGCCCTGGCCGCAGCATGGCGACAATGGGCGCCATGACGCACAAGACATTGCCCGGCCCGGCGCGGGCCATCATGGTGCTGGGCACCAGCAGCGGCGCCGGCAAGAGCTGGCTGGCCACGGCCCTGTGCCGCCACTACAGCAACCAGGGGCTGAAGGTGGCGCCGTTCAAGGCGCAGAACATGAGCAACAACGCGCGCGTGGTCGCCACGCCGGCCGGTGGCCACGGCGAGATCGGCAGCGCGCAGTACTTCCAGGCCCTGGCCGCGCGCGCCGCGCCCGATGTGCGCATGAACCCGCTCTTGCTCAAGCCCGAGGCCGACACGCACAGCCAGGTGGTGCTGCTCGGGCAGGTGAACAATGAGCTGTCGGCCATGCCCTGGCGCGGGCGCAGCGCCAGCGTCTGGCCGCAGATCGCGGCGGCGCTGGATGAATTGCGCGCCGAGAACGACGTGGTGGTCATCGAGGGCGCGGGCTCGCCGGCCGAGATTAACCTGCATGACAGCGACGTGGTCAACATGCGCGTGGCGCGTCACGCTGGCGCGCGCTGCCTGCTGGTGACCGACATCGACCGCGGCGGCGCGTTTGCCCATTTGTACGGCACCTGGGCACTGCTGCCAGGCGATGAGCGCGCCTTGATCCAGGGCTTTGTACTCAACAAGTTCCGTGGCGACGCGGCGCTGCTGGCGCCCGCGCCCGAGCTGCTGCAGGAGAAGACCGGCGTGCCGGTGGTGGCCACCATCCCCATGCAGTGGAACCACGGCCTGCCCGAGGAGGACGGCGTATTCGACATGGCCACCGCTACCGCCGGCGGTGCGGTGCACACGCGCATCGCCGTCGTGGCCTATCCGCGCATCAGCAATCTGGACGAATTCCAGCCCTTGAAGAACGTCCCCGGCGTGCTTCTCACCTGGGCGCGCTGCCCGGCGGACGTGGAGGGCGCCGACTGGATCATCCTGCCCGGCTCCAAGGCCACGGCCGCCGACCTGGCCTGGCTGCGCGCGCAGGCTCTGGATGCGGCGATTGCCCGGCATGCCGCGCGCGGCGGCCGCGTGCTGGGCATCTGCGGCGGCCTGCAGATGCTGGGTGAGGCGCTGATAGACACCCTGGGCGTGGACGGCAACGGCCCTGGCCTGGGCCTGCTGCCGCTGGTGACCAGCTTCGAGGCGCGCAAGACCGTGCGCCACACCCGGGCGCGCTTTGGCGAGGTGCGGGGCGCCTGGGCGGCGCTGGCCGGGGTAGAGGTCGCCGGCTACGAGATCCACCACGGCCAGACCGCCCAGCACCCGGCCATGGCCGCCAAGGGCGACGTGGCGCGCGAGCTGATCCCC
>ENA-UOUJ01001690-UOUJ01001690.1-activated-sludge-metagenome-genome-assembly--contig:-NODE-1690-length-11100-cov-6.709914_pt1 | contig 11100 bp, 8 predicted proteins | sample MGYA00249839_ERZ747224 | MGnify/ENA primary metagenome ERZ747224 (study PRJEB28782, sample SAMN03220277) | activated sludge metagenome | biome: wastewater; feature: sewage sludge; material... | reverse complement strand
AGCCGCGCCTTCACCTTCCGCACCAGCCCGACCAGCCCGGGCGCCAGCGCCAGGACCAGGAGCATCTGCACCCCCTGCACCGCGAGCCCCAGCATCACACGATCGCCCGCCGCGCTCTGTACGGCCTGCCACTCCAGAGAGAAGAGGGCAGCGCCCGACCCGGCGGGCGAGAAGCGCCCGCCTTGGGGCGGGGCGGGCGCTGCCCGAGGCAGGGCCTCGGGCGGGACAGCTGGGGAGGGCACTGCCCGTCCTTCACCGCTTGCCCGACCCGCTCCAGCATCAGTTCCATATCGCGAGCCCGACCAGCAGCAGGATGAGCGAGATGAAGACCAGCCCGAGATACCGCCGGATGGTCAGGAACTGCAGCGCGTTGAGCCGCGCCGCCACCGCCCCCACCGCCCCCGCGAGCGGCAGGTAGAGCCGCCCCCAGGCCAGGTCCTCGGTCGTCGCCGTATGGCGCGCCGGTGCCATCGACCCCGGCGGCGGCATCTCCACCGTCTCGCGCGCGGCGAGCAGCGTCGTCCCGAACACCCGCCGGATCGGCTGCGCGAAGCCGCCGGCGCTGTACTGCACCAGCGGATCGGCCGTCGGCGTGCCGCAGTCCCAGGCCGGCCCGCGCCGCAGCCGCCGCGAGGCGAAACGATGCACCAGCCCAGCCGCCGCCAGCGCGCTCACCGCGATGAAGACCAGCACCAGGAACCCGCTGTAGCTGCTCCTCACCTCGACGACCGGCACCACCGTCAGCCAGGGGTTCCCCATCTGCACCGGCAGCCGTCCGCCCACCGCGACCTCCACCGCCGGCGCCAGCAGATCGAGCACCGCTCCCGGCACCGCGCCGGCAAAGACGCAGAGCAGCGCCAGCCCCGCCATCGCCCCGAGCGACCAGCGATCGACCTCCCGCGCCCCGGCCGCCGCCTCCGTCCGCGCCATCCCGAGAAACGCTGTGCCGTAGAAGCGCACGAAGCAGGCCGCCGCCACCGCCGCCGCCAGCGCCAGCATCCCCCCCGCCGCCGGCACCAGGAACTGCAAGGCCGGCTGCGGCAGGTCCGGGCTCTGCAGGATCCCCTGGAAGAGCAGCCACTCCGAGGCGAAGCCGTTCAAGGGCGGCAGCGCCGAGATGGCGACGACCCCGACCAGCGCCAGGAAGGCCGTCACCGGCATCCGGTGCACGAGCCCCCCCAGCCGATCGAGTTCGCGCCTGCCCGTCGCCGTCAGCACCGCGCCCGCCGCCATGAAGAGCAGGCTCTTGAACAGCATGTGGTTGAAGGCGTGGAACAGCCCCGCCGTCAGCGCCAGCGCCGCCAGCACCGTCATCCCGTTCGCCTCGAAGGCGAGCGCCAGCCCCAGCGCCGCCACGATCACGCCCACGTTCTCGATCGTCGAATAGGCCAGCACGCGCTTGGCGTCGCCGTCGACGATGGCGAAGAGGATCCCCATCACCGCCGTCCCCGCCCCGATCAGGATCACCACCGCGCTCGCCCACCAGGGCAGCGGCCCGGCCAGCTCGAAGACCACCCGCACGAAGCCGTAGAGCGCGACCTTGGTCATCACCCCGCTCATCAGCGCCGAGACATGGCTCGGCGCCGCCGGATGCGCCAGCGGCAGCCAGACGTGCAGCGGCACCAGCCCCGCCTTCGACCCAGCCCCGACGAGCATCAGCAGCAGCACCGCCGCCGCCACCCCCGGGCTCCGCTCGACGCCGGGAATCGCCGCGAACCCATAGGCCCCGCCCGGCCCGGCCAGCAGCCCGAAGACGAGGAGCAGCGCCATCGTCCCGAAGGCCGCCATGCTGAGATAGACATACCCCGCCTGCCGCGACCCGGCGTCGCGATGGTCCGCCACCACTAGCGCCCAGGAGAGGAGCGACATCATCTCCCAGGCGAGCAGGAAGCTGAAGGCATCGTCGGCGAGGAGCACCAGCGCCATCGCTCCGAGAAACGCCACGTAGAAGGGCACCACCCGCCCCGGCGCCCGCTCGTGCCGCCCGTAGCCGATGGCATAGAGGCTCGCCGCCGCGCCCCCGATGCCGACGATGACCGCGAAGAACCCCGAGAGCGCGTCGAGCCGGAAATGCGCCCCGAGCCAGGGCAGCCCGAGCGGCAGCACCGTCCGCTCGGCCGGCCCCCCGGCCGCCAGCGCCCACACGCCCGCCACCGCCAGCACCCCCGAGAGCCCCGCCGCAACGCCATAGACCGCCGCCGCCCCCTCCGGCCGCCGGACCGCCCAGACGGCCACCGGCGCCAGCCCGAGGAACGCCCCGGCCACCACGAGCGCGAGGTCAGTCACGCCCATCGGCCGCCCCGTCTCCCGGCGCCGGCGACACCGCCCACGCCTTCAGCCGCACGCCGCGCCCGCCGCCGGCACTCGCCACCCCCTCGCCGATCAGCTCCACCCCGGCGCGGTCCAGCGCGTCGACGATCCGCGTCAGGCTCTCGATCACGCCGCGGACCGTCCCGCCGCTCGCCTCCATCCGCTGCACGGTCGGCACCGAGACCCCCGCCATCCCGGCGAGCGTCTTCTGGTCGATCCCCAACAGCGCGCGTGCGGCGCGCAGCTGCGCCCCGGTCATCATGAATCGGCTCCAAAGCCGCAAGACTCAATATGAGCACCTCAATAGAGATATCTCACATATCTCGTCAACCTCCCGCGCCCCCTTTTCCACCCCTTCCGCTCCGCCCCGCCCCCCGCTACGATGTTTCCGTTCCGTACCAGACCGCCGAGGCTCCCTTGACCGCCCGCTCCGGCAGCGCCGACCTGCCCCTCCACTCCGGCCGCGTCCCCGCCTGGCTTGCCGAGCGGATGACCCGCCTCGGCGCGCTCATCGCCGAGGCGATCGTCCACCACTACGGCCGCGACGAATTCCTCGCCCGCCTCGCCCACCCCTTCTGGTTCCAGTCCTTCGGCGCCGTCATGGGTATGGACTGGCACTCCTCCGGCATCACCACCTCCGTCATGGGCGCCCTGAAGCGCGGCCTCCCGCCCGAACTCGGCCTTCACGTCTGCGGCGGCCGCGGCCAGCACTCGCGCCGTACCCCGGCCGAGCTCCTCGCCGTCGCCGAGCGCACCGGCCTCGACGGCGACGCCCTCGCCCGCGCCAGCCGCCTCGTCGCCAAGGTCGACAGCGCCGCCGTCCAGGACGGCTTCGCCCTCTACCTGCATAGCTTCGTCCTCGCCGCCGACGGCAAGTGGGTCGTCGTCCAGCAGGGCATGAACGACACGACCCGCTACGCCCGCCGCTACCACTGGCACTCCGACACGCTGAAAAGCTTCGTCGAAGCCCCGCACGCCGCCATCGACGGCCCGCCCGCCGGCGAGATCGTCAACCTCACGGACCGCCGCGCCGCCCCCTCCCGCCAGGGCCAGCTCGCCCTCCTCGCCGACCTCGGCCCCGACCGCATCCTCGCCGAGCTCACCCGCCTCGCCCCGCCTCCCAGCCAGCCGCTCCTCCCCCACCTCGCCATGCCGGCCCACCACGACGTCCGCCCGAAGGACGTCATCCAGCGCCGCCTGCACGGCGCCCTCGCCGCCGTCGCCGACCGCGGACCGGCCGACTTCGCCGACCTCCTCCTCGTCCCCGGCGTCGGCCCGCGCACCCTCCTCTCCCTCGCCATGGTCGCCGAGGTCGTGCACGGCGCCCCCTGCCGCTTCGCCGACCCCGCCCACTTCTCGCTCGCCCACGGCGGCAAGGACCGCCACCCCTACCCGGTCCCGACGAAGGTCTACGACGAGACCATCACCCTCCTCCGCGCCGCCCTCACCCGCGCCCGCCTCGGCCAGAGCGAACGCCTCGACGCCCTCCGCCGCCTCGACGCCCAGGCCCGCCGCCTCGAGCGCACCGCCGAGGGCCCCTCGCTCGACGGCTTCCTCGCCGCCGAACGCGCCCGCTCCGCCGACCTCGGCGGCCGCAGCATCTTCGGCTGGGAGCCCGCGCCCGGCCCCGCCCGACGGGCGAGATGACGCCGCCTCCTCCCCGTGCTACCTCACCCTCAGCGCCGCACCACCGAGAAGGATCCGTCCCCGTGAACCGCCAGCTTCCCGTCGCCCCACCTCCGGCCGGCCCCAGGCCCGCATCCGAACGCGCACCGGGGCGGCCGGAGGACAGGTCGGGCGAGGTCTTCGACCGGGCGGTCAACGCGCTCGCCGCCCGCTTCACCCTCGGCCTCTCCCCGGCGGCGCTCCGGGCCGCCTGGAGCGACTGGCTCGTCCACTTCGCCGCCGCCCCCGGCAAGCAGAACGCCCTCCTGCGCCGCGCCATCCGCCAGACGATCGAGCTCCAGCTCTACGCCATCCGCGGCGGCACCGGGCGCTGCGTCGAGCCCCTCGCCCAGGACCGCCGCTTCGCCGCCGACGCCTGGTGCCGCCCGCCCTTCGGCATCATCCACCAGGCCTTCCTCCAGCAGCAGAAGTGGTGGTCGGCCGCCACCACCGGGGTGCGCGGCGTCACCCCCCGGCACGAGGCGGCGGTGGAATTCGCCGCCCGCCAGATCCTCGACGTCTTCTCGCCGGCGAACTTCCCGCTCACCAACCCGGAGGTCCTCGAACGCACCCGCGCCACCGGCGGCATGAACTTCGTGCGCGGCGCGCGCAACTGGGCCGACGACTTCGTCCGCTTCGTCACCGGCGACCCCGAGCCCCACCCGTCGGGCTTCCGCCCCGGCATCGAAGTGGCGCTGACCCCGGGCAAGGTCGTCTACCGCAACCGTCTGATGGAGCTCATCCAGTACGCCCCGACCACCGCCGAGGTCCGCCCCGAGCCGGTGCTCATCACCCCGGCCTGGATCATGAAGTACTACATCCTCGACCTCCGGCCGGAGAACAGCCTCGTGCGCCACCTCGTCGCGCAGGGCTTCACCGTCTTCATCATCTCCTGGCTCAACCCCGACGCCCGCGACCGCGACCTCGGCATGGACGACTATCTGCGCCACGGGCAGATGGCCGCCCTCGACGCGGTGCAGGCGATCACCGGCGCCCCCCGCATCCACGCCTGCGGCTACTGCCTCGGCGGCACGCTCCTGACCATCGCCGCCGCCGCCATGGCGCGCGACGGCGACGACCGGCTCGCCACCCTCACGCTCCTCGCCGCCCAGTCCGACTTCACCGAGGCGGGCGAGCTCACCCTCTTCATCAACGACAGCCAGGTCGCCTTCCTCGAGGACATGATGTGGGAGCAGGGCTACCTCGACACCTGGCAGATGGCCGGCGCCTTCCAGCTGCTGCGCTCGCACGACCTCATCTGGTCGCGGCTGACCCGCGACTACCTGATGGGCGACCGCCCGGAGCCGACCGACCTCATGGCCTGGAACGCCGACGCCACGCGCCTGCCCTACCGCATGCACTCGGAATACCTGCGCTGGCTCTTCCTCGAGAACCGCCTCGCCGGCGGCCACTACCAGGTCGACGGCGCGCCCGTCGTCCTCTCCGACATCCGCACGCCGGTCTTCGCCGTCGGCACCGAGACCGACCACGTCGCCCCCTGGCGCTCGGTCTACAAGGCGCACCTCCTCTTCGACTCCGACGTGACCTTCGCGCTGACCAACGGCGGCCACAACGCCGGCGTCGTCTCCGAACCCGGCCATCCCCGCCGCCACTACCGTCTCCTCTCCACCCCGGCCCACGCCGCCTATCGCGGCCCCGATGCCTGGGCCGCCGCCGCCGAGCTCCGCGAGGGTTCATGGTGGCCCGCCTGGAGCAGCTGGCTCGCAGAGCACTCGGGCGAGCCCGTCCCGCCGCCCGGCCTCGGCGCACCCGGCTATCCCCCGCTCGAGGAGGCTCCCGGCAGCTACATCCTGATGTCCTGACCGGCGCCTTGCGGCGACGCACGCGAAATCGCTCGCCCGGGGCCCTCAGCCGTCGAGCCGCACCCTGCGCAGCCGGAGCGCATTCCCGATCACCGAGACCGAGGAGAAGCTCATCGCCGCCGCCGCCAGCATCGGCGAGATCAGCATGCCGATGAACGGATAGAGCACCCCCGCCGCCACCGGCACCCCCGCCGCGTTGTAGACGAGCGCGAAGAAGAGGTTCTGCCGGATGTTGCGCATCGTCGCGACCGCCAGCCGCCGCGCCCGCACGATCCCGGTCAGGTCCCCCCGCACCAGCGTGATCCCGGCGCTCTCGATCGCCACGTCCGCCCCCGTCCCCATGGCGATCCCGACGTCCGCCTGCGCCAGCGCCGGCGCGTCGTTGACCCCGTCCCCCGCCATGGCGACCACCGCCCCCGCCGCCTGCAGCTCGCGCACCAGCGCCGCCTTGTCCTCCGGCAGCACCTCCGCCCGGATCTCGTCGATCCCGAGCGGCCCGGCCACCGCCCGCGCCGTCCGCTCGCTGTCCCCGGTCGCCATCACGATGCGGAACCCCAGCCCGTGCAGCGCCTTGAGCGCCGCCGGCGTCGTCTCCTTCACCGGATCGGTCACCGCCACCATGCCGGCCACCGCCCCGTCCACCGCCACGAACATCACGGTCTCGCCCCGGTCCCGCCGCGCATCGGCCTCGCCCGCCGCCGCCTCGAGCCCGAGCTCCGCCAGCAGCGCCGCGTTCCCCAGCGCCACGCGCCGCCCCTCGACCACCCCCGTCACCCCCTTCCCGGTGACCGCCTCGAACCCCTCGACCGGCGCCAGCGCCACCCCGCGCTCCTCAGCGCCGCGCACGATCGCCTCGGCCAGCGGATGCTCCGACCCCCGCTCCAGGCTCGCCGCCAGCCGCAGCACCTCCGCCTCCGCGCGCCCTTCCGCCGGCAGCACCGCCACCAGCTCCGGCCGCCCGAGCGTCAGCGTCCCGGTCTTGTCCACGATCAGCGTATCGACCTTGGCGAAGGTCTCGAGCGCCTCCGCGTCGCGGATCAGCACCCCGGCCTGCGCCCCCCGCCCGGTCGCCGTCATCACCGACATCGGCGTTGCCAGCCCCAGCGCGCAGGGGCAGGCGATGATCAGCACCGCGATCGCCGAGACCAGCGCATAGGCGAGCGCCGGCGACGGCCCGAACACCGCCCAGGCGACGAAGGCCACCGCCGCCACCCCGATCACCGCGGGCACGAACCAGCCCGCCACCTTGTCGGCCAGCTTCTGGATCGGCGCCCGCGACCGCTGCGCCGTCGCCACCATCTCGACGATCTGCGCCAGCACCGTGTCCTTCCCGACCCGCTTCGCCTCGATGACGAGGCTCCCCGTCCCGTTGATCGTCGCCCCGGTCACCGCGTCCCCCGCGGCCTTCTCGACCGGCACCGGCTCGCCCGTCAGCATCGACTCGTCGACCGAGGACCGCCCCTCGACCACCACCCCGTCGACCGGCACCTTCTCCCCCGGCCTCACCCGCAGCCGATCCCCCACCACGACCGCCTCGAGCGCCACCTCCTCCTCGCGCCCGTCCGCGCGCACCACCCGCGCCGTCTTCGCCGCCAGCCCCATCAGCGCCCGGATCGCCGAGCCGGTCCGCTCCCGCGCCCCGAGCTCGAGGATCTGCCCGAGCAGCACCAGCACGACGATCACCGCCGCCGCCTCGAAATAGACCCCGACCTGCCCCGTATGATGATCGCGGAACCCGGCCGGAAAGATCCCCGGCGCCACCACCGCGACGAGGCTGAACAGATAGGCCGCCGCCACCCCCATCCCGATCAGGCTGAACATGTTGAGGTTCCCGGTCCGGAACGACCTCGCCCCCCTGACCAGGAACGGCCAGCCGCACCAGAGCACCACCGGCGTCGCCAGCACCAGCTCTGCCCAGCGCGCCACCCCTTCCCCGATCCACGCCCCGACCGGCAGCCCCACCATCGGCCCCATGGCGATGACGAAGAGCGGCACCGTCAGCACCGCCCCGACCGCGAACCGCCGCCGGAAGTCGACCAGCTCCGGGTTCGGCCCCTCGTCGGCCGCCGGCACCCCCTTCGGCTCCAGCGCCATGCCGCAGATCGGGCAGTCCCCCGGCCCGACCTGCTCGATCTCGGGATGCATCGGGCAGGTATAGACCGTCCCCGCCGGCATCGGCTCCGCCGCCGGCCGGTCGCCGAGATACCGCTCCGGCTCCGCCTCGAACTTCCCCTTGCACCCGGCCGAGCAGAAATAGAACCGCTCCCCCCCGTGCTTCGCCATATGCCGCGCGGTCGCCCGCTCGACCTCCATCCCGCAGACCGGATCGGTCGCCGTGACGTAGCGCTCCGGATCGGCCGCGAACTTCCCCCGGCACCCCTCGCAGCAAAAGTGATAGAGATGCCCGCCATGCGCGTGCCGCGGCTTGCCCGCCTCCGGGTCCACGGTCATCCCGCAGACCGGATCCCGCACTACCGTCTCGACCGCCGCATCCATGGCCCGCACCCTCCAAAAACCGGATTCGGCACCCCATATGCCCCTTCCAGCAACTGGAAGGTCAAGAGGACGCGCCAATGAATATCGGAGAGGTGGCCGAACTGAGCGGCCTGCCGCCCAAGACGATCCGCTACTACGAGGACATCGGCCTCGTCCGCCCCAGCCGCGGCGCCAACGGCTACCGCAGCTTCGCCGAGGCGGACCTCCACCGCCTCGCCTTCCTCGGCCGCGCCCGCTCGCTCGGCTTCTCGATCGAGGAATGCCGCGGCCTGCTCGCCCTCTACGCCGACGCCGGCCGCGCCTCGGCCGACGTCAAGCAGATGGCCGAGACCCACCTCGCCGACATCGACCGCAAGATCGCCGAGCTCCAGTCCCTGCGCGCCACCCTCGCGCATCTCGTCCACCGCTGCCACGGCGACGACCGCCCCGACTGCCCGATCCTCGCCGATCTGGCCGGCAACCCGGCCCCATCGGAGGGATTCACGTCCCGTTAACCCGACGTATCCCAGCTAGATCAAGAACTTACCTATAGTTTCGCGCGCGAAATCCGCGAAATCTCCCCTCAGAGGTCGAGGTTCTGCGGCAGGATCACCAGATCCCGCACCACCACCCCCTTCGGCCGGGTCAGCATGAACATCACGCAGGCGGCGACCTCCTCCGGCTGCATCAGGCTCCCCGAGGCCAGCGCCTCCTCCATCTTCGCCTTCGGCCAGTCGTCGAGCAGCGCCGTCACCACCGGCCCCGGCAGCACCGCCCCGACCCTCACCCCATGCCTCGCCACCTGCCGCCGCACGGTATGCACGAAGGCCTGCACCGCGAACTTCGAGGCAGTATAGACCGGCTCCCACACCACCGGCACCACGCCGGCGACCGAGCTCGTCACCACCACGTCCCCGGCCTGCCGCTCCACCATGTGCGGCAGCACCTCCCGCACCGTCCGGAACACCGCGTTGACGTTCAGCCCCAGCATCCGGTCCCAGGCGTCCGGATCCTGCTCCACCACCTCGCCGCCGATATAGGCCCCGGCATTGGCATGGAAGATGTCGAGCTGCCCGGCCCTGCCGAGGATCGCCGGCAGCATCCCCGCGACGCTCGCCGGATCGAGCAGATCCACCACAACCGGAAACGCCCGCGGCCCCGCCTCCGCACAGAGCGCCGCCAGCCTGTTCTCCGCCCGGTCGACGAAGGCGACCGTCGCCCCCGCCTCCAGCATCGCCCGCGCGCAGGCGAGCCCGATCCCCGAGGCCGCGCCGGTGACCGCCGCGACCTTCCCCTTCAGCGCCTCGCCCAATGCTCCCTCCTCACGCCCTTCCGTGCGACACGCGGCTCTGCCGCGCCAGGCTGTCCACGATGACCGCGATCGCCAGCACCCCGCCGGTGATCATGTAGCGCAGGCTCGAGGACAGGTTGAGCAGCGTCAGCCCGTTGGCGATCGACTGGATCACGATGATCCCGAGCAGCGCCGACCAGGCGCTCCCCCGCCCGCCGAAGAGGCTCGTCCCCCCGATCACCGCCGCCGCGATGGCGTTGAGGTTCACGTCCCCCGTCCCCGCCTGCTGGCTCGCCGTCGCCAGCCGCGCCGCCGAGAGCACGCCCCCGAAGGCCGCGAACATCGAGCAGAGCGCGAAGGCCGACAGATAGATCCGCCTGACGTTGATGCCCGCCCGCCGCGCCGCCTCGGCGTTGCCGCCCACCGCCATCATCGACCGCCCCCACTTCGTCCGGGTGAAGGCATAGTTCATGATGACGACCAGAGCCACGAAGACCCCGAACATCCACGGCACCCCGCGCCCGAGGTTCAGGTACCAGACCACCACCTGCAGCCCGACGACGAGCGCCGCCACCTTGACGATGAGCCCGCCCATCGAGCCGGCATGGAGGTTCGCCGCCCGCCGCCGCTCCATCGTCCGCACCCCGGCCCAGAGCATCACCACCGCCGGCACCAGCGCCAGGGCATGGCTCAGCCAGTCCGGCATCACCATCAGCTGGCCGAAGTTCACGATCCACGACCCGTAGGGCAGGTTGATCGACCCGGTATTCCCCAGCAGCCAGAGCTGGAACCCGAGCAGCGCCAGCAGCCCCGCCAGCGTCGAGACGAAGCTCGGCATCCCGAGATGCGTCCTGAGGAGCGCATAGATCGTCCCGATCGCGCCGCCGAGGACGATCGTGGTGATCACCGCCGCCGGCAGCGGAAAGGCCCCGTTCACCCAGAGCACCCCGATCAGCGCCGAGGCCACCCCGCTCATCGACCCGACCGAGAGGTCGATCTCGCCCAGCATCAGCACGCAGACGATCCCGAGCGCGATCACCCCCGTGGTCGAACAGTCGAACAGCATGTTCACGAGGTTGTTCGACGACAGGAAGATCGGGTTGATGAGGGTGAAGATCGTCCAGATGATGACGAGCCCCACGATCACCGGCAGCGAGCCGAGATCGCCCGCCTTCACCCGGTCGATGAAGGCCGAGACCTGCCCGCCGATCCCCTCGGCGTGGGTGACGCGGGTGTCGCTGCGGTCGAGCGTCGGCCTCTCGGTCATGCCGGATCCCCCTGGGCTTCGGCGATGCGCTGCGCCCGCCGCGAGACGGCGTTGTCGACCGCCCCGGTGATCGCGCCGACCAGCTCCTCGTTCGAGGCGTCCGGCGTGAAGACGCCGTTGTTCCGCCCGAGCCGCAGCACCACGATCCGGTCGGCGACCGCGCGCACGTCCTCCATGTTGTGGCTGATCATGATGACCCCGAGCCCCCGGTCGCGCAGCCGCTCGACGAGGTTCAGCACCTCCGCCGTCTGCGCCACGCCGAGCGCCGC
>ENA-UOUJ01001688-UOUJ01001688.1-activated-sludge-metagenome-genome-assembly--contig:-NODE-1688-length-11118-cov-5.271355_pt1 | contig 11118 bp, 10 predicted proteins | sample MGYA00249839_ERZ747224 | MGnify/ENA primary metagenome ERZ747224 (study PRJEB28782, sample SAMN03220277) | activated sludge metagenome | biome: wastewater; feature: sewage sludge; material... | reverse complement strand
CTGCTGGCCTTCATCCTGCTGGCCAAGATCTCCGACCAGTCGCTGGGCGGCGGCATCATGGCCCCGTTCTACCTCGACCAGGGCTTCACCAAGACCCAGATCGCGGCGGTGTCGAAGGTCTACGGCATCTGGATCGGCATCGTCGGCGTGTTCCTCGGCGGCATCGCGGTCGCGCGCTGGGGGGTGAAATGGCCGCTGCTGGCCGGCGTGATCCTCGGCGCGGCCAGCAACCTGCTGTACCTGTGGCTGATCGGCGCCGACGGCGACGTGTGGAAGCTGACCTTCGTGATCTCCGGCGAGAACCTCGCCCAGGGCTTCCAGGGCACGACCCTGGTGGCCTTCCTGTCGGCCCTGGTCAACAAGCGCTTCACCGCGACCCAGTACGCGCTGTTCTCCTCGCTGGTGATGCTGCCGGGCAAGGTGCTGAGCGCCGTGTCCGGCGGGATCGTCGAACACACCGGCTACGGCGTGTACTTCGCCATCACCACTGCGGTGGCGATCCCGGCGGTGCTGCTGTTCTTCTGGTTGAAACCGAGGCTGCACCTGTCGGACGATGGTGCCGCCACGTCCGCCGGAGGGTCGTCGCCATGACCGACATCATGCTCAGGGACGCCGACCCGGTGCTGGTCGACCGCATCCAGCGCATTGCCGACGCCCGCGGCTGGACCATGCCGCGCGCGCTGCAGCACCTGCTCGAACAGGGCCTGCACGTGGTCGAAGGCGACGGCCGGGTGCGCTTCGACAACTCCGAGGCCGACGTGCTGCAGGCCGCGATCGCGGCACTGGAGCAGGTGCCCGACGACCCGGGCTACGCGGCGATCGGGCGGGCGCCCACACCCGTTCGCGATCAGAAGGAAACGTAGGAGCGGGCCATGCCCGCGACCTGCGGCGGTCGGGGCAACGTGGCGCCCCGGTCGCGCCCATGGGGCGCTCCTACGGCATCCCGTGGTTTGATCGTATCTGGTATCAGGCGCTGGTGCCCGAAGACGACGGCGAGGCAGGGGGCTGCGCCTGCGCCTGGCGCAGGTCGCGCCGGTGGCGCGCGGCCGCCTCGCGCCGGATCTCATCCGGCGTCCGCGGCTGCAGCGGCGGCACCGGCGTCGGCTGGCCGTCGTCGTCCAGCGCCACCATGGTGAAGAAGCAGCTGTTGGCGTGGCGCACCGACCGCTTGCGGATGTCCTCGGCCACCACCTTGATGCCGACCTCCATCGACGTGCGCCCGGTGAAGTTGACCGAGGCGAGGAAGGTCACCAGTTCGCCGACGTTGATCGGCTGGCGGAAGATCACCTGGTCCACCGACAGCGTGACCACGTAGCGACCGGCGTAGCGGCTGGCGCAGGCGTAGGCGACCTGGTCGAGCAGCTTGAGGATGTCGCCGCCATGGACCTTGCCGATGAAGTTGGCCATGGCCGGCGTCATCAGCACGGTCATGGAGAGCTGGTGGCTGGGCAGGGAGTCCATGTGCCGGTGTCCGCGAGGGGCCGGTGCCGATGCTAGCGCGTCCGCCGCTTCTCCCGCCCGCCCTGCAGGCGTTGACGACAGCTACAGCAAACTCGTGTCAAACGCCTACAACATCGTCATTCCCGCGAAAGCGGGAATCCATGTCCGGTGAGCCGAAAATGGATTCCCGCTTTCGCGGGAATGACGAGACTGTAGACACTTGAGTCGAAAATGCTCTAGCGACCGCCCGGTGCGTAGGACGACGGGCCGGCAAGGGCATAGATGCAGGCCTCCACGATCGTCCCGTCCGCCAGCCTGGCCGGAATGGGTACGCGGACGTAACCCGCGCCCTCGAACGCGTCCAGCCGGTCCCAATGCGCCGGCAGCTCCTCCGAACTGAACAGGAAGCCGTGCACCTCGTCGCCGTCCGCGGCGGGCACGATGGCCGGGTAGCCGGCCTCCGCGCCCCAGCCCGCTTGGACCAGCGTCCCCCGGGCCGTGGCCGGCGCCCAGGTGCCGGGCACGTCGGCGAGCACGTGTTCGTTCGGACGACCGGGCGCCAGGGTGCCGTAGACGAAGAGTCGGTCCGTCATGTGGTTCCCTCTGCGGCGATCATGCCGGATACACCCCGCCCAGCACCCGCAAGCCGTCCGCGCCGGTCACGCTGGGCAGGTTGCCCGGCAGGCCGAGCAGGGTCTGCCGCGCCAGCCAGGCGAAGCCCATCGCCTCGACGTGGTCGGGGTCGATGCCGTGGTCGGCGGTGGATTCGACGATGGCCGCGGGCAGGGCCTCGGCCAGCGCCGCCATCAGCACCGGGTTATGCACGCCGCCGCCGCAGGCGATGACGCGGCCGGTGCCGGGCTGCGTGGCCAGCAAGGCGTTGGCGACGGTGCGCGCGGTGAGGGCGTTGAGCGTGGCCTGCACGTCGGCAGGCGGTTCGTCGCCGCGCAGGCGCGCTTCGACCCAGCCGAGGTGGAAGTGGTCGCGTCCGGTCGACTTGGGCGGCGGCTGGCTGAACCAGGGATCGTCGAGCAGGCGCGCGAGCAGGGCGTCGTCGACGCGTCCGCTGTCGGCGAAGCGGCCGCCGTGGTCGTAGTCCTGTTCGAGGTGGCGCAGGCTCCACGCGTCCATCAGCGCATTCGCCGGCCCGGTGTCGAATCCGCGCACCTCGCCGTGCGCGGGCAGCAGGGTGAGGTTGGCGATGCCGCCGAGGTTGAGCACCGCGCGGTCCTCGTCACCGGCGTGCAGCAGGGCGGCATGCAGGCCGGGCAGCAGCGGCGCGCCGTGGCCGCCGGCGGCGATGTCGCGCCGGCGCAGGTCGGCCACGACCGTGATCCCGGTGCGTTCGGCGATGGTCGACGGGTCGCCGATCTGCAGCGAGTACGGATACGGACCCCACGGCCGGTGGCGCAGGGTCTGCCCGTGCGAACCGATCGCGCGCACCGCGCCGGCCGGCGTGCCGCTGTCGGCCAAGGCGAGGTTGGCGGCCTCGGCGAAGGCGCGGGCGACGCGCACGTCGAGTTCGGCGATGGCGTCGAGCGACAGCGAGGCACCCTGCTGGCCCAGTGCGATCAGCTGCGCGCGCAGCGCCGGGTCCCAGGGATAGGTGCGGCCGAAGGCGAGGTGGGCGTGGCCGTCGTCGTCGAAGCGCACCAGCGCGGCGTCGATGCCGTCGGCGCTGGTGCCGGAGATCAGGCCGAGGAACAGGGAAGGGTCGGGCATGCCCGCGATTCTAGGATGGGGCGGGGACCAAACACGACAGGGCGACCGTCCCCAAGGCTGTCATCCCGAACGCAGTGAGGGATCTGCTCTCCGGGCACGAGATCCCTCACTGCGTTCGGGATGACAGTCCGGTTGGGATGGCGCGTGGGGAGATGGCCGGCTGGCAGCGAACCGACGGGCGGCGAAAGCCCCGCTCAGCCCTTACTTGCCGCGGACCGGCGTCGCCGCAGCGACCTGCGGATCGTCCTGCGACGGCTGCGCCGGCAACACCGCGTAGATGATCTCTTCCACTTCGCGGATGCGCTCGAGCGCCGGCGCGGTCTGCTTGCGGAACTGGGCCAGGGCGGCGCCGCCCAGCGGCTCCGGCGGCGGCATGGTGTGCTGCAGCGGGTTACGGTGCACGCCGTTGATGCGGAATTCGTAGTGCAGGTGCGGGCCGGTCGACATGCCGGTGGAGCCGACGTAGCCGATCACGTCGCCCTGCGCCACGCGCTGGCCGCGCTTGAACTTGCCCAGCCGCGACATGTGCCCGTACAGGGTGGTGTAGCCGCGGCCGTGGTCGAGCACCACCGCGTTGCCGTAGCCGCCCTGCCAGCCGGCCGAGACCACGCGCGCGTCGCCGGCGGCCATGATCGGGGTACCGGTCTTGGCGGCGTAGTCCACGCCTTTGTGCATGCGCGAGGTGCCCAGCACCGGGTGCCGGCGCGTGCCGAAGCGCGAGCTCAGGCGCGCGTACTGGATCGGGCTGCGGATGAAGCTCTTCTTCAGCGGCCGGCCGTCGGCGGTGAAGTACTCGGCCTTGCCGTCGCGCTCGAAGCGGATCGCGGTGAACGGCTTGCCCTTGGCGGTGAACACCGCCGCGGAGACCGGGCCGGTCTTGATCAGCTCGCCCTCGCGCCAGGTCTGCTCGACCACCACCGAGAAGCGGTCGCCCGAGGTGACGTCGCGGTCGAAGTCGATGTCGTACTTGAACACGTCGTCGGTCAGGGTGTTGATCACCGACGGGCTGAGGCCGAGCTTGCGCGCTGAATGGAACAGCGACTTGCCGACCTTGCCACTGACCACCGCGGTGCGGACCTCGACCGGGCGCTCGATCACCTTCTGCGCGACCTCGTCGCCGGCCAGCGACAGTTCCACCCGCTGGGTGTCGCTGCGGTCGTAGCGGAATGCGAGCAGCCGGCCGTCGGCGGCCTGCTCGAAGCCCAGTTCGACGCCCGGGCGCAGCCGCGTCAGCAGCGTCTTGTCGTCGCCCGCCGCGTCGAGCATCCGGTGCAGGGTGGCGGCGGCGACGCCGCGCTTGTCGAAGATCGCGCCGAGCGTCTGCCCGGACTCGACCTTCACCAGTTCCCAGTTGTGCAGCGGCTGTGCGGCCTTCTGCGCGGCGGCCGACAGCGGCGGCAGCGGCAGCGCCATCGTGGTCAGCGCCGGTACGTCCTCGCTGATGCGCATCGCGTTGGAGAAGCCGGGCACCAGGCCGATGACCAGCGCACCGAGCGTGGCGAACACGCTGGCATGCGCCCAGTCGCGGCGGGTCCAGCGGCCGTTGAACGGGAAGCGCGCCGCCGCGTCGCCCGGATCGGCGAGGCGCTGTTCGTTGGCGGTGTTCTGCGCAGCGGCCCGGAGATTGTGCTCGCGGACGGCCTGACGATGGGCGTCGTCCGGTGACGTCTGGGGCGACTGCATCATGGCGGTGGTCCGGGATGGCGTGACGGGCGCGTCAGCGCGGTACCATAAGCACATGAAAAGGGCGCGTCAAACCCTTGTTGGCCAAGGGTTTTCCGGCGTCACGCACATTAACGTATCTTTAATTGTTTCTTTTGACCGGCGTCACATGGCTGAACCCGGTCGCCTGCCGAGTTCCTCCGCCGATGAGCCGACCCGCCTGTGACCCGTCCGTGATCGAGACCCTCGCCCGCGGCGCCGACGAGATCCTCAAGCGCGAGGAGCTGGAAGCGCGCCTGGCGGCGTCCATGGCGCCCGGCGGTCGGCCGCTGCGGGTCAAGGCCGGCTTCGACCCGACCGCGCCCGACCTGCACCTGGGCCATACCGTGCTGCTGAACAAGATGCGGCAGTTCCAGGACCTCGGCCACCAGGTGATCTTCCTGATCGGCGACTTCACCGGGATGATCGGCGACCCCTCCGGCAAGAGCGCCACGCGCAAGCCGCTGACCCGCGAGGACGTGCTGGCCAACGCCCAGACCTACCGCGACCAGGTGTTCAAGGTGCTCGACGAGGCCCGCACCGAGGTGCGCTTCAACAGCGAATGGTTCGGGAAGATGTCGGCCGCGGACATGATCCGCCTCGCCGGCCAGCACACGGTCGCGCGCATGCTCGAGCGCGACGATTTCGCCAAGCGCCATGCGGCGCAGCAGTCGATCGCGATCCACGAGTTCCTGTATCCGCTGGTCCAGGGCCACGACTCGGTGGCGCTGGAGGCCGACGTCGAACTCGGCGGCACCGACCAGAAGTTCAACCTGCTCATGGGCCGCGGCCTGCAGGAAAATGCCGGGCAGAAGCCGCAGGTGGTGCTGACGATGCCGCTGCTGGTCGGGCTGGACGGCGTCAACAAGATGAGCAAGTCGCTCGGCAATTACATCGGCATCAACGAGCCGGCAATCGACATCGTCAACAAGACGATGAAGATCGGCGACGACCTGATGTGGGACTGGATCGAGCTGCTGAGTTTCGACATTTCCGCCGACGAGGCGAAGGCGCTCAAGGCCGAGGTGGCCGCCGGCCTCAACCCGCGCGACGTCAAGCTGCGCCTTGCGCGCGAACTGGCCACGCGCTTCCACGACGCCGCCGCGGCCGACACCGCGATCGCCGGCTGGCACGCCGCCGTGACCGGGCAGGGCGACACCAGCGTGCTGCCGCTGCAGGAGGTGGCGATCCCCGCCGACGGCATCCGCATCGCCGCCCTGCTCACCGCCGCCGGCATCACCCCGTCGAACTCGGAAGCGAACCGCAAGTTGAAGGAGCGCGCGGTGAAAGTCGACGGCGTCGTGGTCGAGGATCCGAACACCAGCTTCGCCCCCGGCTTCGAGGGCGTGCTGCAGGTGGGCAAGCGCAACTTCGCGCGGGTGCGGCTGGTGGCTGGCTGATACCAACCTGCAGTCAAGGATGGAATGGCGTAGGAGCGCCCCATGGGCGCGACCGGGTGGCGACGATGTCCTGGTCACCACGGGACGCGGGCGTGGCCTGCTCCTGCGCTGATCCTTGATCGCGAATGCGTATCAGGCAGCGTTGAGCGCCGCCATCACCAGCAGCGCGACCACGCAGCCGAACCCGGCCGTCCACGCCAGGCTGCGCATCAGCGGCACGTCGGCGAGGTAGAGCACGCCGTGCAGTATGCGGAAGACGACGAAGGCGATCGCCAGCATCGCGATACGCGCCGGGTCGACGCCGGCCAGCTGCGCCAGCACCACGCCGGCCGCGAACGGGGCGAAGGCCTCGAAGGCGTTGAGGTGGGCGGCGTTGGCGCGCTGCACCTTGTAGTTGTCCGCCTGCTTCCCGACCCAGGCGCGCGGCAGGCGGTTGTTGTAGTTCGGTCCGCCGGCCTTGGCGAAGTAAACCCACACGTAGGGCAGCACGGCGGCGATCAGGACGCACCAGTAGGCGGTGGCAAGGGTCATGGCGTGGGTCCGGGCGGGAAAGCGACAGCGTAGCGCGCCCGCCCGGCCGCGGCACAACGGAAAACGGCGCCTTGCGGCGCCGTTCCGTCACACACCCGTCGTGCGAGGGCTACTGCCCTGCACGCTGCGCGTCGCGCGCGGCCTTGAACGGGTTGCCTTCGTACCAGTTCGGCCACTGGCCGTCGTCGGCGAGGTTGCGGCCGACGCCGTAGAGCAGCTGCAGGTCTTCGACGATGCCGTCCCAGCGCCAGCCCTCGTGGATCTCGTCGCTGGGCTGGTGGTAGCGTTTGGCGTACTCGTCGCCGGCAGCCTTGCCGGCGGCCTTGCCGCCGTCGAGCAGGTCGCTGCCGCCCTTGGCGTACAGCGCCGGCACGCCGGCCTTGGCGAAGTTGAAGTGGTCGGAGCGGAAGTAGAAGCCGCCAGCGGGGTTGCCTTCCTCCACCAGCACGCGCTGCTGCGCGTCGGCGTGGGTCTTGAGCAGGTCCTCCAGCTCGGAGTTGCCCTTGCCGGTGACGACCACGTCATGCGCGCGGCCGCCGACGCTCATCGCGTCGAGGTTGACCACGCCCACTGTCTTCTCCAGCGGGAACGACGGCTGCGCAACGTAGAACTTCGAGCCGAGCAGGCCGGATTCCTCCAGCGTCACCGCCAGGAACACTACCGAGCGCTTCGGCGGCGTGGCCGCGAACTGTTCGGCGATCTCGATGATGCCGGCCACGCCGGTGGCATTGTCGACCGCGCCGTTGTAGATCGTGTCGCCCTCGCCCTCGTGCTTGCCGAGGTGGTCCCAGTGCGCGAGGTAGATCACGGTCTCTTCGGGCGCCTCGGTGCCGGGCAGGTAGCCGATCACGTTCTGCGAGGCTTTCTCGCTGACCGTGCTCTTGAGGTCGAACGAGACCTTCGCCTTCAGCGGCACCGCCTTGAAGCCGCGCTGGTTGGCCGCGGCGTACTGCGCCTGCAGGTCGAGGCCGGACTCGGCGAACAGCTGCGTCGCGACCTCGCCGGTGATCCAGCCCTGCGCCGGAAGGCGCGGTTCCGGGTCGTCGCTGGCGCGCAGGTCGAACTGCGGGCCGGACCAGGAGTTCTTGACCACGTCCCAGCCGTAGGACGCGCCCTCGGTGTCGTGGATGATCAGCGCGGCGGCGGCGCCCTGGCGCGCGGCTTCCTCGAACTTGTAGGTCCAGCGGCCGTAGTAGGTCATCCGGTTGCCGTCGAACAGGCTCTCGTCTTTCGCGTGGAAGCCCGGATCGTTGACCAGGATGACGACGGTCTTGCCCTTGACGTCGAGGCCGGCGTAGTCGTTCCAGTCCTGCTCGGGGGCGTTGACGCCGTAGCCGACGAAGACCAGCTCGCTGTCCGTGACCTTCACCTCGGACTCGCCGGTGCGGGTGCCGATCACCATGTCGCTGCCGAACGTCAGATCGCGCGCCTGGCCGTTGCTGTCGAGGTGGAGCGCCGTGGATTCGTCGGCGGTGGTCTCGACCATCGGCACGGTCTGGAAGAAGCTGTTGTTGTCGCCGCCTGGCTGCAGGCCGATGCGCTCGTACTGCGCCTTGATGTACTCGACGGTCTTCTCCTCGCCGTCCGAACCCGGGGCGCGGCCCTCGAACTCGTCCGAGGACAGGGTGGTGACCATGGTGCGGAAATCGTCGGCGTCGATCGCAGGCTTGAAGGCATGGTCGGCGGGCGCTGGCGTCGCGTCGGCGGCCGGCGGCGCCGGCTCGCGGCTGCAGGCGACCAGCAGCAGGCTGGCGGCGCAGGCGAGGAACAGGGGAGAACGCATTCGGTGGCTCCAGGACAACAGGAACCGCCAATTCTACGCCGGGAGGCAAAAACAGGGGTCAGAGTACTGTTTCCACTTGCGGAAACAGTACTCTGACCCCTGTTTTTTGCTCAATCCCGCGGCGCCCGCGGCGTGCTGTAGGGCGTCGCCGTCGCGCCGGTGATCGGGCCGGTGCGCGCGGTCTCGTGCACGTACAGGGTGACTTCGCGCTCGAACTTCAGCGCGCCCTCGACCACCGCGCCGGGGCCGACGATGATCCGCGGCTTGCGCTTGTTGATCTGCACCGGGAACCAGTTCGAGCCGGGCTTGGTGACGGTGATGCCGCCGATGACGTGCGAGCCGACGCCGACGGTGATGTCGCCGTTGACGGTTTCGATGCCGCCGGCGAGGTCGACGTCGACCAGGCCGATCGCGCCGTTGACCGTTTCGATGCTGCCGCCGACGCTGCCGCCGCGATCGATGAAGATGCCGCCGTTGACGGTCTCGATGCCGCCGCGAACGCTGGCGCGCTCGCCGATGCGGATGCCGCCGTTGACCGTCGCCAGGCTGTCGGCGGTGATGCCGTCGCCGGCGCGGATGCTGCCGTTGACGGTCTCGGCGTCCTCGACGGTCGCGCCGGACTCGATGCTGATGCTGCCGTTGACGGTCTCGACGTCGCCGTAGGCCTTGCCGGCCTCCGCGACGACGCTGCCGTTGACCTTGCTGATGCTCTCCTGCGCCAGCGCCGGCGCGGTCGACAGCAGCGCGGCGGCGGCGAGCAGCAGGGCGAGGGGGTGGTGCTTCATGTCCGGATCTCCCGATGGCGCGGCGGCGCGGGCCGGAACAACGAGCCGCGCCGCGCAACTGCGTGATCAACAGCTTGCACCGGCTTGGCTACAATCGCACCGGTCGAAAGTCACCGGGACTCCCGTCCGTGCCTGCAGCCCCCGCCGCGTCCTCCGCCCGTCCGAAGCCCGTCGTCCTGCTGATCCTCGACGGCTGGGGCCATCGCGATGACCCGCGCGACAACGCGATCGCACTGGGCAACGTGCCCGTCTGGCGCCGCCTGCTGGCCGACCACCCGACCACCCTGATCCACACCGAAGGCCGCTTCGTCGGCCTGCCGGACGGGCAGATGGGCAATTCCGAGGTCGGGCACATGAACATCGGCGCCGGCCGCATCGTCTACCAGGACCTGACCCGCATCGACGCGGCGATCGAGGACGGCAGCTTTTTCGCCAACGCCGAACTGAACGCGGCTTGCGACGCGGTGCTAATGGGGTCAGGTTCATTTATGCCCGACGGCAGACAGCTTTCGGGGGGTGCGCAACGCATAAATGAACCTGACCCCATTAACACCCTGCACGTGATGGGCCTGCTCTCGCCCGGCGGCGTGCACAGCCACGAGGCGCACGTGTTCGCGATGCTCGATCTGGCGAAGCAGCGCGGCGTGGCGAAGGTCGCCGTGCACGCCTTCCTCGACGGCCGCGACATGCCGCCGCGCTCGGCCGAACCGAGCCTGCGCGCGCTGCAGGAAAAATGCGACACGCTCGGCAACGCCCGCATCGCCAGCGTCTGCGGCCGCTACTACGCCATGGACCGCGACAAGCGCTGGGAGCGCGTGCGCAAGGCCTGGGATGCGATCGTCGAGGCGAAGGGCGACGCACCTGATGCGCTGTCGGCGCTGCAGGCGGCGTACGCGCGCGGCGAGAACGACGAGTTCGTCGAGCCCACCGCGATTGCCGGCGCGCAGCCGATGGCCGACGGCGACGCGATCGTGTTCATGAACTTCCGCGCCGACCGCGCGCGCCAGCTCAGCGCGGCCTTCGTTTCGCCGGACTTCGACGGCTTCGGCGCCGGCGTGCGCCGTCCGGCGCTGGCGCGCTACACCTGCCTGACCGAGTACGACGCCAGCCTGCCGGCACCGGTGGCGTTCGCCCCGGACAATCTCGCCAACACCCTCGGCGAAGTGCTCGGCGCACGGGGGCTGACCCAGCTGCGCATCGCCGAGACCGAGAAGTACGCGCACGTCACCTTCTTCCTGAGCGGCGGCCGCGAGGCGCCGTATCCGGGCGAGGAACGCATCCTGGTGCCGAGCCCGAAGGTCGCCACCTACGACCTGCAGCCGGAGATGAGCGCGCCGGAAGTCTGCGCACGGCTGGTGCAGGCGGTGGCCGACGAGCGCTTCGACGTGATCCTGTGCAACTTCGCCAATCCCGACATGGTCGGCCATACCGGCGTGCTGTCGGCGGCGATCACCGCGGTCGAGACCGTGGACAAGGCGGTCGGCGAGATCGTCGCCGCGGTGCGCGCCAAGGGCGGCGAACTACTGGTCACCGCCGACCACGGCAACTGCGAGATGATGCGCGACCCCGAGACCGGCGAGCCGCACACCTCGCACACCGTCGGCCCGGTCGACCTGGTCTACGTCGGCAGCCGCGACGCCGTGCTGCGCGCCGGCGGTGCGCTGCGCGACCTCGCGCCGACCATCCTCGACCTGCTCGGCCTCGACCAGCCCGCCGAGATGACCGGCGCGACCCTGCTGGTCGCGAAGGGATGACT
>ENA-UOUJ01001687-UOUJ01001687.1-activated-sludge-metagenome-genome-assembly--contig:-NODE-1687-length-11120-cov-4.744148_pt1 | contig 11120 bp, 7 predicted proteins | sample MGYA00249839_ERZ747224 | MGnify/ENA primary metagenome ERZ747224 (study PRJEB28782, sample SAMN03220277) | activated sludge metagenome | biome: wastewater; feature: sewage sludge; material... | reverse complement strand
CAAGGCCGCCGATGCCGCCAGACGGCGGCGTCGAAATGCCCGACGTATCGACGAGAACCGGCGCAGGCGGATTCGCTGGTGGCGGCTGAGGAGGCGCGGGCTGATCCGCACCGGTTTGCGCCCCGCCCACCGTTGTTCCGCCACCTGCATCAGACGGCGGCGTGCTGATCGTGCCGGCGTGGTTCAGCGCGCTTCCGGTATCGATGACACTCGGTAGCGACGGATGAGCGCCGTTGATCAGCGGCTGCAACGCGAGCGCGTCCAGCGGGTCTGTCGCCGGTATCGAAGTGGCGGTCGATCCCGTTGGAACGGCGTTGCCAGCCGATACGCCCGTTGCGGCCGACGAAAGTCCCGGAACGGAATCCGCTCCTGGCAATGTGACGACGGACGGCGAGATGCCGATCCCCGGCGCGGATGGCGACGCTGTGCCATACGACGGCAGAGACGGCACGCTCGGGCTGGCCGGCACCTGTGTCCCGCTGAGGTCCACGACGGAAAACGCGGTCGGGGCTACTGGGACAGGGGAGGGTGCAGACGGAGCCTCGGACGTTGCCGCGACCGGATTGGGAACCGCTCCTGCCACGCCGGTGGGGCTCGCACCGATACCGCCGAGAGAAGGTCCCGCAACCGTCGGCGCCTCGGGTGAGGGGAATGACGGCAGAGGCTCGCCCGGCACTGCGGCGAAGTACGCGTTGGCCATGCGGGTCAGAAAATCGGGATCGGGCAAGCCCGGGGGTGGAAGACCACCCCCGCTCTGGCTCCCCGCCGCAGCGGCAAGCGCGTCAAGGTCTGTCGGACCCTGAGGCAATCCAAGATTAGCTGTAGACATGATACTTGCCCACCTCGACGCCTTCCAGAACACCGAGCGCATCGTCCGTCAGCACGGCGAGCGAGCAGTAGAGCGAGACGAGGTAGGAGGCGATCGCCTGATCGTTGATCCCCATGAAGCGGACCGACAGCCCCTTCGAGAGTTCTCCGGGAAGGCCGGGCTGGAAGAGGCCGACCACGCCCTGCTTGGCTTCGCCGGTGCGGATCAGGAGGATGTTGGTCTTGCCGCCCTTCACTTCGAGCTTGTCGGAAGGAATGAGCGGGATGCCGCGCCAGGTAAGGAACGGCGAGCCGAACAGCGTGACGGTCGGCGGGGGAACGCCGCGGCGCGTACATTCACGGCCGAACGCGGCAATCGCCTGCGGATGGGCCAGGAAGAAGGCAGGCTCTTTCCAGACCTTGCTGATCAGTTCGTCGAGATCGTCGGGCGTCGGCGCGCCACCGCGAGTCTTGATCTTCTGAGAAGCGGCTGCATGCGCGAGCAGGCCGTACTCCTTATTGTTGATGAGCTCGCTCTCCTGGCGCTCCTTCACCGTCTCGATCGTCAAGCGAAGCTGCTCTTTGATCTGGTTATGCGGCACGCTGTAGAGGTCCGAGACGCGCGTATGAACGTCGAGAACGGTCTGCACGGCACTGAGGAGGTACTCGCGCGGATTGTCGATATAATCGACGTACGTCTGCGGAAGAACGCGCTCGTCACGCAGCGAGCAGGCCACCTCGACGCTGTCGGCGTCCTTGACCTTGTTGACGCGATAGATGCCTGCCTCGACCGGAACCCAGTTTAGGAAGTGCACCAGCCAACGCGGCGTGATGCTCGACATCTGCGGAACGGTTTTGGTGGCATTGGCGAGTTGCCGGGCTGAAATATCGCCAAGAGCTGTTTGCTTATCGTCTGCCATGTTCGACCCAAATTCTGTTATAATGGAGAATATTACTACCGTGAATATGCTTATTCACGGAATAGAATTGGCGGTCAATGCCAAGATATTAGAATTAGATTCCGAGGCCGGCCTCGAAGGAATCCGCGATTGGCTGTGCTTGCAGCACGTGGCTGCCCGCCGGCACGCTGCGCGTGAGCCACACGTTTCCGCCGATCACGGAGCCGCGCCCGATCGTGATGCGCCCCAGGATGGTGGCGCCCGCATAAACGACGACGTCGTCCTCGACGATGGGATGCCGCGGTGCGCCTTTGACGAGCGCGCCGCTTTCGTCGACCGAGAAGCGCTTCGCTCCGAGCGTCACGGCCTGATAGAGCCGCACACGCTCGCCAATGACAGCCGTCTCGCCGATCACGACGCCCGTACCATGGTCGATGAAGAAGCTCGAACCGATCTCGGCGCCGGGGTGGATGTCGATTCCGGTTGACGAGTGCGACAGCTCGCTGACGATGCGCGCTACGATTGGCGCGCCCAGCCGAAAGAGCTGATGCGCGACGCGATGATAGTAGATCGCCTTGATACCGGGATAGCTCAGCAGAACTTCCTCGAGGCTTTTGGCGGACGGATCTCCGTCGAAGGCCGCGCGCGCATCGAGGATGACGCTCTCTCGAATGTCGGGAAGGCGCTCTGCAAAGTCTCTGACAATAGACGCAACGATGCCGTCGATGGCCGTATCGGCACGCTGCTCCAGCGCGAACGTGAAGCGAAGTTCCTGACTGAGAAGCCCACGCAACTGCCGGAGCGCGCTGTTGAGCGTGTTGCCGACGAAATAGTCGATCCCTTTGTCGGTCGCATCCTGCCCGCCGCCGTGGCGCGGAAAAAGCGCTGCAAACAGTTCTTTCAAAACGCGGCCCGCGTTTTCTTGATTTGGCAGATCGCGCGCGTACGCGCTGCGCGGCGTGATAGTTCGCGCTCGGTCGCGGGATGCCTTGAGCGCCGAGACGATGCGGTCGAGCGGAATGGAAAGATCTGCCGTGTCGAGTGGCGGCGAATTCTCTTGAACGGTCATCGCAGAGGCCTTGGTCGTGACGCTCACTCCCGACATTTTTATGGGTGCTGCGAGCCTACGAGAAAGAAGAAGAACTCATAAGCTATGCAGGTTGGCGCTAGTCGCGGCTAATCAATCTGTCGGCATATGCATAGAAGAAATTGTTCTTTGGGCCGGTGTGGGCACCCGGCTACGTTCGCTCGTTGACAAGCTTTTTCTAAAACGTGAAGCGTGGAAACTTGGCCGTGCGTGGCAAACGTTGCGGAGCCGTTGACTCATGAACTTTCAGCAATTGCGCATCATCCGCGAAACCGTGCGCCAGCGCTTCAATCTGACGGAAGCGGCCAACGTGCTGCTGACCTCGCAATCCGGCGTCAGCAAACACATCCGCGACCTGGAGGACGAGCTTGGCTTCGAGATCTTCGTTCGTCGCGGCAAACGGCTGCTCGGCCTCACCGACCCGGGGCGCGAAGTCGCGGCTGTTATAGAACGCATCCTTCTCGAGACGCAGAACCTGGAAGAGTTGTCGTCGAGCATTGCCCAGCGGGCGTGTGGTACGCTGGTTATCGCGACCACGCATACTCAGGCGCGTTATTCGCTGCCGGGCGTGATCGCAGAATTCAAGAAGGCGTTTCCGGATGTCCGCCTGACGCTCAAGCAGCTCAGCCCGAAGGATATTGCGAGTGTTCTGCTCGAAGGGTTGGCCGATGTCGGCATTGCGACCGACACGCTTGAGCACAACCCGCAGATCCTCACCTTCCCTTTCTACTCTTGGGAGCACGTCATTATCGTTCCCAAGTCGCACCCGCTTGCGCGCCGGAAAAAGGTGACGCTGGAGGATATCGCGCCCTATCCGATCATTACGTACGACGAAGGCCTCACGGGCCGCGCACGTATCGACGACGCTTTCCAAAAGGCGTCTCTCGTTGCGGACGTGGCCATGACAGCACTCGATGCCGACGTGATCAAGGCTTACGTCGAGCTTGGCATGGGCGTCGGCATCATCGCGTCAATGGCCTTCGACGAGGAGCGCGACACCAACCTCACGCGCATCGTGACGCCGGGGCTTTTCGAAAGCAACACGTCGAGCATTGCGGTGCGGCGCGGCCGGTTTCTGCGGGGCTACGTCTATCGCTTCATCGAAATGTGTGCGCCCGACATCACCGAAGCCCACGTCCGGACGGCCGATCGGACAGCGTCGCCCTAGCCAGCCCGTTTACTGCTCCTGTTTGAGATGCCGAGGCGTACGCGCGAGTTCTATGTTCCGTTCCCGGGTCGAGCTACTTGCTTCTCGGCCACCGCCAGCTTTTTAGAGGCCGGTTCGTGCATGAGCACGAAGTCGAGCAGCCAACAGCGTTGCGCGACCTGATACCGCAAGCTGCGCCCGAGGGGTCCAAAGCTCGGGGCAAATTCGGTCTGCGAGTGCTGCAAGAAATGGTGGGCGGTACTGGGATTGAACCAGTGACCCCACGCGTGTGAAGCGTGTGCTCTCCCGCTGAGCTAACCGCCCGTCCGGGGTGACCCCGTCCCTGGTCCTGCGGAATGCGGGCCGGGAGTTTCCCGGCGCAAGACGACGCCGTTATGCGAGCAGCGTCCCCAGCCTGTCAAGCTCAGGCGGCATCTGGCCGCCGGGCCGTCTTTTCGATCAGGAAGCGATGCACGCCCGATGCCGCACTCTTGCGGACGAGGCGATGGCCCGTTGTGCGGCAGAAAGCCTCGAAATCGTCGGCTGCCCCGGGGTCGCTGGCCAGCACCTCCAGCACAGCCCCCGGCGCGAGGCCGGCAAGCGCCTTGCGTGCCTTGAGGATCGGCAGTGGGCAACGGAGGCCGATGGTATCGAGGGTGGCGGATGCCGGCGCGGGTTCCATGGCACTCAATCTCCTGCCCAGGCAGGCCGACGCGAACCGAGGCCCTGCTGGTCGATAGCTAGGGTATCGGACGCTTCTCCGCAATGGCGGATGCAACCGGCCACAATCCGTACGGGGCAGGGCCTTGCACGGGGGAGGGGTGGGTGCCAGGGTGCCGCGCCTGCACGCGAATCCGGTGCGGGGATAACGGTGGTTGATTTGCGGTGGGCGCGGGACGAGGGGGAGCTGGCGGTATGCCGGCTGCACGCATGGCAGACGACGACCTCCCGCGCCGATCCTTTTGGCTGTCCCTTGGCCTCGACCGCCTGGGGCTCGTGGCGCTCAAAGCTCCTTATGCCGTCCTCGCGCTGATTGTCGTTCTGACGGGGCTCGCGCTTGTCGGCGTAACGAAGCTCCGCGTTGACGACAGCCTGTCTGAACTGTTCCGCGCAGATACCGTCGAGTTCCGCCAATACGAGGACATCGACCGCCGCTTCCCATCGAGCGAGTACGACGTGCTCGTCGTGGTCGAGGGGAAGGACCTGCTGGAGCCGGACGGCATCCGCGCCTTCCGCGATGCAGTGATCGAGCTGCAACTCACCGACGGCGTCGGTGGTCTCGTCTCGATGCTTTCGGCCCGCACCGCACTTGACGAGAACGGCTATGCCGCGCCGGTCGTCCCCGACGAGTTGCCCGCCGATGCCGTGGGCTATGCGGCCGTCATGGCAGCTCTGAAAGAGAACGACATCGTCAAGGACAAGTTCTTGTCCTCCGACGGTGAGTTGGCGCTGATCGTGATTGCGCTCGACCGCAAGGCCGTATCGGACCTCTCGGCCCGCACCGTGATCGGCGGCATTCGCGAAACAGTGGATCGAGAGCTGGCCGGCACGGGCCTATCCGCCAAGCTCACGGGCGCGCCGGTGATGCAACTCGAAATCCGCAATGCCGTTGAGCGCGACCGGCTGATCTACAACGGCCTCGGTTTCCTCGCCGGGATCGTCGTCGCCTATCTCTTCTTCCGCCGCTTGTCGCTCACCCTCATCGCCGTGCTCGGGCCCGCAATTGCGATTTTCTGGACGCTCGGTGTCCTCGGACATCTCGATTTCCGCCTCAACGTCTTCATCAACGTGATCACGCCATTGATCCTCGTCACCGGCTTTTCCGATTCGATGCACCTCGTGTTCGCGATCCGGCGCGACATCCTTGCAGGTGTGGATCGCGTGCAAGCAGCCCGCAACGCCGTGCGAGACGTGGCGCCTGCGTGTCTGCTGACGGCGATGAATCAAGCGCTCTCGCTCGTCGTGTTTGCATTCGCCACGTCTGCGCTCATCCGCACGTTCGGTCTCGCTGTGCTGATGGCCGTCACGATCACATACGTCACCGTGGCCGTGGTCGTGCCGGTGCTGGCCGCGATCCTCATACGGCGCGAGCCGCCGGCAGCCGTCGATCCGCGCGTGCGCGAGGAGGGCGGTATCGGCGTGCTGCAGCGTGCGACGACGGGGATCATGAGCTTCGTTGGGGCCCGGCCGCTCGTATTCGTTCTTGCGGGTCTCGTCGCCGTCACCGCGACCGGATACGCCTACATCAACCTGAAGCCGATGTACCGGTTGGCCGATCAGGTTCCGGACCGCGAGCAGGCTCTCGCCGCGACGGGCAGTCTCGACACCAAGCTCACCGGAGCGAACCCCGTCCACGTAATGATCGAGTGGGACGAACGCGCGAACGGAAGCACGGCAATCGGTCTTTACGACCCTGCGACCATTGCCGTCATCGCGCGCGCGCACGAAGTGCTGGAAGGCCAAGCCGGGCTCGGCAACGTATGGTCGGTCGAAAGCCTGCGCCGCTGGCTTCGCGCGTCTGGCGACGCGAGCGTAGAGACAGTTCAAAAGTATGTAGGCCTCTTGCCCGAGCACCTCGTACGCCGGTTCATCGCGGCCGATGAGCGCGCCGTGCTCGTCACCGCGCGCTTGCCGGACATCGACGCGAGCGAGATCCTACCGGTGGTGGATGAGATCGACCGCGCGCTCGATCCCGTCCGAAACGCCAACCCCGGCTATCGCATTTCGGTAACGGGCCTACCCGCCATCGCTGCGCGCAATTCCGCACTGCTGATCGGAGAGTTGAACGTCGGCCTCGTTGGCGACATCTTCCTCGTCTTCATCTTCCTCGCTGTCGCGTTGCGTTCGATGCTGGTCGGCGTCGCGGCCGTGTTGCCGTCTCTGTTCCCGATCTTCGTGACGGGAACGCTGCTTGCGGTGAGCGGTCAGGGGCTCCAGTTCGCGTCCATCGTGGCCATCGCGGTCGCGTTCTCGCTTGCGATCGATTCCACGATTCATTTCCTCAATCGCTTTCGCCTGGAGGAGGACCGTCTCGGAGCTGGGCCCGGAAGCGAGCAGGAGGTGCTGGCCCGCACGGCCCATCATATCGGCCCCGTTGTGGTTCTGACGACGATCGTGCTCGCGCTGGGCCTCGGCGTGACGGTTCTGTCCGATCTGCCGTCGCTCCGCCTCTTCGGATTACTTGCGGCGGTCTGCCTCTTCGCCTCGCTGTTCGCGCAACTCGTGATCTTGCCGGCCGCGGTCTCCCTCTATCGCCGCTGGTTCCCGCTGAAGCGCATAGCGTGACGCGCTTTTCGCTCACCAGTTCTCGCGCCAGAGTGGATAGGCCATCGCGCCGCGCGGAATGGTGATCTTGCCGTCGCGGCCGACTTCGCCCCCGCCGCCCAGCTCCGCGGCGAGCTTGTTCGCAATGTTCACCTTGAGATTGGCGTTGGCGGCGCTCGAATACTTGATCTGGTACTCGAAGCGCCCCACTGCCTGACGCACGATCTGGAATTGGAAGCGGCTCTCGTCGCCCTTCGGATTGGCCGAGCCGAGACATGATCTGCGCAGAGCCGCCAGCTTGTCCTCGGTGTATTCGTAGATCGTGCCGGTGAAGGTGAGCGTCACGTCTTCGACGTAGGAGCCCTTGAAGCTTGCATTGAGCAGGTTGGCCCATCCCGCCGAAAGCCCGAACGTCTTCTGGTCGCGGACGGCGAACGCTGCGCTATCGAGGTTTTCCTCGATGCCGTCCTTGTCGAACGGTGCCCGGCAGCGCACAACGTTGACCTTGAGCAGCTTCTCGCCCGTTCGCTGATAGGTGCGCTTGTCGAGATGTCCGCGTGCGACGGTGCCCGGTGTGTACGCCGCGAGCGGCGGGCTCATGCGCAACACGTTGAGATTGTCGGAGATGGCATCGGCGTGCGCAACGTGAGCAACGGAAAAACACAGACCGAGCGCCCAAACGCCCCGACGCATAAAACGCATGACACCTACCCCGCTAGAACAATGCCCACATAGATGTATCGGGGAGCAGGGGCGCTCGGCAATCGGCAGCACGCTGAATTGAGCGAGCTGTGTGCTGTCGCCGCCACGATGCTTCGGCACGCATCAAAAACGAGAATGGCCGCGAGCTACCGCGGCCATTCCGAATTCCGTTGTTCGCGCCGTCAGTTGACGCGCGTTACCTCGACCAGGTTGTCCGAGTATGTCGGCGCGCGGCCGAGCCCCGACCATGCATCGGACGAGATCGAATTGACCGAGCCGTCCGAACGATTGAGCGACCGCCAGTACCCCAGCGTGGCCACGACAAGGCCCGGCGGCACGTCGTCGGTCACGCGCGCGAGGCCCTCGAAGCTGCCGCGCGAATTCGCGACCCTCACGGGGTCGCCTTGGCGAATGCTCCGCGTCTCCGCATCCGCGGGCGAGATCATCACGAACTGCTCGCCCTGGCCTCTGATCTTGTGCGGCTCGTTCGCATAGCACGAGTTCAAAAAGCCGTGGCTCTTAGGCGTGATGATGTTGAGCGGAAACGCCTTCGCGAGTTCGGGATCGGCTTCCGCCGTCTCGCGCATTGCGACGTAGCCGGGGAGCGGATCGACGGGTGATCCGTCCTGGTCGCCGTCGTACATGGCGCGGAACGGACCGGCGACGAAGTTCTTCGTATCGTCGGGCAGAAGCACTTCGACCTTGCCCGACGGGGTTGGGAACTTCCCTTCGGCGTGCGGCGCGCGCGTATCCACAGGCCCCACGTCGATCCTGTAGAAGCCGTGCTGCTTGAAGTAATCCATGTCGACGCCGCCCATCTTGGGATCGTCCCAATTGATGTAGGCGGCACACAGCTCGCTGTCGGTCATTTTGAAGACTTCGTCGTCGAAGCCCATTTCCGTCGCCAGCAGACGCCACAGGTCGCTCGTCGGTTTGCACTCGCCGGGCGGATCGACGGCCTTCTCGTTATACGTGAGGTAGAACGTACCCCACGACCACATCATGTCCTCGGCCTCGCCCGCCATGGCGGAGGGCAGAATGATGTCGGCATACTTCGCCGTGTCCGTGATGAAATGCTCGGCGACGACGGTGAACAGATCTTCCCGCTGAAGTCCCTGCACGATTTTGTTCGTCTCGGGCGACTGACTTACGGGATTGGTGCAGAAGACGAACAGGCTCTTGATCGGCGGATCGAGCTTCATCTCGCCCGTCAGCGCTTGGCCGAGCCGGAGGTTGTTCACCGCGCGCGTCCCCGGTTTGATGAAATCCGGCCGCGCCGCTTTGGCCCAATCGACGGGAAAGTCCCATAGCGGAAGTTGCAGCATTCCGCCGCCCACATGCCGCCACGAGCCCGCGAGCGCCGGTAGCGCGTAGATTGCGCGCGACGCTTGCGCACCGCCCGCCGAGCGCTCGATAGCGACGCCGATGCGGATCGCAGACGGCTGCGAGGTTGCAAACTCGTAGGCGAACTTTTTTACGTCGTCGGCTTTGACGCCCGTCACGCGCTCCACATACTCGGGCGTGAAATCGGCCGCACGCGCTTTGAGCTCCGGGAAGCCGTGGACATACTTGTCGACGTAATCCTGATCGACCAAGCCCTGCTCGATCATGGAATTGATGATGCCGAGCGCAAGCGCGCCGTCCGTGCCGGGCTTCAACGCGATGTGCCAGTCGGCGCCCTTCGCCGTCCGTGAGCGGTAGGGATCGACGACGACGATCTTAGCGCCGCGCTTTTGCGCTTCGAGAATGAACGGCCAGTGGTGCAGGTTGGTCGAGATCGTGTTGCACGCCCAGATCACGATAAACTTCGAATGCACGAAGCTTTCGGGGTCGACGCCCCCGGTCGGCCCATGCGTCATCAGCCACGCCGTGGACGAGCCCGACGTGCAGAACGTCTTCTCGTTCACCGTCGAGCCCAGGCGGTTGAAGAATGGGTCGCCCGAGTTGATGCCCTGCACTAGGCCCATGTTGCCGAGATAGCTGTAGGGCATGATGGCCTGCGAGCCGTACTCGGCGATGATCTCGCGCCACTTGTCGCCGATGGTCTTAATCGCCTCGTCCCACGTGATGCGCTCGAACGTGTTGCCCCCGTTAGGCCCCGAGCCTTTCGGGCCGACGCGGCGCAGCGGATACATAAGCCGGTCCGGATTGGCGTGGTGGTCGTGGAAATCCTTGAGCTTCACGCAGAGGCCGCCGCGCGTGAACGGATGGTTTTTCTTGCCGCGCACGTCCACGAGCTTGCCGTCCACAACGTGGTATTCCATGGCGCACGTGTCCGGGCAGTCGTGCGGGCATGCGCCGTGAAAGACTTGAGGCTTGATCTGCTCGTTCATAGGGGTGCGTCCTCCGTCGCGTTTCCTGGGGCCGGGCCGTTTGTGTTTTCCCCCTCTTCCGGAGAGGATCGGCCTCTGAAATTTCGGTGCGACATTCTGGCATTGCTGGGCCGTTTCGATCAATCCGCCGATCGCATGTCAGGCATAATGCCCGCAGAGCCTAACGCCTTGAGTATAAGTATCTTTTTTCAAACAAGCGCAGCGAGCGGATTAACGTAATAGCTGGATGAATATAGCGCATGGCGCGCCGAGCGCGACGCAGCCGTTAAGCAAACGATGGCGCGGCGCTCAGGGCGCGCACGACCCGTCGATGCGGTGAGAGTTGCCGGAGGGATCGCGCACCGTCCCGGCGTCGTCGAGATACTCAGGCCCGATTGGAACCTTCCCGTGCCCCCCCGGAATATCGAGCACGTACGTCGGCATCGCGAGACCGGAGAGGCGTTGCCTCAAGGCGAGCATCAGCGCCTGTCCTGCGTCGATGCTGGTACGGAAATGCGCGGTGCCGGGAGCGAGGTCGCCGTGGTGGAGATAGTAGGGCGTGACGCGTGCTTCCACGAATGCCCGCATCAAAGCTTCGAGCGTATCCACGTCGTCGTTGACGCCACGAAGCAGCACCGTCTGGCTGACGAGAGGAACGCCTGCCTCGACGAGGCGCGCGATCGCGGCGCGCGCTAAATCGGTCAGTTCGCGCGCATGATTGGCGTGCAGCGCGACGTAGACGGTTTTGCCCGACGCACGAAGTGCGGATACGAGATCGCTCGTCACGCGTTCGGGAGCGACGACGGGTACCCGTGTATGCCATCGGATCACTTTGACGTGCGAGATTGCGCCGAGCGCGCGGCTCACGTCCTCCATGCGCCGCGGGCTCATGATGAAGGGAT
>ENA-UOUJ01001686-UOUJ01001686.1-activated-sludge-metagenome-genome-assembly--contig:-NODE-1686-length-11121-cov-3.249232_pt1 | contig 11121 bp, 12 predicted proteins | sample MGYA00249839_ERZ747224 | MGnify/ENA primary metagenome ERZ747224 (study PRJEB28782, sample SAMN03220277) | activated sludge metagenome | biome: wastewater; feature: sewage sludge; material... | reverse complement strand
TCCAAAAACGTCAAAGCGTGCTGAGCCGGAGGGGTGTCGAGCACGATGAGGTCGTAATCGCCCTCCGTGTAACTCGAGTACAGGCGCTCGAGAGCGCTGAAATCCTGCGAGCCCGAAAGCGTCGTCGTCAGCTGCCGATACAAATGATTTTTCAGAATTTTTTCCGCGCCGGGCGCGCGGTCGGCGGCCTTTCTCACGAATTCATCGAAGGTCTTTTGATGATCCACGATCGAAGCCCACAGCTCTCCGGCCCCTTCGAAGCCGGGAACTTTCGTGGCTTCCGTGCGACCTTCGATGCCCAGGGTGTCGGCCAGGCGCTTCGAAGGATCGATGGTGAGGACCAGAACCTTTTTCCCCTCTTCCGCCGCGAGCAGGGCCGCCGCCGCGGCCAGAGTGGTTTTTCCGACGCCGCCGGGTCCGACGAAAACGGAGATCTTTGTCATGAAAGGACCTCCGCCGTCTCTTGAACCGCCTTCAGGGGATCGTCGCTCAGAATCAAGGGCACCCGGGACAAGGGTCTCCCGAGAGCGACGAGGCGATCCTCCATGTCCCGCTGACGGTTCCGGGTGGATTCGATGAAGTCGCTGAAAGCCGGCGGCGTCCCGGCGGGAGGTTTTCCGGAAGGCATTCCCAACATCTTGTTCAGGACGATCGACGGCTTCAGTTGGAACCCGTTCACGAGTTCCTTCACGAGGTCTTCCGTCTCTTTGACCGGCATTTCTTCCGGCAAGGTCACGACATGCACTTTCGTCACTTCCGAGTTTTGAAGAACCGACGCGATGGCGCGGCTTTGATCGCCCATGGGCCCGAACCGGATCGCCTCGGCCATTCCGAGCGGCGCGCGAAGCAGGGCCAGAAAATGTCCGGTGGCGTAGGCGTCGACGACGATCACCTCATACGGCATCGGGGGACCGTGTTTTCTGACTCCGCTGGTGATTTTCCCGAGGATCGCGAGTTCCGACAAGGCGGGAGCGATTTCCACGAGACTTCGACTGACGGGATTTTCAAAAAAGATTTTCGTCAGGCTTTCGACCCGGATCAGATGCTTCGCGTACTCGCGCAAAGATTCAGGCCCGCTCCAAAGCGCCAGGTCCAGATTCGGTTGAAAGCTCCGAGGCTGATAACCGACGGACTCGAGGCGGAAAAAATCCTTGTAAAAACTTCTCTCCCCCAACTCCACCAGAAGGGTTTTTCGCCCCTCCTTGGCCTTCCGAAACGCCAGAGCCGCCGCCACGAAGGACTTACCGACTCCACCTTTTCCCGTTACGAAATGGACTTCCTGGGTCATGCGGATTCGAGTCTCTCGCGAGAGAGGAAAACGCGCATTGCGCCTCGCGCAAAAAGAGTTGCCTTTCAGAGAGGCATCTCCTAGGATCGGCCACTCTTTTTTCGCCCTGCGCTGGGCCCCGTTTAAGACCAGGAGAATCCATGAAATCGACCGTCGAACAGTCCTCTTCCTTGCAACGTAAACTCAACATCGAAATTCCGGCAACCGTCGTCAGCGGCGCTTTCGAACGGGTTTATCAAGGCATTCAAAAAGAAGTGACCATCAAGGGCTTCCGCAAAGGGAAAGCTCCGATCGCAACGCTGAAAGGCATCTACGGCGACCGCGTGAAACAGGACGTGGCCCAGGATCTGATCCAAAAAGCCTACGTCGAAGCTCTCTCCGAACACAAACTGGAGCCGATCTCCTCTCCTGAGTTCGAATTCGAAGACCCGAAAGAAGCGAACGACTTCTCCTTTACCGCCTCCTTCGACGTGCGCCCCGAAATCAAACTGAAAAAATACGAAGGCCTCGAGGTCGAAAAGGAAAAGCTCGAGTTCGACGACGCCAAGATCGAGCAAGTCCTCGAAAACATCCGCGCGTCCCGCGCGACCAATGAAGACATCCTCGAAGACCGTCCGGCTCAAAAAGGCGACATCGCGATCATCGACTTCGACGGCTCCGTCGACGGTCAGCCGCTCGAAGGCGGAAAAGGCGAAGGCCATCAGTTGGAAATCGGTTCGAACTCCTTCATCGAAGGTTTCGAAGACGGCGTGATCGGCATGAAAGTGGGTCAGGAAAAAACCCTGAACCTGAAATTCCCGACTCCGTACCACTCGGCCGAACTCGCCGGAAAAGACGTCGAATTCAAAGTGAAACTCACCGGTCTCAAAAAGAAAGTTCTTCCCGAACTCACTCCGGAGTTCCTGGCGAGCCTCGGCGGCCCGAGCGATCTCGAAGGCCTGAAAACGTCCATCCGCGAGGATCTCGAGCGCAGCGAGAAAAAACGCATCGACGACGCCTTCAAGAACACTCTCTTGAAAACCCTCGTTCGCGAAAATCCGGTCGAAGTTCCTCCGAGCCTGCTGAAGGATCAGAAAGCGGCTTTGATCGAAGATTTCCACAAGCGCATGCACGAACAAGGTTTGTCGCACGCGGAATTCGAAAGCTACGTTCAGAAGTGGGACGCGGATTTCGAGAAGACGGCCGCTGAAATGATCCAATCGAGTTTCCTCGTGGACACCCTGGCGCGCGAGAACGATCTGGTTTGCAAAAAAGAGGATCTGGATAAGAAGTTCGCGGAGTACGCTCAACAGACGGGCATCGAGGAGTCCCGCATTCGTGAGTTCTACGCCCGTCCCGAACAGACAAGCCGCCTCACTTACATGATCACCGAAGAGAAGGTCGTCGACTTCCTCACGAAATCCGTGAAGATCAAAGAAGTTCCGAAGTCCGCTCTCAAAGATCAAAATTCCTAAGTCTTGAAACCGAATCCGAAAAAACGACCGGCGGGGGAATAAACCGCCGGTCAACGGAGTTCGGCTGTCCTTAACCGATCAATTTCATTGCCAATTGGTTCGTCTGATTCGCCTGAGCGAGAGTCGAAGCGCCCGCCTGCAGGAGAATCTGGTTTCTCACCACTTCGGAAGAAGCGGCCGCCACGTCGGTATCGCGGATTCGCGAGTTCGCCGCGGACAAGTTCTCTTCGGTGATCGCCAAGTTGTCCGAAGTCGAAGTCAGTCGGTTCTGGAACGCGCCCAGCATCGAACGGTTCGAGTTCACGGTGACTTGGGCCGCATCAAGAGAGCTCAAAGCCTCTTGCGCGCCTTCTTTGCTTGTATAATCGAGACCGTCGAGACCCAGAGTCCCCACGGACACGTCGATATCGGAAGACGAGAAGGAAATGCGGTTGTCCGAACCTTCGCCGAAAAGACCGACTTGGAAGTCGAACTGAGGACCTTTTCCGTCGAGAAGTTTCGTCGTGCCCCAAGTGGTCACGTTCGCGATCCGATCCATCTCGGCTTTCAGTTGTTGCACTTCTTTATCCAGGAATCCACGCTCGGTGTCGCCCACGGTGTCGGAAGCCGCTTGGATCCCGAGTTCGCGGAGACGCGTGACGATGTTGCTGATTTCATTGATGCCGCCTTCGGCCGTTTGGATCATCGAAACGGCGTCGTTCGCGTTTCGGCGAGCCTGTGCGGCGGAACGCACTTGAGCTTTCAGGTTTTCAGAGATCGCGAGACCGGCGGCGTCGTCGGCGGCTTTGTTGATCCGGCTTCCGCTGGACAACTGGGCCATGGACTTGGAGATCTCTCGTTGCGATCCGATCAAGTTGCGTTGCGCATTCAGGGCGCTCAGGTTCGTTGTTACTCTCATTCCCATAAATTCCTCCTGTGACTCCGTTTATATTCGTGACCGTCGAAGGTCCGTTCCTCGACCGACCATTCGCCGGTCACACAGAACATTTCGGGGAATTTCCCGGGACTTTAACGGGACCTCGGTCCTGATTTCAGGCCCAAAGCCGCCGGACTCGACGGGACTTCGGGCTCACTGAAGCAAGGTCCGCCTCGACTTTCGCCTCCGGACGAAAGGAGAAAGCCCGAGGAAATCCGGAAGCTTGGAAAGGACGAGAGAGAGCGGAAAATCCCCTCCTTCCACGGGAAAAAAGAGGGATTCTTCCGAGAGCGCGCGAATCGAAAATCGCGACCGAAGTCGAGTTCGGTCAGCGCATTTTTTCCGGCGTCGACTGCAAAGAAGCGGCGGAATCGCCGGCCAAGTTGTTGCGGGAAACCACGTTCAACTGATTCCGCACGTCCGTCACGCCGGAAACATCGTCGAGACAGTCTTCCGCCATCCGTTTCATCTGACGGGTGGGAACGCTTCCCTTCAGGGTGACGAGCCCGTCCCTCACCTCCACCTCGATATCGCTGGCATCCACCCCCGAATGACGGGCCAGGGATTCGCAAACGTCTTCGAAGAGACTGAGATCCGAACGCTGATAGCCTTTCGGGCCGATTCCGAAAAAGTTCAGAACCGATTCCCAAGCACCTTCTTCTTTCCACACCGACGGGCTGTTTTGACGGATTTTGCCGCGAACTCTCTCTTCCCGATGAAAAGAAGGGTGAAGGCGATAACGCTCGTCCGCCTCGTGTTCCAGCTCGTTTTCGAATCCGGGACGGCGCGAGAACTCCCGCTCGTCCGAGGAGTTTCCCCCGTCGTCGCCGTCTCCGTAAAACTCTTCCGATGAAAAACGGCTTTCTCCGCGCTCCCGGTCGGAAGGTGCCATGCGGTCCGAATATTTTCTCGTGTTCATCGTCTTTCTCCTCGGCAAATTGATGAATTCTTCGTCCCTCGACGAAGAACACATTCGCTTTTGCAAAGAAAAGACCCGACCGAGATTCGAAAGAAAGACGCCGAGGCGGGCGCTCGTCCCAAACGACGACATCGCACGAGGCATTCTGGATCGTCGAGAGCGACGAAAAAGGACGGCTCGAACGAGCCGTCCTCGCGAATCATTTGTTCAAGGATTTCAGGGCATGCCAGGCCTTCAAGTAACTGAAGGCCTGATAAGCCTGATAGTCGGACTTGAAGAGTTTATCACGAGGGGACAAAGCCCCTTCGCTTTTCGAACCGACGTCTTTCCACCACGCGGTGAGCCCCTCTTCGTCGGATTTCCCTCCCGAAACGGCGGCTTCTTTTTTCTCGGCGTCGCCCTGAAGGTGGCCGACCATATCGCGTTCACGGCCGCCTTTCGAACGGATGACCGCTTTGCTGAACGCTTCCGGGTCGACGTCGTCGATCAGGATATCCGGCTTGATGCCCTCGGCCTGAATCGAAACGCCGCTCGGCGTGTAGTACCGGGCGACCGTCAGCTTCAGGCCGCTCCCGTCGGGAAGCTTCACGACCGACTGAACGGACCCTTTTCCGAAGGTCCTTTCCCCGACGATCAGGGCGCGTTTGTTATCCTGCAAAGCTCCGGAGACGATCTCGCTCGCGCTCGCCGAATAGCCGTCCACCAGAACCACCAGAGGGAAATCCGTGAACTTTCCGCGTTTGGTCGCTTGGCTCACTTCTTTATTCGACTTATCGCGACCGATGGTGCTGACGATGGTTCCCTCTTTCAGGAACATGTCGCTCACCTTGACCGCCTGGTCGAGCAGGCCGCCCGGATTCCGGCGAAGATCGATGAGGAGGCCTTCCATTTTTTTGTGTTTCGAGAGATGCGAAGCGATCACCTTCTTCAGGTCCGGAGCCGTGTTTTCGATGAAGCTCGTGATACGGACGTAAGCGTACCCTTCGGAAAGATCCGTGTATTTCACCGAGCGGATTTTCACGCTGCCGCGGACGATCGCGATATCGCGGGGCTTGTCTTCGCCGTCGCGAACGATTTTCAAAATGACTTTGCTGCCGCGCTTTCCTCTCATCATTTGAGAGGCCTCCACGAGACTTGCGCCTTTCGTGGTTTTCCCGTCGATCGCGATCACTTTGTCGCCCGCCTTGATGCCCGCCTTCCAGGCCGGCGTGTCTTCGATCGGGGAAATGATCGTGAGAATCCCGTTCTGCACGGAAATCTCGATCCCGAGCCCTCCGAACTCGCCGCTGGTTTCCGACTCGAAATCCTTGAAGATGTCCGGCGGCATGAAATTGGTGTGGGGGTCGAGTTCCCGCAGCATTCCCTTGATCGCGCCGTAGATCAGTTTCTTGGTGTCGACTTCCTCGACGTAGTACTGTTGAACCAGATTCAAAACTTTGCTGAAGTTCTGAAGGTCCGCGTAGCGTTCCTGCGCGCGCGCTTCCATCTGGCTTCCCGACTGTCCGAGAAGGACGACGAGCGCCGTCAGAAAACTGATTGAGAATAGAGCCTTCATAGCTGGGTTCCTTTCATCCATGCTTGCGGATCATCGGGTTCCGAAAAGTGCCTGATTTCAAAATGCAATCCCGGTTCTTCTTCCAGACCGGATCGTCCCACGAGGGCCAAGGTTTCATTGGCCCGGACTTCCTGGCCTTCCTGCACCATCGGATTTTCAAGTTCGGAGTAAACTGTATAGTAGTGATCGCCGTGATCGACGATCACGGATTGGCCCGAGGTGGAAATCGATCCGACCCAAACGACCGTTCCGTCATAAACGGTCCGCACTTGCGTTCCGCGAGGAGCCGACCAGCGCATGCCTTTATGAACCACGGTCCACGAGTTTTCCACCGCTTTTTCCACACCGAATCCGCGGGAGATCATGCCCTTTGAGACCGGCGGCGGGAGTTTGCCTTTTTGCTCCGAGAAAGAAGGTTTGAGCAAAGTGTCCAAAAGACCTTCGTCTTCAAAACCCGCCTGTCGGGTCTGTTCTTTGAGCTTTTTCAAATCCTGCAAAGCGAACAAATGCTTTTTACGAACGCCGTTCAGCAAGCGGCTTTTCAGGTTTTGCTCGGCGAGGAAGCGTCTTTCTTTTTCACGAAGCTGCTCTTCCAGGGTTTTCAGTTGCTCCGCTCTCTGAGCCAGTCGCGTTTTTCTGGAGGAAATTTCTTTCAAGGTCCGTTGGTAGTCCTTGATCGCGTCCCGGTCCCTGGCGCTGATCGCTCCGAGGATTTTGAGATTGCGATCCAACTGGGACGAGCTTCCGGCCGAGAACAGGATTCTTGCGAACGAAGCTCCTCCCAAACGATGCAGGGTCTTGAGGCGTTCGGCGAGCTGGGCCTTCATCTGAGCGGAGGTTTCTTCGAGTGTCGTCAGCTTCTCGCCGATTCGACGGACGTTTTCTTCGACTCCGATGCGTTCCACTCTCAGTTTCGATTTTTCGGACACCGTTCGGCGAAGCTTGCGGTTGATCTCATAAAGCGCGGAAAGAATCTTTCGTCTCGACAGTTCTTCTTCTTCCACTTTCTTTTTCGAGAGCTCGATTCGATGGGCGAGCTCTTCCGGCGTCGGCGCCGCCGCCAACCCTTGTCCGGAAATGCCGATGATCGTGAAAAGAAGCAGCCAGGTTTTCATCGTTGACCGCCCGAAGCGGCGAATCCGCTGTTCACGCTGCGCACGCACAGATAGGAAGCAAAGGCGCCCATGACGATTCCGAAAATCAAGAAAGCCGCGATCTGGAAAGGTCCCAAGAACTCGAGCTGGGCGCTCAATTGGAAAAACTGAAGTTCGTTCTTGAAAAGACTCTTCATGAAAATGAATCCGAACGAACTCACGATCAGAGCCGAGCAGATGGACAGAAACCCCAGAGAGGCGCCTTCTACTAAGAATGGACGGCGGATCATCCAGGAGGTGGCGCCCACCAATTCCAGAACTTCCACTTCGGATCTTCGCGACTCCACCGAAGCGCGAACGGCGTTCCCCACGACCAAAAGAGCCGACAAGGCCACGATCACGCCCAAAATGAACAGCCCTCTTCGAACGAGAGTGAGAAAGGCTCCGTATTTTTGAACCCATTCTTGTCCGTACCGGACTTCCTCGATGCCGCCGAAGCTTCGAAGATCTTTCGCCACGGCTTCGATTTGCTCGGACGTCGCGGGCTCCCCCATCCGTCCTTTGAGCGAGATTTGCAGACTCGGCGGGATCAGAGACAAAAGCTCCTGATCCTTGGCGAGATCGGGCGCGTAAGAAGACATCTGATTGCGGAAATCTTCGAGCGCTTCTTCTTGGGAAATCAGATCGACTTTGGCGACTCTGGCATCGGACTGAATGCGTTCTTTGAGAGCGTCCGTTTGAGAGGGCGTCACGTCGGAAGAAAGATAGGCCGTGATTTGGATTTCTTCGCCCCAGTAAGACAGCACGTTCATCAGGTTCAAAAGTCCCAAGGATCCCGCCGTGAGCAGGGTAAAACACGCGGTCAGCGTGATGAAAGTCGTCAGCCTCAGGAAGAATCTCTGACGAAGCTCTCTCACCGGCCGCCCTCGAGTTCTCCGGCCCGGATCGAAACGGTTCTTTTGTTTCTTCGTTTGACCATTTCATGATCGTGGGTCGCGACGAAAACCGTGGTTCCTTGAGCGCACACTTTTTCCAAAAGATCCATGATCTCTTCGCTGAGGCGAGGATCGAGGTTTCCCGTCGGCTCGTCCGCGATCAAAACGCCCGGCTGATGAATCAAGGCCCGCGCGATGGCGGTCCGCTGCTGCTCCCCGCCCGAGAGAGATTCCGGATATTGGTCCGTTTTGTGGGAGAGTCCGACTTTTTCCAGGAAATCGGGAACCCGTCTGCGAATGTTTTGCTCTTTCTCGCCGAGAACTTTCAGAGGAAGAGCCACGTTTTGAAAGACCGTGAGGTTCTTCAGCAGTTTGAAATCCTGGAAAACGACGCCGATCCGGCGGCGAAAGGCGGGAACGTCCGCCGAAGAAATTTTGGTGAGTTCTTGATTCGCGACGACGAGGTGTCCGGACGTCACATGATCAAAGGCCGATATCATCCGGAAGAGCGTCGTTTTTCCGGCGCCGCTCGGACCGGTCAGAAAGACGAACTCGCCTTTGTCGATTCTCAAATCGATGTTTTTGAGCGCGTGAACCGGGCCCGGATAAGTCTTGTAGACATGGGAGAACTCGATCATTCCCAAATTCTATGCCCGGAGGAGCGGTGAACCAATCAAGGGAGATCAATCCTCGACCTCGGACGGGTCTCATTTTGAGACATTCCGCGGACTCTAAAATTCCCTTTTGTACTCCGTTGTATTACAGTATAATACAGATAATCATTGAAGGAGTTTTTATGTCCAATCCCGTGAATTTCCGAGTTAGAAATAAAAGCGTTCTCGCGGCTTTGGATCGGATCGGGACCACGCTTGATCGCGATCGAAGCTATATGCTCAATGAAGCGATGGAAACCTATGTCGAGTTGAATCGTTGGCAGGTCGAACAAATTCAGACCGGTCTTGAAGAAGCTCGACAAGGCAAATTTGTCGAACAAGTCTCCGTCAATTCTCTCTTGAAGAAAAAAAACTAGACGATGGGTTCTTACCGCTGGACCCCGACGGCCTTAAAAGGACTTGAGGCCGCCCTCAAGTACGCAAGAAAAAATCATCCACGCTCGTGGGAGGAGAGTCTTAAAAAGGCGGTCCGCGATCTTCAAACGGCCATTACAGATGATGTCCTCGTTCCCAAACGTCAAGGCAGGGTTTCGGATACATTCGAAATCGATCTGGCACCGCTTCCCTTTTTCATCGCCGTAAAAATCGACTCAAACGGCCATCACGATTTTCTGGCCTTTCTCCACAAACGTAGAAAATACCCCTGATTTTTTAAGGAAGACGTCCTTCCAGAAGCGCGTCCATGATGGCGCCGTGCTGTTTTTGAAGAGCGAGCTTCAGGGCCTCGTGAGTGCGGACCGACGACTCTTTGAGGGCTTCGCCGTAAGGAACTTTCACGGTTTTCAGAACCGCGCCGTTTTGAAAAATGCGGCTCACTAAGAACGGATTTCCGTCACCCCAGTCTTCCGTCTGGATATGGTAACTGCGTCCTCGAACCGTCAAATCGGAATTGTAACCTTTGAGCATAGAGAAAGGTTTCTTACCACTTCTCAGGACCTTCGGGCAAGAAAGCAGAAACGTCTCATCTTGAGACGTGCAACTTCATGACATCCCGGACAATAATTGGAACTGGAATTGCACGGTTTCAGGTTAACAAGGGAGAGAAAGAAATGAAGAGTTTCTTCCTGGATGTATCTTTTTCGGATGTCAAAAAATCGATCACCGGCGGAGCGCTCGCCCTGGCTCTGTTTGGCGGATCCCCGGTCCTGGCCGCCGATTCGGGCGTCACGATCAATAACAACAGCTGTAAAGATGCGCCCCAACGGACCTGCCCGAGCGGCCAAATCGCGACGCCATTGCCGTCAAAAGATTGCCCGGGCGGCGGCGGCAGCTACGTTCCCGATTGGACCTGCGAACTCGACTGCGACGGCTATAAAAAAGAACTCGATGAGGCCAAGAACGCGGCCTCCTCGGCCTGCTCCGAGGCCAGCCTGGGCACGCTTCCCAAATGCGTCTCCAAAATGAAAGAGTGCGTGAATCCGTCCGTCGCCGGCGGAACGGACGACAGTTTCATGGATTCCATTCTTCCCATGGTCAGCCAGACGGCGGGATCCTTGATGGGCACTCCGTTGAACCTGCCCAATACGAAGACCGTCAACAAGGGCACCTGCCCGAATATGAGCTACCGCGACTATTTCGAACAAAAAGACCGCATTCAAAAAGACATCGAAACGGCCCAGAAAGATATCAACGACCTGAAAACGAAGATGTCCGATGCCGTGAAAGACTTTAACGAACAAAAGGCCGACCTGACGAAAGAAGCCAACGAGGCCCAAAAAGCCTTGGCCGAACAGCAGCGCGATCTCTCCAAAGAGCAACGCCAGCAACAAGCCGATCTTCAACAAAGCCAGAGTGAAATCGCCGAAAGGATCCGTCAGCTCAACACCCAGTTGATGGCGAAGCGGGCCGAGATGGCCAACACCGAAAGCCAGTTCACCCAGAAACTCGCCAATATGACCTCCGCTCTGGGTGAAACGAAGTGCATCGCCGAAGTCACCGCTCTTCGCGAGGAACTCAAGAAAGTCTTCGGAACCTCTTGGGCCGCGCAAAGCAAGAAAACGGCCGCCCTCCAGGAAAAATTCAAGAATTGCCTGGCGAACTTTCAGATGGAGCGCCGGAACCTGATGGATCAACGGATGAGTTATCTGACCCAGGCTCAGAACGAGATCAAGAACATCCAGGAAAGCATCACCGAGTCGGACCAGGCCCTGGAATCGATGGCCAAAAACAACCAGGAAGTTCTCGCGGAAATGGCGAAAGCGAAAACGGATCTGACCCAACAAGCCACCCAGGCCATTCAGACCGCGCAGATGCAGTTATCCGATGCGACCACGAATCTCTAGCAGC
>ENA-UOUJ01001685-UOUJ01001685.1-activated-sludge-metagenome-genome-assembly--contig:-NODE-1685-length-11123-cov-5.905403_pt1 | contig 11123 bp, 12 predicted proteins | sample MGYA00249839_ERZ747224 | MGnify/ENA primary metagenome ERZ747224 (study PRJEB28782, sample SAMN03220277) | activated sludge metagenome | biome: wastewater; feature: sewage sludge; material... | reverse complement strand
GACTACCTCGAGCCGTCCACCGCCAGCATCGTCTCGGGCAACCTCGGCCTGTCCGACACCTGCCAGAACTTCGACGTCGCCAACGCCTGTCTCGCCTTCATCAACGGCATGGACATCGCCAGCCGCATGATCGAGCGCGGCGAGATCGACTACGCCCTGATCGTCGACGGCGAAACCGCTGACCTCGCCTACGAGAAGACCCTCGAACGCCTGACCAGCGCCGACACCACCGAGGAGCAGTTCCGCAACGAACTGGCCACCCTCACCCTCGGCTCCGGTGCTGCAGCCATGGTCCTGGCCCGCGCCGAACTCGCCCCCGGCGCGCCGCGCTACCGCGGCGGCGTGACCCGCGCCGCGACGCAGTGGAACAAGCTGTGCCGCGGCAACCTCGACGGCATGGTCACCGACACCCGCCTGCTGCTGATCGAAGGCATCAAGCTGTCGCAGAAGACCTTCGGCGCCGCCAAGCTGGCGCTGGGCTGGGTGGCCGACGAACTCGACCAGTTCGTGATCCACCAGGTCAGCAAGGTCCACACCGCCGCCTTCACCAAGGCCATCGGCATCGACCCGAAGAAGGTCCTGACCATCTTCGGCGAACACGGCAACATCGGCCCGGCATCGGTGCCGATTGTGCTCAGCAAGCTGCGCGAGATGGGCCGCCTGAAGAAGGGCGATCGCGTCGCCCTGCTCGGCATCGGCTCGGGGCTGAACTGTTCGATGGCCGAAGTGGTCTGGTGAGCCCGGCTGCTGGTGACTGAAAGTAGGGGCCGGCATGTCCGGCCCTTTTCGTATGCGCCCGGCGCAGGCTTGAGCCGAACCCGCTGGCAATGCACGATCCGCGCTGGGCGTCCGTGGCGATGGACGTCGATGGTGAGCGCAGAGGAGTCCACTGGTGGCATCAGACTCGTCCTTCCCGGTGTTCGAGTGGCTGGCAAGCAGCGTCAAGTTGCTTGGATTCAGTGCCAAGCCCGATGCCGATACCTTCCAGCTCCTTCTGGCGTTGGGCGCGGCCCTGGTGGCCTACGCCCTGATCCACCGCAGCCAGAAGAAGGCGGCCGAGGAAATGCGCCGGATCGAGCGCGCGAAGCTGCTGCACGACCTGGATCGCGAGTACTACGACATCATGTCCAGGAAGTGCGTGATCGAGGCGACGGACGCGCCCGGCGGCTCTGTCGATGAGTCAAGCATGCAGCGCCTGGAATGGGTGCTCACGGGGAGAGTCGCCTGGAATCCATCGGTGGAACTGGATGACACCGGCGAGCGTCGCTACCACGTGGTCGACGGCAGCCGCCACGTCCGCATCGGCCCGGGCCACTGCATCGACACGGTTTCCCTGCACCTGATGCTGTCTTGGTCGAAGCGCGTGTCCAACGGACTGCGCCTCAACATCCTGTCCTGCGACGACGTCATGGAAATGTGGCGCAGCATCCTGCCCTGGGCGAAGAACGGCCGCTTCTCGTACATGGCCGACCTGTTCGGCATGAGCCCGGTGCGCGAAGCCGGGATCCGCGCCGTCATGGCCCTGCCGCCGAGGCGCAATCGCCGGCGAGAGAGGGCGTTGTTGCCGTGGACGGGTCGCGTCGCCGGGTACCGCCTGCACGAAGCTCCTCCGGACGAATGGCAAGGTGACATCGCGCCGCTCTACCACGTGATCGGTATTGTCTCGGTGCAGGCACTGCGGAAGCAGAGGCTCGAAATCCTCGACTACTTGCGCCTCGGGACCACGGATTCGGCGATGTGGAGCGGGATGGACAAGAAGCTGCGCGCGGCGTTGATCGGTTGACAGGCGATCCGCCAGGCGCCTGAACCCGGCGCCACGTCACCAAGGGCGACACCATCGCCGACGCGCTGCGGGCGCTGGGGCGCAGGCTGGAAGTGTCCGGCGCTGCGCCCTGAGCCCGCACGCCGACCTCAATTCGCCCCGCAGCACTTCTTGTATTTTTTCCCGCTGCCGCAGGGGCAGGGGTCGTTGCGCCCGGGCGTGGCCTCGCGGCGGATCGGGGCGCGCGGGGTCAGGGCATCGACGCGGTGGTGGTTGAGGTCGGCCAGCATGTCCGGCAGTCCGACGACGATCGCCAGCCGCTCGCGGTAGCTGACTGGCGTTGCCTCGGCGGTCGGGTCGTCCGGGTTGACCGCCTCGCCGCTGGCCAGGCGGTCGAGCTGGTCGAAGATCTCCTCGATCCAGTCGTGTTCGTCCAGCCATCGGTCCCACTCCGCCTCGCGCAGCGAGACTGCGGTGAAGAAGCCCAGCGCCCAGTCGCCGCCGACATCGAGTTCGTCCTCGTGCAGGGCCTCCTCGCCGGTCAGCTCCGGGTCCTCGGGCAGCCACATCAGCGGCGCGAGGTGGTCAGGCAGTTCGTCGCTGCCGTGGCGCACGCGCGCGGCGCACATGTTCCAGTGGCCCATCAGCAGGTCCTGCACCTGGAACGCTTCGTCCTCCGAATCCCAGCGCGGCGGCTTGCCGCCCCACACCAGCGGCTGCCATTCGCTCGGCAGCACCAGCGACGGCGCCACCACCAGCGCCGACAGGAAGCCGTCCAGTGCCTCCAGGTTGAAGCCCTTGAACGGCACCGCGCGCTGCTCCAGCAGCTCGGACAGGCGCTCGATCTGGTTGTCGTCGAGGTAGGGCGGGGGCGGGGCGGGAGTGGGCATTGCGGCGTGTCCTGGCCGGGTCGGGCGTCGGCTTTGGACAGTTTACCGTCGCGGATGCCGTGTTCCGCGGGTGGCATTGGACGCTGAGGCAGTCCTGCACCGGAGAAGTCCGAACAGATCGGGATTGTCATTTCGAGCGCAGCGAGAAATCTCAGGCAGAGAATCAACAAGCAGATTTCTCGCTGCGCTCGAAATGACAGTTGCTCAGCGGTTCCCTAGGATGGGCTCAGTCGAACACCCAGGCAGGACCCCATGCAGACCATTTCCGTCCCCGTGTCCGTCGGCGAGCTGGCCGACAAGCTGTCGATCCTGCACATCAAGCACGAGCGCATCGGCGACGCCGCCAAGCGCGCCCACGTCGAAGTGGAGATGCAGGGCCTGCGTCCGATCTGGGAGCGCGTGGTCGCGGCCACCCCCGAGCTGGCGGGGCACTACGACCGGCTCAAGGCGGTCAACGAGCTGATGTGGGACGTGCAGGACGGGCTGCGCGCACGCGAGGCCGCGAAGACTTTCGACGACGGCTTCATCGAGCTGGCCCGCGCGGTGGCGGTGCGCAACGGCGAGCGCGTGGCGATCAAGAACGGGATCAACCGCCTGGCCGGCTCCGAGTTCGTCGAAGAGAAGCAGTACCAGGCCGGAGGCTGATGGACATGAATTACTGGATCGTTTTGCTGGCCGCGGTGTCGAGCTTCGTCGTCGGCGGCCTGTGGTATTCGCCGATGCTGTTCGGCAAGGCCTGGAACCGCGAGAACGGCAGTGCGGCGGGGCAGGGGCATCCGGCGAAGGTGTTTGGCGTCGCCTTCGCGTTCTCGCTGCTGGCGGCGGCCTGCTTCGCGTTGCTGGTCGGTCCGTCGCCCGCATTCGACGACGCGCTGCGGCTGGGCGCGCTGGCGGGCATCGGCCTGGTCGCGGCGAGTTTCGGCATCAATTACCAGTTCGCCGGTCGCAGCTTCCGGCTGTGGCTGATCGACGGTGGCTACCACGCGGTGCAGTTCGGGCTGTTCGGCGTGATTTTCGGGCTCTGGGGGTGAGCGGGCCATGGGACTGCTTGTCGACGGCACCTGGCAGGACACCTGGTACGACACTTCGGGTGACGGCGAATTCCGCCGCGAGGAAGCGAAGTTCCGCGACTGGCTGAGCGCCGACGGCGGGCCTGGTCCGGACGGGCAGCGCGGCCACCGGGCCGAGGCCGGCCGCTACCGCCTGTACGTCAGCTACGCCTGCCCCTGGGCGCACCGCACGCTGATCGTGCGCGCGCTGAAGGGACTCGAAGACCTGCTGCCGGTGTCGGTGGTGCACTGGCGCATGCTCGAGCACGGCTGGACGTTCGAGGACGGGCCCGGGGTCACGCCCGATCCGGTGATGGGCGCGCAGTACCTGCACCAGCTCTACACGCGCGCGAAGCCGGGCATGACCGGGCGGGTGACGGTGCCGCTGCTGTGGGACCAGCACACGGACACGATCCTCGGCAACGAGTCGTCCGAGCTCATCCGCATGTTCAACAGCGCCTTCGACGCGCTCGGCGCGAAGCCCGGCGATTTCTATCCCGAGACCTTGCGCGACGAGATCGACGTGGTCAACGCGCGGGTCTATCCCGACGTCAACAACGGCGTCTACCGTGCCGGCTTCGCGACCACGCAAGCGGCCTACGAGGACGCGGTGCGGGCGCTGTTCGACACCCTGGACTGGCTGGAGGCGCGGCTGTCGACGCAGGACTGGCTGGTCGGCGGCCAGCTGACCGAGGCCGACATCCGCCTGTTCACCACCCTGCTGCGCTTCGACGCCGTCTACCACGGCCACTTCAAGTGCAACCTGCGGCGCATCGCCGACTACCCCGCGCTGCACGCCTTCACCGCGCGCATGATCGCGCTGCCCGGTGTCCGCGACACGGTGCACTTCGACCATATCAAGCGGCACTACTACGAGAGCCACCGCACCATCAACCCGACCGGCATCGTGCCGCTGGGGCCGCTGCAGGTGTATTGAAAAACTGGAAAAACTGGGGTCAGAGTACTGTTTCTGCACGCAGAAACAGTACTCTGACCCCAGTTTTTGCCTCCCGCTACAATGGCACCCCGCGAACCCGTCCCCGAGCCCGTGCGCTTCCCCGACTACGATTTCACCGGCCACCGCCTCGAAGTGCGGCCCGGCATCCGCCTGCATTACCTCGACGAAGGCCCGCGCGACGGCGAGGTGGTCGTGGCCCTGCACGGCAATCCCTCGTGGAGCTACTACTGGCGCCACCTCGTGCTCGGCCTGCGTGACCGCTACCGGGTGATCGTGCCCGACCATGTCGGCATGGGCCTGTCGGACAAGCCCGACGACGACGAGAACGCACTGCCGCGCTACGACTACACCCTGCAGTCGCGGGTGGATGACCTGTCCACGCTGCTCGACCACCTCGGCATCACCGGCCCGATGACCCTCGCGGTGCACGACTGGGGGGGGATGATCGGCTTCGGTTGGGCGCTGTCGCACCAGGCGCAGGTCAGGCGGCTGGTGGTGCTCAACACCGCAGCGTTTCCGATGCCGGCAGCCAAGCCGATGCCCTGGCAGATCGCGCTGGGCCGCGACTACAACATCGGCGAAATCGTGATCCGCGGCTTCAACGCGTTTTCCGGCGGCGCGTCGCGTTTCGGCGTGGAACGGAAGATGCCGCGCGAGGTGCGCCGCGCCTATGTCGCGCCCTACGACTCGTGGAAGAATCGGATCTCCACGGTGCGCTTCATGCAGGACATCCCGCTGTCGCTGATGGACCGCGCCTGGCCGCTGCTGGAGGAGTCAGGCAAGCGCCTGCACGAGTACGCCGGCCTGCCGGCTTTCATCGGCTGGGGGCTGAAGGACTTCGTGTTCGACCACCATTTCCTGGAACGCTTCCGGGCCGAGCTGCCCGGCGCGGAGGTGATGGCCTTCGACGACGCCGGGCACTACGTGCTGGAAGACAAGCACGAGGTGCTGGTGCCGGCGATCCGCGCCTTCCTCGACCGCAATCCGCTGTAGGAGCGCCCCACGGGCGCGACCGGTGTTGTCGATGCACCGGGACAGCAGTCGCGGGCATGGCCCGCTCCTGCGGGAAGGCGGTTGTAGGAGCGCCCCATGGGCGCGACCGGGTCGCGATGATGCCCCGGGTTGCTGCGGGTCGCGGGCATGGCCCGCTCCTACGTCCGGAATCTCGGGAATCAGGCCGCGAATTCGCGCCAGCTCCAGTCGTCCCCGGTCAGCGGCGCCAGGCCATGGGCGATGCGGGCCCGGTCGCATTGGTCGCTGACTTCGCCGAACTCCCAGGACGCCGCCACGTCGCGGCAGGCCTGCGGACGCAGCGGGTGGATGCTGCAGCGGGAATGGTGGCCGATGTCGGCCTCCAGGGCGACGCAGCGCAGGACGTCGCCGCCGGCGGTGCCGCGCATGGCCAGTTCGTGGCTGCGCAGGGGCACGGTCAGCGCGCGCGGCACCGTGCCGCCCAGTGCGGGCTCGGCCTCGGACCAGTGCAGGCTGACGCGGAAATGGGCGCAGCAGGCGCCGCAGCTCAGGCAGGGATGGGGCACGCGGGCCGGTCGCGTCGTGGTCGGGTGCGGGATTCTTCGGCAAGCCGGCACGTCGCGCAAGCGGTTTATGCAGGAACGGTCTTTGTGGGAGTGCCTTCAGCCGCGATGTTGGCAACGGGACATGCGATCGCGGCTGAAGGCGCTCCCACGAAAGCCGCTCCCATGGGATGCGGTACGCGGACCGGATCGCAAGCGGCGATAATCGCGCGATGACCGAAGTCTGCAACATCGCCGCCGCGCTGCCGCGGCTGGCGGCCGAGGCGCCGGACCGCGTCGCCATGCGCTGCCCGGGCCGCGACGGCGGCTACGGCGTGTCACTGACCTATGGCGAACTCGACGCACGCAGCGACGCCATCGCCGCCGGACTGGCCAAGCGCGGCATCGTCCGCGGCACCCGCGCGGTGCTGATGGTGCGGCCGACGCCGGAGTTCTTCCTGCTGATGTTCGCCCTGTTCAAGGCCGGCGCGGTGCCGGTGCTGGTCGATCCGGGCATCGACAAGCGCGCGCTGCGCCAATGCCTGGACGAAGCACGGCCGGAGGCCTTCATCGGCATCCCGCTGGCGCAGTTCGCGCGCGTGCTGCTGGGCTGGGCGAAGGCGGCACGGGTGCGGATCACCACCGGGCGCATGGCACTGCTGTCGGACGCGACGCTGGCGCAGGTCGAGCGCGACGGCGCGGGCGCCGGACCGCAGATGGGCCAGACGCAGCCCGACGACGTCGCCGCGATCCTGTTCACCAGCGGCTCGACCGGCGTGCCCAAGGGCGTGGTCTACCGCCACCGCCACTTCGTCGCCCAGGTCGACATGCTGCGCGGGGCCTTCGGCATCGAAGCCGGCGGCATCGACTTCCCGACCTTCCCGCCGTTTGCGCTGTTCGATCCCGCGCTGGGCCTGACCTCGATCATCCCCGACATGGATCCCACGCGCCCGGCCAGCGCCGATCCGCGCAGGCTGCACGCCGCGATCGCGCGCTTCGGCGCCGACCAGCTGTTCGGCTCGCCGGCGCTGATGCGGGTGCTGGCCGACCACGGCGCACCGCTGCCGACGGTCAAGCGCGTGACCTCGGCCGGCGCGCCGGTGCCGCCGGAGGTGGTGGCGCGGATGCTGGAACTGCTGCCGGCCGACGCACGTTTCTGGACGCCCTACGGCGCCACCGAATGCCTGCCGGTGGCGGTGATCGAGGGGCGCGAACTGCTGGAACTTCGCGAGCGCACCGAACAGGGAGCGGGCATCTGCGTCGGTCGCCCGGTGGCGCCGAACGAGGTGCGGATCATCCGCATCGGCGACGAGGCGATCGAGGCTTGGTCGGATGATCTTCCGGTCGCGGCGGGCGAGGTGGGCGAGATCACGGTGGCGGGGCCGAGCGTGACCGATGCCTACTTCAACCGCGAGGCGCAGACGCGGCTGGCGAAGATCCGCGAGGACACGGACGGCGGCGAGCGCATCGTCCACCGCATGGGCGACCTCGGCTGGTTCGACGCCGACGGCCGGCTGTGGTTCTGCGGGCGCAAGTCGCATCGCGTCGAAACGGCGGACGGAGCGCTGTACACCGAGCAGGTCGAGCCGGTGTTCAACACGCATCCGGAGGTGCGGCGCACGGCGCTGGTCGGTGTTGGCGAGTCTGGCATGCAACGGCCGGTGTTGTGTGTCGAAACGAACGCAGGCGTTGGTAGTAGCGAGCATCCGCGCATCGAACGCGAACTGCGCGGCATCGGTGCGCGGTTCCCGCACACCGCGCGGATCGAAAGCTTCCTGTTCCATCCGGGGTTTCCGGTGGATATTCGCCACAATGCGAAGATCGGGCGGGAGAAGCTGGCCGACTGGGCCGCGGCCAGGAGCCAGCCATGAAAATCCTCGTCACCGGCGGCGGTGGTTTCCTCGGCCAGGCACTGTGCCGCGGCCTGGTCGAGCGCGGCCACGACGTCGCCAGCTTCAACCGCGGCCACTATCCGGCGCTCGACGCGCTCGGCGTGCAGCAGCTGCGCGGCGATCTCGCCGATCGTGATGCGCTGCTCGCCGCCGCGCAGGGTGTCGACGCGATCTTCCACAACGCCGCCAAGGCCGGCGCCTGGGGCAGCTACGACAGCTATCATTCGGCCAACGTCACCGGCACGCAGCACGTGCTCGATGCCTGCCGCGCGCACGGCATCGGCCGGCTGGTCTACACCTCCACGCCCAGCGTCACCCACCGCAAGACCCATCCGGTCGAGGGCGGAACCGCCGACAGCGTGCCCTACGGCGAAGGCTTCAAGGCGCCGTACGCGACCACCAAGACCATCGCCGAGAAGGCGGTGCTGGCCGCGAACGATGCCGACCTCGCCACCGTCGCCCTACGCCCGCGCCTGATCTGGGGCCCGGGCGACCAGCAGATCCTGCCGCGCCTGGTCGAGCGCGCGCAGGCCGGGCGCCTGCGCTTCGTCGGCGGTGGCGACAACCGCATCGACACCACCTACATCGACAACGCCGCGCAGGCGCACTTCGACGCCTTCGACCATCTCGCGCCCGGCGCCGCCTGCGCCGGCAGGGCCTACTTCATCAGCAATGGCGAACCGATGCGCACGCGCGAGATCGTCAACGCCCTGCTCGCCGCCGCCGGTGCGCCGCAGGTGCAGGGCTCGATTCCGTTCGGCGCGGCCTACGCGATCGGCGCGGTGTGCGAAACCCTGTGGCCGCTGCTGCGGCTCAAGGGCGAGCCGCCGATGACGCGCTTCCTGGCCGAGCAGCTGAGCACCACGCACTGGTACGACATGGCGCCGGCGACGCGCGATTTCGGATATAAGCCACGGGTGACGATCGCCGAGGGCCTGCAACGGCTGCAGGCGTCATTGCGCCCCGCCTGAGCTGGACACGGACCCGATCGCCATGACCGAAACGACCGCGCCCGCCGGCAGTCCCACCCCGGGCGTCGTGCGCCGGAACCGGAAGCCACTCTGGCACCACCTGTACTTCTGGGTGCTGCTCGGCATCGCCGTCGGCATCGCCATCGGCGTGTTCGCGCCCGAGACCGGCGCGAAGATGAAGTGGCTGGCCGACCTGTTCATCAAGCTGGTCAAGGTGGTGATCGCGCCCACCATCTTCGCCACCGTGGTGGTTGGCATCGCCGGCCTCGGCAGCCTCGCCCAGGCCGGCGGGCTGGCGCTGCGCACGGTGATCTACTTCAACGTCACCACCGTGTTCGCGCTGGCGCTGGGCCTGGTGGTGGTGAACGTGCTCAAGCCCGGTGTCGGGCTCGGGTTCGACATCGAAACCTTCGACGCCTCCGGTGCCGACCGCACCATCGAGCTGGCCGGCGGCGCGGCCGGCGAGGGCGTCACCGGCTTCCTGCTCAATCTGGTGCCGGACTCGTTCTTCGGTGCCTTCGTCGACGGCCAGCTGATCCAGGTGCTGGTGCTGGCGATCCTGGTCGCCTGCGCGCTGACGATGATGGGCGAGCGCGCGCGCGGCGTGGTCCGCGCGCTGGACACCTTCGCGCACCTGATGTTCGGCGTGATCCGGATCGTGATGTGGTTCGCGCCGCTGGGCGCGATGGGCGGCATGGCCTTCACCATCGGCGAGTACGGGGCGCAGATCCTCGGCTCGCTGGCGCAGTTCATGCTGGGCTTCTACCTGGCCTGCCTGCTGTTCGTCTTCGGCGTGCTCGGGCCGATCTGCCGCTGGTGCGGCTTCAGCGTGTTCCGCTACATCCGCCTGATCCGCGACGAACTGCTGATCGTGCTCGGCACCTCGTCGTCGGAGTCGGTGCTGCCGCGGATGCTGGTCAAGCTGGAAGCGGCGGGTGTGCCGAAGTCGGTGGTCGGGCTGACCATCCCCACCGGCTACTCGTTCAACCTCGACGGCACCGCGATCTACATGGCGATGGGCGCAATCTTCATCGCCCAGGCGTTCGGCATCGAGGTGCCGCTGGGCACGCAGATCGGGCTGCTGCTGTTCATGCTGATCTCCTCCAACGGCGCCGCCGGCGTGTCCGGCGCCGGACTGGTGACGCTGGCGGCGTCGCTGGCCGCGTTCGACCACGTGATCCCGCTGGCCGGGATCGCGCTGATCGTCGGCATCGACCGCTTCATGTCCGAGGCGCGCGCACTGACCAACCTCACCGGCAACGGCATCGGCACCCTGGTGATCGCGCGCTGGACCGGACAGCTCGACCGCGAGCGCCTGGCCGAGGTGCTGCGCGACCCCGAGCTGATCGACACCGACGCGCTGCTGCAGGCGCAGGGCGACCGGCCGCATCACTGACCGGCACGGCCGGCGGCGGGGCAGCCGCTACAATGCGCCATGGCCAGCCTCCCGCCCTCGCCCTTCGACGCGCTCAAGCCGATCGCCGGCCGCGCGCTGGAGCTGGCGCTCAATCGCGCGGTCGCGCTTGATCCAGAGACCGGCGACGCCCTGCGCCGGCTCGATGGCCATCGCGTCGAACTGACCCTGGAATCGCCGCCGCTGGCGCTGCAGCTGCGGGTCGAGGCCGCGCGCCTGGCGGTCGGCCCGGTCGATCCTGCGAACGAGCCCGACCTCGCCGTGCGCAGCACGCTCGCCGGCATGCTCTCGCAGCTGCCGTTCCTGCGCCGCGACGACGCGCCGCCGGTGGGCAAGGTGCGCGTGTCGGGCGATGCCGAACTGGCGCGCCAGCTGCAGCGGCTGGCCGAGCGCTTTGATCCGGACTGGCAGAAGCCGTTCGTGTCGGTCTTCGGCGAGGTGATCGGCGTGCAGGTCGCCAACGCCTTCGCCGGTGCGCTGCGGCAGGCGCGCGAACTGGGCCGCAATGCCGCGCACAGCGCCGCCGAGTACGTCACCGAGGAGTCGCGCGACGTGGTCCCGCGCGCCGAGCTCGACGCCTTCCACGACGACGTCGACGTGCTGCGCGACGACGTCGAACGCCTGGCCGCGCGCGTGGCCCGCCTGGCCGCGGCCGGGGGCGCGCCATGAGGTC
>ENA-UOUJ01001684-UOUJ01001684.1-activated-sludge-metagenome-genome-assembly--contig:-NODE-1684-length-11127-cov-18.629967_pt1 | contig 11127 bp, 15 predicted proteins | sample MGYA00249839_ERZ747224 | MGnify/ENA primary metagenome ERZ747224 (study PRJEB28782, sample SAMN03220277) | activated sludge metagenome | biome: wastewater; feature: sewage sludge; material... | reverse complement strand
CCCTTCCCCTCCTTGCCTGATCCACCCCTTCCCGTGCCGCTCTGGACGTCATCGACAGCGCGAAGGATCGGCCGCTCGGCCCGCAAGGGGCCTCACGTCCGATGACAGACAAAAACCCCACAGCCCGTCCTGACGGCGGGGGGTCGCCAGCTACCTGGCGGGCGCTCCCCCCCGGCGCGCAAGCGCGCCCGGACTGTGGATTTTTTGCCTGTAGTTAGATCATTAGAAGGCGAAAAAATAAGTACCTGTTTAATAATGATAAAAAAGGGGGGGGTGCGTCATAGCTCATGTCGTAGGGGTGCGTCATAACTCATGTCGTAGGGGTGCGTCATTCTGGACCACCCGATTGACAGGTTTGTCCATTTTCTTGACTTGATCTTTTGTCTTTTGATTGACAGTGTTGTCCAAATGTTGGACAAGCATGGCGCAGCCCTGCGCCATGCGGACCGGGGTAACAAGAGCAGTGACGGCACTTCCTCAGAAGCGATCCGCAGGCCAGTGGGTACAGACAGAGCGCGCCGCACACGAGGCGTGGGCAAGCTTGATCGAGAGAGCACCCAAAGCCGCACAGCTCATGCACATTCTGACTGCGCGGGTTGGCGAGCATAACGCCGTCGTCGTTAGCCAGAAAACACTTGCCGAGCTGATGAAGTGCAGCCGGCGCACCGTGCAGCGAGCTGTCGATGTGCTAGTTCAGGATCGCTGGATTGAGCTTCGCCAAATTGGCGAGAATGGCACCGTCAATGCCCATATTATCAATGATCGGGTTGCTTGGAGCGGCAAACGCGACGGTATTCGCTATAGCCTGTTCAGCGCAGCAGTGATCGTTTCCGACGAAGAACAGCCGGACCGCGAGCAGCTTGGCAATCAGCAGCCCTTACGTCGCCTTCCCAGTCTGTTCAGAGATGAGCGCCAAATGCCTTCCGGCGATGGCCTACCGCCACCCTCGCAGCCGTTCCTCAGCGGTATGGAACCCGATTTGCCTGCCACGAATCAGGACGACGCAGAACAATGAGCGCCGCGCCAGAGGAACGTTCCGTAACACCTTTGATGAAACGATGCGGAACACCATGAGTTACACCTTGGGCGAGGCGGCAAAAGCAGTCGGAAAAAGCAAAACTACTCTGCATCGCGCCATAAAATCCGGCAAGATTTCTGCACTTAAAGCCGCGGATGGATCCTATTCCATAGATCCATCCGAGTTGCACAGGGTGTTCCCGCCTGTTCCATCCGAAACAAGCTCGGAGCGGTCAAGCAGGAACGATACGGAACAGCAAAGTAACACCTTAGAAGCCCTTCGCATCCAGATGGACATTCAGGAGAAGGAGCGAGAGCGGGAGCGTGCCCTTTTTCAGGAAACTATTGCCGATCTAAGGGAAGACAGAGACAGGTGGCGTCAGCAGGCAACTGCACTGCTTAAAGATCATCGACCCAAAGGTTTTTTTAAGAGGTTACTCGGGCGCTGACTGCGCTTGGGTATGTGCTCCAAGGCGTCAAGGCTGACCAGTCGCCCGAGTAGCCAATCAGTCGGCTACTAGTTCAATGCCACCTCTAGCTGATTAATTCGCTTCGAGTTCCTAAGCCTCAATAGAAATTTTCACTTGCTTGGGCTGCAGGCCGAGTTCCTTAGCCATCTCGACACGATGCCACTCAATTACTGCACCAAAGCTTCGAGACGCCACTGTTGCGTCGATAACGCCTCGATCCACAGACAGCCTCATATCATCATCCAGCGGCGAAGAGGTTTCAGCGGCCTTCCCGCCCCCATATTTCTCATCCCATTGTTTGCGCGCGGCTTGCGCTTCCTCAAAGGGAACTATCGGCATGTCCTGAAGTGGTTCAATCTCAAGCTGACTAAGCACCTCGTTTGCATCAATGTAGGCAACAGGGTTACGAAACCCAGGCCAACGAAATTTGCCGCAGGCTTTCGCGAATTTGTCGAATTGGATCAGGCAGCGCCCGTCGTCATCCTGCTGGATATCGCGAACGGTCGCGTAGAATAGCGGATGTCCATGAATTTTCGGATTTCCCGGGTTGCGATCATCATAAGCATTATGGACCACCAATACTTGGCCTGCCGCCCTGGCCCGATCCCGGTTCAGCTTCCACCACCCCGTTCCACCGATTTTTACGAGGTCTTCTTCTGTCTTGCACGTAAATATTACTACGATGTCAGTCACATTAGTTCCCCTTCTAAACTATGTTAAAACTATTAATAAACTATCCATATTTTTACGTCAATGATAGTTTTTATCATACCTTGAAGATATGCTTACAGCCTGTGATCCCACCCGTGACCGTGCTCCTGTGTCTAACCACGTTTACATATGTAAGCTAAGAGCTTACATATACCTATGATAAAGAGCTTCGCGCACAAGCACCTGAAAGCCCTTTGGGAAACTGGAAGGTCGAGGATCGACGCACGGATGCACAGCCGCATCCTACGGCGGCTGGATGCTCTCGACGCTGCAACCGTCCCCGAGGACATGAACCTGCCAGGCTTCGACTTCCATGCGCTGCGAGGCCACGACCCAACCCGCTACACGGTCCATGTGAACGGCCCGTGGTGCATCACCTTCGAGTTCCGCGCGGGCGACGCGCATGTCGTGGACTACGAGCAATATCACTAGGAGGCGAGGATGAGCCGCAACCCCGACCGCTGCCCGACGCATCCGGGCGAACTGCTCCGCGAGGACGTGATCCCCGCCACCGGAAAGTCCAAGGCCGAGATCGCGCGGATGCTCGGCATCTCGCGCCAGCACCTCCACGACATCCTGGCCGAGCGCAAACCCGTTAGCCCGGAAGTCGCCGTGCGCTTGGCCAAGCTGTTCGGCAACGCGCCCCTGGTCTGGATCAGGATGCAAGGCGCCCATGATGCCTGGCACGCCGCCCGCGAGGTGGACGTCTCGGCCGTGCCCACGCTAGTAGCCGCCGAATAACCATGCCGCGCCTGACCAAAGCAGAGTTCGAGGCGGCAGAAGCGCGGGGCAGGGAGCTGCTGGAAACCGAACCGCGCGCCGCCTCTGCTCGCTACGACCGCCCGACAGGGAGCGTGATGGTCGAGCTGACCAACGGCTATACATTCGCCTTCCCTGCTCGCTTGGCGCAGGGGTTGGAAAACGCGACGGACGATGAGCTTGCCGCAGTCGAAGTCCTTGGGTTGGGCTACGGCCTGCATTGGGAAGCCCTCGATGCAGACCTATCCGTACCCGGTCTGTTGGCGGGGCGGTTCGGCACGAAAGCGTACATGGCTCGCTTGATAGCCCGCTGATCTGGCAGGGCTGTCCGGGAGCTTCGTTCCTTGCCGACTGCGCTCCCGGAGAGCCCTGCCGCGCACTCACTTTGCCTTCCGTGACGTCGAGAGCTGCCGTTGCGGCGAAGTGGGTTTATGTGTTCCTCCCCGCGGATGCGGGCGAGCGACATTCCGGCCTTGTGCCGGAATGTCTAGTGAGTACACATAAACCTACTTCTTCTGTTCCGGAGCTTGTCCCATGTCCAGGTCTCGCGCGCATACGGATGAGGGGCTGGTGCCCGAGATCGGGCTGCGCCTGGAGCGTGGCCGCGTCCGCCAGCCTCGCTTCGCCATCCTGCGCTGCGCCAAGCTCAAGAAGCCCGCCAACCTCGCCGCAAGCCTCCAGCACACCTTCCGCGAACGCGAGACCCCGAACGCCGACCTGAAGCGCCGGCACGACAACACCATCCTGCTCGGCCCCGACACCAGTGAGGCGGTGCTGGACGCTTGGCGCGCACGTGCCCCCGAGAAGATCCGCGCCAACGCCGTTCACGGCCTCGAATACTTCATCGGCGCCAGCCCCGAGGCCATGCACGCCATGGGTCGGGCCGAACAGGACGCCTACTTCCGCGATGCCCTCGACTGGCTCAAGGAGCGCCACGGGGCGGAGAACATCCTCTCCGCCGTGGTCCATCGCGACGAGAGCACCCCGCACATGACCGTCATGACCATCCCGCTCGACGAACACGGCAAGCTCAACGCCCGTGCCCTGGTCGGCAACCGCCACAAGCTCTCCGCCATGCAGACCGACTTCGCCAAGGAGGTCGGTCTGGAGCATGGGCTGGAACGCGGCCTGGAGCGCTCCCAGGCCACCCACGAGCGCGTCCAGAGAGTCTATGCCCACATCATGGCCCCGGAGGCCGCTGTAGCGCTTCCAGAGCGCCAGAAAGGCCACTTCCTGGGTCTGGGCGGGGAGTCGGACGAGGACTGGCACCACAGGGCCTCTGAGGCCGCCACAGACGCCCTCAGGGGCGCCCGCCTGGCCCTCGACCGCCAGAAGGACCGCCACGAGGCCCTGTTGGGCATTCTGGAGGCCCAGCTCGCTCACGAGCGCATCAAGCGCCAGGAGGTTCTCTCCGGCGATCTGGAGGAAAACCTCGGCGACCTGCGGCAGGAGAACCGCGATCTCAGGGAACAGGTCGGCGCCCTGGAAGAGGAACGCGACGAATGGCGGGACAAGGCCCGCCAGCGCGAAAGGCATCACCTTCTCACCATCGAGCGCGCCCTGGATTTCGCGGAAGCCCACGGCATCGAACCCGAGAACATGGCCGAATACCTCAAGCATGGTCGCGATCTGGACGAGAAGGCCCACGAGCTCGACCGGGAAAAGGATCTGGACCTGGACTAGCCTGCCTTGAGCATCAGTCGGATGCCCGTCCTGTGCGGATCACGGCCTCGATCAAGGAAAGCTTGGCATCAGCTCGGGCGTATTCCTTTCGGACGTCCGGGTTCTCCAGCAGGCGCTGTTTCAGATCTGCAAGCTTTGTCATGGCGTCGCCTCCGTCATTCGCTCACGGCAATCGCATATTCGCTCATTTTCACAAGCCCCTTCCCCTCCTTGCCTGATCCACCCCTTCCCGTGCCGCTCTGGACGTCATCGACAGCGCGAAGGATCGGCCGCTCGGCCCGCAAGGGGCCTCACGTCCGATGACAGACAAAAACCCCACAGCCCGTCCTGACGGCGGGGGGTCGCCAGCTACCTGGCGGGCGCTCCCCCCCGGCGCGCAAGCGCGCCCGGACTGTGGATTTTTTGCCTGTAGTTAGATCATTAGAAGGCGAAAAACTAAGTGATTGAAAATGAATGGATAATAAAGGGGGGGGTAGGTCACAGCTATGACCTACCCCTAGGTCACAGCTGTGACCTAGGTCTGAGCGATTTTTGCGCACCAATGAACAGTTTTGGTTTTAATAATTGCTCATCCATGGGCGATGATGCATCATCGCTGAACTATTTTCGTGCACGAACGGTCTAGGGGCAGGTCATGGATGAACTAGGGTCTGATCAGAGCAAGGAACGGCCTGACCTTCCAGGAAAGCCGCGCCGGGGGCATTTCGTTCAGACCGACCGGGCTGCGCATGAGGCTTGGGCGCGTCTTGCCACCAAGCATCCGGGTGCCTCGGCGCTGTTGCATGTCCTCGCCGCTAATGTCGGTGATCAAAACGCAGTCGTTGCCAGCCACAAAATTCTAGCCCGCCTCATGGGTGCATCACCCTCGACCGTGAAACGCGCCCTAAAAACCCTCTCAGACGGAAACTGGATCGAGGTTCACCGGATCGGCGCCAATGGAACCGTAAACGCCTATGTCCTCAACAGCCGTGTGGCATGGGCAGAGGGACGGGACAGGCTGCGCTATGCCCGCCTCAAGGCTGACGTGCTACTGGCTGAAGATGAACAAGAAGCCGGGGCGCTCGATGAACCTAGAGCCGCCCTCCATAATCTGCCCCGCCTTGGTGAGCTTCAGATACCTGCTGGCTCCGGTTTACCGCCAATTTCACAGCCATCTTTCCCTGGCATGGAACCTAGCCTGCCTTCAACGGGAAGAGATTCAGAGTGAACATGAAAGGTTTCATGTTACCCTTTACGTTAGGATGTGAAATAGGCTCTGTAACCCCATGAAAGTAAGCGCAAGCGAGGCTGCAAAGCGAACTGGAAAAAGCGTCCCGACCATCACCAGAGCCATAAAATCCGGCAAGATTTCGGCCGAGAGGACGGATTCAGGAAGCTATCTTATAGATCCATCAGAGCTGTTCCGGGTTTTTCCAGCCGTAACATTACCTAACGATCAAACCCCACCCGTGTTAGGACATGAAACTGCCTTTGTTACTTCCAACGAGAACCGCTTGTTGCAAGAAAAGGTGAGCAGTCTAGAGGGTTTGCTAGCAGAGGTAAGGGCCGAACGAAACGAGTGGCGGGATCAGGCAAAACGGCTGGCCATGACCTTACCTGTTCCTAAAGGGATAGAGCAGGAAAAGTCAGAGCAGCGGAACGGCTTCTGGAAGAGGATCTTCGGGTAGAATACAGGCAGCTACCGAATTACCACACCGCAGTCAGGTGTAGTAAGTCGTAAGAAATGCGGGAGAGAAAAAATTAAAGAAGTGGCGGCCATACCATCAAAGGATTCGACGGCAGCTAGTGAGTGCCGGCCCACGTCGGGACTTTTGGATGTTGCCTATGAGACTAAGCAACGCCGCCTACTAGGCTTTCTAGGTCTCGGATCAATCCGCGGCGTTGGATCGCGAACGTTATCGTCCATTGCAGCTAGTGGTCAGACGTTTGAAGAAGTCTTCAAGACCGAAGATACTGAAGCTGCCTTACGCTACCTGCGTCAGCACGGTGCGCGTGTGGCGGGGGAGGCGGGTGCTGATTGGCAATTTGTCCGCGACCGGGCTTTGGCCCGGGCCGCTGCGCAATTAGACCAGTTCGCCCACGACGGTATATCGGTTCTCTTTTGCGATGAAGCAGCCTACCCACCGCAGCTCCTTGATTTGGCATCGCCACCGCCGTGGTTGTTCGTTCAAGGCGATCCGAACGTCCTTCACCGAGCAGCTTTGACTGTAGTGGGTACGCGAACCCCGTCACGAGACGGGATGTGGCTTTGCGACTACGTCGGATACTGCTTATCGCACTGGGGTGCCGCAACCGTTAGTGGGCTGGCCGACGGAATCGATCAAGCGGTTCATGAAGCTTCGATCGCGGCAGGCGTACCTACGATTGCATTTCTCGGTACGGGTATTCAGAATGATTATCCTAAGGGGTCCGAAAATCTGCGTCGTCGCATTGTGGAGGCGGGAGGCGCGGTGGCAACGGAGTATCTCCCCAACGAAAGCTACAGTCGGGCAAACTTCGTGCAGCGCAATCGGCTGCAAGCCGCTTTAGGGCGAGCACTTATTCCCGTCGAATGGGCCGTAAAAAGCGGTACGGCGCACACTGTGCGGTTTGCCTCGGAGCTTCTCAGGCCAATCGTGGGCCTGCGCGTGCCAAGCTGGTCGTCGGACCATGTTACGCTGCCGGTAAAAAGCGGGAAGATCTTTGTTTTGCCTGGTGAGGATGTGGATTTCCGTGATTATGTGGCCAATTTGCTGGCCCACCCAACTGTACATAATAGGCCCCTAAGTGGGGACCAACTAAATCTGTTTGAGGTATAAATGTCCGGGCTAAAAGGAGTAATTTTCTCGCTGCGCGGGGTGCTTGTGCAAGAGCAGTTCAACGCCGACCTATTTGAACGAACAATCCGTCTCATTTGCTTCCTGAAAAACAAAGGTATTACACCAGTTTTTGCATCTAATAGCCGGTGGGCGTTTCAGCCTAGCGGAAAGCCGTTCGAGGATTTGGTGCGAGAACGCCTCGGAGATGTTCGGTTCTACTACGGCGGCGATAATATGGATTACAAGCCGCGTAGCGGTGCTGTCGGCAGCATCCTCGAAGCAGAAGGATGGTCGCACACGCAAGCAATTTATGTAGGCAACACTGAATCCGACATGAGAACGGCAAACAACGGCCGCGTCATGTTCCTCAACGCACTATGGCACGGACAACACAGCCCCTACGGCTTTCAGTTCGACTCCCCCGAGGACATTGGGCGGTTCATCGACTGTCTGTGTCTGCGCCTCGACGATTGGTTCTGGGCCATTGAGCAGGATGGCCTCCGGATCTACGCACTGGGTCCGTTCTCCACGATGTCGCGTCGATACGAGGCTGCATTCGACTACAGCGCAGGAGCTCGCGGCACGGCAAAGTTTGGTATCGACGACGACCATTTCTGGGGCCGACTGCTCGCTGCGCGGGTCTACCTGTCTGGGCTAGTTGGCGAGATCGACTATATCACATGTTATCCTGGGCATGCGACGACGTCCGGCCCACCACAGGTGGAGACCGCCCTAAACATCCTAGCGGGATCCGTGCGCAAAAAATACCTGCCAGATTTAATTCTACGGCATACAACCGCGATGAAATCGCAGACGGCTCGGAACGCAGGTCAGGCTGTTGATGTCACTAACCAGCTATCGACCATTCACCTTAACCAACTTCCCAAGAAGGGAATCGACCAACCGCCCTACGCCAATCCTCCAGTACTGTGCGGCAAGACGATCCTCGTAGTGGACGATTTCTGCACTGCAGGTAACTCGTTCGAGGGCGCCCGGGCTTTCATAGAAGCGGCGGGAGCAAGGATGATCGGGCTCGCTTGGCTAAAGACGATTAACACGGACTACCGTGCACGTGTTGGACCGACGCCTGTAGCCAAAGCGTTCACTCCGATGACCCACGTGCCAGAGATTAAGACTACGGATATTTGGTACTCCCAAAACATCCGTAAGCAGGCTGCAATGAACGATCTTGCTACAACATACGAGGACTATCAGGACTGGTCTCTGCCGGAATAAACAATTTTTGGGTTCTCAGTGTCCAGTCTGCATAGTCCCTGCCCCGAGCCGATGAACTTACTGGAGCCGCTCAGCAATCCATAGCTTGATCAACGATTGCCGTGTCACACCCAGGTGCCGAGCCTGCTTATCCAAGCCATCTACGACCCACGCAGGGAAATCCACATTCACGCGTTTGGGCTGGTCATTCGGGCGGCGCGCTTGGGACCAGTCGATTGCACCGCTCACGTCCTCACCGGCCTCGAATTTCTTGTCGAACTCAGTTGCCTTCATAGTAGCTGATCTCCTCTTTTCGCGCTCGGCGCACCGAGATGATCCGCACGGCATCACCTCGCAGCGTCCAGACGGCCGCCCAGTGCTTGCCTTCGATCTTCCCAATCGAGATGAAGCGCGGTTCATCCTCGGTCTTGGCGGGCGCTTCAAGCATCCACGGGTCATCCCAAAGGGCCCGTGCCTGATCGAAGTCGATGCCATGCTTTGATAGGTTCGAGGCACTTTTGGCGGGGTCATACTCAAAGTCCATGCGTAAATATGGTATAGTAATTATCCATTTTCAAGCGGCCTGCCTTGTAAGGTGGACGAGCTTCCTTACCACTCCTGAGCCTTGGATCAGCGCGATCCAGCCGGGCTGATCGGGGCGCAGTCGCCATAGAACGAAGCCCCGGCCGGCCCGGCCGATCTGTCACAAGCGCGACGTGAAGAAGTGGGTTTATGTGTTCCTCCCCCGCGTTGCGGGGCGAGCGACATTCCGGCCTTGTGCCGGAATGTCTAGTGAGTACACATTAACCCACTTCGCCTAAAAACTGTCCGGAATATGCCAAGTGTCTATCTGCCACGAGTCTATTGGACACGAGTCTATCTGACACCTGTCTACCTGCCATGTGTCTACCTGCCATGTGTCTATCTGCCACCTGTCTATCTGCCATGAGTCTATCGGCCAGGTGTCAGGATGCGTCGTGTCAACTCGGCAGGTGTCAACTCGGCAGGTGTCAAAACCCGCCGCCGCTGTCCTGATCCTGTGAAGGAGTTGGGCGATGAAAAATGACGCGCTCGACCTCGACCCGGGCAAGCGCCGGGGCAGCAGCTCCGGTCAGCGCCGCTTCGCCATCCTTCGCTGCGCCAAGATCAAGAACCTCGGCAACATGGGGGCCAGCCTCCAGCACACCTTCCGCGAACGGGAAACCCCGAACGCCGATGCCCGCCGCATCCACGAGAACACCGTCCTGCACGGCCCCTCTACCAGCGCAGATGTTCTGGAAGCCTGGAAAGCGCGCGCACCCGAAAAGATTCGCTCGAACGCCGTCCACGGGCTGGAATACTTCGTCGGCGCCAGTCCCGAGGCCATGCGCGCCATGACCCGGGCCGAACAGGACGCCTATTTCGAGACGGCCCTCGACTGGCTCAAGGACCGCCACGGCGCCGAAAACGTCCTCTCCGCCGTGGTCCACCGCGACGAGGCCACCCCGCACATGACCGTCATGACCATCCCCCTCGATGAGCAGGGCAAGCTCAACGCCCGCGCCCTGGTCGGCAACCGCGAGAAGCTCTCCGCCATGCAGACCGACTTCGCCGAGGCGGTGGGCGAGGACCATGGCCTCGTGCGCGGCATCCAGGGCTCCAAGGCCACCCATGAGCGCGTCCAGAGGGTCTACGCCCACATCATGGACCCCGAAGCCGCTGTGACGCTCCCAGAGCGCCGCAGAGGCGCCTTCCTGGGCTTTGGCGGGGAGTCGGAGGCGGAATGGCAGGAAAGGGCCACAGAGGCCGCCACAGACGCGCTGCAAGGCGCGTGGAAGGGCCTTCAGCGGATCAGGGAGAACCACCGGACCGAGCTGATGGACCTGCGCAGCGAGCTGAACCACGAGCGCGTCATGCGCGCACAGACCCAATCGGGCGAGATGGAAGCCAGCCTGCACCGGCTGCTCGACCGCAACCGCGCCCTCGAACACCGCAACGAAGCCCTCGCCGCCCAGGTGCAGCAGCTCACCGACAAGGCCCACACGGTCACGGCCAGGTACCAGCTGATCGTTGATCGCGCCCTCGACTACGCTGAGGACCACGGCCTCGATCCCGACGCCATGGTGGAATACCTCAAGCACGGCCACACTCAGGTCGAACAGACCCACGATCACAGCCATGACGACGACCTCGGTCATGGGTAGGCGCATCCGCTGGCAGGTGAGGCGCGGCCTTGCCGCTTGTCCTGCTTCCCCAGCACATCGCAGCCGTGCAACCAGGCGGAACGGGGCCGATTGGGGATAACCCTTCCCCTCCTTGCCTGATCCACCCCTTCCCGTGCCGCTCTGGACGTCATCGACAGCGCGAAGGATCGGCCGCTCGGCCCGCAAGGGGCCTTCCGTCCGATGACAGACAAAAACCCCACAGCCCGTCCCAAGGGCGGGGGGTCGCCAGCTCCCCGGAGGGGCGCTTCCCCCCGGCGCGCAAGCGCGCCC
>ENA-UOUJ01001683-UOUJ01001683.1-activated-sludge-metagenome-genome-assembly--contig:-NODE-1683-length-11130-cov-4.410474_pt1 | contig 11130 bp, 7 predicted proteins | sample MGYA00249839_ERZ747224 | MGnify/ENA primary metagenome ERZ747224 (study PRJEB28782, sample SAMN03220277) | activated sludge metagenome | biome: wastewater; feature: sewage sludge; material... | reverse complement strand
GCCGTTTGCCTATTACCGCATCGTGTTTGGCGTGGTGGTGCTGGCAACGGCCTGGACCGGGGTGGTCACCTGGGCGGATTGAGGGGCTGGATGGATCCTTAGTTTTCGCTGGCCGCGATGCTACGAAAGCGCGGATCGCGAGTTCACAAAAAATTAACGATGTGGACGTTGAGACTGTCGGTTTTCTTTACAGATTGGTTTTGGCGCCGTTGATGAGTGGAGTGAAATCATTGCAAATCAATGATTTATGTATTTTTTGATGTGTTGGCCTGAAATTTGCTTTTATGTTTGCGGTCACTCACACTCATGTGGCGACACGTACTTAACCAGCATTAACTTAGAGGATTTGAAAAATGCGCTTACATAAATCTTTGATCGGTTTGGCTGCTGTCCTGGCTTTCGCTGGCGCACAAGCAGCAACCGTGAGCTACAACTTCAACTATCCCCAGTCGACCGCTGACATCAACTACAACGGCAGTCTTGGACTGTTCGACTCCAGCCTTGGCACCCTGACCGGCGCGACGCTGAAACTTGACGCATCCTTCATTACCGCTTTCACCGGCCCCAACAAAGCGTCGGGTCCGCAGACCGCAGCCATCACAGCCGGCACAGACATGGCTTGGTCGAGCAGCATCGGTGCGCTGACCCCGCTGTTGGCGGGCGGCAACTTCAGCTGGTCTTTCGCCTCCGGTAATCAGACCTACGCGGTGGGCGAGACCAAGTCCTTTGGCCCTTTCACCGACAGCGGCAGTTTCAACGTGGATCTGACGTCCCTCCTTGAGTCGCTGCAGGCTTCTGGCGGCGGTAATTTTGGCCTGAACTGCTCCTCGCTCTCCGGCCTGACCATCAGGGGCGGCGGCAACAATATCGACACCACGTCCGACACCAGCGTCGGCTGCGGTGCCAGCATCGTCTACACCTACGAGGCGCAGCCGACGAACGGCGTTCCCGAGCCAGCCACGCTTGCCCTGCTGGGCATGGGCCTGATTGGTGCCGGGTTTGCACGCCGTCGCAAGGCCTGATTCAGCTCGCGCTGACATGAAAGAGCCCGGCAATGCCGGGCTTTTTTTGTTCAGCGGGTGTTATGACTCTGATGGCCAAAATCCTTGCAAATCAAGGACTTAGGCCCATTTCGAACACTCCATCAGGGAAAATTAGCGAGGCTGTGGCGGCTGGGTAACACTCGCTCATGACCCGCTCGCGCACGGCTCGCGTGGGCAAATATTCCGGCTCGTGAAATGGTGGCTCTAAGTCTGCATCAACAGCGTGACAGGGCGGGAGGGCCGGCCACTGCCGTCCAACCGTCAAGAATCGCCGGTCTTCCGTCATGAGAAGTGGGAAGCGGGACGCCCTCGACAGGCGCAGTCCCTGCCCTTGACTGGTTTGCACGGTTACCCCCGTCGACTGGTTCACCAACAAACTCCGCATCGGCGTAATGCAGACAGGCGCTCGGCCCCAGTACACCAGCTTGTTCAAGGTATGATGGAAATCTATTTACGTTTAGATAGATTTGGCAAGCGCCGGACCACGCCGACGGCCTGTGAGCCACGGGGATGCAGGGCTTGTCCAGCCATCTAAATAGTTGCGCATCACCCGGAAAAATCTGTGTCTTTAGAAGAATCATCCCGCCCCATTGCCGAACGGTGGGCGGAGGTCGTCCAGCACGTCAAGGACGAGTACCTGTCGACCTCGCAAAGCTGGCCTTGGATTGTCGGCTTCTCCGGTGGCAAGGATTCGACCGTCGTAGCACACGCCGTTTTCGAGGCCCTGGCTGCTATTCCCCCGAGTCAACGCACTCGCCCGGTCCATATCGTGTCCAACGACACGATGGTGGAAAGCCCGCTTGTAATGGCGCACCTTGATGAAGTCACGGTGCAAATCCAGGAGGCTGTCGATAGCCTCAGCCTGCCGCTTACCGTCGCCAGAACTCGCCCTGACATCGACAAGACCTTTTGGGTGCTGCTTATTGGTAAGGGCTACCCCAGCCCGAACCAGCAAATGCGCTGGTGTACGGACCGGCTCAAGATTCAGCCGACCAGCACTTACATCCGAGAAAACGTCTCCAAGCACGGAGCCGCAGTGGTCGTGCTGGGAGTTCGTCGGACCGAAAGCATTCGGCGGATGCGCACGGTAAACAAGTACGAAAACGACCGCGGCACCAATCTCAACCCCCATTCAAGTATCACCGGCGCGTACATTTTCCGCCCCATCGTCGAGCTCACCACAGATGACGTTTGGGAAATCCTGGGTTCATTCCACGCACCTTGGGGCGGCTCGCATAAGAAGCTGTTCCAACTCTATCGAGATGCCGAAGGTGGCGAGTGCCCCGTGGTCCTAAGCAAAGACGAGGCACCTGGCTGCGGAACCAAAAACAGTCGATTTGGCTGCTGGACCTGCACGGTCGTGGAGAAAGACAAGAGTCTTCAGGGCTTCGTCGACTCGGGCCAACACGCCTACAAGCCACTCATCGCCTTCCGAGATTGGCTGGTAAGCATAAGAAACGACAAGACGAAGCGCAGCGCCATTAGGCGCAATGGGCGCCTGACGTTCGATGTGACAGGCAAACACATTCCTGGGCCGTTCACCATTCAAGCACGCCAAGAAATCCTCGAGCGGCTTTTGGAGGCACAAGCAGAGTTTGGTACCAAGCTAATCACGGATGAGGAAATTGACCTCATCCATCGATATTGGGCGATGGATTTGCAGCAAGAGGAGACACTCGCAAATGTCTGACCACTACGAAGAAACCAGCGTAGCCGACCTACCGCTTTGGGCAGACCCTGAAGCCAATGACATATTGCGAAGGGTGTGCGCAAAGCACTTGGTGATGGTGGATGTCATCACCGAGTTAGTGGCACTACAAAGAGAACGCCAGCATCAAGAGCGCGCCGCAGGGATTAACGCTCGATTTGATGAAATTTTGGGCGCAATGGAATAAGAGGAGAAGCTGCCTTGTGGATTTCTAAAATCGAGCTGACAAACTTCAAAAGTTATCGTCACGCCGAGTTCCTTTTTCCTGAGCCCGAGGGTGACAAAAATATTGTCCTGATAGGGGGTATCAACGGGTACGGCAAGACCTCCGTTTTAGAGGCTCTGTATCTCTGCCTATATGGAAAGGACGCCATTGTCCACTTAGCTCGTGCCGGACTGAAGTCCGATGAGTTTAAGGGGTACCCGTCCTTCTTGGAACGAGCGTTTAACGGTGAGGCCCGTCGCGACAGCGAGGACCTGATGTCGGTGCGAGTCGTTATCCAGAAGACCAAGACAAAGGGATTCGACATCCTCCGACGCTGGTATTTCCGAGCCTCAACAGGAACTTGGCAGGGGGACGAGGCGGTCGTACGTGAAGTGACACGCGGCGTTCCGGGGCTCCCCAAGGCAGATGGGAAAAACGGGTTTCAACTTTCGGAACTGCTAGACGAGAACTTCGTGCCCGCGCACGTTGCACCCTTCTTTTTCTTCGATGGAGAAGAAGTCAAGAAGCTCGCGGACCAGAACCGAATCGAGCAGGTCAAGCAAGGCCTTGAAGGTTTGCTGGGCGTAGTTCTACTTCGAAACCTGGCGGAGCGGCTCAGGGGCTACGAAAGCTACAAACGCCAGGGCATCGCCAATGTGGACGACCAGAACATTGAGCGGATGCTTGAGGCTCTGACGGCGGACGAAGCCAAGCTGGCCGAGCTGCGCGCCGATGCGGAGCAAAGCAAGCAAAAGCTCGACACACTCAAGAACGAGCGCACCTCGTTTTTCGAACGCATAACTGCCGCCGGCGGTGGCGGGGGAGACATTGCGACCGTCAGAGAGCTGGTTGAAGAGCGAGAGCAGCTTCGCAGTGCCCAGCGAGATACGCAAAAGGCCCTCGAAAGTATTCTTGCTGACAAACTGCCGTTCCACCTGATGCCCAAGGCGTTGCTTCAGGAGTTTCGTACTCAGCTGCAGCGCGAGGTCGCACTCACTGAGTGGCAAGCGGAGTGCCGTACCCTGCAGCCCAAAAGAGCCAAGTTCGAGAATGCGTTTTTGGGAGCGTCATCTCCAGAGTTTTCACCCAGCCTCACCGAAGACCAGGTATCAACCGTTAAAGCGCGTATTGAAACCGCTTGGGCTTCTCTTTTTCATCCGCCGCCGTCCAACTGCGCGGAAACAATCACTCACAGCTACCTGCATGACGCATTGAGGCAGAAGGCTTTAACTTTCCTTGACTCGCTTGACGTGGGCCAACAAGAGGTTCACGACCTGTTGGCTGAACAGCGCGACCTGACGGCAAGGATTGAGGACCTGAATCGGAAAATCTCTCGTGTAGAGGGCATCGACCGAGACGGCACTTTGGCCGAACTGAAGAAAAATCTTAGTCGCATCACGGCCGAGATTGACGTTGTTGAAGCACACATCAAAGATGATGAGCGTGAGGTTTTCGGGCTGGAAGTGACCGTGAATAACACGCGGGCGCGGTATCAGCAGGAAACAAAACGACGCGATGAAACCAGCCCTGTCCGTGAACTTGTTAACCGGTCTGAACGCGTCCGAACCGTCATTGAAGAGTTAATTCCTGCATTGTTCCCAATGAAGGTTAAGGAACTGGCAGCGGCGATGACGCGCGTATACAAACAGTTGGCGCACAAAACGCAGGTAGCCAAGATTGTCATTGAAGACGACGGCGCAGTAAAAATCCTCAGCAAAACCAACACCGAAATACCTTTCGACCGTTCAGCGGGCGAGAACCAAATTTTTGCCACTGCGCTGATTGCAGGCTTGGCAGAAGTTTCAAGGGTCAAAGCACCTCTGGTTGTTGACACCCCGCTGGGTCGTCTCGACAGCAAGCATCGAGCAAATATTCTGAATTTTTGGATTAGCAACTCTCAGCGTCAAGTGATTTTGCTTTCACAAGACGAAGAGATTGATGATGACTTCTATAAACGCATCAAGAATAACGTTAGCGCAACGTTTTTGTTGGAGCATGAAGATGTTGGAGACGGCATGGGCCGAACAACTGTGGTCCCGAACAAGTACTTTGGAGGTGCGGCATGAGCGACCTTGACCTCCAGCAAGTCCTGAGTTCAAGATACAAAACCAGCCTTGAAGCCGACGGCTACACCGACCAGCTTCGCCAACACCTGGCTCTCGACACGCGTGCTCAGATTACGAGGCTTGCAATAGGCCGGTCCTTGGCACTGGGGCGCTTGCCGGATGGACCCATTGATGGACAAGGCCGCGACATCCCTGCAACGTCTCTCTTTGCCACCGACAACGTCGGAGCGTGGGTGGGGTTGCTTGTGTCTCATGCTCTTTCGACAGGCGGTCCCGCCCTCGACACCATGGACGCGCTGAGACTGGCTATTCGCGCCCATTGGCACCGGGGAGCGCTTTCGCTTTGGGCAGACTGGAAAGCAAGCGACGAGAACTACGACAAGTTCATCGAAACTTTGGTGGACCGACGGTCCGACATGCCTGAAGTCGCTCGCAAGAAAAACGGTGGCCAAGAACCGAGCGGGGAAGGTGCGACTGTCGATGCGGTCAAGCCCCAGGATGCCTCAGCCACGCTCACAAAGGCACTTACCGAGCTGGGCATCAAGGTTCAGGTGAAGGACGCCATCCACGGCCCTCGCGTCACTCGCTATCGAGTGCTGTTGATGAACCTTGCAGACTCTGCAAAGTTGAAGCGGAGCATGTCTCAGCTCGGCCTTGCCATGAACTCGGCGCTGCCTACCGTTGCCAACGGTGACGAAGCCAAGACGGTTTTCATTGACCTACCTCGTCCCAAGTCAACCTGGAAGACGGTTGGTATCGAACGGCTGCGTGATTGGGCTCACTCGGGACCTCGTGACCCTAACCAGCTGATGGTTTACGCTGGTGTTTCGGTAACCGGCGAAGACATCAGCTTTGACTTGGCGGGCGCCCCTCACTTGCTTGTCGGGGGCACAACCGGCTCAGGCAAGAGCGTTTGCCTGCATTCGTTGATACTCTCGCTGCTTCTTCGGCATTCGCCGGAGACGCTGCAACTCGCGCTTATCGACCCCAAGCAGGTCGAATTCCAGCCCTATGCAAAGCTGCCGAACCTGTACCGAGGAGAGGTTGCCACTGAGATTCCCGCGGCGCGCGAGATGCTGTCGGAACTTGCCGTGGAGATGGACGCCCGTTATGGCGTCTTCAATAGAATGGGCGTTAACAGCATCGTGGAGGCCCGGAGGAAAGGCCAGGCGATGCCGTACATCGTGGTCTTCATCGAAGAGATGGCGGACCTCGTGATGCAGGACCAGAACATTGAGCCGTTGATTGCTCGCTTGGCTCAGAAGGCCCGCGCAGCCGGTATACATTTGGTGCTTGCGACACAGCGACCAGACGCTAAGACGTTCAGCGGTCTCATCCGCAGCAATATCCCGAGCCGGATTGCGCTGACAGTCCAGCGGGGCACAGAATCGTCAATCATCCTCGACGAGACCGGCGCGGAGAATTTGCTTGGGTCGGGTGACATGCTGATGCGTCTGTCAGGCGAGACCCCAAAACGTGCTCACGGGGTATTTGTTCGGCTGGAAAGCGTCGTGCAGATTGCTGGCTCGGTGTACAAATAAGCTGCAATGATTTCAATATCAACGTGAGCCGCAAAATGAAACGGCCCGCTATAAAGTAAAAAAAGGGAGCGCTTTTGCGCTCCCTTTTTTATTCCGGGGAAATTTATGCGCGCTGCGCCCTGAAGCACCTCACTCGTCGCACCGCACAAGCGTCACAACGGGAATTTTGGAAGTCTTTATCTCCTTCGATTCACTACAGAACCAGTGAACCTCGGCGTAAACCCGAGAATCTACCGCAGTGTAAACATTCGATACCGTCATCATCGGGCCAAGCGACTTCAAACGAACCAGGTCACCGTTAGAAATACCTTGATTAGTCATGCGCAAAGAAAAGTAGTTTTGGGGCTATGTCTAGAGACTGTGTTTAGCTAGGTTGGAGTCTGAGGCCCTGGCTAAATCCACCCCTTATACCTGCTCAGACAACTCATCAACTGAGCAGCGCCCCACGCTGAGGACACCCGCAGAAGCATTTCATTGAGGACACCGTAGGACTTTCTGCGGGTGCTGCTCCCTATCCGGAGCAGGCATGGCCTCGACCAATCGCGAAGTGCTGGAGGCACTTCGCTCTTCATTTCCTCAACTGTTCTCCCGTCGCGAAGAAAACGGCCAGGTCGTCGAGCGCATCGACCTGGAACAGATTCGCCTCCTGGCAGGCGAAGGCAACTACAGCGACAGGTACGGCCTGCGCTGGGAAAACAAGCCCGAGCGCTTTGACGCCGATTCCGTCGGCAAGCTGCCCTCGCTGAAGCACGTTTGTACTCGGTCCATCCGCACCGACACAGCCATGCCGACTCACACGCTTATCGAGGGCGACAACTATCACGCCCTGAAGGTCCTGGCCTACACGCATGAGCGCTCGGTCGATGTCATCTACATCGACCCCCCGTACAACACGGGCAAGGGCGACTTCGTCTACAACGACCGCATCGTCGACCGTGAAGACGGTTACCGTCACTCCAAGTGGCTTTCCTTTCTGGGCAAGCGCCTCCGCCTCGCAAAGCAATTGCTGCGCCCTGATGGCGTCATCTTCATCAGCATCGACGACAACGAACAGGCGCCACTGACCCTGCTCTGCGATGAAGTCTTCGGAGAAGAGAACCGTGTTGGCCCCTTCATCAAGAAGATTGCTGGGGGCAAGAACGACTCCAAGTTCATCAAGGTCGCCCATGAATACCTGCTGTGCTACAGCGCCACGCCGGGCGCCGCCGACCGAATGCTTGGCCGGTCCTGGACGAGTGAGAGAAGCGTCTCGCAGAGCCTAAGGAAGTGGGGGGACAACGACCGCCGCCAGGACCGGCCAAACCTGTTCTTCCCGGTCTACGTAGACGAGGTGTCGGGTCGAATAGAGGTTGCGTCGTTCTCAGGCGCAACCGAGGTATTCCCCAAGCGTCCGGATGGCTCGGACGGCTGCTGGCGGTGGTCGCAGAAGAAGATTCTCGACGAGGGCGACCGCCTCATCCTCAAGCGCAAGAAGTCTGGCGCTATCGACATCCACGTAGTTGAAGCAGAAGGGGCGGACAAGGTAAGCCCTTGGGACTCGGTCATTGACGAGAACACCGGGCCCGGTGGCACGGCCTTGCGGGACATCCTGGGTGACGCTGCGGCATTCACCTATCCGAAGAACCCCGACTTTTTGAAGTGGATAGTGGCCCGCCACCCCAATCGTGACGCCGTAGTCCTGGACTTCTTCGCTGGCTCTGGCACGACTGGCCATGCCGTTATGCAGCTCAATGCCGAGGACGGCGGGCGCCGCCAGTGCATCCTCGTCACCAACGACGAAGGCGAGTTCAAGGGCGACGCTGGCAACGTGCTACCTGGCGGCATCTGCACCCACGTCACCTACCCGCGGCTGAAGAAGGTCATAGAGGGCTACACAACGCCCAAGGGTAAGCAGGTCGCCGGACTGGGCCAGAACCTTGAGTTCTTCGAAGCAGCGTTCCAAACCGTGCCCAAGAGTCGTCGGCAGCTCCAGTCCTTCGTTCGCCACAGCACGTCCTTGCTGCAACTGAAGGCCGGTTGCTTCACACCAGTGGAGACGAAGCCTGAATGGTCCCTCCACACCGACGGTTCAAAGCACCTCTTCATCCTCTTCGACGACTGCGCAGTCGAGGCGGCGCTCGAACGGCTGCGCTCCGTGGAAGGCCAGGTCGTCGCGTACGTCTTCGCCTACGACAGCGATGACGACAGCGCCGACGTCCTCGGCCAGCTACCCAACGTCACCGTGCAGGAGGTCCCACAGCCCCTTCTCGACCTGTTCTTCCGCATTAAGGAGTGAGACAACATGACCAAGATTGATTTTCAAACCCGGATGCAGAAAGAGCTGGTCGAGCGCGCCATGACGCTCCTGGGCCGCAGCGGGCGCTCCGCCGTGACGCTCAAAGCCCCCACGGGGTCCGGCAAGACCGTCATGATGGCGAACGCCCTGGCGGACCTCTCGAAGGCGTGCGAAGGCAAGCACCGACTGGTCATCCTGTGGGTCGCCCCCAACAAGCTTCACGAGCAGAGCTACGAACGGCTTAAGCAGGTGTACGGCAATAGCAAGGCTCTGGCCTGCGTGTCGGCCGATGAGCTGACTGGGACCGAGCTGCCGGACCGGGCCGTTGTCTTCATGAATTGGTCCAGCATCGACTCCGAAAAACTCGTTCTTCGGCGTGACAACGAGACCGGACTTAACCTGGAGTCCTACGTTCAGAAGGCGCGCCTGGCTGGTCGCAAGGTTGTCCTGGTCGTTGACGAGAGCCACCTGCACTTGGACTCGGGCGCGCAGGCGCAGGTCGTGGTCGACCACATCATCAAGCCGGACCTGCTCATCGAGGTGTCGGCTACGCCGCGCACAGAGCACCTGGACGCAACCGTGGAAGTGCTGCGCGAGGACGTCATCGCAGCGGGCCTCATCCGCAAGGGCATCACCGTAAATCCTGGCGCGGATGTTGCACGGAAGGGAGACGCCTTCGTGCCGACGTACGACGGAACTTCGGAAGGGCTGCTGGACGCTGCGCTGACCCTGCAGGCGGAGCTGACCCGCAAGTACAAGAAGGCAGGCTCGCCGGTGGTTCCCCTGGTCTTGCTCCAGCTGCCTGACCGCCGTGCCGACGCTGATGCTCAAGCCCGCTTCGAGCGTTACCTGTTCATGAAACACGGCATCGAGCGTGGCAACGGCCTAGCTGTTTGGCTGTCGGGAGACCGTTCGCCGGAAATCGATGCCATCGCCGAATTCGGCTCGCCGGTTCGCGTTATGCTCTTCAAGCAGGCCGCTGCGACGGGCTGGGACTGCCCGCGCGCCCAGATTCTGGTCGGGCTAAAGGAGATGCAGAGCGAGACGTTCACCACCCAGGTGCTAGGTCGCATCATTCGCCAGCCGGAGCGGTACCACTACGCTGATGACGACTTGAACCGCGGCTATGTGTTCACGAACTACCCCAAGCTGGAGATGGACGCTGAGACCGCAAGCTGGCTCAGCAAGGCCCTTGTCAAGGCAAAGGAGCCCCTGGTACTTGAGATGCCCAACTGGGTGGCGCGGCATCAGGACCGGCGCAGCTTCTTGACCTTGGACGCAGTCGCCTGCATGCTTGACCACCTGGACCGCCTCGATGGCGTCAAGCACCAAGGAGAAGTTCTAGCCTGGATGATTGACGACGTAGTCATCGACGACATCGACGCCCGCCGGCACTGGGAGGGTACGCGTTCAGTCGCATTAGACATCTCGGGTCTTCAGCAGAAGCTGGACCAGCTCAAGCGCGAGTTGGTCAGCGCCACTGCCTCGCAGTCCAAGGGCAAAAAGTACATCGAGAAAGCCCTGCGCGATGCTGCCGCGGCCATCATCGGTGTCGACGACGACAAGCTGATACTCGAGACCATCCTGCATCCGCTGAACAAGCAGCAGTTCATAGACATGGTCGAGCAAGGCATCGCGGACTTTCTCTACAAGCAGGCCAAGGTTGGCCGAGTGTTCGAGGAGCGTCCTTATTGGGCCGCGCCCGAGACCCGGTTCATCGAACTGTCAGACCCTCTGGAGGGATACACCAAGTGCCTGTATGCGCCTGTCTTGTCCGGTCAGTTTCAGAAGTCAGATGTCGAGGAGCCCTTTTCCCACGTGTTGGACAACGACACGAACGTCGAGCTCTGGCTTAAAAACGGCGACAACGGCCAGGAGCATTTTGCTATCGCTTATGAGCTCGCCGGCGAGGCACGCCTGTTCTATCTGGACTTCATCGTGAAGACAGTTAGCGGAGGAATCAGGCTGTACGACACCAAGGGCGCCAGCGCGTCGGAACACTCAACTGGCAACACGACAGATACCCATGCCAAGGCTCGTGCGTTGGCTTCATATATCACCGCTCTGCGCAAGGCTGGCCTCGATGTGGCCGGCGGCATTGTGGTCCGAAAAGCCGGGATGTGGTGGGTCCACGAAGGTGAAAACTACCCTGGTACAACAGAAGTCAGCGTGGCAACCGGCTGGCGACCGTTCAGCTGTTGAATTCAAGGCTCGACAAGGACAAGGCCCTCAGGTCTTCGGGGAGTGTCAGGATTTCTGTGTGTGAGGCTGTTGAATCCGTCACTCAATCGT
>ENA-UOUJ01001682-UOUJ01001682.1-activated-sludge-metagenome-genome-assembly--contig:-NODE-1682-length-11130-cov-5.471693_pt1 | contig 11130 bp, 10 predicted proteins | sample MGYA00249839_ERZ747224 | MGnify/ENA primary metagenome ERZ747224 (study PRJEB28782, sample SAMN03220277) | activated sludge metagenome | biome: wastewater; feature: sewage sludge; material... | reverse complement strand
GCTATGTCATCGCGTGGTCGATGTGGCGACGTGCTCACCAAGCCATCGCTCAAAAAGCACATATCAAGCAAAAATTACGACTGTAATGCTAGTCCTTGGAACGATAGCGTCCAATCTATCCTGAGACGTTCTGTTTTTGCTCGTGGAGGGCCGCGGTCCCCCGGCAGGTGGAGGACCTGCCGGCCGTCGCATCCCCTCAGCATAGTGCGAGATATTGTTAGGGTTCGCGCCGATGATCATCGAGACCAGGTAATGACCAGTCTCCTCCTTCACATTTGCATATGATGCTCGTGTAGCTTCGGTTGCGATCGAATCATCGCTATTCAGCGTATCGCGAGACTGTTTACGCGATGAATACGGCGGAACATACTGATATATGTACTCGCTAAGAGCGTCAGGAAAGAAAATCTGCCCGGTCAGAACATTCCTGGAGTCGATGAACGCTTTAAAATGGATATGCGTGGTTCGACCTGGATACCAACCAGGATAGATCGACTGGAAACGAACAACACCTCGCTGGTCGGCGAATTGCGTCCCCCTCAAGAAGGACTGACCTTCCGTCGAAATCTGATGCTCGGAATCGTCGCCCTGCCCCGGGTAATTCGAATACACACCGGTTGCATCGCAATGCCAAATATCGACACGCGCTCTGTTGAGCGGTTTACAGCGCTCATCAACAACCTGAAGCAATAACGTGATGGGCACGCCTTGCTTTCCCTCCGCGACGTCGGAGCGAATCAGCTTGGGATCAAAATAGAACGGTCCTTCGGTCACCTCCGGCGTCAAAAGGCAGACGTCCGAGTTTAACAGACCAGCCTCCGTCGTGTTTTCTTGAGCGAAGACATCCCGGGGGATAAACTGTCCGCTCGCGGTAACGGCAATGGCTGTCAAAAATCCTCTCCGGGTGGATCGCGCTTCATGGGTCAACCTTCCGTCTCCCTTGCCACCGGCCGTGCGATGTAGCGGCTAATGCGCGCCTGGGCCGATCGTTCCAACGGGTACTCGACAGAGTGGCTGGCTAAATCCATCAGGCACCGCACCGAGCGACCGGCGTACGACCCGCAAATCATCGCCGGCAGGTTTACCAATTCTGCTAAATGCCACCGCACCGATAGAGATCATCTATGTGTGTCCGCGACCGAGCTGGTCGTGTCAGCCGGGACCCATGTCCCTCGCCTATCGGGCAATTGCGGCGGGTCAGCGCCAGAGTGGCATTGCAGTTGGAGAAGTTCAATGCTGGATAACGTCAGCGGTCGCTGCCTCTGGCTGTCTCCCGCCGACCCGGCCCCGCCGCCGGCTGGCTGCGTCTTTGAATCGTCGCTGCCAGCCATCTCAATGTCTTCCTATCGTCTTCCTATCGTCTTCAGCGGCCGACAGGATAGAGGCCTGTTACCTGTGTTGGGTTCGGCCCTTGCGGTGCGCCGATGTAGTGCTCGAACTGAAACTTGAGTCGCTCGATGCGAGCACGATCCTGCATAAAGGCGCGGAAGCCTACCGGATAGGTATTGTAGTGGATCACTGGCCCGAAGCCTTCGGGCGGCGTGCAGTCATGGCGTACTGGCCACAACCCCATTCCTTCCTGCCGTTCCTTCGACAAGAGCCAGCTTAGGTACAGTTCGGCCGCGGCAGGATGACGTGCGTCCTTGAAAATGGCGCCGGTTTGAGGCCATGTGAGAAAGCTGTCGCTCTTTGGCAGGATCAGCTTGAACGGAGCATCCGGCGGCGCGGTCAACACGCCGGACGCTGTGAAGGTGGCCGCTTTGTCGCCCTTGGCGACAACGAGTCGTGCCGGCACCGTGCCGCGAATCCACTGCACATCCTGAGCCATCAGCCGGTCCATATACCCCCATCCATGCTCGGCAATAATGCGGTCGAACTGATAGAGCACGGCATCGTCGTCGTGAGGATATGTAAGAACAGTGCGTCCCTTCCACTTCGGGTCGAGGTAGTCGATCGCGTCGCGCGGCGCTTCCGCGTCGGACACTAGTTTAGTGCTGATGATATTAGAGAAGCAGAAGATATTGACCGTGACATAAGCGCCATCAGGATCGCGGAAATCTCCATACACTTGATCCCACCCCAAAGGCTTGTAAAGCCGCAGACGCCCCTCGGTCTTCCAGCGGTCGAAATCGTGCAGGGTCTGCAGGTGCGCTACGTCGCATTCGAGCTTGCCGCGGGCGAGCTGATTGTCAATACGGGCATCATGATATTTGCTGAGGTCTACCAGGATGCGGATATTCATACCCGGAAAGCGCCTCTTGAAGGCCTCCTCGACAGCCGCCTGCGCATTGGGGATATCGCCGCCGGCGTAAACGATCAGATCTCCGCCTTCGGCTACTGCCACCTTGTGCAATTCCTCCAGCGAACGCCTCTCGATCCCCGGCGCCTGTTTTGTCGAGCCGAGCGTTCCCTGAGCTTGCGCTAATGCCCGTCCGACTGTCGGAAGCAAGATTGGCGCCGCGAGTACGCCGATTCCAAAATATCTGCGGCTCAGATTGTGTTTGGAGGTTGGCATGTCGTCCTGTCCTCCTTTTCGCCCGAACGCCGGGACTGTAGAAGCATGTCTTCGATGTGACCGAGGATGGCTTCTGTAGCGACGTCCCTGACAACCGCAATACGCCGCTGCCGTAATGAAAGCGCTTGACAGGCGTATCCTTGATGGTGCGGTTCATCCGCTCGACTGAGCCATTGTACAGGGAATTGATATTGGTGAATCTGTGCTCGATGCCGTTCTCGCGGCAACGCATATCAAACATATGGTATGGGCTTTGTGTCGCAAGGTCTGCCGATTTGGAATAGCGCGGCAGATAGGCCCGCACGAACAGCATGCGGCTGTGGCACAGCCGGACATGAGCGACTTTCACGATCGCCGTCATAGCCGCGGCCGCGCAGCTCTTCGAAGATCGGATCAAGGTCAGCTGTTCGCGCGCGGATTTGGTCGCGTTCGACGCCAGCAACACATCGAGCTCAGAGCCTGTTTGAGAATTCACCCAAGCACATCAATCGATGTGGCGGCGAAGCGCTGGCTGCGCCAAAATTCGCAGAGAATGAGCCGCCGTCCTGCGACGGCGCCATCTCCAATCAGGCTGTCGTGCCTTTCTCAAACAGGCTCTGAGAGCGGGAGATGACGGCAACGGCCGGGGCAGCGGCTGCGGCGGAGAACAAAAGGGCCGGAGCTACAGCCGCTCCAGGTTCTTGATCAGCGCGAACAGGTGAAGAGAGTCGCTCGGCGATTCCGCGAAGTCGAAACGCCGGTAGAAGTTCCGCGCCCGCTCGTCTTTCGCATGGACGACGATTGCCCGGATGCCGGCGATGTCAGCGGCCTGCAAGGTCCGCAGCACGGCGTCGCGCAGCAGCCCTGCGCCGACGCCCTTGCCCTGCCAGTCAATGCTGACGCCGAGGCGGGCCAGCAGCGTGATCGGCAGCACGGAGTGCCGGGCAAGACCCTTTGTGAGGCGTTCCGGCGCGTCGTCATAGCGGACTTCGCCGACGGCCAGCGTGTAGAAGCCGATGACGGCATCGTCGGCAAGGCCGACATAGGTCTGTGAGGCGTTGGCCTGCTGGTTGGGAAGGGCGTACCGGATCAGGAAGCGGTTGAGCGCATCCTGGCCGCAGTCGAAGGCTTCGACGGCGTGGCGGCGATGGAGCTTTTCAACGCGAAAGCCGGTCGCGCAGGCCCGCTGCCGGAGAAGATGCCCGGCTCGCTCAGCAGCTTGCGCAGGGCCGGCAGGTCGCGCGGCGGCGCGTCGAGGGCGGCGATGAAGGCTTCCCATTTGCCGGGATCGAGCTGGAAGGCCCGGCGGTCAGCCAGCGCTTCCTCCGCGCGGCCGAGAGCGCTTTCGAGCACGAAGTCGCTGAGCGTGCGGCGTTCGACCTGCGCGGCGGCAGCCAGGGTGCGCTTGGCCTCGGGCGTGAGACGAAGATCGAGCTTTTCGGTCCGGGCGGTTCGCGTGGTCATGATGATACCTCTCTATTTCATCCCACCACGTTTCGCCCGACAATGTCATGACAAATCGTCTGGCTGTGACCGTGTGCATGCCGGCTTGGGGAACGCCCGACGCTTCAAGCGCGCCGGTTCGCTCGTCCAACTCTCGGGCAAGAAGAGCCGCAGGGCAAGCTGCGCTTGTTCGTCGGGATCGACCGGACGTCCAAGTTCGCCTATGCCGAACTCCATCAGCAGGCAGGCAAGATGGTCGCAGCCCGGTTCCTGCGCAATCTCATTGCGGCGGTTCCCTACACCGTCCATACGGTGCTGACAGACAACGGCATCCAGTTCACCAACCATGTCCGTCACAAATACCCTTTCCACCACATCTTCGATCGGGTCTGCGACGAGAACGGCATCGAGCACAGGCTCACCAGGATCAATCATCCCTGGACCAACGGGCAGATCGAGCGGAGGAACCGAACCATCAAGGACGCCACCGTCAGGCGCTTCCACTACGACAGTCATGAACAACTGCGTCGGCACCTTCAGGACTTCATCGACGCCTACAACTTCGGCCGACGGCTCAAGATGCTCAAGGGCCTCACACCCTACGAGTTCATCTGCAAACAATGGACAATCAAGCCGGATCGATTCATCATAAATCCAATCCATCAAAACTAAGGACTAAATACCGGCCGGGATATGGCGTTACAGCCCCGTGAGCGCTTACTGTCTGCCTCCAGATCCCAATGTCAGCCGGGTTACTCCGATCGCGAGATTGATTCCGACACTGAGTTCGACGGAGAGTGGCTGCAAGACGACCGACCGCCTCGACCCGCCGATGAGAACGTTGGCGCCAAGGCCAGGCCCGAGCGCAACATGACCGCTTGCGCCGACATAGGTACCCCTCATGGTCGCGCGACCGATCCTCGAATTCTTGGCTAGGACAGCCCAGGACAGTACGCCACCTTGAGTGAGGCCGATATCAAGGCCCATGCGGCTGATACGCCCCGCGTAGATATACTGGCGGGCTGGACGGGTGTTGTGAAACACGCAGCGGAGCGACTGCGTCGAGCCTACAATCAATCCAACCCGTGCGTCAGCCGAACACACCAGTCTGCCGACCCGAAACAGATCAGCCTGCGCTGGCGAGGTCACCATGCATATCCACGCGATGGCGCCAACCGCGCCAATCAAGTTCATTCTCAGCATACAGAGGCCCTTTCAGCTTCAGTCGTGACTCTTGCTTCAGGTCTTTGGGGCTGAAGTCCCAGAATTACCGAGGCCGTTCATTGAATCAGAGGCGAAGCTCCGGATTGTTGTTCTGACGCATTCTCTGCGCGCCCGCGATCGGAAGCAGTGATGCGGGCCTTTACAGGGTTCTTGTCGCGCGCGCGTTATCTCTTGCCGGGTGCCGTGGTGGTCGAACCTTATGATCTATTGCTCTGACCGGGTGCCGTGTCTGTGATGGCGGACTTGGTGATGTCGATCCTGAGATGGTGCCCGGTGCATTGATGCCGTTTGCTTTCGCCGTCGAACCGGCGCAACGCCGGGAGTGCAATCGTGCTATGATGACAAGATTACGTCACGCTGCAGGTTGAGCAACATTCGACAGGGCGTCTTTCAACTTCTGCTCCTGCTCTGACGACAACGAGGAGCGGATCACGTGACCTTTGAAGTCGGACAGCCGAGCAAGAATTTTTTCTGGCTGGGCTTTGCGGATCAGCAGAAAGAGCGCGGAGGTGCCCGGCTTGAGCGTCTCGCCGATCGACTTGATGAGATCATCATTGATCCCGTAATCTATCATATTGCCGGCCAGAGCGCCGGAACCAGCGCCGACGGCTCCACCAAGCGCAAAGCCCGCAAGCGGATTGAGAAACAGAAGGCCGATCAACGTGCCCCACATCGCGCCGCGTAACCCGCCCGTGGCCGCGCCAACGCTCGTCAGACTGAAGCTTTGCTTGATCCTGACCTTGCCCTCGGGATCGCGAATGGCGACGACGGCATCTTCCAGATCGATCAGGTATTCGCTTTGCAAACGGTTTAGCTCAGTTAAAACCCGATCGGCATCATCTTCCTTATCAAAACCGACGACCAGAAACTCAGCCATAGCAATTCCTCCAGGCAGCAGAACCGAACGTGTCACAAACTTTCAAAGCATTTAGGTAGCGTATCTCACAGGATGGAAAAATGACAAACAGGGAATCATGCCCATCCGTTTAAGTATGGTGAGATAGGTGAACGTCCGCATCGGCGCCTTCCGTCATGGGCTGAAGCAGCTAACGCCTCGAAGACCGAGCGCCGCCTCTTTTACTTAAACTTGCACAAGCGGCAGCTTCCGGGAATTAACCCATTCATCAATTGCCGCACGTGCAGATAATTTTCAACACTGTAAACGTTACGACGTGATCCTGCTCGCTCATCGTTGAGAGTATCGGCCCATGAGGCCGGAGATGCATGCCTGCGCGAAATTGGGATACGTTTGGGACGGGCCTTCAGCAAGGCCGGCTTGACAACAACCGTTTCAGGTCGAACTGGCGCGAGCCGAGGGTCTGTCGGTTTTAGAACCGATCTATATTATTGGGATTGCAACCGTTTTGTCGTCTCACTATAGGTGCCCTGCCATCGCGACGATAAGACCCAAGCGCGCCTAGCGCGTATCCCGAGCGGCGTCATGTCATGACCGAAGCCATTATCCATCCCATTGGACAACTGATCGAAAGCCATTATTTCGAGTTGCGCTCGTTTGCCCGCCGCAAGCTCCGCAACGCCACGCTCGCGGAGGACGTGGTTCAGGAAGCGTGCCTGCGGGTGGCGAGCGCGCGGAACGAGGAGATCGCGAACCCTCGCGCCTTCCTCTACCGCGTGGTCAGCAATCTCGTCATCGACCACCAACGCAAGGCACAGCGCCACGAGCTGGTTGCCGAATGGTCTGTCGATGAGGTGGAGATCATTGACGAATCAGCCGACGCTGAACGTCAGCTTGTCGCCCGGCAGCGGCTCGCATTGCTGTCCAAAGCCATCGCCGAGCTTCCGCCGCGCTGCCGTGAATGCTTCGTTCTCCGGCGCTTCGACGGCCTCGACCACGATGAAATCGCCCGGCACATGGGCATCAGCCGCAACATGGTCTCCAAGCATCTTCGGCTGGCGATCGCTCATTGCGCCCGGCGCGTGCGGGAAGGCGATTGATATTTTTGCGATCCGACCTCCTGTTCTTTTGAATTTCGTCGTCATACAGGCAAGAGTGCGGCTCGACCGCAATGCCCATCCTGCGAGTCGCGCGAGGATGCTGAACCCGGCCATGGAACACGGCGACAAGACATCGATCCTGGATGAGGCCGCCGAATGGTACATCAGGCGCGACGGTGGAACGCTGTCGGCGACTGAGCGGGCTGAGTTCGAGCGATGGATGAGCGATCCCGCGAACCGGGCCGCCTACGCGGAGATCGACGCGACATGGCGTGAGGTGGCGGCGCTTCCGCGTCCGGACATCGCTTCCGCGCGGATCTCACCATCGAAGCGCTCGCTATGGCGTGGCGTCCGTCAGCAGGCTCTGGCGGCGGCCGCCGCCGTCCTCGTGATTTTTGGCGCGGGATATAGCCTCGACCTGCCGATGCGCTTGCAGGCCGACGCCTACACCGCGACGGGAGAAACCAGGACGGTTACACTTTCCGACGGCTCAAGCGCCGTGCTCAACACGGCGAGCGCGATCGCGATCGACTATTCCCCCGGCGTGAGGCGCATCCGCCTGCTTCGCGGCGAGGCGTTGTTCACGGTGGCCAAGGATGCGTCGCGGCCATTTCTCGTTGATGCCGACGCTGGCGAGGCGAGGGCGCTGGGAACGGCCTTTGCGGTGCGGCGGGAGGACGAGGGTGTTTCCGTCACCGTGCTGGAGAGCCGTGTCGGCGTATCGTACCTTGCCGGACGCTCCCCCGTGGTCGAACTGTCGCCCGGCGAGACCGTGCGTTATTCGAGTGCTGGCGTCGGCTCGGTCCGATCGGTCGATGCGGGCGCGGAAACGGCCTGGCAGCGCGGCAAGCTGATCTTCGTCGATAAGCCGCTGGGCGAGGTGATCGCCGAACTCAACCGCTATCACTCCGGACGCATTCAGATCACCGACAGCTCAATCGGCAGTCATCCCGTGAGCGGCGTGTTCGACATGCGTAATCCCGTCGGCGTGCTCGACGCCATCGAGGGAGCGCTCGGCCTGCATTCCACGCGGCTGACGAACCTCCTGATCCTCCTTCACCGCTGACGCGATTTTATTTTCGTCCGCGACATCCCCGTTCGGCGCCACCCGGCGTCACACCAATGAAGACCCTGCCTGCGGAAGCCTCAAACGGCGACCCCGGCGCGGGAGCTTGAGGGGTATATCGGGGGCGCGGGATGCGATCGAACATCAATAAGGGCGGACAAGGCGCGAACTGGAAGAGGCTGGCGGCGGTTCTGAGTGCAACAACAGCGCTCTCCACAGTGCTGACGCCGATTCAAGCGAACGCGCAATCCGCGTCCCCAGTGACAGCCGCAGCTTCATCCGCGCGAAGCTATGCGATTCCAGCCGGCCCGCTGGCCAACGCGCTCAATCGTTTTGCTGATGTATCGCCGCTTCAACTGCTATACAGCGGGGAAACGACACGCGGCCTGCGTACCCGCGGACTCAACGGCTCCTACACGTCGCAGCAGGCGCTGGCGCAACTTCTCGGCGGCACTGGACTCACGTTTCGATTCTCGGGCGGTTCGAACGTCACGATCGAACGGCCGGGCGCGCCCGTAGCGGTCGGAGCAGCGCCCGCCGGCGCGATCTCGCTCGACACCATCGATGTGGAGGGGGCATCGTCGAGTGATCCCGGCCGGACGGAGGGCACCGGCGCCTATACGCCGAGCGTGACGGCGACCGCGACCGGGCTTCAACTCAGCCCTCGCGAAACGCCGCAGTCGGTCAGCGTCATCACGCGTCAGCACATCGAGGATTTCAACCTGAGATCGGTCAGCGAGGTCATCGATCATACGCCGGGCCTGAGCGCCGTGAATTCCGGAGGTGAGCGAGTCACTTTCTATGCCCGCGGCTTTCCGGTTCGGAATTTCCGGTATGACGGTGTGCCGATCTCTTTTCAGAATTTCGCAGGCGGCAACGCAACCACCGAGCAGCGAACGGACATGGCGATGTACGATCGGGTGGAAGTTCTGAAGGGAGCGTCAGGCCTTCTGACAGGGGTCGGCGACCCCGGCGCGACGATCAACATGATCCGCAAGAAACCGACCCGCGCCTTTCAGGGCTACACGACGCTCAGCGCCGGTTCCTGGAACGACTATCGCGGCGAACTTGACATTGGCGGTGCGCTGAACGAGAGCGGGACCGTGCGTGGCCGCTTCGTCACCGCACATCAGGACAATGAATCGTTCCTCGATCATTACCACCGTAAAAGCTCGCTGTTCTACGGGATCATCGAGGCTGATCTGACGCCGGATACGTTGTTCACTGTCGGCGCGGACTATCAGCGCAGCGTTCCGAGAGGAACTGCCAATGGCGTGATCATCATGTTTAACCGCCTCGGCGAATTCAACGAAATGCCGCGCTCGTTCAATCCCGCGACGAACTGGGCCACCTGGGAAGCGTACACCTACAACAGCTTCGTCAAGCTCGAACACCGGTTCGACAACGAATGGCGGGTCAAGCTGCAACTCAACCATCAGATCGGCGGCTACGACGCCACGAACGGCTGCGCCTGTGGCGGCTTTCCCGACCCGCTGAACGGCACCGGCGTGACGATGTGGCGGAGCGTGTGGACCAGCAAGGCTGAAACCACGGCGGCCAATGTTTATGCGACCGGACCGTTCTGGCTGTTCGATCGCAAGCACGAACTTGTTCTCGGCGGCAGCAGTTCGAGACAAAGCCGGGTACGTGTAAATCACGACCCGGCTGACTCGAACGTCAATGTGCCCGACTATTATAACTGGACCGGCAACTTTCCCAAGCCGGGGTGGATACCGTTCCTGCCGGACGATCCGAACAAAGAGATTTTTGAAGAGAACTCATTCTACGCGATGACGCGGCTTCAGACGCATGACAGGCTGAAGGTGCTGCTGGGCGCGCGCATCACAAACTATGAAGCGCGGCAACGCATCTTTGGGACCAGCTCCCACCTCAAAAAGTCGGGTCAGGTAATCCCGTATTACGGCGCCATTTTCGATATCACTGATGTTCTTTCCGCCTATGCCAGCTACACCGGCATTTTCCAGCCCCAGGCAGCACTGAATGAACAGGGCACGACGCTCCCGCCAATCGAAGGCATCAATACGGAGGTCGGTCTCAAGGCCGCCTTTTTCGACGGACGCATCAACGCCAGCGCCGCTTACTTTCAAGTCAAGCAGGACAATTACGCGGTTCCGACCGGTGGTCTTACGCCAATCGGAACACCGGCCTACCGTCCGGCGGACGGCGTAATCACCAAGGGTTTTGAACTGGAAATTTCGGGTCAGCTCTCGCCGCAGTGGCAGCTTCAGGCCGGGTTCACCCATAACATCTCGATGCTGAACAACGAGAGGGTTGCTTCCACGCCGACGCCAGCGAACCAGTTCACGTTCTACAGCACCTACAAGCTCGACGGTGCGCTCGACGGCTTGATGGTGGGCGGCGGTACGCGCTGGGTGGACACGACCTCGGATAAAGTGACTCACCCGATTGATGGCTCGATATGGCATACCGCGCCGAGCTACTGGGTCGTGGATGCGATGGCGAGCTACAAGTTCAACGATAAGTTGTCAGCCACGCTCAACATCAGAAACCTGCTCGATAACAAATACTACACGTTTTATGGCTGGTATAATAGCTATTCATGGGGCGCGCCGCGTAGCGTGCTTCTCAGCATGACGTACAGGTTCTGACGGGCGGGTTGATGGACCGGCCAGCGCGCGTTCATCGGCATGTATATTACCGTGGCCTGGCTGTCAGCCCTTGCTCCGTTCGTCCGGCGCAAGTCCTATCCACCCGGCGCTTCGGCGCGCAAGAGGACGCCGAACCTGCGGTAAATCACGCAAGGCGGCTCTTGATGGCGGAGAGCACAGTATATTGCCAGGGAAATCCCGCCGCCGTAGCTCCTCACTCTTGCAAAAATTGGTGCGCCGCCTATGAGAAGGGGCCCGGAGAGATGGCCGAGTGGCTTAAGGCGCACGCTTGGAAAGCGTGTGTGCGGGAAACCGTA
>ENA-UOUJ01001681-UOUJ01001681.1-activated-sludge-metagenome-genome-assembly--contig:-NODE-1681-length-11149-cov-3.494592_pt1 | contig 11149 bp, 8 predicted proteins | sample MGYA00249839_ERZ747224 | MGnify/ENA primary metagenome ERZ747224 (study PRJEB28782, sample SAMN03220277) | activated sludge metagenome | biome: wastewater; feature: sewage sludge; material... | reverse complement strand
CCAGCGTACCACCTCGCGCGTGGCGAAGGTGCCGTCCACCACGCAGCGCTCGGCCACAGGGAATGGCAGCTTCACCACTTCGGTGATGTCGTGCCCGATGAAGACCGCCATGCCCTCGGTGTTGTGGGTATGGTCGATGGCCTTCTCCAACGCGGTAAGGCGTTCCAGCCAAGGGGCCATGGACCGCTTGTCGCTTTTCTCCAACAGGCGCTTTTCGGCCTGCTCCACCAAGCGCCGTAGCACCAGATGGTCTTGCCCGGCATCGGGCATGGTGCGGTGGGTGGGAAGCAGCAGGGTCACGCACGGGCCTTGGCGCTCGGCCATCAGGCGGTGTACCAATTCATCGCGGTGCAGGGTGGTCGTGCTCATGGGTTCATTGTTCAACGCGAACAAGGTACACTCATGGTGAGCCAGGGACCATGACGGTGGTCAACCGACGATTTGCTAGAACAGCTCCTTCCGCCCGATCACGCTGCAGATGGGGCACTTGCGCGGGTCGTGGCCCTTGGCCGGGCAGTGTTCGCGCCCGAAGTAGATGATGCGCAGGTGCAGGTCGTTCCAGGTCTCCTTGGGAAAGAGCTTCTTCAGGTCAGCCTCGGTGTGCTCCACGCTTTTACCCGTGCTCAGGGTCCAGCGCCAGGCCAGGCGGTGGATGTGGGTGTCCACGGGGAAGGCCGGCACACCAAAGGCCTGGGCCATCACCACGCTGGCGGTCTTGTGGCCCACGCCGGGCAGTGCCTCCAAGGCGGTGAACGTCCTGGGTACCTGGCCGCCGTGTTCCTCCACGATGATCTTGGAGAGACCGTGGATGCCCTTGCTCTTCATGGGCGACAATCCGCATGGCCGGATGATGTCCTGGATCTGCTCCACGCTCAGCTTCACCATCTGCTGCGGCGTGCGCGCCTTGGCGAACAGCAGCGGCGTGATCTCGTTCACCTTTTTGTCCGTGCACTGCGCACTCAGCACCACGGCCACCAGCAGCGTGTAGGGGTCCTCGTGGTCGAGGGGGATGGACGTGCGCGGGTAGAGCTTGGCGAGCGTGGCGGAGACGAAGGCGGCTTTGTCCTTGCGCGTCATCTCACCACGTGAACGTATAAGGCCGCGATCCCTGGATGAAGGTATGCGACCGCGTAGGCAGCTTCTCGCCCTCCACATGCACCAGGTTCTGCTGCTCGTAGAAGAGGTCCTGCAGCAGGGTGTTCTGCACCAGCAGGTCCTTCGGTGAGGTGATGCTGTCCACCTGCAGGTAGCAATAGAGCGTCTCGCCGTCGAGCTCCTTGCCGATCCAGGTCCAGGTGAGCTGCTTGCCTTGGAAGAGCACGAGGTGCTGGCGGAAGTAGGCGTTCAGGATGCTGTCGGCCTTGGGGTGCTCGCGTTCTGATCCGAGCTTCAGCGGGGCCACGTTCTCCAGGGCATGCTCGATGTCGTGCGCGGTGATGCGCCAGGTGAGGTCGAGCGTCTGCGTGGCCGGCGCATGGCGGATGGTGAGTATGGAGACAAAGAAGTCGTGGGGCGCGAGGGCGCCGAGGAGCAGGAGGGCGAGGAGGGAGGCTTTCATGCCAGTACAAAGGTGGTCAAGAGTGGTGAGTATCGAGTGGTGAGTGGCGAGTGGAATGCCCGCCTCCAGAACTGAAGGTTGGCGGCATTCCACTCGCCACTCGCTACTCGCCACTACATTCGCCAACATGCTTCGTTCGCACGTCTTCGCCCTTTGCACGCTCCTCGCCACAGCGAGCTTCGCCCAAGACTCCCCCCGCTACGGCCGTGACAAGTTCCGCCAGCTCGACCAGGAACTGCCCACGCCCAACGAGCAGCGCACCGCCAGCGGCGCCCCCGGCCACGCCTATTGGCAGATGAAGGCCGACTACGACATCAAGGTGGAGATCGACGACGCCACCCAGAAGCTCACCGGCAGCGAGACCATCACCTACCACAACCAGAGCCCCGACAAGCTGGAGTACCTCTGGCTGCAGCTCGACCAGAACATCTTCGAACCGGGAAGCGACGCCAACCTCATCCGCACGGGCACCATCGGCGACAGCGTGAGCCTGAGGACGCTGGAGCGCTGGACCCAGCCCTTCGATGGCGGCTTCCGCATCACCAGCGTCACCGATGCGGCCGGCGCCAAGCTGAAGTACACCATCAACAAGACCATGATGCGCATCGACCTGCCCAAGCCCCTGGCCCCCGGCGCGGTCTACAGCTTCAAGGTGGCCTGGTGGTTCCCCATCAACGACCGCGACAAGGTGGGCGGCCGCAGCGGCTACGAGTACTTCCCCGAGGAGGACAACTACCTCTACACCATCGCGCAGTTCTACCCGCGCATGTGCGCCTACATGGACTACAGCGGCTGGATGCATAAGCAGTTCCTCGGCCAGGGCGAGTTCACCCTCGACTTCGGCGACTACACCCTCAGCATCACCGTGCCCAGCGATCACATCGTGGGTGCAACCGGCACGCTGCAGAACGAGAGCGCCGTGCTCACCGCCACCCAGCGCGAACGGCTCGCCAAGGCCCGCAAGGCCGACAGCCCCGTGATGATCGTGACGCCCGCCGAAGCCGCCGAGGCCGAGAAGAGCAAGGCCACCGGGAAGAAGACCTGGGTCTTCAAGTCGCAGAACGTGCGCGATGTGGCCTTCGCCAGCAGCCGCAAGTTCATTTGGGACGGCATGAACCAGCCCGTCGGGAAGAACAATGTGCTCTGCATGAGCTACTACCCCAAGGAGGGCAACCCGCTGTGGGAGCAGTACAGCACCAAGGTGGTGGCGCACACCATCAAGACCTACAGCAAGTACACCATCGACTACACCTACCCGGTGGCCATCAGCGTGCACACCGACCGCATCGGCATGGAGTACCCCATGATCTGCTTCAACGGCGGGCGGCCCGAGAAGGACGGCACCTACAGCGAGCGCACCAAGTATGGCATGATCGGCGTGATCACCCACGAGGTGGGGCACAACTTCTTCCCCATGATCATCAACTCCGACGAACGGCAGTGGACCTGGATGGATGAGGGCCTCAACACCTTCGTGCAATACCTCACCGAGCAGGAGTGGGACAAGGACTACCCCAGCTGGCGCGGCAAGCCCCGCAACATCGTGGATTACATGAAGGGCGACCCCAACGCCGCGCCCGGCCAGGAGAAGGCGCGCATCGAGCCCATCATGACCAACAGCGAGAGCATCACGCAGTTCGGCAACAACGCGTACGGCAAGCCCTGTACGGCGCTCAACATCCTGCGCGAAACGGTGATGGGCCGCGAGCTCTTCGACCACGCCTTCAAGACCTACTGCGAGCGCTGGAAGTTCAAGCACCCCACGCCCGCCGACTTCTTCCGCACCATGGAGGATGCCAGCGGTGTGGACCTCGACTGGTTCTGGCGCGGCTGGTTCTACACCACCGACCACGTGGACATCGCCATCACGGGGATGAAGTACAAGCGCATGGACCCGCGCGACCCGGTGGCCGCCAAGGAGCTGCAGCGCCAGGACAAGGCCGCCGAACCCGTTGACCTCAGCCGCCAGCGCAACATCGAGGCGAAGCTCGATTTCGTGGTGGACCGCGACACCACCACGCGCGACTTCTACAACCGCTTCGATCCGCTGAAGGCCACCGAGCGCGAACTGGCGGCCTACGAGAAGTGGAAGGCAGCGCTCACGGCTGAGGAACAGGCGCTGCTGGGCCAGGACCTGCACCTGTACGAGCTCGCGCTGAAGAACATCGGCGGGCTGGTGATGCCGGTGATCCTGGAGTGGACCTACGCGGACGGCACCACCGAGGTGGAGCGCATCCCCGCCGAGCTGTGGAAGACCAGCGACGAGGTCACCAAGGTCTTCGTGAAGCGCAAAGAGGTCACGAGCGTCACCCTCGATCCCTTCCTCGAGACCGCCGATTGCGACCTCAACAACAACAGCTGGCCGCCGCGCATGGTGCCCACCCGCTTCGATGTCTTCAAGGAACGCGAGTGGCGCCGCCCCAACCCCATGCAGGAAGAACGGAACCGGCAGACGGGCGGGGAGATGAAGGGGAGGTGATCCGAACGTGCGATGGTCACACGGGAAGAGATCATTCAATTCGTTCGTGATCGTCTCGGATTCACGCCAACTTCAACGACCAAGTTCTGGTGGGAGACAGGCGTGGCAGGCCTGGATATCGTCGCTTTCTGGCAGGAGTTCGCCCAGCATTACGGTGTTGACCTGGAAGTCGCTGACGCTGGCTATGACTACGGTGACAGTGAGGGTGGTCTTGGTGATGCGTTGGAGCATCTTTGGAAGCGCCTCACGTTCCAGCGAGTGAGGAGATCCCACCATTTCACCATAGATCACCTTGTAGAGGTTGCGAACCGCAAGATGTGGTTCGATCCAGAGCCGAAGGGCTGATCACCGCATCTCAACATACCGCACCCGGTACGGATCCGGCGCCCACACGCCATGCTCCAGCTTGGGATGCGGCATCTGCCTGAAGCGGTAACGCCCCGGAGGCAACGCATTCATGGTGAAGCCGAATGCTTGCGGCTTGATGTCCGCGCAGAGCTCGCCCGACAGCTGACCGAAGTACAGGAACACGTCGCGCACACCGCCATCCTTGGGCGCCGGCTGCACCTCGGCATAGGCATCGTACCGGCCACAGGAGCCTCCGATCCAGTGGAAAGTGACGGTGAACTCGTCGCTGCTCGTGGGATCCTTCGGCATGATCGTGAGCGCCGTTTCCGGGATCTCCGTCCAGATGCTGTCCGGGTCTACGGTATACTCGATTACTTGGCTCTGTTCCACATAGCGGAAGGTGCGCGGGTCGATGGTGTTGCGCACATTTTCCACGGCGGCCGGCTCCCACCAGTTGCTCAGTTGCAGCACCCGTTTGAACTCACGGTCCAGTTCGGGATAGGCGCTGCCGTTCAGGTCCACCCGGTGGATGCTGCCATCGGTCTCGATGGTCACCAGTGCTGAGAGCTTGACCCGGGCGTTGGTGCGCTCGATCAACGGCTTGCTGAAGTGGGCGCGGATGAACCGATCGAAGTTGGCGGGACCGCCGGGGTAGCTGGCCTCGCGAGCGGCCGTGGGTGGCATGCGTGGAACACGCTTCACGAAAGACATCAGGTCGGGGATGCGCACTTCCGTGTTCAGGCCACCGCCGCGTGCATACACCAAGCGCCCTCCATGGCAAGCCAGTGTGTCCACTGCACCCAAGGGATGCTCCAGGTTCCAGCCGGGTTGCCGGGCATCCCGCACCTGCAGGTCCTCCGCCTGGTCGGCCAGGCACTTCATCAGGCGACGGCTATCCAGTTCGAAGGTGCCTTGGGTGTACGGCATGCGTAGAGAGGATCCGAGGGGCGATGGGGCGTGGTCGAGGTGAAGGTCCATCATGGCCCCGCCGGGTAGGTACTTCACGCTCCATGGTCGATCGGATCGCGACGCGTGCACCATGAACGACAGTACGCTGTCCCCTTGCGCGGGCCTCAGCTGCTCTGCCCGCAACGTATCGGCGTTGGGCGAGATCAACATGTACTGCGCCACGCCATTGCGGATCAGCTCATGGTCGAGCGTCACCACCACGTGGAGGGGCTGTTCGATCGGGCCGGGCTGTGACCGAACGGCCAAGGTCAGCAGCAAGCACCCGGACAGGGTCGCGTAGTTCATGTCGGGCAGTACACGGCGGAAGACACTAGGTTCACCGCTTGGTGACCACTTCATGGCCGTTCCTTGTCGCGGCCAGCAGGATGTCCTGGATCCGATGTCCCACGGCGTCCCAGGAAAGCTGCTGGTCGTGGTGATCGAAGGCGGCAAGGGCGGACCGTTCGTAGAGGTCCGGGTCGCTGAAGTGCTCGGCGATATGCGCGGCATACTGGTCCGCTGTGGCGTGGTAGGGGAACAGCCTGCCGTTCACGCCATCCAACACGGCATTGGACACCCCGCCCGAATCACGCGCCAGACTGGGCACACCCATGGACGAAGCCTCGGCGTACACGATGCCGAAGCACTCCGCCAGGCTCGGCACGATGAGGAAGTGCGAACGTTCGTAGAGGGACAGCAATCGGGCCAGGTCCCGGCGGTCCTGTTTGTTCAGGAAGGGATGCACCTCCAGGTCAGGGTGGCGCACGCCTGGTGGCGGGGAACAGCCCACCACGGTGAGCCGTGCCTGGATGCCCAATTGCCGAAGGTCCTGGAGCACCTCCAGCGCGAGGTCGCCGCCTTTCCGGATCCAATCCACACCCACCAGCAGCAGTTCGCAGCGCTCCCGGCTGCGTCCCTGGATGTTCCGGAGTATCGTCGTTCGGCCGCGCTGATAGGGCAGGTTGCTGCCAAAAGGGACCACATGCACCTTGTCGGGGTCCGCGCCGTAATCCTCCACCGCACTGCGGGCCGCCCAGTCGCTGGTGTAGATCACGCGCCGGGCGTTCTGGATCGCGCTCCGCTCCAGGTATTCCGCTTCCGCGATCCGGTCCGGGTGGTAATGCGCGAGATCGGGGTATAGCGCCAGCAGCCCCTTGAAGGTGGCATCCGTGTAGAACACCATGGGGCGGTCCGTGACCACCATGGACAGGGGGATGCTGCTGGGGGAGAACAGCAGGTCGGATGGGGTCCTCTCCAAGTGGGTCATCACCGCATCACCGATCCGGTTGGCCGTCACGAGGGTGCGTTCCACGGTGTAATGGTCGCCGCCGGTGAGCACGTTGGAGAGGTTGCGGATGGCCTTGCCCACCAGTCGGTGGCGTTTGCGGATGTTCCGCAGCACGGACAGTTCGTGGCCCTGCCCCTTCAGGGTGCGCAGCAGGAAATGTTCCGTTCCCGACCAAGCGGTCACATCGGCCGGGTCGTGGATCGACGCGAACGAGATGCGCAGCGGCTGATGTGATGACGATCGTTCCAACGCAGTAGGGCGCGTTCGGGACCGAAGCTCCACTCGCTGCGGTCCACGAACTTACGAAGATGGGGCTTGTGGGGGCTGCGGGTCAAGCGGCTGACCTTGTACGGGGCTACTACCTTCGCCCACATGGCAGGGAATACGATCGGACAGCTCTTCCGGCTCACCACCTTCGGGGAAAGCCACGGCAAGGCCTTGGGTGGCGTGGTGGATGGCTGTCCGGCCGGATTGGAGCTGGACCTGGAGGCCGTGCAACATGAGCTGGACCGGCGTCGTCCGGGCAGTACGCCCTTGGGCACCGCGCGCACCGAAGGCGACCGGGTGGAGTTCCTCAGCGGGATCCTGGACCGCACCACCCTGGGAACGCCCATCGGCTTCAGCATCGCCAACCAGGATGCCCGCAGCAGCGACTATGATCACCTGAAGGAGGTGTACCGTCCGGGCCATGCGGACCGCACCTGGCAGGAGAAGTACGGCATCAGGGACCACCGTGGTGGTGGCCGCAGCAGTGCCCGCGAAACGGCCGCCCGCGTGGTGGGTGGGGCCATTGCCCGCCAGCTGTTGGTGCGCCATGGGGTCGGGGTACGGGCCTATGTGTGCCGCGTGGGCGAGGTGGCCCTGGAGCTCCCCTCGGGCCAGTTGCTCCTCGATGATCGGTGGAACGATCCCGTGCGTTGCCCGGATGCCCCCACCAGCGCCCGCATGGCCGCGCTCATCGAGCAGGTCCGCAGCGAAGGCGATTCCGTAGGCGGGGTGGTGGCCTGCCGGGTGGATGGCCTGCCCGTGGGCCTTGGTGAGCCCGTGTTCGACCGGTTGGAGGCCGATCTGGCCAAGGCCATGCTGGGCATCAATGCCACGCGGGGCTTCCAGCTCGGGAGCGGCTTCGGGGCCGCCAGGCTGCGCGGGTCCGAGCACAACCGTTTGTCCCAGGGAGGCACATTGGGCGGCATCAGCGATGGTTCCCCCCTCTACTTCGAGGTCGCCTTCAAGCCGCCCGCCACCATCGCCAAGGCCCAGCGAGCGCTCAACACCGCGGGGGAGGAGGTCCTGTTGGAGGCCAAGGGGCGCCATGACCCCTGCGTGGTTCCCCGTGCGGTGCCCATCGTGGAGGCCATGACCTGCCTGGTGCTGGCAGACCATTTGCTGCGCCAGCGAGCGGCCCGCGTGTGATCCGTGGGGATGCTGGCTTGTCAACCAACGGGGCGTGAACAACCCCGGACCGGTGCGCCACAGCACCACCACCGGCGAGGAACGATCTTTGTACCAGAACAGGCACGTCCGCGGCCTTCCCGCCGGGTTGGACCTACGACGTGCCCAAGCAGAACCAGACCATGGCCAAGTGGACCAAACGCATCCTCATCACCCTCGGTGTGCTCATCGTGCTGCTGCTGGCAGCGGCGATCATCCTGCCCATCGTGTTCAAGGACAAGATCGAGGCGGCCGTGAAGGCCGAGGTCAACAAGAACATCAACGCCATGGTGGACTGGGGCGAGTGGGACATCACCATCCTGCGGAGCTTCCCGGACCTCACCGTGACGGTGGCCGATGTGAAGGTGGCCAACGTGGCCCCCTTCGAGGGCATTGAACTGGCGCGGATCGGATCGCTCACCGCCACGGTGGACATCAAGAGCGTGTTCGGCGACAAGATCGACATCAAGCGCATCGGGCTCATCAAGCCACGCATCCACGTCAAGGTGCTGGAGGACGGCACGGCCAACTGGGACATCGCCAAGGCCGATACCACTGCGGTGACGGAACCGGCGGATACCGCCAGCGCGTTCAACATCGGCCTGCGGGAGTATTCCATCGAGGATGGCCTGCTGATCTATGACGATGCCTCGTTGACCTACTACATGGACCTGCGCGGCCTGGACCACACCGGCAGCGGCGACTTCACGCAGGACCTCTTCACCCTGAGCACCGTGACGCACGCCGACTCCGCCAACGTGGTGTTCGACGGCATCCGTTACCTCAAGAATGTGAAGGCCGACATCACCGCCGACCTCGATATGGACCTGCCGAACATGAAGTTCACCTTCAAGGAGAACGAGGCCACCATCAACCAGCTCGTGCTGGGCTTTGATGGCTGGCTGGCCATGCCTGCGGAGGACATCGACATGGACCTGACCTGGAGCGCGAAGAAGACCGACTTCGCCACGCTGCTGTCGTTGGTGCCCGCCGAGTTCGCCGGCAACCTGGACGGGGTGAGCATGAGCGGGAAGGCCGGCTTCAGCGGCCATGTCAAGGGCCGTTACAACGACACCTCCATGCCGGGCTTCGGGGTGGTGGTGGATGTGGACAACGGGCGCTTCAAGTACCCCGACCTGCCCGCTGCCGTGGAGGACATCTTCGTGGACCTGAAGGTGAACAGTCCGGGTGGCAGCGACATGGACGGCATGGTGGTGGACCTGAAGCGCTTCGCCATGAAGATGGCCGGCAATCCCGTGGAGGCCCGCATGCACCTGACCACGCCCATCAGCGACCCCAACGTGGACGCGGAGCTCAAGGCCAAGCTCGACCTGGCCAGCGTGAAGCAAGTGGTGCCGATGAAGGAGGAGCTGAAAGGGCGCCTGAACGCCGATGTGCGCATGAAGGGCCGCATGAGCGATGTGGAGGCCCAGCGCTACGAGCAGTTCACAGCGGATGGGGAGCTGATCCTGCAGGACATGCACTACGCGGCCGATTCCATGCCGGCCGTGGGCATCTCCAACCTCCACTTCGACTTCACCCCCAAGTTCCTGGAACTGGTGGCCTTCAACGGGACCGTGGGCAGCAGCAACGTGCAGGCCAAGGGCCGCATGGACAACTACCTGCAATGGTGGTTGAAGGACAGCACGCTCACCGGCAGTTTCGACCTCGCCGCGGACAAGTTCGACCTCAACGAGCTGATGGGCGCATCCACGGAGACCGCCCCGGCCACACCGGCGGACACCACGCCCATGAGCGTGATCGAAGTGCCCGCCAACATCAACTTCCGCATGGGCATGACCGTGAAGGAGGTGATCTACGACAATCTCGCGCTCACCAATGTCCGTGGCGGCCTGCACGTGCATGAGCGCCGGGTGGACTTCAACGATGTGTTCTTCAACCTCTTCAATGGCAGCGTGGCCATGGAGGGCGACTACGACACCAAGGACGCTGCCAGGCCGCGCTTCGACCTGCGCTACGATGTGCGCGACATGGATATCGAGAAGGCCGTGACCTACATCGAGACCATCCAGAAGATGGCCCCAATCGCGAAGACCTGCAAGGGCACCTTCAGCACCGACCTGAGCATGCAGGCCCACCTGGACCAGCACATGAACCCCGACCTGAACACCATGACCGGCCGCGGCACCCTGCGCACGAAGAACGTGCGGGTGGAGGGCTTCCAACCCTTGGTGGATGTTGCGAAGGCGCTCAAGATCAAGGAGATCGAGAACACCACGCTGCAGGACGTGAACTTCACGTACCGCTTCCAGGACGGCAAGATGATCACCGACCCCTTCGATGTGAAGATCGACCGGATCAAGGCCAACGTGGGGGGCAGCACGGCCTTTGCCGACCAGGCCATCGACTACCTGATGAAGGCGAAGGTGCCCACGGCCATGTTCGGGGCGGCTGCGGCGCGCACGGCCGGCAGCCTGCTGGGTGAGGCCAACCGTTTCCTCGGTGCCAACATGAAGGTGCCCGAAGAGCTCGATGCCACCATCAAGATCACCGGCACGGTGGACAAGCCCATCGTGAAGCCCATGTTCGCCGGTGGAAGCACCAATGTGGGCGATGTGATCAAGGAGGAGATCAAGCAGGAAGTGAACGAGCAGATCTCCAAGGCCAAGGAGGAGGCGATCGCCAAGGCGCGTGAGGAGGCCGCCAGGCTCGTGGCCGAGGCCCAGAAGCAAGCGGACCAGCTCAAGGCCGATGCGCGTCGCGAGGCAGCCCGCCTGAAAGGGGAGGCCTACGCCGCCGCCGACAAACTGGTGAACGATGCCAAGGACCCGATCTCCAAGGCCGCCGCGCGTGTGGGAGCGGACAAGCTGAAGAAGGAGGCCGACAAGAAGGAGCAACAAGCGATCGCAGAAGCGGACAAGCGGGCCGATGGGCTTGTGGAGACGGCCCGGAAGAAGGGCGATGACCTGATCCAGAAGGCGGAAGCGACGGATACGACCGTGAAATGAGGAGTGGGCAACGGATGCACGTGTGGCAGAGGATGAGGCCGGGCCGCGCCTGGCTGGTGGCGGCAGTTGTGCTGCTGGGTGGCGGTGCATTGAGCGCACAGGATGACGCGGACCCCTGCGCCGCACCT